>Ga0247773_1000486_pt1 | contig 16379 bp, 16 predicted proteins | sample UWRJL092311B6_FD_179934 | JGI IMG/M metagenome (GOLD analysis project Ga0247773, IMG submission 179934) | Plant litter microbial communities from Arlington Agricultural Research Station in Wisconsin, United States - UWRJ-L092-311B-6 | ecosystem: Environmental > Terrestrial > Plant litter >...
GGGAAGGCGTAAGCGGGAAGGCGTAAGCGGGAAGGCGTAAGCGGGAAGGCGTAAGCGGGAAGGCGTAAGCGGGAAGGCGTAAGCGGGAAGGCGTAAGCGGGAAGGCGTAAGCGCGAGGGTTCTTGGACGGCGACGGCCCCCGGTCGGTGGTGACCGGGGGCCGTCGCTCGCGGGCTCCTCGAAGGCTGGAGCGTTGAAAGGACGCTGTCAGCGAAGAGCTGTCAGCTCTCCGCCTTGGCGTTCAGCTCGGACTGCTGGGTCGGGGTTTCGACCATGCGGCCCGCTACCCACTCGGTGACCCTGCGGGCCACGCCCTGGGCGGTGAGGCCCAGTGCGGCCAGGACTTCGGGGCGTTCGGCGTGCTGGTGGAACTGCTGGGGGACGCCCAGGTCGCGCAGCGGCACCTCGACGTCGGCGTCGCGGAGTGCGGCGGCAAGGGTCCAGCCGAAGCCGCCGTGCCTGCCGCCGTCCTCGACCGTCACGACCAGCTTGTGGTCGGCGGCCATCTCCACCAGCTCCGGCGGGACGGGATGGATCCAGCGCGGGTCGACGACCGTGACGCCGATGCCCTGGTCCGCCAAGCGCTGGGCGGCGGCCACGCCGAGTTCGCCGAACGCGCCCACGGGGACGAGCAGCACGTCGTTGCTCTCGCCCTCGGCGGGCCTGCGGAGGACGTCGACGGTGCCCACGCGTTCCAACGCCGGCAGGTCCGCGCCGACCGACGCCTTCGGGTAGCGGACGACCGTCGGGGCGTCGTCGATCAGGACCGCCTCGCGGAGTTCCTCGCGCAGCGTCGCCGCGTCGCGCGGGGCCGCCACGTGGATGCCGGGGATGAGGCCGCAGACGGACATGTCCCACATGCCGTGGTGGCTCGCGCCGTCCGGGCCGGTGATGCCCGCGCGGTCGAGCACGACGGTGACGCCCTGCTTGTGCATGGCGACGTCCATCAGCAGCTGGTCGAACGCGCGGTTGAGGAACGTCGCGTAGATGGCGACCACCGGGTGCAGGCCGCCCATGGCCAGGCCCGCGGCGGACGTCATGGCGTGCTGCTCGGCGATGCCGACGTCGAAGCAGCGGTCCGGGTACAGGCCGGCGAACTTGTCCATGCCCACCGGGCCGCGCATGGCGGCGGTGATGGCCACGAGGTCCTCGCGCTCACCGCCGAGCACCGCCAGCTCGTCCGCGAAGACGTGCGTCCAGGTGCGCTTGGACGGGCCGACGGCCTCGCCGGTGATGGGGTCGATGACGCCGGTGGCGTGCATCTGGTCGGCCTGGTGGTTCTCGGCCGGGGCGAAGCCGTTGCCCTTGCGGGTGACCGCGTGGACGATGACCGGCCCGCCGAACGCCTTGGCGCGCAGCAGCGCGGACTCCAGCGTCGGCAGGTCGTGGCCGTCGACCGGGCCGATGTACTTCAGGCCCAGGTCCTCGAACATCGCCTGCGGGGCCAGCGCGTCCTTGATGCCGCGCTTGGCCGCGTGCAGCGCCGCGTAGAGCGGCTTGCCGAACAGCGGGGTGCGCTGCAACGCGCGCCTGCCGCTCTCCAGCACCTGCTCGTAGCCGGGCCGCAGCCGCAACGAGGACAGGTGGTCCGCGAGTCCGCCGATGGTCGGCGAGTACGAGCGGCCGTTGTCGTTCACCACGATCACGACCGGGCGGGTCTTGTCCGCCGCGATGTTGTTGAGCGCCTCCCAGCACATGCCGCCGGTCAGCGCGCCGTCGCCGACGACCGCCACGACGGTGCGCTTGGCGCCCTGGAGCTGGAACGCCTTGGCCAGGCCGTCCGCGTAGGACAGCGCGGTCGAGGCGTGGCTGTTCTCCTCCACGTCGTGCTCGCTCTCGGAGCGCGACGGGTAGCCGGACATGCCGTCGCGCTGCCGCAGGGTGTCGAACCCGTCGCGGCGGCCGGTCACGATCTTGTGCACGTAGCTCTGGTGCCCGGTGTCGAAGACGACCGGGTCGTGCGGCGAGTCGAAGACCCGGTGCACGGCCACGGTCAGCTCGACCACCCCCAGGTTGGGGCCCAGGTGACCACCGGTCCGGGAGACCTTGTCGACCAGGAATCCCCTGATCTCCTCCGCGAGCCGCACCAGCTCCTCGGCGGTCATCCGTTTCAAGTCCGCCGGTCCCTGCACGGATTCCAGCAGCGTCACCGCTCCACCTCGCCTGTGGTCTGCGTCGGTTCGGATTACGCATCGTGGTGGACGCGCATCGTCCGGTCAGTCTACGGAGGCACGGCTGAGACGCAGTTCCTCACCCGCTTGCCCTCACCAGGACGTGAAGACCACCCGTCCGGTTGGCTTCTCAGGGTGTATGGAGGCTCACGTTCGGGGGACGAGGAGCGCGACGCACTCGACGTGGTGTGTCATGGGGAAGGCGTCGAAGGCCCGGAGATCGGCCAGCTGATACCCCAGTTCCGCGAACGTCGCCACGTCGCGTGCCAGCGCGGCGGGGTCGCAGGCGACGTAGACCACCCGAGCGGGTGAACGCCGGGCGATCTCGGCGACGACGACCTTCCCCGCTCCCTTGCGGGGCGGGTCGAGCACGACGACGTCCGGGTTCTGGTCGACGAAGTCGGGCGAGGACAGGACGTCCTCGACCTTGCCGCGGCGGAACCCGACCTGGGCGAGGTCCGACAGGTTGGCGACGCCGTCCTGGATCGCCTGGTGGGAGGACTCGACGACCTCGACGTGACCGGTGGGGCCCACCTGCTCGGCCAGCACGGACGCGAACAGCCCGACCCCGCCGTAGAGGTCCCACGCGAGCTGGCCGGGGTCGCAGTCCGCCCACTCGCGGACGACGGAGGCGAGGGTGTCCGCCGCTGCCGGGTGGACCTGCCAGAAGCCCTCGGCGTCCAGCCGCCACGTGCGCTCGGCGGCCAGCTCGACGGCGGTGCCGCTGCCGCGCCTGCGGATGGGCCTGCCGGGAACGGCGCGGCGGCCGTTGCGCGGCTGGGGCTTGCCGGACTCGGTGATGTGGACCTGGCCGCCCGCGTCGCGGGTGATGGACAGCTCGCCGCCGACCGTCCACTCGCGGCGCACGGCCTCGTCGAGCGCGCCGGGGGCGGCGATCACGCACTCGTCGACCACGACGATGTTGTGCCTGCGGTGGCCGCGGAACCCGGCCCTGCGCTCGGGGCCGACGGCCATCCGCATCCGGGTGCGCCAGCCGCCCGGACCGCCGGGCAGCTCCTCGACGACGACGGCGCGGTCGACGTTCGCGAGCCGGTGCAGCTGCTCCTCGACGACGGCGGCCTTCAGGTCGCGCTGGGCCTCCCAGGAGGCGTGCTGCCAGTCGCAGCCGCCGCACAGGCCCGGTCCGGAGAACGGGCACGGCGGTTCGACGCGGTCGGCGGACGGCCGGAGGATCTCGACCGCGTCGCCGCGGCAGAACGAGCCGCCGGTGTCGTCGGTGATCACGACGACCGCGAGTTCACCCGGAAGGGCGTGCCGGACGAACACGACCCGGCCCTCGTGGCGGGCGACGCAGTGGCCGCCGTGCGCCACCGGGCCCACCTCGACCTCGAACCGGCGGTGCCGCCAGTTGGGCTTCTCGACGACGGCGGGCCGTCCGTCGGCGTCGGAACCGGGCGGGGGCGTCCGGTCGTGTCCTGCGGGTTCTGGCGAAGTCACCTGGGGTCCCTCTTGTCCAAACCACGACGGATCGCGCCGGGCGCGACCACGTCCTTCTCGTGCACCCTGCTGGAGGACGCGAGCTGCCACGGCACGCTCGTCACCATCACACCGGGTTCGAACAGCAGTCGCCCCTTGAGCCGCAGCGCGCTCTGGTTGTGCAGGATCTGCTCCCACCAGTGGCCGACCACGTACTCGGGGATGAACACCGTGACGACGTCGCGCGGGTTGTCCGAGCGCATCCGCTTCACGTAGTCCAGCACCGGTTTGGTGATCTCGCGGTAGGGCGACTCGATCACCTTCAACGGGATCTTGAAGGCTTCCTTCTCCCAGTCTTGCACGAGCTTGCGGGTGTCCGCGTCGTCGACGTTGACCGTGACGGCCTCCAGCACGTCCGGCCGGGTGGCCTTGGCGTAGGCCAGCGCGCGCAGGGTCGGCATGTGCAGCTTGGACACCAGGACCATGGCGTGGTTGCGGGCGGGCAGCATCTTCTGCCGCTCCTGCTGCCGCAGTTCCTCGGCGACCCGGTCGTAGTGCCTGCGGATCGCGGTCATCAGGGCGTAGATGGCGGCCATCGCGGCGATGGCGATCCACGCGCCCTTGGTGAACTTGGTGATCAGCACGACGACCAGCACGGACCCGGTCATGACCAGGCCGACGGTGTTGATCGTCTGCGAGCGCCGCATGCGGTTGCGGGCGGCCGGGTCCTCCTCGGTGGACAGCAGCCGGTTCCAGTGGCGGATCATGCCGAGCTGGCTCAGCGTGAACGACACGAACACGCCCACGATGTAGAGCTGGATCAGCCTGGTGACCTCGGCGTCGAACGCGATGACCAGCACGATCGCCGCGCCCGCGAGGAACACGATGCCGTTGCTGAACGCCAGCCGGTCGCCGCGGGTGTGCAGCTGGCGGGGCAGGTAGCGGTCCTGGGCGAGGATCGAGCCGAGCACCGGGAAGCCGTTGAACGCGGTGTTGGCCGCGAGCACGAGGATCAGCGCGGTGACCGAGGCGATGAAGTAGAAGCCGACCGGGAAGCCGTCGAACACCGCCCCGGCGATCTGCGCGACCATCGTCTTCTGCTCGTAGCCCGGCGGGGCGCTGATGATCTGACGGGCCGGGTCCTCCGCCATCCGCACGCCGGTGACCTGGGCCAGCACGATCAGGCCCATCAGCATCGTGACGGCCATCAGGCCCATCAGCAGCAGCGTGGTGGCGGCGTTGCGCGACTTCGGCTTGCGGAACGCGGGCACGCCGTTGCTGATCGCCTCGACGCCGGTGAGGGCCGCGCAGCCGGACGAGAACGCGCGCAGCACCAGGAAGACGAACGCGAGGCCCATCAGGTGGTCGTCCTCGGCGCGGATCTCGACCGTCGAGCTCTCCGCGTGCATCACGTCGCCGAGCACGAACACCCGGAAGAGGCCCCAGCCGATCATCAGCAGGATGCCGATCATGAACGCGTAGGTCGGGATCGCGAACGCCGTGCCGGACTCGCGCAGGCCGCGCAGGTTGATCGCCGTGAGGATGACGATCGCGGCCACGGCGAACTCGACCTTGTGCGTGCCGACGTACGGCAGCGCCGAGCCGATGTTCGCCATCGCCGAGGCGATCGACACGGCCACGGTGAGGATGTAGTCGACGAGCAGGGCGCTGGCCACCGTCAGGCCCGCCTGGCGGCCGAGGTTGACCGTCGCGACCTCGTAGTCACCCCCGCCAGACGGGTAGGCGTGGACGTTCTGCCGGTAGCTCGCGACCACGACGAGCATCACGGCCACGACCACGAGCCCCACCCACGGCGCCATCGTGTACGCGGACAGCCCCGCCACGGACAGCACCAGGAAGATCTCCTCCGGCGCGTACGCCACGGACGACATGGCGTCCGACGCGAAGACCGGCAAGGCGATGCGCTTGGGCAGCAGGGTGTGGGCTAGTCGATCACTGCGGAAGGGCCTGCCGACGACAAGGCGCTTGGCCGCGGTTGCGAGCTTGGACACGGGTTCAGAGCGTAGGTGCTCCGGTCACCGTTCCGGACCAACCACCTGCGTTTGAGCGTGATATCTCCACGCCGCCGCGGGGTATCCGCGCGAGCGGGGACGGCGGGGTCCGGAGGAACCGGAAATCCCGGACAGCGGGCCCGGACTCCCACCGCTCGCGGCGGGCCGTCCAGGGTAGGTTCGGTCACGCCAGTCGCGCGGGTCACCGCGCGAAAGACGAGGAGGCACGCAGTGCACGTGGTGATCATGGGGTGCGGCCGGGTGGGGACATCCCTGGCCAAGGCCCTGGAGCGACTTGACCACCAGGTCGCGGTCATCGACAAGAACGCGCAGTCGTTCCGGCGCCTGGGGGCCGACTTCCACGGCCAGCAGGTGGTCGGCAACGGCTTCGACCGGCAGGTGCTGATCGAGGCCGGGATCGAGCGCGCGGGTGCCTTCGCCGCCGTGTCCAGCGGGGACAACTCGAACATCATCTCGGCGCGGGTCGCGCGCGAGACGTTCGGGGTCCAGCACGTCGTGGCGCGCATCTACGACCACAAGCGCGCCGAGGTGTACGAGCGCCTCGGCATCCCGACGGTCGCGACCGTCCCGTGGAGCACCGACCGGTTCCTGCGGGTGCTGGTCCCCGAAGGCTCGACGACGGCGTGGCGCGACCCGTCCGGCACGGTCGCCGTGCTGCCGATCAGCGTCCACGAGGACTGGGTCGGGCACTCGGTCGCGGAGCTCCAGGAGGCCACCGGGAGCCGCGTCGCGTTCATCATGCGGTTCGGCACCGGCGTGCTGCCGGACTCCAAGTCCGTGGTCCAAGCAGACGATGTGATCTACGTCGCAGCCCTGTCCGGCACCGTCACCGACGTGACCGCCGCGGCCGTTCGCGCACCTGAGGAGAGCTGATGCGGGTCGCAATCGCGGGCGCGGGAGCCGTGGGCCGGTCCATCGCGCAGGAACTGGTGTCCGACGGCCACCAGGTGATGCTGATCGAGCGCGACTGGGCGCACTTCGAGCCGCACACCGTGGAGCAGGCGGAGTGGGTGCAGGCCGACGCGTGCGAGCTGTCGTCGCTCGAGGACGCCGGGATGCAGCTCTGCGACGTCGTCATCGCCGCCACCGGCGACGACAAGGTCAACCTCGTGGTGTCGCTGCTCGCCAAGACCGAGTTCGCGGTCAAGCGCGTGGTCGCGCGGGTCAACGACCCGGCCAACGAGTGGCTGTTCACCGAGTCGTGGGGCGTGGACGTGGCGGTGTCGACGCCGCGCATCCTGGCCGCGATGGTCGAGGAGGCCGTGACCGTCGGCGACGTGGTCCGGCTGCTGACGCTGCGCCAGGGCCAGGCGAACCTCGTGGAGATCACCCTCCCCCACGACACCCCGCTGGCCGGTGAGCCGGTGAGCGAACTGGTGCTGCCGCGCGACGCCGCGCTCGTGACGATCCTGCGCGGGGGCCGGGTCATCGTGCCGTCGGCGGAGGACACGTTCGAGGGGGGCGACGAACTGCTGTTCGTCGCGACCGCGGCCGTCGAGCAGGACATCCGCGCCGCGTTGGGCTACTGAAACGACCCCGCCCCGCCCGGTTCACGACCGGGCGGGGCGGGGATCGGTGCGTCAGACCGGCCGCTCGGTTGCGGTGTCGGCGGTGGCCATGCCCAGTTCCGCGCAAGCCTTGAGCAGCTTCTGATCCCCGCTCGCCACCACGAGGTCGTGGTCGTCGATCTGCTCGGCAGACGCGCAGTGCACGGCGTCGTAGCCGCGCAAGGCGAGCTGGTGCGCCAGGACAGCCGCTCGTGCGGTGACGATGCCATCGACCTCGACGACCTCGAACTCCTGCCACATCCGTTCGAGCTGGCCCAGGGCACGGCTGTGTTCGGGCTCGCTCAACCGGCCCATCCTCAAGCCCTGCGCCAGTGCCGCGGCGGACTCCACGTAGAGCAGCCGGGTGGTGACCACGCTGTCCGACTGGTTCCAGAAGTACCGGCAGAACTCGCTGCTGGGCTCGCTGAGGAGCAGCGGGACGAACGCTGAGGTGTCGAAATAGCCGATCAACGTCGCTGTTCCTCGACGAGATCGCTGATGGAGCCTGCCGCGACGACGGGCTCGGGTGCGGGTTGTTTGCGCCTCGACGCGGGACGGACACGACCTTCCGCGACGAGGCGTTCCAGCGCCGTCGGCTGGTCCACGGGGACGATCCGGGCAATGGCGCGCCCGTGGTCGGTCACGACGACGGTTCGACCCTTGCGCACTTCCGCCAGATGACGGCTGAGCCCGTCTCGGAGTTCTCGAATGCCTATCTCCACACCACACCTCCAGTAGCCACAATCCTATCTCTAAAAGTGGCTACACACGCCGCACTGGGCTGCTGAAACGACTCCGCCCCGCCCGGTTCACGACCGGGCGGGGCGGGGATCGGTGGTTCGGGGTCAGCTCTCGGTGACCGGCTTCGTGGTGGCGTGCGGCTCCGGGGGGTGCGCGTAGCGGGCGCGCAGTTGCTCCTCGGTTTCGCGGACCTCGGTCGCCTCGGCCTCCTCGATGGCCTTGAGGCGCTTGTCGGAGCGGCGGACCGCCCACACGGTCGCGGCCACGGCGATCGCCATCAGCGGGTAGCCCATGGCGAGGCGGGCGAACGCCAGCCAGCCGACGGACGCCGTGTCGTACAGCCACTGCTGCACGACGAAGCGGGACCCGAAGACCAGTGCCCACACCAGCGTCGCGATGTCGTAGTCGCGGATCGACGCCTTGTCCTTGCGCCACGTCGTGCCGCGGCCGTTGAGGAACGACCACACGACGCCCGCGAGGGGCCAGCGGACCACGATCGAGAGCACGAAGGCGCCCGCGTAGACCAGGCTCTGCCAGATGCCGAACAGGAAGAAGCCCTTGGCGGAGCCGGTGCGGTAGGCGATGAACGCCGCGACGCCGACGCCGAACAGGCCGGACACCGCGGGCTGGATCGAGCCCTTGCGGACCGCCAGCACGATGCCGATCAGCACCGCCGAGCCGAGTGCGCTCCAGATCGCGGGGTACAGCCCCGCGAAGGTGTTGACCAGCACGAACACGACGACCGGGAGCGAGGAGTAGACGAGGCCGCTGACGCCGCCCATCTGCTCGAGCATGGTCGGCATCTTCTCGGGCTCGTCGGTGGTGCTCTTCTGCTCGTCCGTCACGTCCTGGCCGTTCGTCGGGGTCATGAAGCGTTCTGCAGCTCGTAGTACGGGTTGTAGAGCACCTTGCGCCCGTCGCGGACGGCGATGCGGCCGCGGGCCTTGATCGTGCGCCCCGGCTCGATGCCGGCGATGCGGCGACGCCCCAACCAGACCAGGGTGACGCCCTCGGTGCCGTCGAAGAGTTCGGCCTCCAGCGTGGCGGCCGAGTCGCGCGGGCACATCTCCACGCTGCGGAGCCTGCCCATCACGGTGACCTCCTCACCGGACTTGCAGTCGCACGCGCGCATCGCGCCGACGGCCTCGGCCTTCCGGGAGAGGTCTTCCGCGTCCAACTCGGTCGCATCGCTGGTGAGGCGACGCATGAGACGACGCCAATAGCCGTCCCCGGAAACACTCATCCCCGACTCCTGGTGGATCACAAGGGGCATCGACGACGAAGCCCGTACGAACTCCAGGGTAACCGGGCGCGGGGGCGCCGGTATCCGACTGGGGGAGGATCCTCGCCGTGATGCGCCCGATGGTCGATCTGGTCGGCCGAACCGCAGTCCTGCTGCCCGGAACCGCCTCGGACGAGGTGTTCGTCCGCAGTGTGTTCGAGGAACCGTTGGCGCAGGTGGGGATCGGTGTGACCGCTCCGCCGACGGTGTCGGTGGAGGAGCACCTGGCGGCGTTGGACGCGGCGTGGACCGGCACGCCGCTGCTGGTCGGCGGCGTCTCGCTCGGGGCGCACGTGGCGGCGGCGTGGGCCGTGCGGCACCCGGAGCGGTGCGCGGGCCTGCTGCTGGCGCTGCCCGCGTGGACCGGGGCCGCCGGGGACGCGCCCGCGGCGCTGTCCGCCCGTGCGGGCGCGGCGGTCGTGGAGCTCGACGGCGTCGACGCCGCGCTGGTGGGAGTGGACGGGTGGCTCGGCGCGGAGCTGTCCCGCGCCTGGCGGCGGCACGGGCCTGGACTGGCCCCGACGTTGCGCGCGGCGGCCCGGTCGGCGGCCCCCACCACCGCGGAACTGGCGGGGGTGCGGGCGCCCGCGGGGGTGGCCGCGTGCACCGACGATCCAATTCACCCTGTCGGTGTCGCCCGTTCGTGGACGGTCGCGCTGCCACGTGCGGAGTTGCGCACCACGACGCTCACGGCGCTGGGCGTCGACCGGGCCGCCCTGGGGCGGGCCGCGGTGCTCGCGCTGGCGGCCGCCCTGGTCCGGACGACCGACTTCGGTCGACACTGAAGCGATAGTCGGGGTGGGGCCTCCGAGGAGGCCCCACCCCGACCGGTCAGCCGCCCGCCTGTGCGGCGATGTGCTTGGCGATGGCCTCGGGCAGCTCGATCGGCAACGGCGTCCGCACCGGCATCGGCTGCGTGCCGCGGACCACGATCGTGCCGCGCAGCAGCTCGTAGAGCGCCTCGGCCACGACCGGGGCCTGCTCCTCCGGGCCCGCCGCGACCCCGCGCAGCAGCCAGCGCGGACCGTCGACACCGACGAAGCGCAGGTGCACGCCGCTGTTGCGGGCGGTGATCTCCTCGCCCCACTGGCCGTTCTCCCGGTTGATCCGGGCGCCGTCCTCCTTCAGCTGCGCGATCAGCTCCGCGCCGACCTCCTTCCAGAGTCCGCCCGTGCGGGGCGCGGCGAACGCGCTGACCGTGAGCTGACCGGCGGGCGTGAGCAGGTGCACCGCGCGCACCGCGCCCGCCGGGTCCATCTCGACCTGGAGCTGCGCGCCGTCGGGCACCGGCAGCTTGACGGAGCCGAGCTCCAGCCTGGTGACCTCGTCCCTGGGCGCTTCGGACTCGTCGTACGGGCCGTCGTCGGCCACGTCCAGCTCGTCGCCACCGAACTCCGCGTCCTGCTGCGCGGTCTCCCGGTTCGTCGCGTGCCTGCCCCGCTTGCGGCGCCGTCCGAACATCTGCGTTTACCCCTCTGTCCGCTGCATGGCGTCGGCCTTCGCCGTCGCCGCGAGCACGCCGTGCCCGCCAGTAGAGCCGTACCCACCCGTGCCGCGCTCGGAGCCCGGCAGTTCGTCGACCTCGCGGAACACCGCGTGCTCGATCCGTTGGACCACCAGCTGGGCGATCCGGTCGCCCCGCGAGAGCCTGATCGGCTCGCGGAGGTCGTGGTTCACCAGGCAGACCCTGATCTCGCCCCGGTAGCCCGCGTCGATGGTGCCCGGCGTGTTGACCACGCTGAGCCCCACCCTGGCGGCGAGACCGGACCGCGGGTGCACGAACCCGGCGAAGCCCTCGGGCAGCGCGATCGCGATCCCGGTGCCGACCACCGCGCGTTCACCGGGCTCGATCACCACGTCCTGAGTGGTGACCAGGTCGGCGCCCGCATCACCCGGACGGGCGTACGTGGGCGGTGGGACCCCCGGATCGAGCCGGGACAGCAAGACCTCGACGCTGGGCACGGCGGGCGAGATTACCCTGCACACGTGAGCAAGAGTGCTGTGACCGCCTCAAGTGACTTCCAAGAGCGGCTGTACGTCCCCTGGTGGGGCTGGCTGCTGCCGGTGACCGCCGCGGTGCTGCTGGCCGCGGAGATCCACATGGGCTTCCCCGGCGTCCGGTCGTGGCTGCCGTACGCGATCACCGTTCCGCTGGTCGTGCTGCTGATCGTGCGACTCGGGTCGCTGAAGGTCGCGGTGCGCGACGGCGAGCTGCGGGTGGGTGACGCGCACGTGCCGCTGGAACTGCTCGGCGAGGTGGAGGTGTTCACCGCCAAGACCAAGCGGAAGGCGATGGGCCCGAACCTGGACCCGGCGGCGTTCGTCGCGCACCGCGGGTGGGTGGGGCCGATGGTGAAGGTCCAGCTGGAGGACCCGGCGGACCCGACGCCCTACTGGCTGTTCAGCGCCCGCCACGCCGACCGGCTCGCGGAGCTGCTGAAGAAGTGAAACGCGACTGGGCGCCACCCCTTCGGGTGAGCGCCCAGCGTCGTTCTAGTGTTGTCGTCGTTCCGGTGGTGCGGTGCGGTCAGGCGCAGTCGCGGCAGATGTACTGCCCGTTGTGCTCCTCGGCCAGCCTGCTGCGGTGGTGCACCAGGAAGCACTTGGAGCAGGTGAACTCGTCGGCCTGCTTCGGCAGGACCTTGAAGGTGAGTTCCTCACCCGAAAGGTCGGCGCCGGGCAGCTCGAAGTTCTCGGCAGTCGCGTCCTCGTCGACATCGACTACGCCGGACTGCGTTTCGTTGCGCCGCGCCTTCAGCTCCTCGAGAGAGTCTTCAGCGAGCTCATCGGCCTCGCTGCGACGCGGCGCGTCGTAGTCGGTCGCCATCTTGTTTTCACCCCTGCGGTCTACGGAGACTGTGTTCGTGTCGCTGGTTAACGTCCCAGCGCCCCTTTTTGTGCCCCGTCGTCCAGTGACGGGGGTCTCGCCCGGGTCGTCGAGCGCCAACCCCCTGTTAGTTGACGCTTCTGGTGACTCAACGGTCCCGGAGCGCGCAGAGGGTAGCTCACCGATCCGGGGGTGACGCATCGGGTTCCCCCTAAATGAGCAGAAGGGTGACAGGACCCACGTACGCTGGCCCGATAGGCTGTGCACGGGCTCCGGCCCACCCGCCGCGGCAGGCCGCGCGGCCCGAGCGGCGGTCAACCCTCCGCTACCGGGTGATAACGGGCGGCTACAGCCGGTCGGGGACGCGGGATGGTCCCCGACCACCTAGGCTGGTTCACGGCGAGCACATGGGCACAACGCCAGGGGAGGTCGGCGGACGTGGGACCCGCGAGCAATACGGGGAGCAGCGGGTTGTCGCGGTACAAGCGGCGACGACCGCTACCGGCGCTCATCCTTTTCGTGATCCTGGCGGTGGGCGCGGTGTTCGTGTGGGCGAAGGTCCTCAACACCGCGAACGACGTCGACCTGGCGATCCGGTGCAACTCGCCGGGCAGCGCACCCGCACCGTCCTCGACGGCGCCACCGGTCGACCCGGCGGCGCCGGTCGTCGAGGCGCCGAAGCTGGGCAACGTGCTGGCGCACGACGCGCTGGACCGCACCGACCCGGCGCCCGCGACCGACATCCAGTTCCGGGTGTTCAACGCGAGCACGCAGCGCAACCAGGCCCGGTTCGTGGCCACGACGCTGACCGAGCTGGGCTTCAAGCAGGCCGCCGAACCGGACAACGACCCGGTGTACCCGGCGCAGGACATGACGTGCCGCGGCCAGATCCGCTTCGGCGCGCCGGGCGCGAGCGCGGCCAGGACGTTGAGCCTGATCGAGCCGTGCCTGGAACTGGTGCGCGACGAGCGGCAGGACGCGACGGTCGACATCGCCATCGGGAAGAAGTTCGACGAGGTGAAGCCGAACCACGACGCCCGCAAAGTGCTAGACCAGCTGTCCGACTGGGCCGACCAGCAGCCGGACCAGTCCGGCGGGCAGGCCGCGGAGGCGAGCGCGCCGACCGTGGTGGCGTCCAACGTGGCGGGCGCGCGGGACGTGCACTGCTAGACGAGTGACGTGCGGTGCGGGCGGTTCGGCTTCGGCCGGGCCGCCCGTTAGCTTTTCCGGGCTCGCTTTTCGGGCTTGGCGCGGCTCTGAACAGGGTGAGCCAGGAGTCCCCCGGGTTGGGACCCCCCGACGCACACACTACGACGGGGGTACGACAGTTTCGGGGGGTTCGGGTTCGAGGGGAGTCGAACTTCAGAGAGTCGAGTCCTGAAGGAGCCCCCAGGGGCCTGGGGGAAGCGAGTCCAGCGGCCGGGAGTCCGGGGCCGAGTTCCGGGGGTCGGTTCGGGGGCGAGTCCCAGGGGGCGAGTCGGGGAGGCGATTCGGCGGCGTGCCCGGAACGGCCCGCGGCCGAACGGGTCTCGTTGTGCGCGGTTCGGCCGTTCTGACGCCCACCTTGTCGGCCGTGTGCCAGGTCGGACTTCGGTGTTCCGCAGTCGTCGGAAAGCCGATCACACCAAGCCGAAGTCGCACTCCACCAACGCGTTGCGGAGGTTGTCGGCGATGCCCGGCGCGGCGGCGAACGTGGCGTCCGCGCCCAACTCCGGGTCTTCGCCGGGGAGGCGGACGACGGCTCCGGCCTCGCCGGCCACCAGCGCTCCCGCGGCCCAGTCCCAGCGGCCGAGCGCGTGTTCGGCGTAGCCGTCGAGCCAGCCCGCCGCGACCGAGCACAGGTCGAGCGAGGCCGCGCCCGCGCGGCGGATGTCGCGGACCCGTGTGGACAGCGCGGCCCACGTGGTGGCCTGCCGCTGCCGCCGTTCGGGCCGGTAGGCGAACCCGTAGCCGATGAGCGACAGCTCCAGCCGGGTCGCGCCGGACACGCCGAGGCGCACGCCGTCCAGGTACGAGCCGTGGCCGCGGGCGGCCGTCCACACGCGACCGCTGACCGGCTCCAGCACCGCGCCCGCCACCGACACGCCGTCGAGCTGCGCGGCGATCGAGACGGAGTACCACGGTAGGCCGTACAGGTAGTTCACGGTTCCGTCGATCGGGTCGACCACCCAGGTGAGGCCCTCGACGGCGGCGCTCCCGCCCTCCTCCTCGCCGATGACCGGCTCACCGGGGCGCAACACCGCCAACCGGTCGCGAACGAGCTGCTCAGAGGCCCTGTCGGCTGCGGTGACGACGTCGGTGGCGGTGCTCTTGGTGTCCACCTGGGCCGTCACGGCGGCGTGCCGGGTGCGCAGGACGAGGTCGGCGGCCTCGCGGGCGACGGTCACCGCGACGTCCACCAGCGGGCGAGGATCGAAACTCAACTGTTCCACCTACGTCACTCTCGCGGGACTATCCGGTGTGCTCAGGCTAGTGTCTGCGGCCACGGTTACTGAATCGAGTAGGAAGGCCATCGGGGATGGGCATTACCCGCGGGTTCGGTGTGGACATCGGTGGCTCCGGCATCAAGGGCGGCCTGGTCGACCTGGAAGCAGGCGCACTGGACGGTGAGCGGCTGCGCATCACCACGCCCCAGCCGTCGACGCCCGAGGCGGTGGCCGACGTGGTCGCCGACATCGTCGCGAAGTTCGAGTGGACCGGTCCGGTCGGCATCACGCTGCCGTGCGTGGTCAAGCACGGGGTCGCGCTCACCGCGGCGAACGTGTCCAAGCACTGGGTGGACACGGACGCGCGCGCCCTGTTCGCCAAGCGGCTGGGGAAGTCGGTCGAGGAGGTCGTCGTGCTCAACGACGCCGACGCGGCCGGGATGGCGGAGATGCGCTACGGCGTCGGCCGCGACCGCGACGGCCTCGTGGTGCTGCTGACGTTCGGCACCGGCATCGGCAGCGCGGTGTTCCTCGACGGCAAGCTCGTCCCCAACACGGAGTTCGGCCACCTCGAGGTCGACGGCCACGACGCCGAGTCGAAGGCGGCCGCGTCGGTCAAGGAGGACAAGGGTCTCTCCTGGGCCGAGTGGGCGCCGCGGGTCTCGCGCTACATCACGGTCCTGGAGAACCTCGTGTGGCCGGATCTGGTGATCGCGGGCGGCGGGGTCAGCAAGAAGGCCGACAAGTGGTTGCCGCTCCTCGAAGTGCGCACCGAAGTCGTCGCCGCGGCGTTGAAGAACGACGCGGGCATCGTGGGCGCCGCTGCCGCCGCCGCGCACGGGATCAGGCACTGATCCGGAAAATCCCTTACTCGATCTAGCTGCGGGAACACCTGTTCAACCCCCTCTTAAGCGAGCGGGGCGCAACAGCACGCGATTCTCGTCGTTACAATGGAACGGTGCCCCGCCGGATGGCTTCGGCGGGCTCTCCCCCGAACTCTGGCGTCCGAGGTTTCGCGCCCTTCGGATCGCCGTGATCGACAGTCGCGAAAGGGCGTACGTGGCAGCCGCAGAAACCGCAACCCGACGCTCGAGCACCACGAGCGCCGCGAAGACGACCTCGGCCGCAGCCGGTGAGTCTGAGGAGACCCCCAAGGCCGCCTCGGCCCGCAAGGCTCCGGCTCGCAAGCCCGCCGCGGCGAAGACTGCGGCGGCTGGCAAGACGGCGGCCAAGGCGCCTCGCAAGACCGCCGCCAAGGCCGGACCCGCCAAGGCGAAGAAGGACGGCGACGAGCCGGACGACCTCGAAGTGGCGCCCGGTGACGAGGACCTCGGCGAGGACGTGGTCATCGTCGACGAGCCCGTCGTCGACGAACCCGAAGAGGCCGAGGACGAGAAGAAGCCCGGCGAGGGCGACTTCGTCTGGGACGAGGAGGAGTCGGAAGCCCTGCGGCAGGCCCGCAAGGACGCCGAGCTCACCGCCTCCGCCGACTCCGTCCGCGCCTACCTGAAGCAGATCGGCAAGGTCGCGCTCCTCAACGCCGAAGAGGAGGTCGAACTCGCCAAGCGGATCGAGGCGGGCCTCTACGCGGCGGAGCGGGTGCGCCGGGCCGAGGACGAGAACGAGAAGCTCACCCCGCAGATGCGCCGCGACCTGCGGTGGATCGTCCGCGACGGCGAGCGCGCCAAGAACCACCTGCTGGAGGCCAACCTCCGCCTCGTGGTCTCGCTGGCCAAGCGCTACACCGGCCGCGGCATGGCGTTCCTGGACCTGATCCAGGAGGGCAACCTCGGTCTGATCCGCGCGGTCGAGAAGTTCGACTACACCAAGGGCTACAAGTTCTCGACCTACGCGACGTGGTGGATCCGCCAGGCCATCACCCGCGCCATGGCCGACCAGGCCCGCACCATCCGCA
>Ga0247773_1000487_pt1 | contig 16366 bp, 16 predicted proteins | sample UWRJL092311B6_FD_179934 | JGI IMG/M metagenome (GOLD analysis project Ga0247773, IMG submission 179934) | Plant litter microbial communities from Arlington Agricultural Research Station in Wisconsin, United States - UWRJ-L092-311B-6 | ecosystem: Environmental > Terrestrial > Plant litter >...
GCACCTAGCACCTAGCACCTAGCACCTAGCACCTAGCACCTAGCACCTAGCACCTAGCACCTAGCACCTAGCACCTAGCACCTCGGCACTTCCACACCGCAGTCAGCGGATCTTCAGCGTGGCGAAGGCGACCAGCGCGCACATGATCCCCATGATCCAGAAGCGGATGATCACCTTGCTCTCGTGCCAGCCGATCTGCTCGAAGTGGTGGTGCAGCGGCGCCATCCGGAAGATGCGCCGGCCGGTGCCGGTGCGGTTCTTGGTCCACTTGAAGTAGACCGTCTGCAGGATCACCGAGAGTGCCTCGGCCACGAAGATCGCCCCCACGATGCCGAGCAGGAACTCGGCGCGGAGGAGCACCGCCACGCACCCCAGCACCCCGCCGATCGCCAGCGAGCCGGTGTCGCCCATGAACACCTCGGCCGGGTGCGCGTTGAACCAGAGGAAGCCCATGCATCCCCCGGCCAGCGCCACCAGGAAGATCGCCACCTCGCCCGCGCCGGGAATGTAGAACAGGTTCAGGTAGTTGGCCGCGTCCACCCGCCCCAGCACGTAGGCGAAGAAGGCGAAGGTCACCGCCGCCACCGCCGAGAGGCCGGCGGCCAGCCCGTCGAGCCCGTCCGTCAGGTTCACCGCGTTGCTGCACCCCACGATGATGAACGTCACGAACATCACGTACAGCGGCCACCACAACGAGATGTGCACCGTCTTGAAGAACGGGATCTGCGTCCACGCGAACGGATACCCGGGGATCCCGCTGTCCAGCGAGGGGATCCAGCGCGGGAGGAAGACCAGCGCCAGCCCCAGCAGGAGCCCGCTCGCCGTCTGCCCCATCAGCTTGTAGCGCCCCTTCAGCCCCTCGGTCTTCTTGCGGGTGATCTTCAGGTAGTCGTCCATGAAGCCCAGCCCGCCCAGGAAGCAGAGCGTGATGATCACCGCCCAGGTGTTGAACTGGTCGAGCCGCGCCCAGAGGAGCGTGGGGATCACGGTGGCCATCACGATCAGCACGCCGCCCATGGTGGGCGTGCCGCTCTTCCCCAGGTGCGTCTGCGGGCCCTCGGTGCGCACCACCTGCCCCACCTTCAGCATCCGCAGCCGCGAGATGATGGGCGGCCCGAACCAGAACGCCACCAGGAAGGCGGTCACCACCGCCCCCGCCGCCCGGAAGGTCACGTAGCGGAAGACGTTGAACGCGATGTTGTGCTCGGACAGCGGCACCAGGAGGTGATAGAGCACGGTTCAGCTTCCCGCGTGCGCGGTGGCGGTGTCGTTCGCGAAGTCGTTCTCCAGCAATGGAATCAGCCGCTCCAGGGCCACGCCTCGCGAGCCCTTGAGCAGGATCGTCTCGTCGCCCTTCAGCTCCGGGCGCAGCACGGCGTACGCCTCCACCGGGTCCTCGACGGCGATCACGCCGGGGCCCGCGCCCAGCGCGCGCACGGCCGCCACGAAGTCGCCCGTGGCCACCACGCGGTCGATCCCGCTCCCCAGCCGCGAGAGCGCGGCCTGGGCCACGCCGCGGTGCAGCTCCGCCGCGTGGTCGCCCAGCTCGCGCATCGTCCCCAGCACGGCCACCTTCGCCCCGCCGCCCGCGGGGAGCGAGGCCAGCAGGTCGATGGCGGCGCGGGTGCTGGGCGGGTTGGCGTTGTAGCAGTCGGCCAGCACGTTCAGCGAGCCCACCCTGCGCCACTCGTTGCGCATCCTGGGCGCCGACATGGCGGCGATCGAGCGGGCCGAGTCCTCCACCGGCACGCCGAACTCCGTCGACACGCCGAGCGCGATCAGCGCGTTGCGCACGTTGTGCATCCCCGGGAGCGGGAGGTCGATCCGCACTCCGCGGAACGTCCACCGCGTGGCGCCGCCGGGGAGCACCTCGATCCCCCGCTCGCCCTGCTCGGGCCGCACGTCCGCCTGCTCGTCGAACCCCGCCACCCGCAGCCGCATCCCGCCGATCACCCGCTCCGCGCGCTCGGGGAGCTCGGGCGGGTCCTCGGCCACCACCGCCACGCCGTTCGGGCGGATGTGGGGGAGGATGGAGAGCTCTTCCTCCAGCACCCCCTCGACCGAGCCCAGCCCCTCCAGGTGCTCCTCGCCGATGGAGGTGATCACCGCCGCGTCGGGCTCCACCATGGCGCCCAGGAGGGCGATCTCCCCCGGCTCGTTGGTGCCCACCTCGACGACGATCACTTCCGCGTCGTCGGGGGTGGCGAGCAGGGTGAGCGGCGCGCCGACCTGGTTGTTCAGGTTCCCCGTGGTCGCGTGCACCCGGTAGCGCGGCGAGAGCGCGGCGCGCAGCAGGTCCTTGGTCGTGGTCTTCCCGTTGCTCCCGGCCACGGCCACCACCCTGCCGGCCAGCGCGCGGCGGCGGTGCCGCCCCAGCGCGCCCAGCGCGTGCAGCGTGTCGGTCACCACGTAGTAGACGAGCGACTCGGGCGCGCCCCGGGGGATGCGCGAGACCACGGCGCCGGCCGCGCCGGCCTCGGCCGCCTGCCCCAGGAACTCGTGCGCGTCGAAGCTCTCGCCGCGGAGCGCGACGAAGAGCGAACCGGCCTCGATCTTCCGCGTGTCGGTGGAGACGCCGGAGAAGGCGGTGTCCGCCGTCGCCCCGCGCCCCTCGGTCCCGTCAACGCCCGTCGCGCGCACGCTCTCCAGCGCCCGCGCGACCTCCTCCGCCGTCCAGCGGAACCCGCTCAACCGGCACCTCCACTCATCCGTGACGTCCGTTCGCTCAGGACCTCGCGGACCACCTGCCGTTCATCGAACGGGCGCTTCTCCGTGCCCACGATCTGGTACGTCTCGTGGCCCTTGCCGGCGAGCAGGACGAGGTCGTCCTGGCCGGCATTCAGGAGGGCATGCTGGATGGCCTCGCGGCGGTCGGGAATGCGCCGCCGGGGTGCACGTCCCATGCCGCGTTCGATGGCGTCGATGATGCTTTCGGGATCTTCCGTCCGCGGGTTGTCGGAGGTCACCACGGGGACGTCGGCGCCTTCCGAGGCGACGCGCCCCATCTCCGGCCGCTTCCCCGCGTCGCGGTCGCCGCCGGCGCCGAAGACCACCCAGAGGCGGCCCTTCACCAGCGGCCGTAGCGCGCCCAGCGCCCGCTCCAGCGCGTCGGGCGTGTGCGCGTAGTCGATCAGCACCGTGGCGCTCTGCGGCGGGCCGCTCACGCGCTCCAGCCGGCCGGGGACCTGCGGCAGGGTGGCGAGGCCCGAGGCGATCTCGCCGGCGCTCCAGCCCAGCGCCCAGAGCACGGCCGCGCACCCCAGCGCGTTGGAGACGTTGAAGCTGCCGAAGAGCGGCAGCGCCACGTCCGTATCTCCGGACGGGGTGGAGAGGATGAATTCCATCCCCCCCGGCCCCACCCGGATCTCGCGCGCCCTGACGTCCGCCGGGGCGGAAGTGCTGAAGCGGACGACCCGGCGGTTTCCCGATGCCCCCACACCGTTCCATGCCGGATCGTCCGCATTCAGCACGACCGCGCCCGCGGGCTTCATCAGCTCGATCAGCCTGAGCTTGGCCGCGCGATACTCCTCCATCGTGACGTGATAGTCCAGGTGGTCTCGCGTGAGGTTGGTGAACAGCGCCGCGTCGAAGCGGGCCGCCGCCATCCTGCGCTGGTCGAGCGCGTGCGAGCTCACCTCCATCGCCACCGACTTCACCCCCAGCTCCACGTAGCGCCGCAGCCAGCGCGCGGCTTCGGTGGGCCCCGGCGTGGTCAGCCCCTCGGTTCCCGGGATCACCCGGCCGTCCTGGTCCACCGCGCCCAGCGTCCCGATCGACCCCGCGGGGGAGCGGCGGCCCAGCAGGTGGCGGAGGATGGCGGCGCTGGTGGTCTTCCCGTTGGTCCCCGTGAGCCCCACCAGCAGCAGCTCGTTCCACGGGTCGCCGTAGACCTCGGCCGCGGCGAAGGCGGCGGCGAGGCGGCCGTCCTTCACCATCAGCTGGGGGATGCGGAGCGCTTCGTCGCGCCGCTCCACCGTGGCGCCGGCCGCGCCGCGCCGCTGCACCTCGGCCAGGTAGGCGTGGCTGTCGGACGCCGTCCCCGCGTAGGCGCAGAAGAGCGAGCCGGCGCCCGCCTCGCGCGAGTCGGTCCACGCGTCGTCCACCGGCCGCCCCGCGTCTTCGGTGGCGATGCGGCCATCGGCCAGCAGCCCCTCGCGCTCCAGGCGGATCTCGATGCCCCCCAGCGTGGTGCGGCTCATCAGGCGCCCTCCGCCACGACGGTGAGCGTGTCGCCGCGCGGGAGCACCGCGCCGGCCGCCGGCAGCGTGCCCTTCACCGCGCCACCGCCCTGCACCCGCACCTGGAAGCCGAGCGCGTGCAGCCGGCGCGCGGCGTCGCGCAGCGGGAGCCCGGCCAGGTCGGGGACCGGCACCGGCGCGCGGTCGGCGCGCGGCGCCGCGGGAAGGCGGTTGTCGAGGAAGACGTAGGTCCCCTCGCGCCCGCCCAGCACCGGCTCGTCGTCCATCTGCCTGGCCGCGGCCGGGCGGTGCCCGCTGGTGCGCATCCCCAGCAGCGCGCGCCGGTCCAGCGAGGGCGAGCGCGCGGCCAGGATCGCCTGCAGCGTGGCGCGGGTGACCGGGGCGGCGGTGAGGCCGCCGTAGTAATCGCCCTGTGGCCGGTCGAGCTTGACGTAGATCACCAGCTGCGGCGCCTGCGCAGGGAAGAAGCCCACGAAGCTGGAGTTGTACTGCCCCGCCTCGTACCGGCCGCCCGCGCCGGTCCGCCGGCTCGTCCCCGTCTTCCCCGCCACCTCGAAGGTGGTCAGCTGCGCCTTGGTGGCCGTCCCGTCGGCCACCACCTCCACCAGGACGTCGCGGAGGGCGAGGGCGACCTCGCGCGGGATCACGCGGCGCACCGGGCGCGGCTCGCGACGGTCCAGCACGTCGCCGCCGGGGCCGCGCACCTCGCGCAGGAGGCGCGGCTCCATCAGCACGCCCTCGTTGGCCAGCGCGCCGTACGCCATCGCCATCTGGATCGGCGTCACCGACATCTCGTAGCCCATCGCCAGCGAGGCCGGCGTGAACGGGCTCCAGCGGTCGGGCCGCGGCAGCCGCCCGCCGCTCTCCACCGGGTACTCCACGCCGGTCGGCGTGCCGAAGCCGAAGTCGCGCAGGTAGGCGAACTGCTCGGCCTGCGGGAGCCGGTCGGAGAACTTGCTCATCACGATGTTGCTGCTCACCCGCAGCCCGTCGCGCAGCGTCAGCCAGTCGTACGCGTGCACGTCGGTGACGGTGCGGCCGTTCGGCATCTTCCAGGTGCCGTTCTCGGCGAACACCCGCTCGTTCAGATCGGCCCGGTGCCGCGCGAGGAGCGCGGCGACGAAGAACGGCTTGGCGATCGACCCCGGCTCGTACGGCTCGATGAAGGCCGACAGGTCGCGCGAGGTGCCGCGCTTGCTCACCGCCGCCAGGATCTCGCCGCTCCGCGGATCGGCCAGGATCAGGTCGCCGCCGGCGGCGCCGGTGGCGCGCACCTGCTCGGTGAGCGCCGCGTCGGCGATCTCCTGCAGGTCGAAATCGATGGTCAGCACCACGTCGTCGCCGTCACGCGGCTGCACGGCGGGGAGCGAGACCGAGGCCTCCTTGCGGCCGTGCGCGTCGCGGCGCAGCACGCTGAAGCCGTCCTTGCCGCGCAGCAGGCTGTCCATCGCCTGCTCCATCCCCCCCAGGGGGCGCCCGTCGGCCGAGACGTTGCCGAGGACCTCGCGCCCCACGTCGCCCTGCGGGTAGAAGCGCTCCAGCTTGCGCTCGATGTACACGCCGCGCGGGTCGCCCAGCCCGCGGCGCTGCTCCACGCTGAAGCGCCCGGGGATCACCGCCCAGCGCAGCCTGGGGTCGGTCACCCGCCGCGCGGCGGCGCGGGAAAGGCCCAGCGCGTCGACCAGCGCCCGGGCCACCCCGGCGCGGTCGCGGATCTCGCGCGGCGCGATGGAGACGGCGAAGGTCTCGCGGGTGAGCGCCAGCGGCACCCCGTCGCGGTCGTAGATGGCGCCGCGGCGCGCGGGGAGCGGCGCGGTGGCCTGCTGCTGCTTGCGCGCCTCCCCGGCCCAGCGGTCGCCCTCGAACCCCTGCAGCTGCACCGCGCGCCCCACGATCAGGAGCGCGGCCATCCCGATGCCGCCCAGCAGCCAGCGGCGGCGCGTGGCCAGCCGCTCGTCGGTGGGCGCCTCGCCCGGGCGGTGCGCGCGCGTGCTCATGGCCGCGCCTCCGGCGTGTCGCCCGGCGCGGAATCGCCCGCGCCGGCCGCGGGAACGGGGAGCATCACCACCTCTTCGTCGCGCGCCACGTGCATCCCCAGCCGCGTCTGCGCGTACGCCACGATGCGCTCGCGGCGCTGCAGCGCCAGGATGCGGGTGACCAGCTCGTCGCGCTCGGCGCGGACCACGGAGGCCTCCTCGCGCAGCTTCTGCAGCTCGCGGTAGCGCTCCACGCCCACGGTCTGCCGCCAGACCACCGAGGCGAGCGCCAGCGTGAGCACCACCGCGTACAGCGCCCATCCCAGCCGCGCGCGGCGGCGCTCGCCACGCGGCGTGGTGCCGGCGCGGGGCGCCTCCCACGGCTGCGGGCCGGCGGCGCGGGGGCTCACGCGTGCCTCCAGGCACGGAGCCTGGCGCTGCGCGCGCGCACGTTCCGCTCGATCTCGACCTGCGAGGCGGTGATCGCCTTCCGCGCCAGAGTCTCCCCCCGCGGCACACCTCCGCAAATACAGACGGGCAGCCCCGGAGGGCAGGTGCACGCGCGGCTCCAGTCGCGGAAGGCGTTCTTCACCAGCCGGTCCTCGAGCGAATGGTAGCTCAGGATCGCGAACACCCCGCCGGGAGCGAGGGCGTCGCGGAACTTCGTCAGTGCCGTCTCCAGCTGCTCGATCTCGCGGTTCACCGCGATGCGCAGCGCCTGGAAGATGCGGGCGAGGTCGCCCGCGTCGCTCCGCGGGCCGAGCGTGCGGCGCACCGCGACGACCAGCTGGTCGCTGGCGCGGAACGGCTCCGCCTCCCTCATCTCCACGATGATCCGCGCCAGCTTCCGCGAGCGCTTCTCCTCGCCATACCGGTAGAACACGTTCGCCAGCTCGGCCTCGTCCCACTCGTTCAGCAGGTCGGCGGCGCTGGGCTCGCCGGCCGAGGCCTGCCCCATCCGCATGTCGAGCGGCGCGCCGGCGCGGAAGGTGAACCCGCGCTCGCTCTCGTCGATCTGGTGCGAGCTGATCCCCAGGTCCAGCAGCACGCCGTCCAGCGTTCCCTCCGCCACGCCCGCCGTCTCCACCGCCTCGCCGAACGCCGACCTCACCAGCCGCGCGCGCCCGCCGAAGCGCTCCAGCCGCCTCCCCGCCTCGGCCAGCGCGTCGGGGTCGCGATCGACGCCGATCAGCCGCGCATCGGGGGCGCGCTCCAGCAGGGCTTCCGCGTGGCCGCCGCCGCCGAGGGTTCCGTCGAGGAACACCCCGCCGCGTTCCGGGCGCAGGAAGCTCATCACCTCCTCCACCATCACCGGCGCGTGATAGGCGGAGGCGAAGTCCATCAGGCCGCGCTCCGCTGCCGCAGGGCCGTCCACGTGGTGAGCGTGCTCCGGCAGCCGCGGCAGAGGCACCAGTCGGCGCCGAGCCAGCCATCGAGCTCGGGGATGGCCTCGAAGGGGCCCATGTGGCGGTCGAGCCCGCAGGGGATGGGGCGCGGTTCGGCGCGGCGCGCCTGCTGCTGGGGCGTGGCGGTGTCGATCATGTCGCCTCCACACGGGTGCCGGGGTGGTGGATCAACCGAAGATCTGGTGCATGAAGCGCTCGGCCTCGGCCGGGGGCGCGGCGGTGGCCGCGCGGAAGCGCTCCGGGTCCCACAGCTCGATGCGGTCGAGCGCGCCGACGACGAGCGCCGGGCCGTTGATCCCCACCGCGTCCTGCAGCCGGCGCGGCACCAGGATGCGCCCCTGCTTGTCGGGGGCGACCTCCACCGCGTTGGCCGTGATGCCCAGCACGTACGGGCGCGCGGCCGGGTTCCCCCGCATCATGTCGCGCAGCCGCTCCTGCACCTGCCGCCAGCTGTCCTCGGGATAGAGGGTCAGGCTCTCGGGAAAGGCATGCACCAGCACCAGGGTCTGCTCGCCGCTCTCACGCCGGAACTGCGCGGGAAGGCTGAGCCGATCCTTTTCGTCGATCCGGTGCTCGAAGCTGCCAAGGTACCCGGTCATCCCGCTCCATGGGTGAGGGGCGCTCCCCTCGGTTCCCCACATCATCCCACTCTTCCCCACCGCGACCCAAGCTAACGAGGGTTTTCGGCGCGTCAAGGCGAAGATATGCCGAACCGGCCCGCGCGTGTCGCGAAGAGAGTGTGCCTGGAAATGCTGGGTCCACGCGCGCGCGAGGAGCGCGGTGGGGAGAAGTGGGGCGAAAATCCCGTCCGGGGAGAGTTTCGTGGCGCGGAGCCGGCAGGAAGAAATGATATGAACACGGAGGCACGGAGAGCATGGAGGCGACGGTGAACAACGCACAGCGGTTCAACCGTGTCCTCCGTGGCTTCGTGTTCACTGCTCGAAAGCAAGGCAGAAAAAAGAGGAACACGGAACCACAACGGAAGGAACGGGAACTACAACGGTTGAACCGCGCGCCGATCAACCGTTGTAGTTCCGTTTCCTCCGTTGTGGTTCTGTGTTCTCTTGTTGAGAAACCCGCCCCACGCAACGAAGCCCCGCTCCGAAGAGCGAGGCCTGGTCGTTTTCAGCAAGGACGGCTGAGACGGATCAGCTGCGGCCCGCGACGGGGACGGAGGCGCCGTTGACCGGAGCGGAATCGGAGGAGGCGAGGAAGAGGATCACCCTCGCGATCTCCTCCGGCGCCGTCCACTTCGATGCGTCGGCATCGGGCATGGCGCGGCGGTTGGCGGGGGTGTCGATGGTGCCCGGGAGCACGGCGTTCGCGCGGACGCCGTCGTGCCGGTACTCCTCGGCGATCGTCTCGGCCAGCACCAGCAAGCCGGCTTTCGACACGGCGTAGGCGCTGTTCCTGGCCCGCGCCTCGTGCGCGGCGCGGGAGGAGACGAAGACGAGCGAGCCGCCGCCGCGCTCCACCATCCGCGGGATCGCCGCGCGCGACAGGAGGAAGGCCGAGGTCAGGTTCACCATCATCATCCCCTCCCACACCCCCACCGGCGTCTCGGCCACCTTCGCCCCGCCCGACCACGCGCCCATCCCGTGCACCACCGCGTCCAGCCCGCCGCCCCACTGCACCGCCTGGATGATGGCGGACTCGGCGCCGCGCTCGGTGGTCAGGTCGAGCATGCAGGTGGAGACGCGCCCCGGGTGCGCGGCCTTCAGCGCGTCGAGCGCATCCTTGGCGTCGGCGTGGTGCAGCGCGACCAGGATGCGCCAGCCGGCATCCAGGAACGCCGCGCACACCGCGCGCCCCAGGTTCCCCGCCCCGCCGCTGATGAACGCGACGGGGCCGCCCTGCGCCTCAGCGGCGTTCTTCGCCATGCAGCCTCCCGCTCGCCGCCGTGATCTCGCGCAGCCGCCCGGCCAGCTCGCGCGTGAGCGCGCCCTCGCCGAAGCGCCACATCCAGTCGCCGCTGCGGGAGCCCGGCCGGTTCATCCGCGCCTCGCTCCCCAGCCCCAGCACGTCTTGCAGGGGGATGACGGCCAGGCCGGCGTCGGAGCGCAGCACCACCTCGATCATCTCCCATCCCGGCTCGGCGCCGCTCCCGCCGCTCAGCCGGTCCAGCGCGGCGCGGGCCCGGGGCGTCGCCTCGTCGCGGTACCAGCCGAGCGCGGTGTTGTTGTCGTGCGTCCCGGTGTACGCCACCGTGTCGCGGATGTAGTTGGCCGGTAGATGCGGATTCTCCGGATCGTCCTCGCCGAACGCGAACTGGAGAACGCGCATCCCCGGCAGCTTCAGATCGTCGCGCAGCGCCTCCACCTCGGGGGTGATGATCCCCAGGTCCTCGGCGATCAGCGGGAGCGGGCCCAGCTCGCGCTCCACCGCGGCGAAGAGGCGCGTGCCGGGCCCGGGCATCCACCGTCCGTGCAGCGCGGTGTCTTCGTGCGCCGGCACCTCCCAGTAGCTCTCGAAGCCGCGGAAGTGGTCGATCCGCGCCACGTCCACCATCTCCAGCGTCCGCCGGAAGCGCTCCACCCACCAGCGGTAGCCGGTGCGCTCCAGCTCGTCCCAGCGGTAGAGCGGGTTCCCCCAGCGCTGCCCGGTCTCGCTGAAGTAGTCGGGCGGCACGCCGCTGACGACCGTGGGGCGGCCCTCGGCGTCGAGCTCGAAGAGCGACGGGTTGGCCCACACGTCCACGCTGTCGTGCGCCACGAAGATGGGCACGTCGCCGACCAGGTAGATGCCGCGGCCGTTGGCGTAGCGCCGCAGCTCGGCCCACTGCCGGTCGAAGAGGAACTGCGCGAAGGCGTGGCACTCGATGCGCCCGGCCATCCGCTCGCGCGCCTCGGCGAGCGCGGCGGGGTGGCGGGCGCGCAGCGGCTCGGGCCACGCCGTCCACGGGCAGCCGAGCTCGTCGCGGAGCGCGCGGAAGAGCGTCCAGTCGTCCAGCCAGGCGGCCTCGCGCTGGCGGTACCCGGCGAAGCGCGCGTGCAGCCCGGCCGAGCCGCTGGCGCGGAAGGCGGCGTGCGCGCGGCAGAGCAGCGGCTCCTTCCACGCGGCCGAGCCGGTGAAGTCGGCGCGCGCGGGATCGAAGCCGCGGGGCGCGCGGGCCTCGTCTTCGTCGAGCAGCGCGTCTTCCACCAGCAGGTCGGCGGAGATGAGCAGCGTGTTGCCGGCGAAGGCCGAGAGCCCGTTGTACGGCGACCCGCCCTCGCCCGTGGCGACGAGCGGGAGAAGCTGCCAGAGCGTCTGCCCGGCCAGCGCCAGCCAGTCGACGAAACGGTACGCCTGCGCCCCCAGGTCGCCCACGCCGTCGCCCGGGAACGACGTGGGGTGCAGGAGGATGCCGCTGCGGCGCTCGCCCGTCACCTGCATCGTGGCGCGGGTCTGGAGCGCGGCGGGCAGGCCGGCGCGCATGGCGAAGGATCGATCAAGGACGTGGTTTCCGAACGGGTCAGCGCATCTCGCCACGCGGTGCCGCGGGCCCTTTGCCCACGCCGCGGGAGGGCGCCCCGGGTTGCAACGATCGCGCCGGACGGTGTCGTAGGATGGAACAGACGATTCCGTCCACCCTCACTCCCGGAAAGTCCGTCGCGGAGGTTCCGCGCGCAACCACCCGGTGCCGTTCTCGCGGCGGGCTTTCCCAGGAAGTGAACACGGAGCCACGGAGAGCACGGGGGCCACGGCCAACCGCAACCGCGGTTCGACCGTCGCTTCCGTGTCCTCCGGGGCTCCGTGCTCACCTCTTCGAGATGGTCGGCGGAGCGCCGCGGGTCGATCAGCCGCGGCGGTCGCGGCGCAGGTCGCGGCGGTCGTGGCGGAGGTCGTGGTGGTCACGCCTCAGCTCGCGGCCGTCGCTGCGGATCTCGCGGCGGTCGGCGTGGCGCTCGGCGGCGGATTCGCCGTGGCGGCGGTCCTGCCGCAGCTCGCGGGTGTCGCGGTGCAGCTCGCGCCGGTCCTGCCGGATCTCGCGGTGGTCGCGGCGGATCTCCACGTGGTCGGCGCGGAGCTCGCACGCCTGCGGATGGCGGGCGCACTGCTGCCGGGCGGTCTGGGCGTGGAGCGCGGCGGGTGCGGCGGCCAGCGCCAGCGCGATCGCGATCGTCTTCTTCATCGTTCCCTCCATCGGGTTTCCGGGTTCGGCGCGGCACCACGCCAGCGCCGCCTCGATGAAGGGATACACGCGCCCCCGTCCCCGCGTTGGGGGACTTCATCCCAGCCTCATCCCTCGTCGTCGAGACGAGCGCTCCTCAGAAATGAACACCGGTTTGGGGAATTCGCCGACGAAACGGAAGCGTTCGTCCTCAGCCGCCCGTCGCGAGCACCGGCTTGGCCTCCGCGGCCAGGCGCGCGCGGAGCTTCGCGCGGCGGGCGCCGGACCAGAAGCCGTGCGCCATCATCACCGGGCCCACCAGCCAGTACGCCATCCCGGCGCGCGCCGTCCACTCGCTCCCGCCGATCACGGCGAGGGAGATGGAGAGCGAGCCGATCAGCGCGTTCAGCAGCGACTCGCGCAGGTTGTCGAGCGTCTCGAACCGCTCGATCTCGTTCAGCTCCAGCGCATCTCGCAGGCGCCAGGCGTGCAGGTGCAGCAGCACGAACACCAGGAACACCGCCATGTACCCCGCGCCGAAGATGACCATCATCAGCGGCCCCTGCCCCGGTCCCACGATCGGGCCCGCCGTGTGGCCGGCGTTCGGCACCCACGCCGCCCCCAAGGCGATCCCCACCACCAGCTGGAAGACGAACTTGAGGGGGTAGACGAAGAAGAGGATCACGAAGAGGAGGATCGCGTTCAGCAGGATCGTGACCGGGTCCTCCAGCCCGTAGCGGCGGAACCAGCGGTACTGGTTGAGCCACACCAGGAAGAGGAGTGCGAACGATGCCGCGAACGCCGGGAGGCCGCGCAGCGTGCCGAGCAGTTCGGTGAACGTGGCCGGCACCTCCAGCGACACCACCAGCAGGGTGATGGCGAAGCCGAACACGGCGTCGCTCAGCGCCTCCAGCCGCCCCACCTCCAGGCCACGCCAGCGGAACCCGCTCCGCTCCACCTTCGCCTCGCGCCGCAGATATCCTCCCACCATCGGTCGCCTCGCAAATCTGGAACGTGGACCAGGAAAGCCTTTCCCCCGCCCTTCTCCGCAGCTCCTCGCAGCTCTCCGTTTCTCCCGCCTCCGTGTGACCCAGATGGCCGAGCCGGTTCCCCGAACGCCAATCGGGGACGCTCATCCGGAGTCGGGCGATCCGCCGTCGACCGACCGCGTGCTCCGGGCGATGGAGCGCGAACGCGCGGCTCTCACGAACCCGCGCCGAGCCGCCGTCATCCGCCGATCGACGCCGTCACGACCCGCGCGAATCCGCGCCGACGATGCGCTCGATCTCGTCCGGATCGACGGGAACGCCGCGGGTCAGGATCTCGCAGCCCTCCTCCGTCACCACCACGTCGTCTTCCACGCGCACGCCGATGCCGCGCAGCTCCCCGGGCGCCTGCTCGTCGTCGGCGCGGACGTACAGGCCGGGCTCGATGGTGAGCACCATCCCCGGGCGTAGCGGACGCCAGTCGCCGGGGCCGTGGGCGCGGTAGGCGCCGGCGTCGTGCACGTCCAAGCCCAGCCAGTGCGAGGTCTGGTGCATGAACCAGCGCTTGTACTCCTCGCCCTCGGCCAGCTCCGCCGGATCGCCCTCCAGCAGCCCCAGCTCGACCATCCCGCCGGTCAGCACGCCGCGCGCGGCCACGTGCAGGTCGTGCACGGTGGCGCCGGGCCGGCACGCGGCGATCGCCGCCTCTTCGGCGCGCAGCACGATGTCGTACACGCGGCGCTGCCCGGGCGTGAAGCGGCCGCTCACGGGAAAGGTGCGGGTGATGTCGCCGCAGTACAGCCCGGCCGAGGCGCCCGCGTCGATCAGCACCAGGTCGCCCTCTTCCGTGGCGCGGTCGTTGGTGACGTAGTGGAGGATGCAGGCGTTGGGGCCCGAGCCCACGATGGTCGGATACGCGGTGCCGCACCGCGGCCCGGCCGCGCGGAAGGTGCCGTCCACGCGCGCCTCCAGCTCCCACTCGCCGATGCCGGGGCGCGCCGCGCGCATCGCGGCGAGATGCCCCTCGGCCGAGACGCGGCACGCCTCGCGGATCAGCGCCAACTCCCCCGCGTCCTTCACCAGCCGCATCTCGTCGAGCACCGAGCAGGGGTCCAGCACGTCGGTGGCGCCCTTCCCGCTGCGCGAGCCCTGCTGCCGCCACTGGCGCACCCAGCGGACCAGGCGATGGTCCATCTCCCCGTCCGTCCCCAGCGAGTACCAGATCGCCGTCGCCGGCTCCAGCAGCTCCTTCAGCCTCTCCTCGAGCTCGCCGAGCGGGTACGCCGCGTCGGCGCCGAAGCGCTCGCGCGCGCCCTCCACGCCGGCGCGCACGCCGGTCCACGTCTCGCGCTCCACGTCGCGCGGGCGAACGAACAGGGTGAAGCGGTGCCCGGGGTCGTGCGGCGTGAGCACGGCCACCGCGGGCTCGGGAAAGCCGGTGAGGTAATACAGCTCGCTGTTCTGGCGATAGTTGACGTCGGTGTCGCGCGACTTGATCAGCTCCGGCGCGGCGCAGATCACCGCCACCCCGCCGCCGATGCGCTCCAGGAAACGCTCGCGCCGCCCGCGGTACGGCTCGAAAGCGGATGGATCGGTGGCGGAGGGATCGGTCGCGCGCGGATCGACGTCATCCCCGCTTTCCGGCACGGCTGCTTCGGTCATCGGATGGATCCGGATCGTTTCGTCGGGATGATGTTCGCCGCTCACAGCACCTGCTTCAGCGCGGCCTGCACGCGCGGGGCCAGCTCGCGCCACGCCGCGTCCTCGTCCTTCGTCACCGTCACGAAGTCGGCGACGATGAAGATGGACCGCACTCCCGGCTCGCCCAGCAGCCGCGCGGCGATCGGGTTCCCGGCCGCGGCGACGGCCGAATCGAAGGTCAACCCATGCCGCCCCTCCACCAGCGTTCGCCCGACCACGGTGAACTTGCCCGCCTGCGGATTGGGCGTCTCGTCGAAGCGGATCTTGGGCTTGGGCACGGCGGGTTGGCAGTCCTGTCGGGAGATGACACGCGATTCGGGCGCACGGAGTCTACCGCGGATCGCGCGGGAAGGCTACCGCGACTGGACTGGATCGTTACAGCGCTTCCGTCACCTGCCCCAGGTGAGCGTCTGGATCCATCCCGTGGGCACGAGCGAGTGCGTCGATCGCCTCGGCACCAGGTACGTACCCGCTCTCGATTCGACGTACATCGCGTGCTGACAACCCGGGGATGCTTGCCCGCGGCAATCCATGCTGCTGGCGGAGGGCGCGAACCGCACCGCCAAACGCCCGATCGTGCGCGAGCCTCTGGGTCCGTGCCTCGGCCCGCAGGCTGGGATCGAGCGCGAGCCTGATCTCGTGCAGGTCCAGGCTCACGCCGGCGTGCGGCCAGTGCAGGAACACGCCATCCGCCTCGATCTTGAACCGCGACCGTTCCGCGACCGGAATGCGAGCGAGCGCGGGATACGCATCGAAGCCGATCTCGTACGAGCGAGACGCGCGGCTCATCACGACGAGGCGGTCCCCGATGACCTCGGCGGCCGCCACACTCAGGTGATTCTGCTCTGCCATGGTACATCCGCCGGTAGGAGATTGGCGGGCGGGGATGCAACAATCTACCGCGGGATCCGACACAACGTCACCCCGTGAGCGTCGGCGCGCGCTGCCACGCGGCCCAGCTGTCGCCGTCGAGGACGCGCCAGGTGCCGGGGGCGGGAAGGTGGAGGGCGCGCGTGCACCAGCGGGCAAGGAAGTCGAGGTCGTGGCTGGAGAGGAGGACGGCGGCACCGGCGGCGCGGCGCGCGTCGAGCTCGGCGACCAGGCGCTCGGCGCTGGTGCGGTCCAGGCCATTCAGCGCCTCGTCCAGCACGATCATCCTGGGTTGGTGGAGGAGGGCGGCGGCGATGGCGGTCTTGCGCCCCATCCCCTGCGACAGCTCGCGGCAGAGCGTGCTCTCGGCGCCGGCCAGCCCCAGCAGCGACAGGAGCCGCGCCGTCTCGGCCGATGCGACCGCATCCGCCACCCCGCGCGCGGCGGCGACGAAGCGAAGCAGCTCGGCCACGCTCAGCTCGGGGTAGAGGAACGGCTGCTCGGGGACGTATCCCAGGCACGCCGCCGCCGCGCGCGAGTCGCGGAACGGGTCCGCGCCGCAGATGCGCACGGCGCCCGCGTCCGGCAGCCGGTCGGCCGTGACGCAGCCGATGAGCGTGGACTTGCCGGCGCCGTTGGGCCCCACGAGCGCGACGGCGTCGCCGGGGCGCACCTCGAAGGTGACGCCGTTCAGCACCACGCCGCGGCGGTACTTCTTCCGCAGCTCGCGGACGGAGAGGGGGGGCGCGCCGTCCATCGTGACGTCGGTCATCTTCACGTCGGCCATGGTCACCGCCCCGCGGCGGCCAGGGACGCGCCCGAGGCGACCAGCGCCGTTCCGGCCGCGGCTGCGAGCCACGCCCACGCCTGGTCGCCGCGTCCCGAGATCCACCACCCGATCGCAAGCGGCGCGGCCACGATGAGCACCAGCCCCAGCGCGGCGCTCCACCGCCCCACCAGGCGGTCCAGCGGCCGCACGCCCAGCACGCGATCGGTCCACCGCGTGCGCCCGCGCTCCGAGCGGCCGAGCGCGACCACGGCGACCGCCTGCGCGGCGAGGGCGGCGCCGCAGGCGAGCGTGACCCAGGCGCGCACGCCGGGGCTCCCCCCCGCGCGGATCACCGCCAGCGCGCCC
>Ga0247773_1000488_pt1 | contig 16360 bp, 21 predicted proteins | sample UWRJL092311B6_FD_179934 | JGI IMG/M metagenome (GOLD analysis project Ga0247773, IMG submission 179934) | Plant litter microbial communities from Arlington Agricultural Research Station in Wisconsin, United States - UWRJ-L092-311B-6 | ecosystem: Environmental > Terrestrial > Plant litter >...
GGCACCATCCGCAAGCTCTACGCGGAGAACAAGGGCCGCAACGCCGTGCACGGCTCCGACAGCGACGAGAACGCCGCCATCGAGATCGCCTTCTTCTTCGCCGGCACCGAGCTGGTGGGCTGAACCTTCGGCCGCCGGACGTCACCGGTCGGCCCCGTTTCCACCCGGGAACGGGGCCGGTCTCGTCGCGGGCTCGACCCGCGGCAACCCTTCCGCCGTTTCGCCGCATCTCCCGAGACCTTCCGATGACCTCACCGCCCACGACCATGGGTCGCGCCGACCGTTTCGCGGAGTCGCTCTGCGCCTGCGCGGGGCTGGCGCTGCTCGCCAGCGCGTGGGCGTTCGGGGCGGGCGCGTGGCTCGAGCTCCGCGCGATTCCCGCGCTGCCGTCCACCCTGACGGTGGGCGCGCTGTTCTACGCGGTGCACCTGCGCACGCGTGCGCGGCGCGAACGGCTGGGCCTGCGGCGCCCCGCGCTCCCGGCGTGGGCGATGGCCGCCGCTGCCGCGTCGTTCATGGCGCTGAAGCTTTCGTTCGACACGCTGCTGCTGACGATGGTGCCCGACCCGGGACCCGGGCCGGTATCCACCTGGCTTCGTTCGGGAGGAGGATGGACGCCGGTCGTGGTGGCGCTGGTGCTCCTGGTGCCGCTGATGGAGGAGGTCATCTTTCGCGGCTGGCTCCAGCGCTGGCTCCAGCGGCGGCACGGCGCCGCCGCGGCGGTGCTGGCCACGGCCGTGACGTTCGCACTGGGTCACTTCAACCTGGCGGGGATTCCCAGCATGCTGCTGGGCGGGCTGGTGCTGGGCTACGCCGCGCATGCGTCGGGGTCGCTGTGGACGTCGGTGCTGCTCCACGTGGCCGCCAACGCAACGGTGGCGCTGTCGACCGCCGGGCTCCCGTTCGGCACGCGGGCGGCGGCCGTGCTGCTGCTTCCCTCCGCGGCGGTGCTGGTGTGGCTGGGCATCCGCTTCCGCGGGGCGAGCGGCGCGCCCGACGCCGTCCAGGCGCACGAACGGCCGGCGGATCCGCCCCTGCGGGTGGTGCACGCCGTTGCGGATCACCCCTGAGCGGAGTGCCCGCCGGCCAGCGGCGCCGGACTTTCGACGCTGCACGGCAAAAGACGAGCGGCGCCGCCATGTGCGTGTGGCGGCGCCGCGATGTTCGTTCAGAAGCGCGTCAGGCCGCGCCGCGTTTCCGCAGCTCGCCGACGATCTCGTCCAGCCACGGCTGGTCCTTTCCGCGCTCGCGCCGCGCGTTGCGGATCATCTCCAGGTTGTTGGCCGTGGTCTTGGGCTCCCAGCTCTCGGTGCTGGCGGCCAGCGCGTCACCCAGGTACTCGGCCGCCGCCTGATCGTTGTTCTCCAGCACGGCGATCTCCAGCAGGGTCGCATGGTCCCAGTAGTTGGTGGCGCCCCCCTTCAGCCGCTGCTGCACGGCGTACTTCACCAGCGGAAGGACCTGGTCCTTCTTTCCTATCGAGGCCGCGTCGCCCTTGATGTCGAGCAGCGTGATGGCGTTCACGCCGGGATACGCGTCGCGCCAATCGGCCTCGAAGCCGCGCAGGTACGTGTCGATGGCGCGCTTCAGGTGGCCGGCGGCCTCGAGGTTCCGGCCCTCGGCCTTCGCAGCCTGCCAGCGGTCCTTGTACACGCGCCCCAGGATCCCGCACGTCTCGGCGTTCGCTCCCTTCTCGGCGATCACCTCTTCGAGCACCTTCACCGCCTCGTCCTTGCGGTTCGCCCGGTTCAGCGCAAAACCGAGCTGTTCGCGCAGCATCACCGTCTGCCTCACCATCTTCGGCAGGCGCTCGTGGAGCGCGATCATGCGGTCCCACGCCTCGACCGCGCGGTACGAGAGGAAGAGGTCCACCAGCACGCCGGCCTCCGCGCCGTCGAGCTTGCCCAGCTTCGTCTCGATCGCGGCGAGCGCCTCCACGTCCTTCGCCGCGCGGGCGGCCGCCAGCTCCTTCCGCAGCGCTTCCGAATATCGCGCCTGGTCGCGGAAGGTGTCGGTCTTCAGGTGTTCGAGCGGGGGCGCGGCATAGCCCTCCAGAAGCTGGAACAGGGGGCTGTCCCTGGCCGCGTCGGTGTTCGCGATGTCGCGCAGCTCCTTCAGGCGCGTCGCGAGCCCTTCGCGCAGCTTCTTCGCGTCCTCCTCGCCCAGCGCGTTCCCGTCGGCCAGCGCGTACGGCAGCGCGCGCAGGTAGTTCACGTCGAAGGGCGGCGTTTGCCCCTTGGCGAAGATGGCCAGGGTGGTGGCCGGCCGCGTGGCGTGCCGCACCCCCAGCTCGTAGAAGACGTTGGCGTTGGCGGTGGTCAGGTCGGCCACGGCGAAGTCGCACAGCAGCAGCCGCTCGAACATCGCCTTGTGGATGATGCCGCCGGTGCGCTCCTCGTCCGCCCGGATCGGCTCCAGCCCGGCGTCCTCGATCGCGGGGTGGAGCGCTTCGCGGTAGATGAGGTCGAAGTCGATGTCGGGGCCGCCGGACGGGTCCTTCTTGGTGCCGAACGGCATCAGCACGAAGCAGAGGGGGCGATCGCTCATGGTTGCCGGCGAGAAGGGGTGGAGGCGCATGATCGGCTCGCCTCCAACCTATTCTGCCGCCTGGAGCGAAGCCAGAATTCCATGCTTTCTCCCGCACTGCGGTCCGGTGGACACCGAAACTGCATGGCTCACGCAGAGTCAGCGGAGTCAGCAGGGAGGACTGCGGTTGTTTCTGCTGACTCCGCTGACTCTGCGTGAGGCCGCCGTTCAGGGTGCCGGCTTCGGGCTCAGTCCTCTTCTCCCAGCGCCGCGGCCAGCCCGCGCAGGATGCCGCTCCACCCCTCGGCGGCACGGTCGGCCCACTCGGCGGCCTCGGGGGCCAGGGTGTGCGTCAGCGTGAGCTCGCACCCGCTCTCCAGCGGCACGATGTCGATCTCCACGCGGTCCTCGGCCTGCGAGTACCTGGGCACGCGGAAGGTGAAGGCGAGGCGGCGCGGGCGGTCGATCTCCAGGTACTCGCCGGTGTGCTCCACGTCGTCGCGGTCGCGGCGGTCCACCAGCACGAACGTGCCGCCCAAGCGCGCGTCGATATCGGCTCTCACGATCTCGCCCGTGGGCGTGGCGAACAAGAAGCGGCGCGCCATCGCCGGGTCGAGCCAAGCGTCGAACACCCGCTCGGCCGATGCGCGGAAGCGGTGGGTCACGCGCACCACGGGGGCGGCAGAGGTCATGGCAATCGTCCTGTGGCAGGGGTGGAGGATGATCCGGACGCGTCTTCGGCCTGGAGCAGCGCGTCCAGCGCTTCCAGCCGCGCCGTCCACGCGGCGTGCTGCTCGGCGATCCACGCGCCGGCGTCGCGCAGCGGCCCGGGGTCGAGCGAGAGCAGGTGCTCGCGCCCCACGCGGCGGCGGCGCACCAGCCGCGCGCGCTCCAGCATGCGGATGTGCTTGGACACCGCGTTCAGCGACATCGCGAACGGCCGGGCCAGGTCGGTCACCCGCGCATCCCCGCGCGACAGGCGCTGCAGGATGGCGCGGCGCGTGGGGTCTGCCAGCGCGATCAAAGTGTCGTCGAGGCCGGGCTGCGATTGCGTCTGCATATTCAACCTTAAGGTTGAGCGTTGGACGATGTCAAGGTGCGCCGCCCCGGGCGGATTCGGGACGGGGGCCACGGGGAGATGCCGTTTCGGAGCCCATCCCGACGCCTGGTACCCTTGTGCAACTCGCGGCCGGTGAGTTTCGTACGTCTCGTTCGAGACCCGAAGCACCGATCCGTCCCCGAGCCCGCGAAACCGACCGTGAAACTGATCCTCCGCTGGCTGATCACCGCCGCCGCCGTGTGGGCCGCGGCGCGCTTCGTTCCCGGCATCCACTACAGCGGCGGCTTCGTCACGCTGCTGGTGGTGGCGCTGGTGATGGGGCTGGTGAACGCGCTGGTCCGCCCGCTGGTGAAGAGCCTGGCGTGCGGGCTGGTGGTGCTCACGCTGGGGCTGGTGCTGTTCGTGATCAACGCGCTGATGCTGCTGCTCACCGGCTACATCACGCGCCAGTTCGGCTACGACTTCCAGGTGGACGGCTTCGTCCCCGCGCTGATCGGCTCGGTGGTGATCAGCCTGGTGTCGTGGGTGCTGTCGATGCTGCTGGTGGACGGCGACGACGACCGCCGCTAGAGCGCGTGCGCGTTCATCACCGCGTCGTCTTCTCCCCACCGCTCGCGCAGCCGTTCGCGGGCGCGCGCCAGGTGGAGCGCAACCTGTGCTGGCACGGGTTCACGCGCGTGCGGCGCGACCGCGGGCTGGTCGGCTTCGCGCGGCGCGCGGGGGTGCTCCGCAGCGAGGGTGCGGGCAAGGTGCGGATGATCGCGGGCGGCGAGGTGCGGCTGGACCCCGGCGGCACCCACGCCAGCCTCGACCTCGAGTATTCGAGCTGGCGCCTGGTGCTCCGCGCGCTGGTGGCGCTGCCGCTGGTGCTCCTTCCGCTGCCGTGGTGGGCGCGCGCCCTGGCGCTGGCGGAGCTGGCGTGGACGTTCGCGCGCTGGCGCCGCAGCGTGGGGGTGATGGAGGGCTTCGTCCGCGCCGCGGCCGAGGGGCCGCCGTGAGCGCCGCGGGTGAGCCGTGCCCGAGCTGACCCCGCTCGCCACCGTGCGCCGGATGGAGCTGACGCCGCCGCCCGGCGTGCCGGCCGACGACGTGCTGCTGTCGATCGCCGCCGAGCTGGAACGCCGCTGCCACGACATCCGCCACTGCGGCGCCGGAACGCTGGCGTGGGACAACCCCTCGTCGATCGGGCGCACACCCCGCCACCGCGCGCTGAAGACGGTGGTCGGCGGCAGCGTCACGCTCGACGCTCCGGGCCCGGTGCCCTTTGTGCGCGTGGAGCTGCGCTACTCGCTGAACGTGACCTACCTGTTCCCCGCGCTGGTCACCCTGATCGCGGCGCTGGCCGACTTCGACGCGACCGGGCGGCTGCTGCTGGTCGCCGGCGTGGCCGCCCTGACGTGGTTCCACTGCTGGACCGCCCGGAGCGCCTACGAAGGCTGGATCGCCGAGGGCGCCCGCCGCGCCGCGCGGTACGCCGGAGCGACACAGGCGAACGCGCGTGCCGGCATCGCGCCGACGGTTTGATCGGCCTCTCCAGGGCAGGGCCGATCCGTCGTGACGCCCCCCGAAGGTTCCGCCAACCCATTCCTCCGTCCTGATTCTCGGATGCGGCCCATCGTCATCACCCGTCAGCTCGACTTCCGCCGGCCGCTCGCCGGCCCCGACGCGGTGACCCGCGCCATCGCCGACCTTCTGCGGCGCAACGGGAGCCAGGCCACGGTCCATGTGTCGGCCGGGGTGGTCGAGTTCAGCGGGCCCAGCTTCTGGTATTTCGGCTTCTCCATGCGCCGCAAGGCCGCGCCGATGGTGCGCACCGGCGTGGTCACGCTCGACCCGGCGAACCCGCACCGCATTCTCCTCGAGCTGCGCTTCGGCGTGGTCTCGTACCTGTGGCCGGTGCTGGTGGCGTGCGCGATGGTCGCGATCGACGGAAGCGCGGGTGACCGCGTGACCATGCTCGCGTTGATCGCGGGCGTCTGGTGGTTCAATCACCGCCTGGCCCGCTGGGCGTATGAGAGCTGGGTGAGAGAGGCGGCGAGCCGGGCGTGACCGGCTCGTGCCCGCTCCCGCCACCGCTCTCCGGCATCCGAAGACCTTTCGCCGATGATCCTGACCAGCGACCTGGACCTGCACCGTCCGCTCCCCGCGGCCCACGACGCCGTGGCGCGCGAAGTCGTGGACGAGCTGCGGCGCAACGGCTGCACGATCCGCGGCGTCGCGCCCGGGGTGGTGGAGTTCGACGGCCCCTCGCTGACGTCGGGCCGATACGCGCCTTTCCGCCTGGTGAGCGGCGGCACGCTGTGGCTCGCGTCCGGCGGCCGGATGCGGCTGACGCTGCGGATCCGGCCGCTGCTGCTGGCGGTGGCGTTCGTCGCCGCCTGCGCGAGCGTGGCGGTGGGCCTTCCCCTGGGCACGCGGCTCGTGCTCCTGGGGCTGATCGCCGTGATCGCCTGGATCAACGTTGACTCGGCGCGCGCTGCGTTCGAGACGTGGGTGCGCGATGCGGCGCGCCGGGCGTGACCTTCGCGCTCGCCCCGGCATGAACCCGACCCGACGGCGCGCTGCGGTGTATGGATGCCTGCCTCGTGTGCCCGGACGCGCCACTTGCGGCGCGGCGCCCGGCCCGCGAGCTTCTGAGCCCCGTTCACCCGGGTCCGCACGTCGATGCGGGCGGGAGGACGGGATTGACCTGTCATCTCCCCGAAACGCCCGCCGTTCATTGACAGGCGGAGCGATTTGGGATACTTTTCCGGTTTATGCTGCACTTGAGCCTCGCGGCGGTGGACCGCGGAGACGCACACCTGCGCGAGCAGGTTCCGCCCGACCATCCCATGTGGGAGGGAACGGGCGTGGAGCTGGCCCGGCCGCTGGAGGTGGACCTGAAGGCCACCGAGGTGGGCGACAGCGTCCTGGTGCGCGGCACGCTGGCCACCACGGTGCGCCAGGCCTGCCGCCGCTGCCTGGAGCCGGTGGAGCAGGAGGTGAACGAGCACGTGGACCTGCTCTTCGCCTCGCCGGTGGACGACGAGGACAACGTGGCTGACGACGGCGAGGTCTACCCGCTCCCCGCGCGCGGCGACGACGTGGACCTGACCGACGCGGTGCGCGAGCAGGTGCTGCTGCAGGTGCCCCAATTCACGCTCTGCCGCGAGGAGTGCCGCGGGCTTTGCCCACAGTGCGGCACCGACCTCAACGAAGGGGCGTGCGAGTGTGTTCCCGAACAGGGCTCCAGCCCGTGGGACGCGCTGAAGAACGTCGAGTTCGACGACGACTGAACCATTCAGAGCCCAGCCGGGAATAGAGGGGAACGATGGCCGTACCGAAGAGACGCCAGAGCAAGCAGCGCCAGCGCAAGCGCCGCACGCACGTGAAGGCCGCGATGCCGACCGTGAACGCGTGCCCGCAGTGCGGCGACCCGCACCAGCCGCACACCGTGTGCGCGAACTGCGGCTACTACAAGAAGGTCCAGCGGATCGAAGTGGAAGAGTTCTGAGCGAACCTCCCACACGAGCAAAGATGCGGATCGCGGTAGACGCGATGGGCTCCGACCGTGCCCCGACCGTTGAGGTCGAGGGCGCGGTCGGAGCTTTGCTTGACCGGGCCGACCTGACCGTGGTGCTGGTGGGCGACGAGGCGCAGGTTAGCGCCGAGCTCGACCGGCACCCCGGGCTCGACCGCGCCCGTGTCGAGGTGGTGCACGCCCCCGACGTGATCGACCCGGGCGAGTCGCCCACGGCGGCGATCCGGCGCAAGCCGCACTCGTCCATCGTGGTGGGCACCCGGCTGGTCAAGGACGGCAGGGCCGACGGCTTCCTCTCGGCCGGGAGCACGGGCGCGGTGATGGCCGCGGCGGCCATCATGCTGCGCCCCATCACCGGTGTCGACCGCCCGGCGGTGGGCTCTCCCGTGCCCAGCGCCACCGGCACCTTCTTCCTGATCGACATGGGCGCCAACGTGGACACGCGCCCCCAGCACCTCCTCCAGTTCGCCCACCTCGGTACCATCTACGCCCAGGACCTGATGGGCGTGGACGAGCCGCGCGTGGGCCTTCTCAACATCGGCACCGAGAAGGGGAAGGGGAACGAGCAGACGCTGGAGACCTACTCGCTCCTCGAGGCGTCGCCCACGCTCAACTTCGTGGGCAACGTGGAGGGGCGCGAGGTGATCCGCGGCGCCTGCGACGTGCTGGTGTGCGACGGCTTCGTGGGCAACGTGCTGCTCAAGTTCTACGAGAGCATCGCGGGCTTCATGGCCGAGGAGCTGAAGGCCGAGATGGAGAAGCAGGGCGTGCGCCTGGACCTGAAGCGCCTGTACCAGCGGCTCGACTATTCCACCTACGGCGGCGCGCCGCTGCTGGGGGTGAACGGGGTGGTGGTGATCGCGCACGGCGGAAGCCCGCCGCAGGCCATCCGCAACGGCATCGGGGTGGCCGCGCGGTCGGTGGAGCGCAGGATGGTGGAGCACATCGCAGCCCGGCTCGGCGAGCTGGCGGAAACGAGCGAAGACAGATGATCCAGGCAGCACGGCAGCCCCGGGCCCGCATCGTGTCCACCGGCCGCTGGTCGCCCCCGCGCGTGGTGACCAACGCCGAGCTGGAAACGATGGTGGACACCAACGACGAGTGGATCCGCAGCCGCACCGGGATCACCGAGCGGCGCATCGCCGACAAGGACACGGGCGCGGCCGACATGGGCGCCGGCGCGGCGCGCATCGCGCTGGAGCGCGCGGGGCTCACGGCGATGGACGTGGACATCCTGATCGTCTCCACCGCCACCCCTGACCGGCTGCTGCCGTCCACCGCCTGCGACATCCAGGCGCTGCTGGGCGCCCGCAACGCCGCGGCCTACGACTACGCCACCGCCTGCAGCGGCTTCCTCTACGGCCTGCAGATGGCCGAGGCGCACATCGCGGCCGGCCAGGCGCAGACGGTGCTGGTGGTGTGCACCGAGAAGATGTCGTCCATCATCGACTGGACCGACCGCGCCACCTGCGTGCTCTTCGGCGACGGCGCCGGCGCCGCGGTGATCCAGGCGGCCGAGGGCGACGGGCGCGGCATCCTGTCCGGCTACATGAAGAGCGACGGCACGCTGGCCGAGCTGCTGTACCGGCCGGGCGGCGGCGCGAAGTTCCCGCTGGACATCTCGGTGCTGGACGAGAGGTCGCACTTCGTGAAGATGGCGGGCCCCGAGGTGTTCAAGAGCGCCGTGCGCAGCATGTGCGACGCGGCCGAGAACGCGCTCCAGCGCGCCGGCTGCACGGGCGACGACGTGGACCTGCTGGTGCCGCACCAGGCCAACATCCGCATCATCGACGCGACGGCCAAGTACGCGAAGATCCCGCCCGAGAAGGTGTACGTGAACGTGGACCGCTACGGCAACATGAGCAGCGCCTCGATCCCCGTGGCCCTCGACGAGGCCCGCGAGGCGGGGCGCGCGCCGGCGGGGTCGCTGGTGCTGATGGTGGCGTTCGGCGCGGGGTTCACCTGGGCGGCGAACGTCGTGCGAATGTAGACCGAACGGCGAACAGGTGCGTGAGTGCGCGGGTGCGCGAGTGCGTAGGAGACTCGCGACGGATCAGTCCGGCCCGACGCACTGGCGCACTTCCGCACTGGCGCACCCGTTCAGCGGTGCATCGGACTGAGACAGGACGGATCGAATGACGGGTGAGCGGATCGGCCTGCTGTTCCCCGGGCAGGGGTCGCAGGCGGTGGGGATGGGGAAGGACCTGGCGGAGGCGTTCCCGGAGGCGCGCCAGGTGTGGGAGGCGGCCGACGATGCGCTCGGCTTCGGGCTGTCCCGGCTGTGCTGGGAGGGGCCCGAGGACGAGCTCACGCTCACCCGCAACGCGCAGCCCGCGCTGCTGGCGCACAGCGCCGCGGTGTGGGCCGTGCTGCGTGCGGCCGACCTGGAGGTCGTCTGTGCCGCCGGGCATTCGCTGGGCGAGTTCAGCGCCTACCACGCGGCGGGCTCGCTGGCGCTGGCCGACGCGCTGCGCATCGTGCGCCGCCGCGGCGAGCTGATGTTCGAGGGCGGCCAGAAGCGGCCCGGGGCGATGTCGGCGGTGCTGGGGCTGGACGACGCCATCGTCGAAGGCGTCTGCGCCCAGGCGTCGGACGAGGGGGCGGTGGCGGTGCCGGCCAACTTCAACACGCCGGGGCAGGTGGTGATCAGCGGCGACGCGGCGGCGGTACAGCGCGCGGGGAGCATGCTGATGGACGCGGGCGCCAAGAAGGTGCAGCCGCTGAACGTGTCGGGCGCCTTCCACTCGCCGCTGATGGCGGTGGCCGAGGCGGGCCTGCGCGAACAGCTGGACGGCGTGGACTTCCGCGACCCGGCGTTCCCGATCGTCTCCAACGTGACCGCGCAGGCCGTGGCCGATTCGGCCACCGCGCGCGACCTGCTGGTGCAGCAGCTCACCAGCGCGGTGCGCTGGAGCTACGTGGTGCGGACCATGCTGGAGCTGGGCGTCACGCGCTTCATCGAGGTGGGCACCGGCAAGGTGCTCACCGGCATGCTCAAGCGCATCGACCCGGCCGCGGCCGGGATGGGCACCGCGCTGGGCACCGCCGAGCAGCTGCGCGCGTTCATGGACGGCGCGGGAGCGGGCGCGGGAAGCTGAGGCGTCGCCTTGCTGGACGACGATGGGTGGCGCGGCGGAAGTCGCGCGCGAGCGGTTGCGTGAGGGATGCGCGCCCGAAGGGCCGGGACCGCGGCGGCCCGCCCGCGCGGTCGCATCAGCCGAGACGCAAGCCGGGGCGGGCCGCCGCGGGCCCGGCTGCGTTGGGCACGGCGGTATCGTGCCCTACGCAGCGCGCAGCCCGGCCCCGCGCAGCGGGGACACGCCCAAGGGTGCTGTAAGCCGTGGCTGTAAAAGCTCTGGATGACCTGAGATCAAGCGCCAAGGGGGAGGACAGGGTGGAGCTACAGGGACAGGTGGCGCTGGTGACCGGGGGCTCGCGCGGGATCGGCCTGGCCATCGCCGAGGAGCTGGCGAACGCCGGGGCGAAGATCGCCGTGGTGGCCCGCGACGAGGCGCGCGCGCAGGCCGCGGCCCAGGGGCTGCCGGGCGAGGGACACCGCGGCTACGGCTGCGACGTGGCCGACCCCGAGGCGGTGAACGCCCTGGTCAAGCGCGTGGAGGACGAGATGGGCTCGCTGGACGTGCTCGTCAACAACGCCGGCGTCACGCGCGACAACGTGCTGATGCGGCTCAAGGACGACGACTGGAACGCGGTGATCGACACCAACCTGCGCGGCGCCTTCAACACCATCCGCGCGGCCAGCCGCGGGATGATGAAGCGCCGCCAGGGCCGCGTGATCAACATCACCAGCGTGGTGGGGATCACCGGCAACAAGGGGCAGTCGAACTACGCGGCCAGCAAGGCCGGGGTGATCGGTTTGACCAAGGCGGTGGCCAAGGAGCTGGCCAGCCGCGGGGTTCTGGTCAACGCCGTGGCCCCGGGATACATTGAGACCGACATGACCGCCGACCTGCCCGACGCCGCGCGCGACGCGCTGATGGGGCAGATCGCGCTGGGCCGGCTGGGCCGGCCGCAGGATATCGCTCCGGCCGTCCGCTTCCTGGCGGGGCCGGGGGCGCAGTACATCACCGGCCAGGTGCTGGTGGTGGACGGCGGGATGGTGATGTAGGGCGGGGCGCGCCCCCGGATCTTTTCGAGCGTCGGGCTCCCGGCACACCGCGGCGGGACGGGACCCGAGGAACCCTTTCAGGAGCACATCGCAATGGCGGACATCGAGCAGAAGGTCAAGGACATCATCATCAACGAGCTCGGCGTGGAATCCGAGAAGGTGACCCCCGAGGCCTCCTTCGTGGAGGACCTGGGCGCCGACTCGCTGGACACGGTGGAGCTGGTGATGGCGTTCGAGGAGGAGTTCGGGATGGAGATCCCGGACGAGGAGGCCGAGAAGCTCCAGACCGTCGGCGACGCGATCAACTACATCACGAGCCACGCGCAGCAGGGCTGAAGCCGGTTTTCACGCGTGCCGCGGGCGCCGGGAGCTTTCCCGCGCCGCGGCACGCGTTTCTTTTCGCACCCCCGCCTCCCCCGTGAGGCGGCGGTGACCACCGCCCGGGCGGCGGGGCACCCTGTGCCCCTGGCCGGGCTTACCGACACGCGGAGCGGTTGATGAGTCGCCGAGTCGTGATCACCGGCACCGGGCTGATTACGCCCGTGGGGCTGGACGTGCCGGGCTCGTGGAGCGCCCTGCTGGCGGGGACCAGCGGCGCCGCGCCCATCACGCAGTTCGACACCACCGACCACAAGGTCACCTTCGCGGCCGAGGTGAAGGGCTTCGCGCCCGAGGAGTACATCGACCGCAAGGAGGCGAAGCGCACCGACCGCTTCGCCCAGTTCGCCATCGCCACCGCCGTGCAGGCCATGCGGCAGGCGGGGCTCGACGAGTCGCTGGGCGAGATCGACCCCACCATGTTCGGGGTGATCGTGGGGAGCGGCATCGGCGGGATCTGGACGTTCGAGGAGCAGCACCGCAAGCTGATCGAGCGCGGGCCCAGCCGGGTGTCGCCCTTCTTCGTGCCCATGTTCATCAGCGACATCGCCGCCGGGCTGGTGTCGATCCGCTGGGGGCTGAAGGGGCCGAACTACTGCACCGTCTCGGCGTGCGCGTCCAGCGCGCACGCGGTGGGCAACGCCTTCCGCAGCATCAAGCACGGCGAGGCCGACCTGATGGTGGCCGGCGGCACCGAGGCCACCGTGAGCCCGCAGACGGTGGCGGGCTTCGCGGCGATGACGGCGCTCTCGGAGCGCAACGACAGCCCCGAGACGGCCAGCCGCCCGTTCGACGCCACGCGCGACGGCTTCGTGCTGGGCGAAGGCTCGGGGATGATGGTGCTGGAGGAGCTGGAGCACGCCCGGGCGCGCGGGGTGGAGATCCTGGGCGAGGTCGTGGGCTACGGCCAGACGGCCGACGCCTACCACATCACCGCGCCGGCCGAGGGCGGCGAGGGCGCGGTGCGGGCGATGCTGGCCGCGCTCAAGGAGGCGGGCGCCACCCCCGACGACGTGGACTACGTCAACGCGCACGGCACCTCCACCCCGGCCAACGACAAGAACGAGACGGCGGCGATCCGCACGGCGCTGGGCCAGCGCGCGTACGACATCGTCGTGGGCTCCACCAAGTCGATGACGGGGCACACGCTGGGCGCCGCCGGCGGGATCGAGGCGGTGATCAGCGCGCTGGTGTGCCGCGAGGGGAAGATCCCGCCGACGATCAACTTCCACGAGCGCGACCCCGACTGCGACCTGAACTACGCCACCGACGGGATGGTGGAGCGCCCCGTGCGGCTGGCGCTCAGCAACTCGTTCGGCTTCGGGGGACACAACGTGTGCCTGGCGGTGAAGCGGTTCGAGGCGTAAGGCGGGTGTCCGGCCGGCGGGCGACCCCGGCAGCGTCGTCCGGCCGGCTGTCTCCATCGCGAAGCAGGGGTTGAGGCCGCCCGCCTCGACCCCTGCTTCGTCTCAGAAATGCGATGCGCCACGTCAACCGCGTCGGGCCCGACGATCTGGAGATATGGAAGATTCGCCCAGAGATCGCTCGAACGGGTTTCGGCCGCTCCTGCTGATCCTCTTTTTCGTTCTCTTGCTGCTGCCTCTGGCGTTCGGCCTGTGGCTGGTGACGCTGGTGGGCCCAACCGCGGGCAACGCCCACGACGAGCGCGTCGCGCGGCTGCTCGTGATGACGCCGGTCATCGTCACCGCGGTGGCAATTCAGATCGTGTATCATCGCCGGCAGGCGCGGCGTGATGCACTCCCCGGTTCTACTCGCGCCGCGGAAGTACGGACGGGTCCGGTGAGCGCTCCGCCGCGAATCAGGTGAGCGGCTGAGTCGATCTCCTCGCCGGTTCACGCCGGCACTCTCCGTACTTTCTTGATCCCGGATCCGTGTGAATCGTCGACGTCACCGGTAAAACAAGAACAGCGATTCATCACGCAGAGTCAGCAGAGTAAGCAGTAAACAACAGTTCGATCTGCTAATACAAGATACACTGGAGGCGCAGTTCACTCGATTCGCGGAGACACGAGCGGGCGATTGCGGACTACCCGGACGTCTTCCGTGAACTCGCGAAGTAGCCGGAGCCAGCAGGATCGAGCGTTTTGCTAGCTTGGGCATAGAAGCGCCGTGCGCGCAGACGTATAAAGATGCCTCGCTCCACGGTTGGAGCGAGGCGTTTTGCGATCCTTCGGTTGCTGGATTGCATGCTCACTTTGTTCATGATACGTTGTGCTCCTGCACGTTTCCGCTGGTCATCTCCCCGGATCTGCGTCCATGCCCAAACCTCGCATCGGAAAGCTTCCGCCGCGCTACCGGTTCGCGCTCAACCCGTTCCGCGAGGTGCGGTGGGCGCGTTGCCCGCGGTGCGAAAAGCTGATGCACGCGCGCAAGTTCCCGCTGCTGATCGCGTGGCTGGACGGAACGATGCTGGTGCTGGGCTATACGTGTCGGTACTGCACGCCCTGCGAGTTCATCATCGCCCACCAGCACGAGGTGGAGGAGGAGATCGCGATCTTCCGCCACGCGCACCCGGGCCACGCCGAGGGCGAGTACCTGGTGGTGGGGACGGTAGACCGGAGAACGTGGAAAGCTTCGCTGGCGAAGCCGTTCGAGATGCGAGATATCCTCGCCCACGCGAGCGACATCAAGTACCCAATGCAGCTCGGTGATCCGCGCCGAGTCTGGATACGGGACGATTCGCCCTGACCTGCGGCTGATCCAACCTCGCCCCCAGCACCATTCGTTCGCACACCGCTGACACCAGGCCGCGACCGGATATCGGCCGTTCGTCATTGGCCTCTAACCTGAACGTTTCATGGCTGGGCGATTCGAAGACGAGTATTTCGGCGTGCTCCAGAACATCGAGTTCACCATCGTGCGGGTGCATCGTGAGCATCCGCACCTGCTCGACTACGACGTGGATGGCGCGCTGGAAGCCCTGGTCGCGCGCTACACCGCGGAGAGCCGCGGCCGCACGCCACGCGAGCCGGCGCTGCACGGTCTGCGGTACGACGTGTATGAAGCCGTTCTTGCCATTTGCGAGTGGCGCGTGGGGCGCGATCCCGACAACCCGCCTCCGCCGGACATGAACACGGTGGAAGAGATCGTCGCGTGCCTCAAGCGCGTGCGCACGTCGGTGCAGCGGTGGACCCGCGAGGGCGGGCGGCAGGGCTACCTCACCTTCGTCGGCCGCTTCATCCCGTGACGTAGCCGCGGCCAGAGACACGATCGCCACGGTGGGTACCGGTTCCGCGATCTGCCCCGGGCGAGGTGGGCCGCCGCCGCGGCTCGGTCTGATCGCCACATCGTTCGATCCTCCCCCGCCGTCTCACGGCGTCTGCTGCACCCCCCGCGTCAATCGTTCCGGGATGGCCCAGCCCCCGTACACGCGCCGGTGCGGCTGGCAGCCACATCGAATGCGTCCACGGTGGCGCCCTTCAACGATATCGTTGTTCGCGTGGCTTGTGGCGGGGAAAGTGGGAGGCGCGCGACCGTTCGACGCACCGCCCCCGCCGGCTCCGCACTCCCGCGGAGCCCCTCTGGGTGCGGGTGGGCCGACTCTAAATGGGAATGGTGAGCATGGCAGCGTACACGATTCTCTCCTTCAACGGCGGTGGCATTCGCGGGCTGATGTCGTCGCAGATCCTGCTGCGGCTGGTGGACCAGTTTCCCGACCTGCTGAGCCAGACCTCGATGTTCGCCGGCACCTCGGCTGGGGCGGCGATCGCGGCGCACCTGGCCAGCGGCGGCGGGATGACGCAGGTGGAGCAGGACGCGCAGGTGGCCGCCTCGGCCGCGTTCTTCGCCATCCCCGACCCGCTCCGCGACCGGCCGGCCTACGCGATCGACCTGTATCGCGACAGCATGCGCATGACGTACGGCGACAAGAAGCTCTCCGACCTGCAGCCAATCGTGATGACCGCGTTCGACGTGACCGTCGGAGACCCGTGGAAGCCGAAGCTGTTCAACAACGTGCTCGGCGACGAGCCCGACATGCTGGTATACGACGCCGTGGTGGGGAGCGGTTGCATGCCGGGGATGTTCGGGTCGTATACCAGCTCGACGGGCCGCAGCCTCGTGGACGGCGGGTTCGTGGACCACGACCCGAGCGTGGCCGCCATCGCCATCGCCGTGAAGAGCGGTGTGCCGCTGGAAGAGATCGCGATGATCGACATCGGCACCGGGCTGATGCCGCAGTCGTTCCCCCTGGGCGTCGACACTCACACGTGGGGCGCCGAGCAGTGGCAGACGTTCAGCTCGCCGGCCAACTTCCCCACGCTGCTGGTGAACGGCACCCCGGCGCCCGTGCTCAACCTGAGCCTGAACGGAACCTTCGCGGGCGTCACCTCCCACCTCGCGAGCATGCTGCTGCGCGACCGCTTCGTGAGCATCAACCCAAGGCTCGAGGGCTTCATCGCCGAGAACGACGTGGAGGGGATTCCCGAGCTGCTGAAGGCCGGGAACACCGCGGACCTGACGGAGGCGGTGGCTCTCATCCCCAGGTATTGGGGCGCGGAGGTGTGATACCAATTCGGCCAACTGGTCGTGCATTGCCAGCCAGGGTTCAGCGAACTCCTGATCCCCAAAACGGAATTTCACACGGAGTGAACGGAGTTGGCGGAGTTCACTGAACAACGGCCGTTGACTCCGCTGACTCCGCTGACTCCGTGTGAAATATTTGTTTTTTCTAGAGTACGCATGGACCTGGATCGACCTTGGATCGGAGTGCACAGCACGTCGCGAG
>Ga0247773_1000489_pt1 | contig 16352 bp, 16 predicted proteins | sample UWRJL092311B6_FD_179934 | JGI IMG/M metagenome (GOLD analysis project Ga0247773, IMG submission 179934) | Plant litter microbial communities from Arlington Agricultural Research Station in Wisconsin, United States - UWRJ-L092-311B-6 | ecosystem: Environmental > Terrestrial > Plant litter >...
CTGCAGCAGCGTGTTGAAGACGTCCGGGTGGGCCTTCTCGACCTCGTCGAACAGCACCACGCTGAACGGCTTGCGCCGCACCTTCTCGGTCAGCTGGCCGCCCTCGTCGTAGCCGACGTAGCCGGGAGGCGCACCGACCAGGCGCGAGACCGTGTACCGGTCGTGGAACTCCGACATGTCCAGCTGGATCAGCGCGTCGGCGTCACCGAACAGGAACTCGGCCAGCGTCTTGGCCAGCTCGGTCTTACCGACCCCGGACGGGCCGGCGAAGATGAACGAGCCACCGGGACGCTTGGGGTCCTTCAGGCCGGCCCGGGTGCGCCGGATGGCCTGGGACACCGCACGAATGGCGTCGTGCTGACCGATCACCCGCCGGTGCAGCTCGTCCTCCATCCGCAGCAGCCGGGCGGTCTCCTCCTCGGTCAGCTTGAACACCGGGATGCCGGTCCAGTTGGCCAGCACCTCGGCGATCTGCTCGTCGTCGACCTCGGCGACCACGTCGAGGTCACCGGCCTTCCACTCCCGCTCGCGCTGGGCCTTGTCGTTGAGCAGGTTCTTCTCCTTGTCGCGCAAGGAGGCGGCCTTCTCGAAGTCCTGCGCGTCGATCGCGGACTCCTTGTCCCGACGGACGTCGGCGATCCGGTCGTCGAACTCGCGCAGGTCCGGCGGCGCGGTCATCCGGCGGATCCGCATCCGGGAGCCGGCCTCGTCGATCAGGTCGATCGCCTTGTCGGGCAGGAACCGGTCGGAGATGTAGCGGTCGGCCAGGCCGGCCGCGGCCACCAGCGCGCTGTCGGTGATCGAGACCCGGTGGTGGGCCTCGTAGCGATCCCGCAGGCCCTTGAGGATCTCGATGGTGTGGGCCACCGACGGCTCGCCCACCTGCACCGGCTGGAACCGCCGCTCCAGGGCGGCGTCCTTCTCCAGGTGCTTGCGGTACTCGTCGAGGGTGGTGGCGCCGATGGTCTGCAACTCACCGCGGGCCAGCATCGGCTTGAGGATCGAGGCCGCGTCGATGGCGCCCTCGGCGGCACCGGCACCGACCAGGGTGTGGATCTCGTCGATGAACATGATGATGTCGCCGCGGGTGCGGATCTCCTTGAGCACCTTCTTCAGGCGCTCCTCGAAGTCACCGCGGTAACGGCTGCCGGCGACCAGCGAGCCCAGGTCCAGCGTGTAGAGCTGCTTGTCCTTGAGCGTCTCGGGCACCTCGCCGCGCACGATCGCCTGGGCCAGCCCCTCGACCACCGCGGTCTTGCCGACGCCGGGCTCACCGATCAGCACCGGGTTGTTCTTGGTGCGCCGGGACAGCACCTGCATCAGCCGCTCGATCTCCTTCTCGCGGCCGATCACCGGGTCGAGCTTGCCCTCGCGGGCGTTCTGGGTCAGGTTGCGGCCGAACTGGTCGAGCACCAGCGAGGTCGACGGGGCGCCTTCGGCCGCGGTGCCACCGGTCGGCTCCTTGGACTGGTAACCGTTGAGCAGCTGGATGACCTGCTGGCGGACCCGGTTGAGGTCGGCGCCGAGCTTGACCAGCACCTGGGCGGCCACGCCCTCACCCTCACGGATCAGGCCGAGCAGGATGTGCTCGGTACCGATGTAGTTGTGGCCGAGCTGCAGCGCCTCGCGCAGCGAGAGCTCCAGGACCTTCTTGGCCCGGGGGGTGAACGGTATGTGTCCCGACGGGGCCTGCTGGCCCTGGCCGATGATCTCTTCGACCTGCTGGCGGACCGCCTCGAGCGAAATGCCGAGCGACTCCATGGCCTTGGCCGCGACCCCCTCGCCCTCGTGGATGAGGCCCAGCAGTATGTGCTCGGTACCGATGTAGTTGTGGTTGAGCATCCGGGCCTCTTCTTGGGCCAGGACGACAACCCGACGCGCGCGGTCGGTGAACCTTTCAAACATGTCGCTCTTCTCCTTACCGCCCGGCGGGGTCGCTGGCTGAGCCGCCGTGCAGGTCTTCGACTCTAGTCGTCGCTTCGACCAGGGTCGCGCTCCGATCGCCGCATCTGCTAACAGCGAACGCCGGTGCTGAGCCTACGCCGATTTAACAGAAATGCCCGCCCGATGCGCTGCCGATCTCAGGGTCGCATTGTTGGAGTGGTCATAACAGCGCCCCGGACCGGTTTATGCCAGGTGCGCAAGATGGCGGAAGAGCGGCGGGACGGCTGCCGAGCACTGCCGGGCAGCGGACGCGGAAGGGGAAGGGGCGACGCGGTGGCTGACCACCGCGTCGCCCCGGCGCCCGTGGACGGCGCTGACCCGCGTCACGCCCGCCGCGCGGGCGTGCTCGCCCTCCGGTCAGTGCGCGGAGTTGTAGGCCTCGAAGATGCTGGCCGGAATGCGACCGCGCTCGGAAACCTTGTGGCCGTTCTTGCGGGCCCACTCGCGAATTGCCTGGGTCTGCTCCCGGTCGATACGGGCACCGGCCCGACCCGGCCGGCCCGGGGTACCCGGCCGGACTGCGGCCGCCCGCGAGGCGCGCCGGGCATGCCCAACAAATGGCGCCAAAACCTCACGCAATTTATCGGCATTCTCGGAGGAGAGATCGATCTCGTACCCAGAACCGTCGAGACCGAAAGTGACCGTCTCGGTGGCGGTTCCACCGTCTAGGTCATCGACAAGCAGAACCTGGATCTTCTGGGCCATGGGACTTCCAATCTGAGGAGAGACGTCGGGGCGATATACAAACTCACCCACAACCATTAAAGCATCATGCGACCGACGATGAGATATCGAAACGCCGTTGTTGTGGACAAGCGTGCCCGGCACCGCCACCCAGTGGCGACTTTCGCTGTGACGCAGTCGGGCTAGAGCGGCTTGAGAAGCGGGAATAGGATGGTTTCCCTAATTCTGGTGCCGGTCAGCATAGCGACGAGTCGGTCGATGCCGAGCCCCATTCCTCCGGTCGGCGGCATGCCGTATTCGAGTGCCTGCAAGAAGTCCTCGTCCAACTCCATAGCATCCGGATCCCCCGCGGCGGCAGCCAGGGATTGCTCAATCAGCACGCGCCGTTGTTCGACCGGGTCAGCCAATTCGGAGTAGGCCGGCGCAATCTCGACACCCCCGATGACGAGGTCCCAGGCCTCGGCGAGGCGGGAATCGGTCCGGTGCGGCCGGGCCAGCGGCCGGACCGAACGCGGATAGTCACAGACGAAGGTGGGCTGAATTAAGGTGTGTTCCACCAACTTTTCGTATAACTCGAGAACTATCTCACCAGCGCCCCACTCCGGCTTGAGCGCGACATTTCGAAGAGCCGCCAGCTCGGCCAACCGGTACGCGTCGGAGTCAGGGGTAACCGATTCGTCAACGGCGGCAGAGACTAGATCATAGATTGACGCCCATCGCCACTCCGTAACGAGATTGATATCTTCACCGTCGATCGTGCGGGGTGTTTCGACACCCGCCGCCTCGGCGGCGTCCAGAATGATCTCGCGCGTCCACTCGGCGACCGAGTTGTAATCGCCGTAGGCCTCATACGCCTCGAGCATGGTGAATTCCGCCGAATGGGTGGAGTCGATGCCTTCGTTGCGGAAGGTCTTGCCGATTTCGAAAACACGTTCGATTCCGCCCACCACCGCGCGCTTCAGATATAACTCGAGCGCGATTCGGAGCGACATCGGCTGGTCGAATGCATTGAGGTGGGTATGGAAAGGCCGGGCCGCCGCTCCGCCGTGCACCGACTGCAGGATGGGCGTCTCGACCTCGACGAAGCCGCGCCGGTTCAAGGTGGCGCGGACCGAGGCCAGCACCTGGGCCCGGACCAGCACCATCCGACGGGCCTCGGGACGCACGATCAGGTCGACGTAGCGCTGCCGGACCCGGGACTCCTCGCTCATCGGCTTGTGCGCCACCGGCAGCGGACGCAGCGCCTTGGCGGTCATCCGCCAGTGCCCGGCCAGCACCGACAGCTCACCGCGCCGGGACGAGATCACCTCGCCGGTCACGAACACCTGATCGCCGAGGTCGACGTCGGCCTTCCAGGCGGCCAGCGCCTCGGGGCCAATCCGGTCGGCCGACAGCATCACCTGCAGTTCGACGCCGGCCTCGCGCAGCGTCGCGAAGCACAGCTTGCCGGTATTGCGGACGAAGATCACCCGGCCGGTCACGCCCACCGTGTGGCCGGTCTCGGTACCGGCGTCCAGGTCCGGAAAGGCGTCGCGGACCTCGGCAAGCGTGGTGGTCCGGGGCACCGTCACCGGGAACGGTGCCCGGTCGGGGTCGGCCATCAGCCGGTCGTACTTCTCCCGCCGGATCCGGACCTGTTCGGGGAGATCGTCGGGGGCGTCGCTGGCGGCGGGCGAGTCGGTCACCGGTCAACCCTATCGGCCGGCCCGGTCGCGGCCAGCCGGCCCGCGCCGCACCGGCGAGCCGGTCCTGACGGCCCGGGCTAGGGTCGCAGGATGACCGACACGGCGCCGGCCGGCGAGCGCGACCTGCCCACCTCGGCGTTCGCCCGGTCCTTCGGATCCGAGGCAGCCCGCTACGACCGGACCCGGCCGTCCTATCCCGCCGCCGCGCTGGAGAAGGTGTTGGACGCCGTGGCCGGCGCGCGCCGGCAGCGGTTCCTCGACGTCGGCGCCGGCACCGGCAAGCTGACCGCGCTGCTGCTCGACCGGGGTGCCGAGGTGGTGGCCGTCGAACCCGATCCGGACATGCTGGCCGTGCTGGCCCGCCGGCTGCCACCGGTCCGGGCGCTGACCGGCCGGGCCGAAGCCCTGCCGCTGCCGGACGGCTCGGTCGACGCGGTGGTGGCCGGCCAGGCCTACCACTGGTTCACCCGTCCGGACGCCGACCGGGAGATCGCCCGGGTACTGCGGCCGGGCGGGGTGGTGGGCCTGTTCTGGAACGTCCCGGATCGAGGCGTGGAGTGGGTGGCCGAGCTCTACCGGGCGACCCGGCAACCCCGGCTCCCCGGGTCGGGGGACTTCGACCCGCTGGACACCGAACTGTTCGGCCCGGTCGAGCAGGCCGTGGTGCCCTCCGAACACCAGCTCGCCGGGGCCGACGGGCTGCGCGACCTGGTGCACACCTGGAGCTGGGTGATCACCCGGTCCGGCGAGGAGCAGGCTGCCATCGACCGGCGGCTGCGGATCCTCGTCGGACGCTATGGCGAGCTGCAGGGGCCGGTGGTGCGGTTCCCGCAGCGCACCGAGGTGTTCTGGCAGCGCCGGCGCTGATCCTCGGCCGGCTACTGGTTGCGCTCGAAGATCAACCGCAGCCCGAGCAGCGTCAGGTCCGGTTCGTGCCGGTTGACGGTCTCGGCATGTTCGACTACCAGCGAGGCCAGCCCACCGGTCGCGATCACCTCCACCGAGTCGGGTGCCTCGGGCACCAGGCTGGCCGCGATCCGCCGGACCAGGCCGTCCACCTGGCCGGCGAAGCCGTACAGGATGCCGGACTGGAGCGCCTCGACGGTGTTCTTGCCGATCGGTGACCGGGGCGTCACCAGCTCCACCTTGCGCAGCTGGGCGGCCCGGGCGGCCAGGGCGTCCAGCGAGATCTCGATGCCCGGCGCCAGCGCCCCGCCGAGGAACTCGCCCTTGCCGCTGACCACGTCGAAGTTGGTGGAGGTGCCGAAGTCCACCACGATGGCCGGGCCGTTGACCAGCGAGAAGGCCGCCAGGGTGTTGACGATCCGGTCCGCGCCGACCTCCTTGGGATTGTCGAACAGCAACGCCACCCCGGTCTTGATGCCCGGCTCCACCAGGACGGTCGGCACCCCCGGCCAGTACCGGCCCAGCATCGCCCGCAGCTCGCGCAACGCGGCCGGCACCGTGGAACAGCCCGAGATCGCGGTGACCGGCACGTCCTGCAGCAGGCCCTTGTAGGTGAGCATCAGCTCGTCGGCGGTGTTGCGGGCGTCGGTCTTGACCCGCCACGAGTGCACCAGCCGGTCGCCGTCGAACACGCCCAGCACGGTGTTGGTGTTTCCGATGTCGATGGCCAGCAGCATCAGCCCTCAGCCCCCGCCGCCGGGTCCGGGCGCCAGCCGGCCCGCAGGTCCAGGCCGATGTCGAGCACCGGCGCCGAATGGGTCAGCGCGCCGACGGCCAGGTAGTCCACGCCGGTGCCGGCGACCGCGGCGGCCACCTGCAGGCTCAGCCCGCCGGAGGCCTCCAGCTTGACCCGGCCGCCGGTGCCGGCGGCCAGCGCCACGCAGCTGCGCAGCTCGGCCAGGTTCATGTTGTCGAGCAGGATCAATTCGGCGCCGGCCTCGATCGCCTCCCGGCACTGCGCCACGGTGTCGACCTCGATCTCCAGCGGCAGGTCCGGGGCGGCCGCCCGGACGAGCTCGAAGGCCTTGGTCACCGAGCCGGCGGCGGCGATGTGGTTGTCCTTGACCAGCGCGGCGTCCGACAGCGACATCCGGTGGTTGAGGCCGCCGCCACAGCGCACCGCGTACTTCTGCAGCGCACGCAGTCCCGGCAGGGTCTTACGGGTGTCGCGGATCCGGGCACCCGAACCGCGGATGGTGTCGGTCCAGATCCGGGTCAGGGTGGCCACCCCGGACAGGTGGGTGAGCAGGTTCAGCGCGGTCCGCTCGGCGGTGAGCAGGTCCCGGACCGGGCCGGACGCGCGCAGCAGCACCTGGCCCGGACGCACGATGTCGCCGTCGCCGGCCAGCAGCTCGACGCTCACCCGGCCCCGGCCGGCCGCAGCGAAGACGTAGCCGGCCACCGGCAGGCCGGCGAGGATTCCGGCCTCGCGCGGTATCGCCTCGACCAGGCCGCTGTGCCCGGCGGCGACGGTGGCCGCGGTGGTGACGTCCGGGCCGTCGGCCAGGTCCTCGGCCAGCGCCCGGTCCACCAGGTCGGCGACCATCGCGGCGTCCAGGCCGGCGGCGTCGAGGGCGGAGAGTATCGCGGGGTCGATCGGCTCACTCATGGCCCGGTCCTCGCGTCGTCGGAGTGGAAGGTGGGATGGGTCGGTAGTCGGTGGTGATGGTGCCGTCCGGGCCGAGCCGCAGGTCCAGGTGGCCGCACCAGTCCTGGTCCGCGTCGGGAAAGTCCTCGCGCCAGTGCGAGCCGCGGGTCTCGGCCCGGCGGCCGGCCGCGGCCACCAACGCGGTCGCCACCGTCAGCAGGTTGGTGGCCTCCCACGACTCGGTGCGCGGATCGCTGGTGCGCTGGGCGGCCAGCTTCTGCAGGCTGCCGGCCGCCCGGCCGAGGCCCGCGGCGTCCCGGATCACCCCGGCGTCGGCCGACATCTCCTGCTGCAGCGCCCGCCGGATGCCGGCCGCGGCCACCCCCATGCCGCGCACGTCGATGCCCAGGTCCAGCAGCGGCGTGCCGGCCGGCACGGTGTCCAGGACGTCGGCGGCGATCCGGCGGCCGAACACCAGGCCCTCCAGCAACGAGTTGGACGCCAGCCGGTTGGCCCCGTGCACCCCGGTGCAGGCCGCCTCGCCGCAGGCGTACAGCCCGGCGACCGACGTGCGGCCGCTCAGGTCGGTGGCGATGCCGCCGGAGGCGTAGTGGCAGGCCGGCGCGACCGGGATCAGCTGGCTGACCGGGTCCAGCCCCAGCGAGGTCAGGGTGGCCAGGATGGTGGGGAACCGGACCCGCCACTTCTCCGCGCCGAAGTGCCGGGCATCCAGCCACACGTGCTCGGCGCCGGTCTCGCGCATCCGGCGCAGGATCGCCTTGGCCACCACGTCGCGCGGGGCCAGGTCGGCCAGCTCGTGCTGGCCCCGCATGAACCGGGTACCGGCCTCGTCGACCAGGAAAGCCCCCTCGCCGCGCACCGCCTCGCTGACCAGCGGCTGCTGACCGGCCGCGCCGCCGCCGAGCCACAGCACCGTCGGATGGAACTGGACGAACTCCAGGTCGCGGACCACCGCCCCGGCCCGCAGCGCCGCCGCGACCCCGTCACCGGTGGAGACCGGCGGGTTGGTGGTGGCCGCGTACACCTGGCCGATGCCGCCGGTGGCCAGCACGAAGGCCCGGGCCCGGACCGCCCCCACCCCGTCCAACTGGCCCTCGCCCATCACGTGCAGGGTGACCGCGCCGACCCCGCCGGTCGCGGTCGGCAGCAGGTCCAGCACCAGGGCGTGCTCGATCACCTCGATGCCCGGGGTGGCCAGCACGGCGGCCACCAGGGCCCGCTCGATCTCGGCTCCGGTGGCGTCGCCGCCGGCGTGCGCGATCCGGTCGGTGTGATGGCCGCCCTCCCGGGTCAGCGACAGCTCGCCGGTGCTGGTGCGGTCGAAGCGGGTACCGAGCTCGATCAGCTCCCGGACCGCCTGCGGCCCCTCGTCCACCAGCACCCGGACCGCGTCGACGTCGCACAGCCCGACCCCGGCCACCAGGGTGTCGGCCAGGTGCGCCTCGGCGGTGTCGTCGGGCCCCATCGCCGCCGCGATGCCGCCCTGCGCCCACCGGGTGGACCCGGCCGCCAGCACGTCCTTGGTCACCACCAGCACCCGCAACCCGGCCTTCGAACCGGCCTCGGCCATCGAACCGGCCGGGCCGGCGGCGATCCGCAGCGCGGTGGTCAGCCCGGCGATCCCGGAACCCACCACCACCACGTCGGTCTCGACGATCCAGCCCGGGGCCGGGGCCAGCAGCCGCCGTGGCAGGTTCATCGGGTCGCCTCCCCGGTCAGCTGTACGGCCAGGTTGTCGATCAGTCGCACCGTGCCGACCCGGGCCGCGACCAGCAGCCGGGCCGGGCCGGTGGCCGGCGGTGGCCCGAGTGCCGGATCGCGCAGTTCCAGGTACTCCACGTGCACTCCCTCGGCGGCGGCCAGTACGGCACCGGCGGCGTCCAGTACCGCCGCGGCGGGTCCGGCGGCGTCCCGGCCGGCCGCCAGCGCGGCACTGAGCGCCCGGGCGCTGTCGCGTTCGGACGGCGACAGCAGCACATTACGGCTCGACAGCGCCAGGCCGTCGGGTTCCCGGACGGTCGGCACCGCCTCGACCCGCACCGGCAGCCCCAGGTCGCGCACCAGCTGCCGGATCAGCATCAGCTGCTGGTAGTCCTTCTCGCCGAAGTAGGCCCGGTCGGGCCGGACGGCTGCGAACAGCTTGGTGACCACGGTCAGCACGCCGTCGAAGTGGCCCGGCCGGTTCGGCCCCTCCAGCTGGTCGGCCAGCGCACCGGCGGTCACCCAGACCCGCACCGGGCCGTCCGGATAGATCTCCGACTCGTCCGGCGCCCACACCAGGTCCACCCCGCGCTGCTCGCACATCGCCAGGTCCTCGTCCAGCCGGCGCGGGTAGCGGGCCAGGTCGGTGGCCTGGGAGAACTGCATCGGGTTGACGAAGATGCTGGCTACCACCGCCGCGCAGCCGGCCCGGGCGGCGTCGAACAGCGCCAGGTGACCGGCATGCAGGGCGCCCATGGTGGGCACCAGGCCGACGGTCGCGTCCGGGCCGAGCCGTTCGGCCAGCCGGGCCCGCGCGGCACCCAGCTCGGCTCGGGTGCGGACCAGCTCGGTCACCGGTCCTTCCCCTCGGCCTGGTCGATGCCCTCGAGCAGGTCGGCACACTGCGACCGGGTCAGCCGGCCGGCGGCGTGCGCGCGCTGCATGGTGCGCAGTGCCATCGCCAGGTACGGCTGCAGGTAGGGGGTGCCTTGCAACGCGTGGATGTGGGCCTCCAGGGTGCTCCGGTCACCGCGGGACACCGGGCCGGTCAGCGCGTCGTCGGCCAGCCGCAGCGCGTTGTCCAGCGAGGCCGACAGCAACGGCGCCAGCAGCCGGGTCGGGTTCTCGACCCCGGCCGCGGCCAGCACGTCGCGGGAGTCGTTCACCAGGGTCACCAGGTGGTTCGAGCCCATCGACAGCGCCGCGTGGTACCCCGGCCGGGCCGACTCGGGCACCCACACCGGTTCGCCGCCCAGCTCGATCACCAGGGTCTCGGCGACCGGCCGGAACTCCTCGGGCGCCGTGACGCCGAACGCGGCGCCGTCCAGGCGTTGCAGGTCCTCCGGGCGGCCGGCGAAGGTCATCACCGGGTGCAGTGCCATGCCGACCACCCCGGCCTCGGCCGCCGGGGCGAAGATCGCGACGCCGTTGGCGCCGGAGGTGTGCACCGCCAACTGGCCGGCCTGCCAGGCACCGGTCGCGGCCAGGCCCTGGATCAGGCCGGTCAGCTCGCCGTCGGGAACGGTGAGCAGCACCAGGTCGGCCCGCCCCACCGCCTCGTCGGCCGGCATCAGCGCCACCCCGGGCAGCAGCCGGGCGGCCCGCCGCTGGGATTCCGCGCTCACCCCGGACCCGGCCACCACGTGGTGCCCGGCCCGGCCGAGCGCGGCACCCAGCACCGACCCGACCCGACCGACCCCGACGACCGCCACCCGCAACCGCGGGGCGTTCCCGGACTGGATCACGGCTAGAGCCTAGTAGGCGGGCCGGGCCCGCTGCCGCCCGGTGAGCCCCCGGCAGGTCGCGCGCCGGGTGTGCGCGACGGCCGTGTCAGCGCCCGGATCGCTGCCTGGTGGATTAGGTTCTGCGGCTGTGGACGATCTCCAGGCCGTTGTTGCCCGTGCCGCCGACCGGACCGGTTCGCACAGCACCGCGCCGGCGCTGTTGCTGCAGACGAGCACCGCGCTGGGCAGGCTGGCCGAGCTGGCCAACGCCGCCACCGAGGGCGGCCGGCGACCGTTCCGGGTTCCGCGGGACTGGCAGCCCGCGCTGTCCGAGCTGGCCTACCTGGTGTACCTGCTGGCCGATCAGACCGGGGTGGACGTCGACTCGGCGGTCCGGTCGACGGCCGCCGCGGTCGGTCCGAACGCCGGCCACCGGCAGGGCCTGGCAGCCGATGAGCAGGTCGCCGGCCGCTGGTTCGCCGGCGACAGCTGACCCCGCCGAACGGCTAGCTCGTCCGGACGTGGACGAGCAGCAACAGCTGGATCCGCATGGCGATCCGCGCGTCGTCGAACACCGCCGGATGCCGGGCGGCCTCCACGAACGCGGACAGGACGGCTTCCCGCGCCTGCCGGCGGCTGCGGGTGCGCTGCCGGGCATAGCCGTAGGCGGCCGGTGCCACCCGGTCGTAGAGGTCCCGCAGCGCCTCCAGGTTCGGCGGTGCCTGCCGGAGCCTGCGACGGAGCTCCGGCTCCCAGCATTCCGGGGTCACGTCCAGGCGGGGACGGTGGCTACCGGTCGACCTCGACGACTCGTCGGACTGTTCGCGGATCCATCCCTCGGAGGCGAAGGTCATCGGCCTACCACCGGCAGGCAGCTCCGCACGGCTGCTGAGTACCGCGGCCCGTTCATGCACATCCCGTCAAGGGAGAACGTCCCGGACAGTGCCCGGCCGCGAGCGGTGCGCTCGTCGGCTCCGACCTGCGTGGCCGTCGCCGTCCCGGGCCGGCTGCGATGCCAACCAAGATCAAGGTAACTCGTCCGCGGGCGATTCTCCACGACCGGGCGGCGCGCCCGGGGCCAGACTGGGAGCCGAGTACCGCACGGCCGCCGGCGCGGCTAGCTGTCCAGGCTGGCGAACCAGTCGGCCGGTGACCCGTCGGCCCGCCGCCGGCCCTGGTAGCGCGGGTCATCGGCCAGCTCCGGGGCCCGGCGCCGGCCGCCACGCCGCTTGCCGGAGTCCTCGGCCGGGCCGGAGTCCGGGATCAGGTCCAGATCGGACGACAGCGGGCTCAACCGGGGCAGCGCGGCGAACGGGTCGGCGGCCCGGGGCGCCGGCTCAGGACGTGCCGCGGGCTGGTCGGCGCGCACCGAGGGCTGCTCGGCGGCCGGCGCGGGCAGTTCGGTCGCCGGCGGCGGGAACTCCACCAGCTCGGCGTCGACGATGTCGCGGGAGCCCTCCGGTTCTGGCCGGGCGGCAGCCCGCACCGGTGCGGCGATGCCGTCGGAGCTGGCCGCCGCCAGCCGCCGGATCTCGTGCTGCAACGCCTCCAGGTCCGACCCGATCACCCGGGTGGTCTCGATCCGTTCCAGCCGCAGCTGGCCGCCCAACTTCTCGACCACCTCGGCGCGCAGCGCGGCCACCTCATCGCGCAGCGACGACAGCCGCTCGTGCAGTACCCGCTCGACCGCCCGGCCCAGCGCGAGTTCCAGCCGGTGCTCGGACTCCTGCCGGGCGTCGGCGTCGCGGGTCAGCTGCAGCTCGCTGAACTGGCGCAGCTCGATCTCCTGCGAGAAGTAGGCCTGCCGGGCCGCTTCCAGCTGCTCCTGTTGCAGGGCGACCACCTTGAGCTGGGCCTCGTGCAGTTCGGCCGCCTGGGCACGGGCCTCGGCCAGCTGCTCCCCGGGCTCGGCCTCGGGCCGGTCGGCGCGGGGCAGCACCTGTAGGCAGGCGGCGATCAGGGCGCCCCACAGGCCGAGCAGCACCCCCAGCTGCAACTGGCGCTGGCTGGTGCCGAAGACCACCAGGCACAGGGCCGCCACCCCGAGCCCGGCCGCGAGCGCCAGCAGCGCCGTGCGCGCCGCACCTCCCGACATCCAGGACCTGGCAGGGCGTGGCATATCGGGAGTGTAGGACAGCACGGCACGCTCGGCCCGGCCACTTCCCGATTGCCGGATATTGCTCGATCCGTGCGCCGGACGGCTCAGCCGGGACGGTGTCCCGGGTCCACGCCGGCCCGTTCCAGCACCAACCCGGCGATCAGCAACACCGCGCTGGCGGCCAGCAGCAGGTAGCCGACCAGCAGGTCGGAGCCGGCGGTGTTGGGCTCGCCGGCCGACGGCAGCAGCTTGACCACCAGGGCCGCGGCGGCACCGGCGACCACGGCCGCCACCAGGGCGCTGGCCTTGCCCAGCGCCACCGCCCGGGCGATCGCCAGCGCGGTCATCGGCCTGGCCTGCGGGTGGTGCCGGACCGCTGCCCGCACCCGGCGGGCGACCACCAGCTCGGCGATCCCGAGTGCCGCCAGCGGCACCGCGATGAACCACTGGAACGGCGGCAACGACTCGTAGCCGATCCGCAGCAGGGCGTACACCAGACCGGCGGTGAGCAGGAACGGGATCAGCAGGTCGGCGGCGTTGGTCCGGCGCATCACGGCCACAACTCCGAGGCCGGCAGCAGCCGCACCGCGGCCACCTCGTCGGCGGGCAGCGCCTGCATCAGCTCCAGCACCGACCCGTGGCCGGGCAACCGTGCCTCGGGATCGACCGACCACCACGGCACCAGGACGAAGGCCCGCTCGGCGGCCCGCGGGTGCGGCAGGGTCAGCTCCGGATCGTCGCTGCGCACGTCGTCGACGGTGATCACGTCCACGTCCAGGGTGCGCGGGCCCCAGCGCTGCTCGCGAACCCGGCCGGCCGCCCGCTCGCAGGCCTGGGCCCGGCCCAGCCAGTCGGCAGGACCGGCCTCGGGATCGCTGACCAGCAGCACCGCGTTGTAGAACGGCTGCTGGGCCACCGGCCCCCACGGCGGGGTCTGGAACACCGGGGACGCCGCCGTCAGGTACGGCGACAGCGCCGCGACGGCCGAGCGCAGGTGGGCCGCCCGGTCGCCGAGATTGGACCCGATCGACAGCACCGCGTCGCTCATCGGGCGCGCGCCCGGCGGATCGTCACCGCGACATCGGTGAACTGCAGCGGGATCGGGGCCTGCGGCTTGTGCACCGTCACGGTCGCGGCGGCCACCCGGGCGTCGGCCAGGCAGACCCCGGCCAGCCGGTCGGCCAGCGCCTCCAGCAGGTTCACCGGCTCGCCGGCGATCACCGCGGCCAGCGCCTCGGCCAGCTCGCCGTAGTGCACCGTGTCGGCGAGCTCGTCGCTGGCGGCGGCGGTCCGGGTGTCGACCTCGAGCTCGACGTCCACCACGAAGTCCTGGCCGTCCGCGCGCTCGAAGTCGAACACCCCGTGGTGGCCGCGGACCCGCAGGCCGGTCAGGCTGATCCGGTCGGGCCGATCCGGGCTCGCTGCCGCCCCGGTCACGGCACCGCCCGGATCGCGGCGGCAACCAGCGCGGCGTCGACATTGGGTGCCACCTCGTGCACCCGCACCCCCCAGGCGCCGTTCAGCGCGGCGTACAGGGTGAGCGCGGTGGTGGCCGCCTCCCGGCCGGAGGTCGGCCGGACGCGGCCGTCCGGGCCGGCCAGCAGCGAGCCCAGGAACGACTTGCGCGACGAGCCGATCAGCACCGGCAGGCCGGTGCTGGTGAAGGCCTCCAGGTGGGCCAGCAGCGCCCAGTTGTGGCCGGCGTTCTTGGCGAAGCCCAGGCCCGGGTCGAGCACCAGCTGGCTGGCCGCCACCCCGGCGGCCAGCGCCTCGTCCACCCGGGTCAACAGCTCGGTCCGCACGTCGGCGACCACGTCGTCGTAGTGGGCCAGTGCCGCCATGTCGGCCGAGTGGCCCCGCCAGTGCATCAGCACCCAGGGGCAGCCCGCGTCGCGCACCACCCGGGCCATGTCCGGATCGCCCAGCCCGCCCGAGACGTCGTTGACGATCCGGGCGCCGGCGTCCAGCGCCGCCTCGGCGACCGAGGCCCGGTAGGTGTCGACGCTGACCGTCAGGCCGGCGGCGGCCAACTCACCGATCACCGGCAGCACCCGGCGAGCCTCCTCCTCGGCGGCCACCCGGACCGCGCCGGGCCGGGTGGACTCACCGCCGACGTCGATCAGGTCGGCGCCCTCGGCGACCAGCTGTCGGGCGTGCGCGACGGCGCTGCCCGGGTCGGCGTACCGGCCGCCGTCGCTGAAGGAGTCCGGCGTCACGTTCAGCACGCCCATCACGACGATCCGGTCGGTGCGTGCCGGCAGCCCGGACGGGGCGGTCATCGTCCGAGGATGAGGCTCATCGCCTCGGCCCGGGTGCGCGGGTCGCTCTTGAAGATGCCCCGGACCGCCGAGGTCATGGTGCGGGTGCCCGGCTTGCGGACGCCCCGCATCGCCATGCACAGGTGCTCGGCCTCGACCACCACGATGACCCCGCGCGGCGCCAGCTTGCGCATCACCGCGTCGGCCACCTGGCCGGTCAGCCGCTCCTGCACCTGCGGCCGCTTGGCGTAGAGGTCCACCAGCCGGGCGAGCTTGGACAGCCCGGTCAGCCGGCCGTCCTCGCCGGGGATGTAACCGACCGCCGCGGTGCCGTGCCAGGTCACCAGGTGGTGCTCGCAGGTCGAGTACAGCGCGATGTCCTTGACCAGCACCAGCTCGTCGTGGTCCTCGTCGAAGCTGGTCTGCAGGACCTGTTCGGGGTCGGTGTGCAGGCCCGCGAAGATCTCGCCGTACGAGCGCGCGACCCGGGCCGGGGTGTCACGCAGGCCCTCCCGCTCCGGGTCCTCGCCGATGGCCAGCAGCAACTCGCGGACGGCGGCCTCGGCGCGCGCGAAATCGACCTCGCTCATGCGGCGGGGCTCATTCGCACGCGCCGGCCGGCAGGCTCAGCGATTGTCATCGCCCTGGCCGAAGGGCCAGTGCGACCGCTGCTCGGGGTCGACGACCGGCAGCTGCTGGGTCTCGTGGTCCTGCGGACGGTACGAGCCGTTGCCCGACGGGGCCGACGGCTGGCCCGACCCGGACGGGTACTCGGCGTCCAGCGGCGGGTAGCTCTGCGGCGGCGGGTAGCCCGGCGCCTGCGGATAGCCCGGCGGCGGATAGTTCGGCGCCTGCGGATAGTCCGGGGCGGGCGGCGAGTAGCTCGGTGCCTGCGGGTAACCGGACTGGCCGGCGGGCTGCTCGTAGCCGGTGGGCGGGTAGCCGGCCGGCTGCGGGGCGGCCGGCGGGGCACCGTGCTTGGCGAGCCCGTTGGCCGAGCCGTTGGACCGGTTGGTCGGCGGGATCTCCACCGGCGGCCGGTCCGACGGGGTGCGCTTGCCGAACCCGGCGAAGGTGCTGTGCGGCGGCCGCTTGTGCACCGGCGCCAGGATCCGCTCCAGGTCCTCCTTGTTCAGCGTCTCCCGCTCGGCCAGCTCCAGCACCAGCTGGTCCAGCACGTCGCGGTACTGCACCAGGATCTCCCAGGCCTCGTCGTGCGCGGCCTCGATCAGGCCCCGCACCTCCTCGTCGATCCAGGCGGCGATCTCCTCGGAGTAGTCGCGCTGGTGGCCGTAGTCCCGACCCATGAACGGCTCGGCGTCCGAGGTGCCGTACTTGACCGCGCCGAGCTTGGCGCTCATGCCGTACTCGGTGACCATCGAACGGGCCAGCGCGGTGGCCTTCTCGATGTCGTTGGAGGCACCGGTGGTCGGCTCGTGGAAGACCAGTTCCTCGGCCGCTCGGCCACCGAGGGCGTAGACCAGCTGGTCCAGGATCTCGGCCCGGGTCTGGGTGTAGCGGTCCTCCAGCGGCAGCACCAGGGTGTGGCCCAGCGACCGGCCGCGCGGCAGGATCGTGACCTTGTGCACCGGGTCCAGGTTGGGCATCGCCCAGGCAGCCAGCGCGTGGCCGCCCTCGTGGTAGGCGGTGACCCGCTTCTCCTTGTCGCTCATCGCCCGGGTC
>Ga0247773_1000490_pt1 | contig 16307 bp, 9 predicted proteins | sample UWRJL092311B6_FD_179934 | JGI IMG/M metagenome (GOLD analysis project Ga0247773, IMG submission 179934) | Plant litter microbial communities from Arlington Agricultural Research Station in Wisconsin, United States - UWRJ-L092-311B-6 | ecosystem: Environmental > Terrestrial > Plant litter >...
CGCACTCCCGCACTCCCGCACTCCCGCACTCCCGCACTCCCGCACTCCCGCACTCTCGCACTCCCAACGCGAACACGGCCGGGAGCCACGCTCCCGGCCGGCGCGCGGAAACGAAGCAGCGGCGGCTCAGGTGAGCCCCGCCTCCTCCATCTTCTTGCGCAGCGAGAGGGGGCGCATGTCGGTCCACACCTCCTCGATCCACGCCAGCACCTCGGGCTTCAGGCCGTGCTTGCCCGCGTCGCGCCACCCCAGCGGCAGCTCGCGGTCGGCGGGCCAGATCGAGTACTGCTCCTCGTCGTTGACCACGGCCATGTAGATCGTGGTATCCTCGCGCTCGTCGCTCATCGTCAGCTCACGTCAGGGGGTGGATGGATGGGGAACCGCACCTTCACCAGAACACACGACCGGCCGCGCCGGCACGGCGCGACCCGCGTCACGCCGCGGCGCCGGCGGTCTCCCGCGCGGGCTCCGGGGCGGGTGGCGGCGTCTCGGCGCGCGGCGTCTCGGGAGGCGCCGCGTCGGGCACGTCGCGCTCCACGTTGCGGATGCTGGGGACCAGCCATCCGCCCAGCGCGGTGAGCGTCATCAGCGCGCCGATCAGCAGGAACATCAGCGCGATCCCGCGCCCCGGCCCCACGCCGATCACCGTGCCCACCGAGCCGGCCAGCGCGCCGCCGGGCACCAGCATCGGCTCGAACACGCGCTGCGCCAGCGGGCCGGCCATCAGCACCGCCAGCGGCATGGCGCCCATCGAGATCATCCGCCGGGCGGCGAACACGCGGCCCAGCAGCGCCTGCGGCGTCTTGCTCATCCACACGGCGCTGCTGCTGGCGTTCAGCACCGGCGCCGTGAGCGCCCACGCGAACACCGCCGCGCCGATCAGCGGCAGCGAGGGGCGCGCCCCCATCGCCAGGGTGCAGAGCCCGCCGGCCACCAGCGAGCCCAGCACGCCGGCGATGCGCCGCCGCGGCCCGCCCCACACGCCCACCGCCACGCCGCCCAGCACCGCGCCGAAGCCCACGGCCGCCTGCACCGTGGCCAGCTGAACGGGGCGGGTGAACGCCAGGATCATCGGCGCCATCAGCGGGCTGATGAAGCCGCCCCAGAAGTTGGCGAGCCCAAAGAGCACCACCAGCCCGAACAGCCCCGGGTGCGAGCGCAGGAAGCGGTACCCCGCCGCCGCCTCGCGCCCGAAGCGGCGGAACCCCGCCAGCCAGCGCGGCCCCGGCTCGCCGGCCACCGCCTCGGCGGGGGCGGGGGCGTGGCGCGGGATGGCGACCAGCAGAAGGCCGGTGATGGCGCCCAGGTACGAGACCGCGTCCACCACCATGATCCCGCCGAGCCCGATCGCCACCAGCAGCGCGCCGCCCAGCAGCGGCGCCACGATCATGCTCACCGGGCCGAGCAGCTGCATCAGGCTCACCGCGCGCCCGAAGTGGCGGCGCGGCACCAGCGCGGTGATGCTGGCGGCGAAGGCGGGCTCCTGGAACGCCGCGATCAGCGACGCCGCCACCGAGGTCAGGAACAGGTACCACACCTCGAAGTAGCCGTTCAGCACCAGCGCCGCCATCGCCAGCGTCAGCAGCGCCTGCCCGGTATCGGCGGCCACCAGCACGCGGCGGCGGTCCCAGCGGTCCACCAGCGTCCCCGCGATGGGGGACAGGAGGAGCGAGGGAAGGATCCACGCCAGCATCAGCAGCCCCAGCTTCTCGGGCGAGCGGGTGTGCTGGTACACGGCCACCGGCACCGCGAACGCGGTGAGCCCCGAGCCGAGCGCCGACACCAGCTGCCCCGCCCAGATCACCAGGAACGGGCGCAGCTCGCGCACGGCCTCGCGCAGCGGCGGCCGGGGCTCGGGCGTCTGATTCACCTGCAAGACGAATCCATCGAACGGCGTTTGGGCGTGTCCCCGCTGCGCGGGGCCGGGCTGCGCGCGCCGTAGGGCACGATACCGCCGTGCCCAACGGCGCCGGGCCGCCGCCGCAACCAACCGCCGTTGCGGCGCCGTCCCGGCCCTCCGGGCGCGCATCCCTCACGCGTCCGGTTCCGGAGGCGGGCAATCTAACACCCTATCCGCCTGAATTGAACAACCCCCGCACCAATCCGCCAAACCGCTACATCGAGCGCACGACCGTATACAATCGACTCCCGTGGCCGTGATACGCAATCGCGGAGCAGAGAAGATACGGCCCTGTTTGCGACATCAGGCGAAGATCGTCGGCTTCAGAGCATTCTTTCGGTACTCATCCGCCGGAGGACGGCTCCGCGGGCGCTCGCGATCATGTCTGGCGTGGAAGCATGCACCGCCGACCCGTGAACCCGCAGTCACGGACGAGCACGGAGCGCGAAGCGCCCCCTTTTCAGCGGTGCCGCCCCGCGAACGGAATCAGGCGCGCGCCGCGTCGCCCAGCAGGCGCTCGGCCTCCTCGTCGCTGAGCGTCTCCAGCCACGCGAGCAGCGCCTCGTCGGGCTCGCCGGCGCGCGCGCGGCGCTCGTCCACCAGCGCGGCGATCCCGCGCACGGTGGGATGATCGAAGATCACCCCCACCGGCAGCTCCACCCCCAGCCGCGACCCCACCCGCGTGAGGATGCGCGTGGCCTTCAGCGAGTGCCCGCCCAGGTCGAAGAAGTCGTCGGTGGCGCCCACGCGGTCCACCTTCAGCACCTCGCGCCAGATCTCCGCCACCGCCATCTCCGTCTCGCTCCCCGGCGCCACGAAGCCGTCGCCGGCGTGCTGCGCGGCCGCGTCGGGCGCGGGGAGGGCGCGCCGGTCCACCTTGCCGCCCGGCGTCCTGGGCAGCGCGTCGAGCGCCACGAACACGGCGGGGATCATCCACGCCGGGAGCCGCCTGGAAAGGTGCTCGCGCAGCTCGGCGGCCGACGGGGAGCGCCCGGGGACGGCGGCCACGTACGCCGCCAGGTAGCGCTCCCCCGCCACCTCCTCGCGGGCGACCACCACCGTCTCGGCCACGCCCGGGTGGTCGCGCAGCACGGCGGCGATCTCGCCGGGCTCCACGCGGTAGCCGCGCACCTTCACCTGGTCGTCGGCGCGGCCCAGGAACTCCAGCGCGCCGGCGTGCCAGCGCGCGCGGTCGCCCGTGCGGTACATGCGCTCGCCCGGCTTCCGCGCGAACGGATCGGGAACGAAGCGCTCGGCGGTGAGCCCCACGCGGCCGTGGTACCCCATCGAGAGCCCGTCGCCGGCCACGAACAGCTCGCCCGGAACGCCGATGGGGACCGGGCGCAGCGCCTCGTCCAGCACGTACAGCCGGGTGTTGGCCACCGGCGTGCCCACCGGCACCGCCACCGCGCCGGCGGGAACGGAGCGCACCTCGTGCCAGCTGGCGTAGGTGGTGGCCTCGCTGGGGCCATACACGTTGATCAGCCGGCTCCCGTGGCAGGCGTCGAGCACGCGGCGGAAGGCCGCCGGGTCGGCCGCCTCGCCACCGGTGAGGATGTCGCGCAGCGGCGCCAGCACGCCGGGCTCCTCGGCCGCCACCTGGTTGAAGAGCGCGGTGGTGAGGAAGAGCGACTGGATCCGCCGCTCGCGGATCACCCGCCCCAGCCGCCGCGGCGCCAGCAGGTCGTCGCGGTCGATCACCACCACCGTGCCGCCGTTCAGCAGCGGCGCCCAGATCTCCCAGGTGGCCGCGTCGAAGCTGGGCGTGGCCCCGTGGCCTACGCGGTCGCCCGCGCGCGGCTGCAGGTAGTCGGCCCCGCGCGCCAGGCGCACCACGCCGCGGTGGGTGATCAGGCTTCCCTTGGGCCGCCCGGTCGACCCCGAGGTGTACACCATGTACGCCAGCGAGCCGCCGCCCAGCTCCGGCACCGCCACCAGCCCCGCGCCGTGGTCCGCCGCGTCGAGCCGCGCCATCGAGACCACGGGGAGCGCGTGCCCCCGCAGCGACGCGGGCACCTCGCCGCGCACCACGATGGCGCGCGCGCCCGAATCCTCCAGCATGTGGGCCACGCGCTCGGCCGGGTACTCGGGGTCCACCGGCACGTAGGCGGCGCCGGCCTTCAGCGCGCCCAGCGCGGCCTCCACCATCTCGGGGCTGCGCTCCATCACCACCGCCACCCGGTCGGCCGCGCGCACGCCCAGGCGGCGCAGCGCCACCGACACGCGCTCGGCCTTCGCGTCGAGCTCGGCGTAGGTGGCCACGCGGCCGCCGTGCTCCACCGCGGGCGAAAGCGGGTGCAGCCGCGCCTGCTCGGCGAACAGCCCGTGCAGCGTGCGGTCGCGCGGGTACGCCGGCGCGCCGCCGGCGAGCGCCAGCACGCCGCGCGCCTCGTCGCCCGGGAGCATCTCCAGCCGGCTCACGCGGGTCCCCGGCTTCTTCAGCCCGCTCCCCAGCACCGCCTGGAAGTGGTCGATCATCCGCCGCACGGTGGGCCCGTCGAACAGGTCCTCGGCGTACTCCCAGATCATCACCACCTCGTCGCCCGCGTGCTGGTGGGCGCGGGGGATCACGATCACGTTCAGGTCGAACTTGGCCGATTCGTTGGCCAGCCCCTCGGTCACCTCCATCGGCGCGTCGCCCAGCCGCATCTCGGGGTAGGGGGCGTGGTGGAAGTTGAAGGCGACCTGGAACACGGGGAGGTGCCCGCGCGAGCGCTCCGGGTGCACCGCCGCCACGATCTCGGCGAAGGGGACGTCCTGGTGCTGGTACGTCTCCACCGCGGTCGAGCGGACGCGCTCCACCAGCTCCGCGAACGTCGGGTCGCCCGCCAGGTCGGCGCGGATGGGGATGGTGTTCACGATCATCCCGATCAGCTCCTCGCTCTCGCGCAGCCGCCGCCCCGCCACGCCGCTCCCCACGCAGAAGTCCGTCTCGCCGCTGTAGCGGTGCATCAGCGCCTCGAAGGCGGCGAAGAGGGTCATGTACAGCGTCACCCCGTTCCGCCGGCTGAACTCGTCGGCCGCGCGGAAGAGGCGGGGGTCCAGCGACACGCGGTGCACGTTGCCGCGAAAGCTCATCTCCGCCGGGCGCGGCCGGTCGGCCGGGATCTCCAGCACGGGGGGGACGCCGGCCAGCCGCGTCTTCCACCACTCCAGGTGCGCCCGCGCCTCGTCGGTCTCCATCCACGCCCGCTGCCACGCCGCGAAGTCGCCGAACTGCACCGCCATCTCCGGCAGGTCGTGGTCCTCGCCGCGCGCGTACGCCGGGTAGATGCGGGTGAGCTCGCGCAGGAACACGGCGAAGCTCCACCCGTCGTGCACCAGGTGCTGCTCCACGGCCAGGAAGACGTGCTCGCCGGCCGCCAGGCGGAAGAGCGTCCAGCGCACCAGCGGGAGCGCGGCGATGTCGAACGGGCGCTGGAACTCGGCGTGCATCCGCAGCTCCAGCGCGGCCGGCCGCTCCTCCTCGGCCAGGTGCGAGAGGTCGACCAGGGGCAGGCTCACGCGCCAGGGCTCGTGCACCACCTGCGCGGGCACGCCATCCACCGCGGGAAAGGTGGTGCGGAAGATCTCGTGGCGGCGCACGATCTCGCCCAGCGCGCGCTCCATCGCCCCCGGGTCGACCGGGCCATGGATGCGCACCGCCGCCTGGAAGTTGTACGACTTCATCTCCGGCTTCAGCCGCTGGAAGAACCAGACGCTCTCCTGCGGATAGCTGAGCGGAAGCGGCCGGTCGCGCGGGGCGCGGGGGATGTGCGTGTCGCTGGGGACGGCGGCCGCGGCGTCGCCCAGCCGGCGCGCCAGCTCTTCCACGCTGGGCATGGCGAACACGGTGCCCAGCGGCAGCTCCACCCCCATCGCCTGGCGCACGCGCGCCACGATCTGCGTGGCCAGCAGCGAGTGGCCGCCCAGCTCGAAGAAGTCGTCGCGGATCCCCACCCGCTCCACCCCCAGCACCTCGCTCCAGATCCGCGCGAGCGCCGCCTCGTCGGCCGTCACCGGCGGCACGTACTCGGCCGACGCTGCGCGCCCCGCCCCGGGCTCGGGGAGCGCCAGCCGGTCGACCTTGCCGTTGGGCGTGTGCGGGAGCTCGGGCAAGAAGGTCATCGCGTCGGGCACCATGTACTCCGGCAGCCGCGCGCGCACGTGCTCGCGCAGCTCGGCCGGCGGCGGCGCCTCGCCCTCGGCCACCACGTAGGCGGCCAGGCGCTTCTCGCCACGGTCGTCCCACGCGGTCACGGCGGCCTCGCGCACGGCGGGGTGCGCCATCAGCACCGTCTCGATCTCCCCCGGCTCCACCCGGAAGCCGCGGACCTTCACCTGGTGGTCCATCCGCCCCAGGCACTCCAGGTCGCCGTCCGGGAGCACGCGCCCCAGGTCGCCGGTGCGGTACATCCGCGCCCCGGGGGTGCCCAGCGGGTCGGGGCGATAGCGCTCCGCCGTCATCCGCGGGTCGGCCAGGTAGCCGCGGGTCACCCCCTCGCCCGCCATCCACACCTCGCCCACCTCGCCGTGCGGCACGGGGCGGTGCGCGGCGTCCAGCACGCGCGCGCTGGTGCCGCTCACCGCGCGCCCCACGCTCATCGCCGCCACGCGCCCGCGCTCCACGTCCTTGCAGGTGGAGTAGGTGGTATCCTCCGTGGGACCGTACAGGTTGAGCACGCGGTCCACGTGGCCCAGCGCGAACAGCCGCTGCGCCAGCTCGTTGCGCAGCGGCTCGCCGCCCAGCGCCAGGGTGCGCACGCACGCCGGGATCGCGCCCATCCGCAGCAGCTCGGCCGCGGCGCTGGGGACCATCGCCACCGTGGCCACCGGCTCGCCCAGGTTGGCCAGCGAGAGGGCGTTCTCCACCAGCACCAGCGTCCCGCCCCAGCAGAGCGTGCCGAAGATCTCGGCGACCGACACGTCGAAGCAGACGGAGGTGGAGGCGAGCACGGAACGCCGCTCGTCGTCCGACAGGTGGTCGTGCAGCCAGCGGAGGACGGCGGCGGTGTTGCGGTGCTCGATCTGCACCCCCTTGGGCCGCCCGGTCGATCCGCTGGTGTGGATCACGTACGCCAGGTTCTCGGGCCGCGCCTCCACGCCGGGGGCGGCGGAGGGGCGCGCCGCGATCGCCGCGCCGTCGGCATCCACGCGCACGGCGGCGCCGGCGTAGTGCGCCACCCGCTCGCGGAGGACGGCGGTGGTCACCAGCAGGGGGACGGCGGTGTGCCCCAGCATGTACTCCACCCGTTCGGCCGGGTACGCGGGGTCCAGCGGCACGTACGCCGCGCCGGCCTTCAGCACCGCCAGCAGCGCCACGATCAGCTCGGGCGTGCGCGGAAGGAAGACGCCCACCGTGGTCTCGGGCCCGGCGCCGAGCGCGCGGAGGTGGTGCGCCAGCCGGTTGGCGCGCGCGTCCAGCTCGGCGTACGACAGCGTCTGGCCGCGCCAGCGCAGGGCGTCGCGGCCGGGGTGCGCGGCCGCCTGGGCCTCGAACAGGGTGTGGATGCAGCCGGGAGAAGGGGTCGCGCGCATGGCGTTCATCGATCCATCACGGGTTTCCGGAGCAGGCCGGGGGATCGGGGGCGCCCCGGAACGGGGGGAGCCGCCGGACTGGATCGCGTTTCGGCCGATGCCGCGGCCGACACTTCGCTCGATCCGTTCGGCCGGTCTCGATCCTTCGGTAGATCTCGATTTCGGTAGATCTCGATTTCGGTGGACAACGGGCGACGAGCCCGCGGACGCGCGGGCTACGCGGCGGCGCGCGGAGCCACGCTCCGCAGCGCGCGCCCCAGCCGCGCGATCCCGTCGTCGATCTCGCCGATGGACGGGAAGCTGAAGTTGAGGCGCATCCCCCGCCGCCCCTGCTGTCCATCCCAGCTGAAGGCGCTGCCCGGCACGTAGGCCACGCGCTCGGCCTCGAGCGTGGGAAGGAGGAGCGCCCCGGTGTCGTAGCCGTCGGGGAGCTCGGCCCACACCAGCGCCCCGTGGCGCGGCACGCTGAAGCGCGTCCCCGCCGGAAAGTGCCGGCGGATGCCGTCCAGCATGGTGTCGCGCTTCCGCACATACGCCTGGCGCACGCGGTCCAGGTGCGCGCCGAAGCCGCCGGCGGCCAGGTACTCGGCCACCAGCCGCTGCGCGAAGGTGCTGGTGTCGATGTCGGCGCCGTCCTTGGCGCAGCCCAGCACGGGGACCAGCTCCGGCGGCGCGACCATCCACCCGCAGCGGAACCCCGGCGCCATCACCTTGCTGAACGAGCCCACGTAGAAGACCCAGCGGTCCTCCATCGCCCGCAGCGGGGGGAGCGGATCGCCGTAGTGCAGCAGCCCGTAGGCATCGTCTTCGATCAGCGGGATGCGGTGGCGGCGGGCGAGCTCGGCCAGGCGGATGCGCTTCTCCAGGCTCACGCTCACCCCCAGCGGGTTGTGCCCGTCGGTGATGCAGTAGAGAAAGGCGGGGCGCTCGCCGGCGGCCAGGTACGCCTCCACCCGGTCCACGTCGATCCCCGTCTCCAGGTCGCTGCCGGCCGCGAGGACGCGCGGCGCGTACGATTCGACGACCTGCTGGAAGCCCATGTACACCAGCCCGTCGGCGATCACGCTGCCGCCGGGGTGCAGGAACACGCGGGCGAGCAGCGCCAGCGCCTGCTGCGCGCCGCTGGTCAGGAACACCTGCTCCGGCGCGCAATCGACCCCGCGCGCCCTCATCAGCCCCACGATGTGCTCCTTGAGGGGGGCGAAGGGCGCCCTGTACTGCAGCGCGCCGGTATCGCCGCGCAGCACGCGCTCGGCGGCCGCCAGGTAATCGTCCACGGGAAAGAGGTCGCCCGCGGGAAGCCCCAGCGCGAACGAGGTCACCCCCGGCCGCGCCATCAACCCCAGCATCGCCTGGATGGTGGAGGGGCGTACGTCGCGCGCCCACGGCGCCAGCGGCAGCTCGCCGGCGCGGGCGGCACGCGGGATCTCCACCGCGGCGGTGGCGGGTGGATCGAGCAGGGTCTCGGCACTCATCGCAACCTCTGCGGCCCCGCCGAGTGGTGACGGGGCGTGTGCGGCCGGCGGACCGGATGCGGCCTGTGGGGAGATGCGCGGGCCGGTGGGCGCGGCGGAATGGGACGATCCGTTCCGCGCCGGTGACGGCCCGTGCGATCGCGGGGCGAGCCGTACATCACCCGCCACCGTGCCCGGGAACGTTAATCGGCCGCGCGGATGCAGAGCAACCCTCGCCTCCGAACTGATACGAAATCCACGGCGAAACACGCCTCAGTCCGATGTAAAGCATTTTATACCAACTATTTGGCGTGTTTTCAGGATGTCCGCTCCGGTGCGCTCCCGTCTCCGAGAAACGTCCGTTTGCGATCCGGTCCGGGCGACGCCGGGTTGGATTGTCCCGCGCATGCCCCAGGTGGGACAGCCGCACACCGCTCCCGACCGGCAATTCGGTGCGGCAAGAGGGAAGGCAGCATCGAAAGACTGGACGCGAGAGGGTGGTACGATTAGGTTGGTGGACGTTTCGCGTATGTCGCGACCCGACACACGCACCCTCACCCGGAACCGGGACGACAGGACATGCAGGCCGTACTTCGCCCGCTGATCGTGCTGCACTCAGACGCCGTCTTCAAGGAGCGGCTGCGGCGGATCGGCAGCCAGCGCTTCAAGAGCCAATTCGTGGCCGACTGGGACGGCCTGCGCACGGCGCTAAAGGAGTCTCCCCCGGCGGCCCTGGTCGTCGTCGATCCGTACACCCACAGCTACGGCGCCGAGGCCGAGCTGGCGCCCGAGCTGCGCTCGCTCCTCTGGGAGCACCCGACCGCCACGGTGATCGCCGCGCTCGAGGTGAAGCGCCAGCGCGTGCGCGACCTGCGCACCCTGGGCGAGTGGGGGGTGAAGGAGGTGATCGCGCTCGACGAGGAAGACACCCTCGAGGCGATCAGCCGCCGGCTGCGCTCGGCGCAGGGGCGCCCGCTGCAGAGCCTGCTGGAGCGCTCGCTCCCCACCACCATCAGCGGCCGCGCGCGCACCCTGCTGATGGCCGCCGCCGAGGTGGTGGCCGAGGGCGGCCACGGGCGCGACCTGGCCGCCTCGCTGCGGCTCTCGGAGCGCACCCTGCTCCGCTGGGCCGAGCAGGCGGACCTGCCGCCCCCACGCCGCATCCTGGCATGGATGCGCGTCCTCCTGGCCTGCGAGCTGCTGGACGATCCGGGGCAGACGGTGCTGAGCGTGGCCTACACCTGCGGCTACGCCAGCGACAGCTCGCTGCGCCGCGCGGTGCAGGAGTTCACCGGCGTGCTGCTGACCGAGCTGCGCAAGCAGGGCGCCTTCGCCACCGCCAGCGAGCGCTTCCTGGAGGAGCTGGAGGGGACGCGCGAGGAGAGCCGCGCGCGCCGCAAGCTGGAGCGCCAGGCCGCCCGCGAGGGCCGCGTCCTGCCGCCATTCGAGAAGGAGCCGGAGCCGGTGATCGAGAGCCTGGGCCTCCCCCGCCTCACGATCGACAACATCTGAGCACCCGGCGCGGCAACGCGGTGGGGGTGGAGGATACGAGAAGAGCCCGGGCATCGCGCCCGGGCTCTTCTTCGTTCGCCCCACGATCGGAGTATTTACCGGCATCTCGCCGCTGCCGTTCAGCACTGCGTCGGGAACAACATCCCCTCCAGCAGCGCGGATTTTTCCAACCGTTGTCGAACCCACTTGATTATTGCGGTTTCCTGGGGACAATTCGGCCACTGACGCCCCTCCTGCGCTGTTTACAGATGCGCCCATGAGTTCGCCCGTTGCTGCGGCATCTGTGGCCCCTGCGATGGTCTCCCCAGCTGTGCACATTCCACCGCGTCTGGCGCCGCAGCAGGCGGGACATCCCCTGATACTTGCCCGGGGAAGTCGATCTCCACGCACCGCTGCTGCGTGGTGTCCTGCTCGATTCCCTGTTCGTTGGTCACGCTGGCCGGGAACGCCAGCTTCCCGGTGCTGTCCTGGAACACCATCCCCGCGTACGGCAGGAATACCTGCTTGCAGTCGGGCGTGGTGAATGAGGCGATCTCGTACGTGCCGCGCCAGCTGGCGTGCGGGATGATGCCGACCGCGTCCGGGAAATCGTAGCTGTAGTCCATCCGCAGCATCCCGAGCGGCTGGTCCATCCCACCGCCGTGCACGTACACGATGCGCCCGCTCTGCGCCCAGTCGCTCGTGTTGCGCCCGCCGTACGGATTACCGGCGGCTGTCGTTGCGTTCGCGTCCCGGTACGTCTTCTCGGCCAGGCGACAGCGGCCGACGGGAGCGCGCTCCCACTAGGGGTGACGCGCGGTTGGTTGCGGGGGGACACCGCCGGGGCGGTGAGCGACTACGTCTCCGCAGCCGATGCAGCGGGTGCGCGGGCCGGCCTCGCATTCGACGCCGGGGTTAGGTTGGAGCGGCTCGGCAGTCACCGTGATGCCACCGCAAGCGCTTTCCTCCGAGAGCGAGAATTGCCTCGGCCCTCAGGAGTGCGGGTCGCGACGACTACGCCACCGAGAACTCCCAGAACCTCGAAAACCAGCACGAGGAGAGGAAGGGTCGGCAATCGGACAGGATCGCGCCGACCGCGAGCCATGCTCGCCCCGAACCTCGCGCGGTTTGCTTCTTCGTCCAGCGCATCCAGCCCGCATCCAACCCACGAACAGCAGGAACTATCCGACGAGCCTTGGCGATCCGCTTAGGGCTCGCCTTGAAAACACCCATATCCTCGGGGGAGAATCCAACCAGCTTCGATCAACTTCGGAGGGTGTGTAACCTCCGAATCTCCGCAAGAAGGAGCGGAACGTCCCTTCTTGCATGAACGATGAACTCAAGGTCCATTTGCGTTGCGCCGAGCACTTCGATTTCGCCGCCGCCCATCTTTGCCGCTCCAATGCTGATGAAGTATCTTCCGGCGAGTCCCCGTTCTCCAGCAATCGAGTGCCAAAGACCGAGCGAGAGACGGTCGACGCGAGCCTGAACTTTTTTCCAATTCCTGGGGTGTCATCGGCTCCCCCGTCGCTCCGCCCGCTCCACCGGGCAAGCGCTCCGGGGTCGCCGAGCGAAGCCTTCTGGCCTCCTCAGCGAGATGCGGGATGTCCTGTCGCGAACTCGCAATAAAATCCTGCTCATCTGCTGTTGCTACGACGAGTTCGAAGCTATCCCCGCGTCCCTGCGGTCCTGTTACGAGCCAGCAGCGCGGATTTTTCCAACCGTTGTCGAACCCACTTGATTATTGCGGTATCCTGCGGGCAATTCGGCCACCGACGCCCCTTTTGCACTGTTTACAGATACACCCATGAGTTCGCCCGTTGCTGCGGCATCTGTGGCCCCTGCGATGAACTGCCCAACTGTGCACATTCCACCGCGACACACCATTGCGCTGTTGGGCAGCGATCTCTGCGCAGTTGATGTGTAACCGGCCTTGGAAAAAAGAAAGCCTTCGCCAGGCGCCAGTCCGAAGCTGTACATGGCCTTGGATATCGGATCCGACCTCCTCGAATCGCCCAGAAGCCAATGCTGCGGCAGCTCCAGTCTCGGTAAACGGCTGTCCAGCAAGAGCTAAGGCCGCCTCGTCGTACGTAAACGACCGGTTTACGTACGCATTGCAGCTTCATCCGCTCGCCCAAGACCTGCACTCGGGAGCACGTGAACAAACTGGCCTCCGTCACTCAGACGGAGTTCTCAAGCTGGAAGCCAACCATGGAGCGAAACTAACGCCCCCGGCGGAGGGCTCGCCCACCCAATCTCGACATGGTGGAGTGGGCTCTTTACAGGTGATCTCACCTCGTTCAGTTAGAAACGTACACGCGGGCGTGTGACCAAGTCGCCCCGTCACCACGAGATCATCCGTAGTGCCGAATGCTCGGTCGGGCCCGCGGAGCGAAGCTCGAACTGGCGCCCATTCGGGCTGTAGTGCACCGGGTTCCGCCAAATGTCTCCGATCTCCTGTGTGGTAAGCCGACTGAAGCTAGGCACAGGCTGGAGGCTGAGAGGAAGGCCGCCTAAGTCGCGACTGACCCCATCAACCGCGCGGGCGATCCGGACAAGTCGAAGTCCCATTGTTTGCACAGAATCCCACCGGCTAAATGGAATCTCGTCATCTCGCCAGGTACGCTCGGCCACGCCAGCGCAGAAAGGCAACACGAGGATTGGTATGTTCGCCCCGCACGGCGGTTCATAGCCGACTCCTGTCCATTTGCGGGATGGATCGCGAACCTCACACGGTTGGTTTCGTCCCAACTGTCCCAAAGCAATGATATCGTCCGCCGTGTCGTAGTTCCCGTCTGGTCCGGCAGACCGAATTTCAAATCGAAGACCCTCAGGACGATAACGGACGTGCCGCCCCCACACATCCATGTCTGGCCCCGCCTCACCGCTTCGGATCACAGGTTCAAGGGTCGGCGGCAGTTCACCAATTGGGCGAGCGTAGCGGTCCACTGCCCGGGTGTACGCGTAAACGAGTTGCCGGGCCCGTTCAAGCGAGTCCATGCTAGCATAGGGAGACGGCCGTGGTGCCGATCCGTTCAGGCTCGCCCTCATTGAGGGGGAACACCCAGCCACCAGCGTGATTGCAAATAGAAGCTTGATCTTCCGCACGACTTCACCTCCCTAGTGACAGTTGGACGACCAGATTCCAGGCTGCAGCGCTACGCTACAGGCATACCGGTTTGCGTCGTTCTGAAGTTCCTCGTTTTCCTGCCCACGTTGGTTCCAGAACATCCGCAAGATACGCTTCGGATTTGATCGCACAGTTGCATCTCCCAAGTCAGAGACTAGGACGCCGGTTTGCACCTGCACGAAGTGACCCGCTTCATGTCCAAGTATCCATCCCCGTTCTCCGGGTGTGTCGTATCCGGTCTCAAACCCTTTCTGGTTGCCTGTGAAGAATCCGTCTGTTAACTGGATCCGTCCGCGCGCGAAATCCGCTGCCGCGGGCCGGTTATAATGGGTGTTGGCCACTTTTCGGATCTGACCTGATTCGAGCATGGACATCAAGCTAATTGAGCTCCCCCTGCGCGAAGAGTTCCTATAGCATCCTGAACCGTTTGATATTCGCTTCTTTCTAGCCCGCCAGGGCACTTCCCTGTCTTAGGATCGATGAGGTTATCGGGACACAATCCATATGGGTCGCTGAACGACACGGGATCACCGTTTGCAAATCCGTACGCATTCATTCCACCCGCGAGGCCGATCGGATCTTCCTGCGTGAAGCGGCCACTCGCCGGGTCGTAGAAGCGGTTGCGGCGGAACATGAGGCCGCTGGCCTCCTGGCCGTCCTGCACCAGGCTTCCCATCCAGGCGATCGGTCCGGAGGCGTTCTGGCGCCGCAGCAGGCGCGACATCCCCTGGTACTTGCCGGGAAAGTCGATCTCCACGCACCGCTGCTGCGTAGTGTCCTGCTCGATCCCCTGCTCGTTGGTCCGTGCGAATAGATGCAGGTGGGCTGCCGGATGATGAGAACGAGCTTGCCGTCGGGACGGTAGCTGTATGTGGTGAAGATCTGCTGCTCGCCGTCTTTCGAGGTTGCGGCACCATCGTTCACTCCGTCAGGCTCGGCGTAGTCGGTACGGGGCCTCGCCCCGCCGCCCACCATCATCGCGCCGGCCAGCAGCGAAACCGGGTTCGCCTCGCTCATCTGCCGAAGGTTGCCGGCGGAGTCGAGGTGTGGCATCGCCGCACCAGTTACACCATGAAGGTCGTCAACCCCGGCAACGTGTATCCCCTAGGGCGTCGCGGAAATACTCCTCCTCGCTCTCGGGCACGTTGAACGACGTCCACTCGTTGGTGAAGGAGTGGACCAGCTGGCCCCGCCCGTCGTAGCTGATGTGGTACTGCCCCTGGCGCGTGTGCACCTCCGTCGCCTTGCCCCGCAGGTCGTACCAGAGCGAGTCACGGTACGAGATCGCCTCGGCCGCCCGCGTGCGCACGCTCAAACGCCCGTCCGCGTCGTACGCGCGAGTCTCGATCGCGTTTCCGGGGAGCCAGAGGGTGTCGAGCGCGCCGTCGGTGCGATAGTGGAAGGTGTACGGGTAGCCGATCGGGTCGATGATGCGTGACAGGGCACCCGTCACCGCATCGTAGGCGTAGCGGAGCTGCGTCTGGGTGGCCGAGGGGCGCACGCTGTCCGGTAGGGTGAGGGCGGTCCGGCGCCCCTCCAGGTCGTAGTCGTACCGGATTCCGTACCGGTGCCGGCCCGTGACGAAGGTGCGGTTCGCGAACCCCCTGCCTCGAGCTCCTGGGGCGAGCCGAAGCGCGTGCGCTTGAGCTGGTCGGCGATGCGGCCGTTGTAGCGCTCGACCATCCCGTTGGTCTGCGGGTGCCAAGGTCCCGTGCTACCGCAACAGGCCGATGATAGCGCCCACCACTACAGCGATGATAACAAGAAGCACGCTTATACCATGCACGATGTCATCGATCAGGAGAACGCGTTCTAGAAATCTCCGCAAGCGCACGTAAGCCTCACTTGTCGAGGGCAAAAAAGTCACGAACCGAGTGACGCACAGCACCAAGCGGGTTGATTACAGCGGTTCTTGCTACGCTCCGCATCCAATCTGCTGGACCTGGCTCAATAGGGTCATCAAACTTTTGTCCAAACGGCAACAACCCCAACACGTTTCTGGCGGATGGTCCAGTTCGATCGTGCAGGGATTCACCGATCTGTCGCGACCCCCGATTCACATTGGCAACTCCGGTTGTAACATGCCATACGCCTGGCACCGCCACCAGAACGGCAAATGGCCCGCCATCGGCTGCAATCCCGAGTTCACGAACGCCTGTGGCTAATGCATGCACTCCCCGAACAACATTAGCTGCTCCGACACCAAACTTAAGAGGATTAAAGTCTCCGTCTTGGGGTTGACGCTGAGGCTGACGCTCTCCTGACGGACAAGCAACTTGCCTACCGTTGCGATCTGTGCAACTAAGCCCATATGGATCTCCGTAATTAACCGGGTCCCCCTGCGCGAACCCGTACGCGTTCAGCCCGCCCGCGAGCCCGATCGGATCTTCCTGCGTGAACCGTCCGCTTGCCGGGTCATAGAAGCGGTTGCGGCGGAACATGAGGCCGCTGGCCTCCTGGCCGTCCTGCACCAGGCTTCCCATCCAGGCAATCGGCCCGGAGGCGGTCTGCCGCCGCAGCAGGCGCGACATCCCCTGGTACTTGCCGGGGAAGTCGATCTCCACGCAGCGCTGCTGGGTCGTGTCCTGCTCGATCCCCTGCTCGTTGGTTACGCTGGCCGGGAAGGCCAGCCTCCCGAGGCTGTCCTGGAACACCATCCCCGCGTAAGGCAGGAACACCTGCTTGCAGTCGGGCGTGGTGAACGACGCGATCTCGTACGTGCCGCGCCAACTGGCGTGGGGGATGATGCCGACCGCGTCGGGGAAGTCGTAGCTGTAATCCATCCGCAGCATCCCGATCGGCTGGTCCATCCCCC
>Ga0247773_1000493_pt1 | contig 16252 bp, 12 predicted proteins | sample UWRJL092311B6_FD_179934 | JGI IMG/M metagenome (GOLD analysis project Ga0247773, IMG submission 179934) | Plant litter microbial communities from Arlington Agricultural Research Station in Wisconsin, United States - UWRJ-L092-311B-6 | ecosystem: Environmental > Terrestrial > Plant litter >...
ACTCCGGACCCAGCGGGTCGCTGTTGAGCGGGCCGCCGAACAGCCCCGGCACCAGCGAGTGGCTCCACGCCACCCACAGGTAGTGCACCAGCTCGCCGCCGGTGTAACCGGGCTGCTTGCGGACGAACGAGCCGATCAGGTAGTACCAGAGGAAACCGGCCGCCAGGACGGCCAGGGACAGGTAACCGACCCAGGCCTGCCGCAGCACCCGCAGCAGCTCCTTCGGACGCAGGCTGCGGCACACCGCGGCCAGCAGGAACAGCGCCCCGAACAGGCAGCCGAACAGGGTGCGTTCGTAGAACAGCAGCCCCAGCAGCATCCAGACCCCGGCCAGCAACCCCCACGCCACCCGGCGGCCGGGACGCTCGCTCAGATAGCAGCGCACCAGCGCCGCACAGCTCAGTGCGTTGGCCAGCGCGGAGGTCGTGACCCCCACGCCGCCGGCCCACCACTGCCCGGCGGGCAGCCAGAGGGCCGTGGCGCCGGCCATCGAGGCGAACACCAGGTGCAGCGGGCTCGGCGGGAACAGGTTGCGCAGGATCCGGTAGACGGTGAACGCGGTCAGCGCGATGTTGACCGCCACCATCGCCATCGCGACGTGGTAGTCCATCGGGAACGCCCGGATCAGCAGCCAGTTGGCCAGCCGGGCGCCGGGCTGCGGGTGTCCGAACACCGTCATCTGCAGGTAGTCCGACGACAGCGGGGCGGCCTGTGCCAGCTCCAGGTTCTGGAAGTCGTCCAGGAACCAGTAGCCGACGCTCATGAACCGGTACAGCAGCCCGGCCTGGACGACGACCAGCACGACGGCCGCGATGTCCAGCAGCCGGCGGGGGTTCGTGGCGACGGCAGCCGGGCGCGGCTCGTCCGAGATCACCGCCTGGCTCGCCATGCAGGCGAGTATCGCATCGACAGCTGAGGGTGGCGGTCAGGTGCGGCGCGGGGCGCGGCCGCCGGCCGACCGTTAAACTGCGCAGCGCGGGCCGAGCCGACCTCGTCAGCACCCGCCCGAAATCACCCGTCGCCCCGCTAGGAGAGACCGTGTCAGAGTTCAGCATCGCGGCCGGCTCACAGCCGTCGGCCGACGAGACTGCGAACCCGGCCGACGCCGCGAACCCGGCGAGCGCGAGCCCGACGGCGGCGACTCCGGGCCGGGCGGACCCGGCGCCGACTGCCGCCGAAGTGGCCTCGGAGACCGCCACGTCCGGCGAGCCCGAGGTCGATGCGCTGCCCCCGGCGGTGGCCACCGACCACTACTCCAAGTCGGCCAACGCCGAGATCTGGTGGCAGGCCCACTTCGAGCAGGCGGCCGGCCAGGTCATCGACTTTCTCGCCGGCGACGGCATCTCGCTGGAGGGAAAGTCGGTCGCCGACATCGGCTGCGGCGACGGCATCATCGACCTCGGGGTGGCGGTGCAGGCCAAGCCGGACCGGCTGGTGGGCTTCGACATCCTGATCCACGACGCCGAGGAGCTGCGCGAGCGGGCCGAGCACTACGCCGGCATCGACAAGCTGCCCGAGAACCTGTACTTCGCCACCAGCGAGCCGACCCGGATCCCGGCCGAGGACGACGAATTCGACTTCGTGATCAGCTGGTCGGCCTTCGAGCACATCGCCGACCCGGTCGCGGTGCTGAACGAGGTGCGCCGGGTGCTGCGCCCGCACGGCGTGCTGTTCATCCAACTGTGGCCGTTCTACCACTCCGCGCACGGCACCCACCTGGTCGACTGGTTCCCCGACGGCTTCGCGCAGTTCCGGCACAGCCAGGACGAGATCCTGCGAAAGATGCGCTCGCAGGGCGACCAGCAGATGGCCAGCGACATGATCGAGGCGTTCCTGACGCTGAACGAGATCACCGCCGACGGCCTGCAGGACGCGCTGCGCCAGGCCGGCTTCCGGATCGTGAAGGTGGCGCTGTCGTCCGAGGCGGTGCACATCCCCGCCGAGGCGGCGCACCTGCCGCTGTCCCAGGTGGCGATCAGCGGCATCAAGCTGCTGGCGATTGCCGACGGCCAGCCGGCTTCCCGTCCCGAGTCCGAGCAGCCCGAACCATCGGACACACCCGCCAGCGGGCCCCGGCACGCCGACCCAACCGACGAGCCGGCCGCCGCCGACCCCCAGGCCGGCTCCCCCAGCTAGCCCGGGGGCTGCTCGCCGTCTCGGAGTAGACAACTCTCAACTGGAGCGCCACAATTGTGGCCATGAGTACTGAATCACTGCGCACGGTCCGCGACCATTTGAGCGAGATGGTCGATCGGGTCGAACACCACCACGAGCGCTTGGTGGTGACCCGCAACGGACGGCCGGCTGCGGTGCTGATCAGTCCGGACGACCTGGCCCAGATGGAAGAGACCCTAGCCGTGTTAGGTGACTCCGACGCGTTGGCCGACATCCGTGAGGCAGACGCCGCCTATGCCCGGGGCGACGTTGTGCGGGGCGTCGACGCGGTTCGCCGTTTGCGCGGGTGAGCCAGTACCCGTACGAGTTGGTCATCACCCCGCCCGCACGGCGGGCCATTGCCGACAGGTTGCCCGAAACAGTGGCGGTCGCCGTGATCGAATTCCTGACGACGGCGCTGATCGAGAACCCACAGCGAGTGGGCAAGCAACTCCGCGACGATCTTGCCGGAATCTGGTCGGCGCGGCGAGGTACCTACCGAGTGCTGTACCGCATCAACGACGATCTGCGCGAAGTCGTCATACTACGAATCGAGCATCGAAGCGATGCCTACCGCACGAGGTAGACATCCTTCCCGACACGATTCAGGGAAAGATTTCTTGTTGTACCGCCCGCACTCGAACAGAACTTAGGCGAGTTGGAGAAGCTGCGGAGGCGACGCAACAGTATTGCTCACGAGTTTGGCCTTTCGACTCCTGCAGACCTCTCGACACATTCTGCTCTAGTCCTGGCGGCGCGCGGGCCGACCAACAGCGGCCAAGGCCCCGCAGTAGTGAGCGCGAACTTACACGCTGGCTGAAGGCTGTAAATGAGTCCGCGCAAGGAATCGACGACCTGCTACGTACCCAGTTCATCGGTGGGTACGAGATCGCCGCCCTGTACGTCGACTGGCAAGTCGACCCTTCGGCTTTCGAGCGCCGGCTCAGCGTCAATATTTCCGAGAGTGGAAAAGGTTCACTTACAAAGCGGTTCGGAAAGTTCGCTAGCGCACTCCTGGGGTACGTCGTCACGCATGGCTATGCCACAGAGGTTGCCAAATATGTGCGATCGCTCTGACGTCACGGGACATCGTATCGCGCCTACTGATTTGACTCTGCGCGCTTCAAACCAGCTACTGCAGTGTCTGGGCGCAGCCGCTGTGCACAGACACCACCTCTGCTAGCCGTCGTGCGGCCGTGCAGCACGCACGCGAAGGCATCTGCCTTTCAGGGTTGCCAGTTCGGGTCAGGGCACATTGAACTAGTCCTTGTTCGAGCGAATTGGCTTAGAGGCGGCGGCGGACCTGGTCGATGCCCTGGCGGACCAGCGCCTGCCGCTTGGAACCCGGCGGCACGATCTTCACCCGGATGTCCGGACGGGCCAGGAACCAGTCGATGGCGAAGTCCACGCCCTTCATCAGCGGCGACCCACCGCCACCGTGGCCCAGGCCGGCCTCGGCCAGGTAGGCGTAGTCCTGCTCGCCCCGGATCGCCACCACCCGGCAGGCCGGTCGCGAGGTCACCTCGTTGAGCACCTCGATCACCTCGCCGGCCACCCGGGCCCAGCTGAACTCGGTGCCCTTGGCCAGGATCTGGTCGACCACCTTCTGCCCGGCCGCCGGGTCGTCCAGCAGGGCCCGGGCAGTAGCCGCCGCCGCAACCGGGTCGAAGTCCTCGATCACCGGGATGTCCTCGGGCAGCACCTCGACCAGCGAACCCTGCCGGGTCGACAGGCACGGCACCCCGTAGTGCGCCGCCTCGAACGGGATCAGCCCGAAGCCCTCGGAGATGGTCGGGTACAGCACCAAGCCCGCATTTGAGTACAGCCAGACCTTCTCGGCCTCGCTGATCATGCCGAGGTTGACCAGGTACGGGGCCAGCTCGGGGTGGTCCAGCATGAACCGCGCCTCGGCCGGCAGCGACGAGCCGTCCGGCGGCTGGGCACCGGCCAGCACCAGCGAGCCACGCCAGCCCTGCTTGTGCAGTTCGGCCAGGACGGCCAAGGCAAAGAGCCGGTTCTTGTGCAGGTAGGAAACCCCGAGGCAGAGCAGGAAACCGGCCTCGGCCGATTCGGTCCCCGGCGGCCGGACCGCCTCCACCGGCACCAGCGCGGTGTGCTCGGTGCCGCAGTAGATCGCCCGGTTCGGCTTGTCGTCGGGCAGCAGGCCCTCGGACCGGGCCGCGTCCCGGGAGTGCTCGGACAGGTAGGTCAGCCCGTCCACCGAGTACGCCGAGAGCTTGGCCAGGTCGCGGTAGGCACGCCAGGCATGGTCGCGGTCGAAGTAGGCGGCGTCGTGGTAGGCGATCAGGTCCAGCTGGTTGACCACCACCCGCTCGCCGATGCTGCGCAGCCATTCCAGCTCGTCGGCGTCGCGCACCTGGTACGGCCGGTAGACCACGTGGGCCTTCTCGCCCTGCTGCGGCTTGAGGTTCATCGTCTGCCGGATCTGGATCTTGGAGTCGTCGGCGAACGCGGTGCGGACGTAGTCGGGCACGTCCATCGGCGTGTAGACCAGCACCTGGTTGATCTCCGGCCGCCGGGCCAGCGCCCGCACCGTCTCGACCACCACGATCTGGGTGCCGGCCGGCAGCGGGCCCAGGCACATCCCGTCGATCGCGACCACCAGGCCCTGCAGCGAGCGCCGGGCGGCCAGCAGCGCGGCCGCCAGCGGCGAGTAGTCGTCCATCGTGGTGCGCCGCACCCACGGGCCGTAATAGGGATAGCGGCGCTGGATGATCTGCTCGTGCTCGTGCTTGCGCTTGTCCATCTCGGCCGAGCGGCCGAAGCTCGAACCGCCCTTGTGGAACACGTACACGTCGTCGGCGACCACGTGCTCGAAGCCGGCTGCCAGCGCCCGCTGGCTGAAGTCGACCTCCTCGCCGTAACCGGGTGAGAAGGCCGGGTCGAACGCGCCGACCACGTCCAGCGCGGCACGCTTGACGTAGGTGCAGTGCCCGATCGCGGTCGGGATCCGGGGCCGCAGCCGCGGTGAGCCGACCGCCACCCGGCGGGCCGCCTCGTCCACCGACAGCCCACCCGGGACGCCGTCGGTTGCGGTGTTGCGCTTGGGCACCGAGACGATGGTGCCGTGGTTGGTCAGCGCGGTCACGGTGGCCACCGTGGAGGAGGAGTAGGCGGCCTCGCGCATCCGCTGCAACCACTCCGGCCCGACGATCACGTCGCTGTTGAGGATCACGATGTCGCTGCGACCGGCGGCCACGAACGCGTCGTTCATGGTCATCAGGAAGCCCTTGTTCGACACCTGCTCCAGCACCACCACGTCGTGGGCCGGCGCGCTGGTGCGGAACACCTCGCGCAGCACCTGGAACGGCCGGCGGTCCCAGCCGCGGTCGTCGACCACCAGCAACGGCACGTCGGCCGGGGTGTTGCGGAAGAACGCCTCGTAGCAGCGCACCACGTCGTCGTAGGAGTTGAAGACCGGCACGATGACCACCGGCTGGTCGTTGACCGGTAGCAGGCTGGCCGCCTCGGCCGGGGTGCGGGCTTGGAACAGGCTCATCGCGGACAGTTCCCTCTCTCGACGGTCATTCGATCTCGATCTTCGGGCTGAGCGCGAGCACGCCCGGGTCATTGGCGCTGTTGTCCACCTGGAACGACATCGCCCGGTCGATGCGGTGGTAGTCCGGGCCGGTCTTGGGATGCACCGCCAACGTCACGAAGTACTGGCCGTCGGCGACCGGCAGCTGGTCGAACCTGAACCGGACGGTGCGGGTGCCCCGGACCGGTTCCACCGCGATGTCCTGCAACACCGTGTTGGTGCCGTAGATCAGCAGCCCGGACGCATCCGTCAGCGCCACCCCGGCTGCCCAGTCGGCGACCGTCGCGTCGGCCTCGGCGGTGACGTCGAACTCCACCGCCACGCCCGCCCCGACCGGGTAGGTGGTGCAGCGGTTGCCGGCAGCGTCGACGGTGCGCGGGTCCGAGATCGACAGCAGGTGCCGCCGCGCGGCCTGCTCGACGTGGTCGGCCTCGGAGTTGGCCTCGCGGAAGTGCCTTACCGCCTCGGACGGCGAGCCGTCCACCACCACCGAGCCGGACTCCAGCAGCACCACCCGATCGCACATCTGGCGGACCTGCTCCAGGCTGTGGGTCACCAGGATGATGGTGCGGCCGTCCTGCTGGAACTGCTTGATCCGGTCCAGGCACTTGCGCTGGAACGGCTCGTCGCCGACCGCGAGCACCTCGTCGACCAGCAGGATCTCCGGGTCGACGTGGATCGCCACCGCGAAAGCCAACCGGACGTACATGCCGGAGGAATAGAACTTCACCTGGGTGTCGATGAACGGCTCGATGCCGGAGAAGTCGACGATCGAGTCGAAGTACTGGTCGGTCTGCGCCCGGCTCAGCCCCAGGATCGAGGCGTTGAGGTAGACGTTCTCGCGACCGGTCAGGTCACCGTGGAAGCCGGCGCCGAGTTCGAGCAGGGCCGCCAGCCGACCGCGCCGCTCGACGAAGCCCTCGGACGGGGTCAGGATGCCGCCGATGATCTTGAGCAGGGTGCTCTTGCCGGAGCCGTTGCCGCCGATCAGCCCCAGGGTATGGCCGGCGTCGATCTCCAGGTTGACGTTGCGCAGCGCCCAGAACTCCTCGGCATGGGCGCGCGAGCGGCGGGCGTTGACCAGCCGCTCCTTGAGCGATTTGTCCTTGCGGATGACGAACTTCTTCGAGACGTCATTGGCCCGGATGACGGGAGTGCCGGACACCGGGCGGCTCAGAGCTCCTGCGCGAAGTTGCCCTGAGCCTTCGCGAAGACCCGTTGCGCCAGCCACAGGAAGGCCAGGCCCACCACCAGCATGACGCCCAACCGGCCGTAGACGTTGCCGGCGAACTCGTACTCGGTTCCCTCGCCCTGCGGCCAGAAGAACTTCTGGAAGCTGAACACCACCGGCGCCATCGGATTCATCAGGTAGGCGGTGTAGAGGGTCGAGGGCAGCGTGCTGCTGACCCGCCGGACGTTGTAGATGATCGGCGTGACCCAGAACCACAACATCAGCACCACGGTGATCAGGTGCTGCACGTCGCGCAGGTAGACGTTCGCCGCGGCCAGCAGCAGCCCGAGCGCGGTGGCGAACACCACCAGCACCACCAGGCCCAGGATCGGCATCGGCAGCCGTTCGAGGTTGGGCCACTGGTGCGAGGACAGCCCGGCGATCACATCGGCGACCAGCAGGATCGCCAACTGGAAGACGAAGTTCACCACCGCCGCGCCCACCGCGGCCAGCGGGAACAGCTCACGCGGGAAGTAGACCTTCTTCACCAGGCCGGCATTGAAGACGATCGAGGTGGTGGCGGTGCTCAGGATCTCGGAGAACAGCGTCCAGACCGCCAGCCCGCAGAAGATGTAGACGCCGTAGGTGGGAATGGCGCCGGCGCCCAGGAACTTGCCGATCACCAGCCAGTAGACCCCCAGCTGCACCAGGGGCAGCAGCAGGCTCCACACGAAACCCAGCGCGGAGTCCTTGTACTTGACCTTGAGTTCCTTGCGGATCAGGTTGCCCAGCAGCTCGCGGTACTGCCAGACCTCGCCGACGGTCGCGCCGAAGCCGCGGAAGAAGCTACGCGGCGCGTTCACCCGGGTCAGCGACTGGTCCGGTGCGTCCGGCGCGGTACTCGCCCGCTCCGGCAGCTTCGTTCCGGCTGCGGTCATGGTCCTCATTCTGTCGTCGGGAGCTGTCCCGCCTGGCTGTCGCGTCCGACTCGTCGGGGCTGGTGCCCGCGACTTCGAGTCGACGTCCGACAGCACATGTTACCGACCATCCGCCGATGGTCGGTCCCAGCGCGCCTGTGGCCAGGCGGATCAGCTTCCCGACGATCAGGTGGACGGGCTGTCGACGTTGCCCCGCCAGCCGCCTTCCTCGCGGCCCCGGGCCTCGATGAAGTCCTTGAACCGCTCCAGATCGGCCTTCACCTGGTGGTCGTCGACGCCGACCAGCGCGCCGGCCTTCTCGACCACGCCCTCGGCCTCCCAGTCCAACTGGACGGTGACCCGGCTCTCACCCTCGCCGAGCCGGTGGAAGGTGACCACGCCGGCGTGGGTCTTGCCGTCGGTGCTCTTCCAGGCCACCCGCTCGTCCGGGTGCTGCTCGGTGATCTCGGTGTCGAACTCCCGGGTGACACCGGCGATCTTGGTCACCCAGTGCGAGTGGGTGTCGTCGGTCTGGGTGATGGACTCAACCCCGCCCATGAAGTGCGGAAAGCTCTCGAACTGGGTCCACTGGTTGTAGGCGGTCCGTACCGGTACCGACACGTCGATGGACTTGGTCACGCTGGGCACATCCGGCCCCTCTCGCTCCGGAGCCCTGGGGTTTCAAGGCCCCCACCGCCGGGACGTCGCACGCCGCGGTGGCTGAATCCCACCCTACCGACCGGGTGGTGACAGGCTTGTCCACCGCTGCGCCGGTTCCTACGGCCGCCTAGGCCTCCAGCTGGGCCAGGTCGGCCTCGACCATGGCGGCGACGACGGCGGCGAAGTCCCGGCTCGGTGCCCAGCCCAGCAGCTGCCGGGCCTTGGCCGCGTTGCCGCGCTGCTCGGCGGCGTCCACCGGCCGGACGAAGGCGGGATCCACCTCGACCCGGGACCGCCAGTCCGCTACCCCGGCCGCCGCGAACGCCGCCGCCACGAACTCGGCGACGGTGTGCGACTCGCCGGTCGCGATCACGTAGTCGTCGGCCCGCGGGTGCCGCACCGCCAGCACCATCGCCTCAACGTAGTCCGGCGCCCAGCCCCAGTCCCGCCGGACGTCCAGGCTGCCCAGCGACAGCCGGTCCTGCCGGCCGGCCGCGATCCGGGCGGCCGCCGCGGTGATCTTGCGGGTCACGAAGGTCTCGGGACGGCGCGGCGACTCGTGGTTGTAGAGGATCACCGAGCTGGCCGCCAGTCCCCGGCTGCGGAAGACCGACACCATCTGGTGCGCGTAGGCCTTCGCCGCGCCGTACGGGGTTCCCGGCCGCAGCGGGGTCAGCTCGTCCTGCGGGGCCTGCTCGGGGCTGCCGAAGATCTCCGCGCTGGAGGCCTGCAGCACCCGCACCGGACGGCCCGAGCGCTCCTGCAACTGCCAGCAGGCATCCAGCACCGCCACCGCGCCGAGGCCCGACACCTGCCCGGTCAGCACCGGCTGCTGCCAGGAGAAGGCCACCGAAGAGATGCCGCCCAGGTTGTAGACCTCGTCCGGGGCCAGCTCGGCGATCAGGGCGCCGATCCGGCCGGCGTCGGTCAGGTCGCCGTCGTGCAGCATCACCTCGGGGTAGCGCGCGACCAGCTCGGCGGCCTGTTCGTCGTGGCCGTGCACCAGCCCGTGCACCGCCACCCCGTCGGCCAGCAGCCGCTCGGCGAGGTAGCCGCCGTCCTGGCCGGTGATGCCGGTGACGAAGGCTGTCCGCTCGGGCACCGGCCTCACTTGCCTGCCAGCGCGCGCTGCTCGGCGAGGTCGGAGTCGACCATCATCTCCACCAGCTGCTCGAAGCTGACCGTGGGCTGCCAGCCGAGCCGCTCGTGGGCCTTGGCCGGATCGCCGATCAGCAGGTCCACCTCGGCCGGCCGGTAGAACTTCGGGTCCTGCAGGACGTAGCCCTCCCAGTCGGCGATGCCGGCCCGGTGGAAGGCGATCGACAGGAACTCCCGGATCGAGTGGGTCTCGCCGGTGGCGACCACGTAGTCGTCGGCGACGTCCTGCTGCAGCATCCGCCACATCGCCTCGACGTAGTCACCGGCGAAGCCCCAGTCCCGCTTGGCGTCGATGTTGCCCAGCGACAGGTCCTTGTCCAGGCCGAGCGCGATCCGAGCCACCGCCAGGCTGATCTTGCGCGTCACGAACTCCGGTCCGCGGCGTGGCGACTCGTGGTTGAACAGGATGCCGGACGAGGCGTGCATGCCGTAGGACTCGCGGTAGTTGATCGTCATGTAGTGCCCGAACACCTTGGCCACCCCGTACGGCGAGCGCGGCCACAGCAGCGTCGACTCGCGCTGGGGCACCTCCTGCACCTTGCCGAACATCTCCGAGCTGGAGGCCTGGTAGAAGCGCACCTTGCCGATGTCGTCACCGGCGTAGAGCCGGGTCGCCTCCAGCATGTTCAGCACGCCCATGCCGGTGACGTCGGAGGTCAGCCGGGCGTTCTCCCACGAGTAGGCCACGAACGAGATCGCCCCGAGGTTGTAGACCTCGTCCGGCTGGGCCTGGGCGTAGGCGCGGATCAGGCTGGACAGGTCGGTCAGGTCACCGGTCAACAGCTGGACGCCGGGGACCTCCTGCTCGACCAACGCGCGCTTGGGGTTGTTCTGGCCACGGATCAGCCCGAAGACCTGGTATCCCTTGTTCAGCAGCAGTTCGGCCAGGTACAGCCCGTCCTGGCCGGTGATTCCGGTGATCAACGCACGAGGCATGGACGACCTTTCGGGTGGCACATTCGGGCTGGCAAGCCGTCACACCCCGCGGCCGCGAAGCGCGTGGCCAGGGTACCCAACGCCCGCCCTGCCTCGGTGTGGCGCTCGCCGGGCGGCGACGGGTCAGATCCAGAGCTTCTTCATGGCACGACGTTCTCGCAGGAATTCACCCTGCAGCGACTCGGCATACTCGGCCATCGCCCGCGCGCTGCCGGTTGCGATCATCCTCTCCCGGCTGGGCTTGCCCTCCTTGGCATCGTGCTCGACCACGAGCTGCGCGGTCCCGGTCAGGGTGAGCAGCGGGGTGCGCCGCAGCGATACCCCGGTTATGTCGAACAGCCAGACCGGCCTGCGCCGCTGCGAGAGGACGCCCTTCTCGAAGTCGATGCGGTGCTCGTAGACCCGATAGCGGGTGAACCGGGCGGACACCACGGTTGCCAGCAGCAGGAGCGCCCCGACCGCCGCGGCGATCAGCGGCACCAGGTCGACATGGTCGGCCAGGCGCGGCACGCTCCACGGCTCGGAGGCCTCCGGACCGGGTTGTGGAAGGCCCAGCAACCTGAGCGTAACGCCGCTGATCACCAGCCCCGCTGCCAGCCAGAACCTGCGATAGCTGGTGACGCGCCGATGCCAGGTATGCCGCACGCTGCCGCGCGCCTCGGGTGCTGATCCGCCGATCCTGCGGCCGCTGTCCAGCTGGGAGGCCAGCAGGCCGTCCGGGACGTCCTCCCGCGCTGCCGGTTGCTGCTGGTTCGTCCGTACCTCGGGGGTCGACTGCTGCCCGGATACCGGCGTCGACTGCTGGTGCATCCGGGTCGTCCGCCGCAGTTCCTCCTCCAGCTCGGCCGAGGGACGGAGTTCATTCGCGCGCCGGAAGACCTTGATCGCATCGGAGTAACGCCGAACGCCCCGCAGCGCGATCGCGTAGAACGTCAGCAACTCGGCGTTGTCCGGATGGGCCACCACCAGCGGGTGCAGGGTCCGGACGGCCTGTTCGGCGTCGCCGGTCTCGATGCTGACCACTCCGAGGGCGAACTGGGTCCGCTCGTCGGCGGGGTTGGCAGCCACCTCCCGGCGAAGCAGTTCCGCCGCGCCGCTGAGGTCGCCGTTCGTCCTCGCGTCCATCGCCTGCTCGTACGTCGTAGTCACGACTGTCACCGTTCCTCTCTCGTTCGGTGGCCGGTGGGCCGGAGTTCGGCGGATATCATCGAGGGCCGCCGTCGAAGCTCGGCGGACCGGCGAAGTCGTCGCCGAGGCCGCTGGACGCCGGTGTTCCCGCGGCGTCGAATTCCCGGTCGGGGCCGGCGACGTCGAACCCGGTTTCGACGGATTCGTCCGGCCCGGGAAGGTCGAACCCGGTGTCAGGTCCGGGGACATCGAACCCGGCGTCGGGCCCGGGGACGTCGAAACCGGCGTCCGGTCCGGGAAGGTCGAAACCGGTGTCGGGTCCGGGAAGGTCGAAACCGGCGCCCGACCAGCCGTCGGACGGCGGGTCAGCCGTGTCGATGCCGTCGAAGGGCGAGTAACCGAAGGCCAGCAACGCGGCGTGGCCGCCGCCGGTCAACGAGCTGGTGGCGCCGGACGGAACCGCACTGGATTCCTCCGGCGCCTGCGATCCGCCGCCGGAGGCTCCTGGAACGCCGCCGCTGGAATCCCCGCCGCCACCGGTCGGCGGCGGTGCGGTCGCCGGTGGTCCGGCCGGCACCGGGGCCGGTGGGTCTGCCGGTGGTGGGTCCTTCGAGGGCGGCGGGTCCTTGGGCGGCGGCGGAGGGGGTACCGGCGGCGGAGGGGGTACCGGTAGCGGAGGGGGTACCGGTGGCGGTGCGGGCGGAGGTGCGGGCGGCGGAGGAGGTGCGGGCGGTGGCTGCTTAGGCTCGTCGCCCGTCTGATCCGCCGGTCGACCCACCCCGTCCGACGTCAGGCCCGACAGGCTGTTCAGCAGGGCCAGGGTGCCCAGGACCGACACCCCACCACCGAGCAGGAGTGCGAAATCGCTCATCCCCGCCATCAGCACCGACGATGCGCCGTCCCCGGTGATGATCGTGGTACCCGCCCCGCCGGGCAGGCTCTCCTCGTGGGTGCCGCTGAAGGTGCCCGGTGGCGGTGCCACCAGGGTGTCGCCCGGCTGCCAGCCCGCGACCGTCGCAGCGTTGGCCACCGTGCCGGCCGGGATGATGCCTTCCTGCTCCCAGAACCTGGCATCCACCGGATCTACCGGGACCCCGCCGATCTCGATGGCTTCGCGCTGAACCGGGTTGCCCTGTCGCTCGACGAACCTGCCCTCGAGCTGGTTGCTGTGGCCGTCCTGCACCGCGAGCCGGTCCCCGCCGGCGAACGAGCTGAGCCGGTGCCCGGCTTGCACACTCGGGTGATGCTCGGCGCCGTCAGCGTAGGGCGTGCGCCCCCACCAGGTGCCGGTCTCGGGATTGACCAGCCCGGACAGCGGATGGTTGGGCGTGCTGGTGATGACGGCGAGCGCCTGGTCCATGAAGGTCCGCTCGCCGGCCATGCCCGCCTCCCCCCGCTGCCTGCGCCGGCTCGGCCGGCTCGGACGCTGGGAGCGTCCCGCCGGTCGAGCTGCAACGATGGACTAGAGGAGTCGAGCCGGCCCGGCCGGATACCAGCCGGACGCAACCGAAGGTCGAACCGGGAATTGCCCGGCGATCGCCGCCCGGTGCCTCAGTAGTCGCGCCCGACGCCGACCGTGTCCTTGCCGTCGTGGTTCCAGTCGCCGGCCAGCGGCCGGTCCCCGGCCAGGCCGTAGTTGGTGTAGGAAACCACCGGCCCGCCCAGGGTGTTCACCACCGCGAACCGGTTGCCCTGGTAGACGCCGTAGCTGTCCGAGCCGTTGCCGTCCCAGTCGCCCGCGACCGGGACGTTGCCGGCCAGGCCGAACTGGTACCGCAGCCGCGGCGAGCCCGGCGCCAGGGTGTTGACCAGGTAGAAGGTGGCGGTCTTCGGGTCGTACACGCCCGGGGTCGCGGCCTTGTTGCCGTTCCAGTCACCGGCCACCGGCACCGCCCCGGCGCCGCCGAGCAGCACCTGGGTCAGCGGGCTGCTGGCCACCCGGTTGTTGGTGTTGAGCAGGTAGAACATCGAGTTCGAGCCGCGGTAGACGCCGACCGTGTCGGTGCCGTTGCCGTCCCAGTCCCCGCACACCGGACGGTCGCCCGGCGCGCCGAGCTTCACCGCGTGCAGCGGCGCGTCGGCGGCGAAGGAGTCGCGGTAGTAGAAGGTCGCGGTGGACGAGCGGTACACCCCGGCGGTGTCGGTGCCGTCACCGTTGAAGTCGCAGGCGAACGGCAGATCACCCTTGACGCCGAAGGCCCGGGCGGTCGCGGTGCTGGGGCTGCTGAGCGAGTTGGTCACGAACAGCGTCGGGGTGCTCAGCGGCTTGGCGACCACGAACCAGTCCGACATCAGCCCCAGGGTGCTGCGGAACTCGTTGCCGGTGACGGTGACGGTCCGGCTGCTGCCCTTGATGGTCGCGCTGAGTACCCGGCCGCCGTCGGCGCCCAGGCCGTTGCGGGTGGTGCTGATCGACTCCAGGGTGCCCACCCCGAAGGCATTGCCGATGGTGCTGGCCGGGAAGGAGGTGTCCCAGTCGTGGTTGGGCGAGGCTGCGTCGCCCAGGTCCTGCACCGCCGGGAAGGTGCCGCCGGCGCTCCAGCCCCCGGTCGAGGAGCTGAACTCGGCGGACACGATCGATCCGGAGGAGTTGGTGAGCACCTTGCCCGCGGTGCTGGTCACGGCGGTGTTGGTGCGGGAGTCCTCGGTGACGACGCCGTTGAGGCCGGCGCCGCCGTAGACCTGGCAGTTCTGGGTGTCGCAGGTCTTGGCCCAGCTGTAGCGGTTCTGCGCCGCGGCGTAGGACCGGGCGGCGACCGCCTGCGACTGCAGGGCTGCCATCCCCTTGCCACCGCTGGCGTCACCCCAGGACGCCGGCGACTCGCGCGGCACCACGCCGCGCAGGTAGTCGTCCATGCCGACCAGGTTCACCAGCCGGGTCAGGCCGCCGCCGAAGGTCAGCGACAGCGAGCCGCGGTAGGTGCGGGTGCCGCCGCCGGAGCAGATCGACAGCATCGCCGACAGCGAGCTGGCCGGCACGCTGGACCTGATCGCCCCGCTGGTCACCGGCTTGCCCGCCGACCACGGCTTGCCGCAGCCGGGGCTGGTGAACAGCTGGTAGGAGTTGGTCGAGACGTAGCGCAGCAGCGCCGCGCTGCCGGCCGGGATCGCCACGCCGCCGGCGGTGAACGCGCTGCCGGAGGTGACCGCCACCTGGTTGACGCCGTCGAAGGCGGTCAGGTCGACGCTGAGGGTGGGAAGGCTGCGGGTGGCCAGCGTGGTGCCGCCGTAGTAGTGCGACAGGATCTGGGTGTAGCTCCAGCTGTAGATGGTGGCGTAGCCGAAGGCGCCGTACTGCCCCATTCCCCGGCCGTGGCCGAAGCCGTGGCCGCTGATCCCGACCTGGCCGTTAGGCCAGGAAGCGGCTGCCGGAGCGGGGTTCAGCACCGCCACCGCGGCGCAGGTCAGTGCCGTACCGATCCCGGCGGCAACCATGCGGGTCCGCCACGGCGAACGGGAAGGGGCGGTGCCGGCGGTGCGGCGGTCTGAGCGGGTCCTGAGCATCTGAAACGTCACCTCGGGCGGCCGACCCGAGTGCAATGAGCCGGTGTGTCCGGATAGGGGTGGCTGGAACCACCGGAAGTTTTCCTTACGGCCTTACCTATTGGCCGGGGCGCGGACTATCTGAGCGATCGCGAGACTGTAACCCCGACGTGCCGCCCGGCGCACCACCGGGACGGCGGCAGTTCGGCCGCTATTCGGACTCGGTGAGCCCGGCCGGCAGGTAGCCGGCGCGGTTCTCGACGAAGGCCTGGCGCAGCGCCTGCCGCCAGTGCGGCAGCGGGCTCAGCCCGGCCGCGCGCCAGGCCCGGTCCGACAGCACCGAGTACGCCGGCCGCGGCGCCGGCCGCGGGAACTTGTCGGTGCTGGTCGGCCGGACCCGTTCCGGATCGGCACCCAGCTCCTCGAACACCGCGCGGGCCAGGCCGAACCAGCTGGTCTCACCCGAGCCGGTGCAGTGGTAGGTGCCGGCCGCGGCGGAGCTGCCGGCCAGCCGCACCAGCCCGCGGGCCAGGTCGGCCGACCAGGTCGGCGAGCCGCGCTGGTCATCGACCACCTCCAGCGTCTCGCGCTCACGCTCGAGGCGGGCCATCGTCTTGACGAAGTTCGAGCCGGTAGCGCCGTACACCCAGGCGGTGCGCACCACGTAGCCGTGCTCGGGGGCCAGCTCGCGCACCGCCTGCTCGCCGGCCAGCTTGGTACGCCCGTACACCGAGCGCGGATCGGTCTGGTCCTGCTCGGAATACGGCCGGTCGGCGTCGCCGGCGAAGACGTAGTCGGTGGACACCTGCAGCAGCCGGGCACCGGTCCGGGCGGCGGCGGCCGCCAGCAGCGCCGGCCCGGCGGCGTTCACCGCGAACGCCCGGTCGACATCGGTCTCGGCCTGGTCGACGGCGGTGTAGGCGGCGGCGTTGACCACCAGCTGCGGATCGAAGTCGGTGAAGGCCGCCTGCACAGCCGCCGAGTTGGTGATGTCGAGCTGATCCGAACCCAGCGCCAGCAGGCGATCATCGGCGACGCCGGCACCGGCCAGCACCGCGCACAGGTCGGTGCCCAGCTGGCCCCGGG
>Ga0247773_1000494_pt1 | contig 16243 bp, 17 predicted proteins | sample UWRJL092311B6_FD_179934 | JGI IMG/M metagenome (GOLD analysis project Ga0247773, IMG submission 179934) | Plant litter microbial communities from Arlington Agricultural Research Station in Wisconsin, United States - UWRJ-L092-311B-6 | ecosystem: Environmental > Terrestrial > Plant litter >...
ATCTCGACCACCTCGCCGTCGATCAGGCCCAGCACGTCGCCGGCCGAGCACCGTCCGGCGTAGGTGATCGAATCGCGGACGGCGATGGTGACCTCGGCGAACCGGGTGGCCGCGGCCGCCTCGGCCAAGGCGATCACGTTGTCCTCGAAGCGCCGGGTCTCGTCGTGCACCGCGACCGCGGCCAGGCCCTGGACCGGCGACTTGGTCGGTACCACCGCCACCCTGACGCCCTGCTCGCGGGCCCGGGCGGCCGCCGACTCGGCCACCTGCCGGACGGCGGCGGCATTCGGCAGCAGGATCACCTTGCCGGCGCCGGTGCCCAGGATCTCGGCCAGCACCTCCGAGGCGGACGGGCCCCGCCCACCGGCCGGGCCGCCCTCGACCACCGACACCCCTTCGGAGCGGAACAGGTCGGCCAGCCCGTCCCCGGGGGCCACCGCGACCAGGGCGGTGCCCGATCGCTCGGTTCCACCGGGCTGGCCGGCGACCTGGTCGGCGAACCGGACCACCGCGATCCGGTGCGGCCGGCCGGCCTCGATGCCGGCCTCGATCGCGGCCCCCACGTCGTTGACGTGGACGTGCACGTTGAACAGGCCGTCGCCGGAGCCGACCACCACCAGCGAGTCGCCCAGCTCCGACAGGCTCTGCTTCAAGGCCACCAGCGCCGACTCGGGAGCGTGCAGCAGGTACTGCACCTCGTAGCCGAACTCGGGGCTGCCGGACTCGCGCACCGCTTCCAGGGCTGACCGGCTGCGGGCCGGCGACCGGTGGGCCGGCCCGGTCGCGTCCTGCCCGGTGACGATCGCGGCGAGGGCCTCCAGCACGATCACCAGCCCGCAGCCGCCGGCGTCGACCACGCCCGCCTCGGCCAGCACGGCCAGTTGCTCCGGGGTGTCGGCCAGCGCGGTGGCGGCACCGGTCGCGGCGGCGGCGACCACCGCGGCAAGCTCCGGGTTGCCGCCCAGCTGAGCGGCCGCGTCGGCGCTGCCGCGCACCACCGACAGCATGGTGCCCTCGACGGGGTCGGCGACCGCGGCGTAGGCGGCGTCGGTGGCCAGCCGCAGGCCCTCGGCCACCATCGGGCCGTCGGCCTCCACCGCCCCCTCGCAGGCCTCGGCCAGTCCGGCCAGGATCTGCGAGACGATCACCCCGGAGTTGCCCCGGGCGCTCATCAGGGCGCCCTTGGCCATCGCCGCCAGCACCCCGCCGACGGTGGCCGAACGGTCGGCGGCCACCGCGTCGGCGGCACCGTGCAGGGTCAGCGCCAGGTTGGTGCCGGTGTCGCCGTCCGGGATCGGGAAGACGTTGAGGTCGTCGATCTCGCCGCGCCGGGAGTCCAGGCCGTCGACCGCCGCGGAGCACCAGCGTCGGGCCGCCGAGGCATCGAGCAGCGCGAGCATCCGTGCCCCTTCCCGCCGACCCTGCGCGGCATTGCGGTCTGGCGACACCCTACTGTGGCCCCAGCGGCACCAGCGTGGCCGGCGAAGGCGCGCCCCGTTTTGGTGAGCACCCGCCTGGCTGGCTACACTTGGCCGGTTGCCCGAATGTTTCCACCCATGATCTTTGAGGAGGCCATTGTGGCCAGCCACTGCGATGTCTGCGGCAAGGGGCCCGGCTTCGGCATGTCCGTCTCGCACTCACACCGCCGTACCCACCGCCGGTGGAACCCGAACGTGCAGACCGTCCGTGCGCTCGTCGCGCCGGGCACCCGCCGCCGGGTCACGGTCTGCACCTCCTGCCTGAAGGCGGGCAAGGTCACCCGCGCCTAGTACCGCACAGCACGACGCACCGGGCCGGTTCCTCCTCGAGGAGCCGGCCCGCTGGCGTTCGTGCCGAATGGCGCCCAGCCAGCGGCTCAGCGGAAGTGCTGGTGCCCGGCGTGCGCCCAGCGCAGGCCGTCCACCCGGACACCGGAGCCCTCGTTGACCATCCCGACCACCTGCCAGCTGTCGGGCAGCCGGGTGTCATTGGGAAAGGTCGCCACCAGCGCATAGTCGTCGCCGCCGCCGAGCACCCACATCATCGGGTCGGTGTTGAGGGCTGAGGAGACGTCGCGGAGCTTGGCCGCCGGCTCCAGCGAGTCGCGGCGCAGGTCGATCCGCACCCCGCTGGCCTCGGCGAGGTGCCCGAGGTCGACCACCAGCCCGTCCGAGACGTCGGTCATCGCGGTCGCGCCGAGTTCGGCGGCCCGGATGCCCTCGGCGTAGGGCGGTTCCGGCCGGCGATGGGCGTTGACCACCTGCACCGGCGAGCGGAAGCCCCGCGACAGCACCGCATAGCCGGCCGCCGCCCAGCCCAGCCGGCCGGTGATCGCCACCACGTTGCCCGGCCGGGCGCCCGACATCCGGACCGGCGGCCGGCCGGCCAGGTCGCCCAGCGCCGTCACCGCCAGCAGCACCGAGTCGGCCGCGCTGACATCGCCGCCGACCACCGAGGCGCCGACCTCGGCGCACTCCTCGGCGAAGCCGGCCAGCAGCGAGTCCAGCCAGCTCAGCTCCAGTTCCGGCGGGACGGCCAGGCCCACCAGCAAGGACCGGGGGTGGGCGCCCATCGCGACGATGTCGGCGAAGTTGCGGGCGGCCGCCTTGTGGCCGATGTCGTTGGCCGTCGACCAGTCCCGGCGGAAGTGCCGGTTCTCGATCAGCAGGTCGGTCGAGGCGACCACCCGGCCGTCCGGGCAGGGCAGCACCGCCGCGTCGTCGCCGGGGCCGACCACGGCGGATCCGTCCGGCGGCAGGGCGGTGATGATCCGCCGGATCAGCCCGAACTCCCCCAGCTCAGCGATCGTTCTCGGCTCGGAAATGTCGACCAGCCTCCAGTGCGCGGTGCAATCGTGCGGCCACCGTCGAATGCGGGCGGCCGGATGTATTCGGTGTACCCCAGCCATGATCCTCGCCCGGCCGAGCGCGCTCGACAGCGACCGCCCCCGCCGGATCCGGCCGGTGCCGGTTACCGGCGCTTGCGCTAGGTTCTAACTGCTCCGACGCCACGACGACGAAAGGACGCGCCGTGCCAGATACGGTGAACGCCTACATTCTCATCCAGACCGAGGTCGGCAAGGCCGCCTCGGTGGCGCAGGAGATCGCCGGCCTCCAGGGCGTCACGATGGCCGAGGACGTCACCGGCCCGTACGACGTGATCGTGCGCGCCGAGGCGACCAGCATGGACGAGCTGGGCCGGATGGTGGTGGCCCGGGTCCAGGGGGTGTCCGGCATCACCCGCACCCTGACCTGCCCGGTGGTCCACATCTAGGCCTCGATCGACAGGTCTCGATCCACCCGGAGGGCATCCCATCGACCGCACCACCCGTCGGGCCGCCGTGATCGCCACCGCGATCGCGGCCCCGGTCACGGTGCTGCTGGCGTTCCTGCTGACCGCCGGCCACACCGACCGGACGGCCTCGCCGGCCCCGTCGGCGTCCGGTTCGGTGCTGCCCGCGGTGAGCCCGCCGGCCCCGCCGAAGCCGGATGCCGCTACCCAGGCGGCCTGCGTCAAGGTGTTCGCCGAGCTGCCGGTGCGGCTGGGCCAGCTGCCGCCCCGGCGTACCGACACCGACTCGTCCTTCGTCGCCGCCTGGGGGAACCCGGCGGTGGTGCTGCGCTGCGGGGTGGCCGAGCCGGCGGTGTTCGGCACCCCGGACGCCGCCCAGCTGGTGGAGGTGAACTCGGTCCTGTGGCAACCCGATCCGCAGCGGGACCGGACCGTCTACACCACGGTGGACCGCAGCGTCTACATCGAGGTCACGGTGCCGGCCAACGTCGACCAGCCGCTGCCGTTGCTGGCCGCGGCGGTGTCGGCGCTGCCGCGGCTGTGTACCGCGACCGACGCGGCCGGCAACACCGGGGCCACGCTGCCGATCTGCACCTCCCGCTAGCCCGGCCGGACGCCGACAGGCCGGCGAACCGCGGGGTATCAGCCGTCGCGGCGGGCCAGCGCGGTGGCGATCAACCGGTCCAGCAGCTCGGCGTAGCCGACCCCGCTGGCCTGCCACATCTTCGGGTACATCGAGATGTCGGTGAACCCGGGCATGGTGTTGACCTCGTTGAGCACCAGCCGGCCGTCCGGGCCCAGGAAGAAGTCGACCCGGGCCAGGCCGGCACAGTCCAGCGCCCGGAACGCCCGGCAGGAGGCGTCCTGGATCGCCCGGACGGTCTCGTCGCCGACCTCGGCCGGGATGTCGAACTCCGAGGCGTCCTCGAGGTATTTGGCCTCGAAGCTGTACCAGTCGTACTCCGGGCGCAGCCGGATCTCGGCCGGCAGCGAGGCCGAGACGGTGCCGTCGGCGTCCTGCAGCACCCCGCACTCGATCTCGCGACCGGCCACCGCCGCCTCGATCAGCACCTTCGAGTCGTGCTCGAAGGCGAGCTTGAGCGCCGCCGGCAGCTCGTCGTGCGAGCGCACCTTGGAGATGCCGATGCTGGAACCGGCCCGGGCCGGCTTGACGAACACCGGCATGCCGAGGGCCGCCAGCTCACGCTCGTCCAGCGCGTCACCCGGCCTGAGCACCAGGTAGCGCCCGACGTCCAACCCGGCGGCCCGCAGCACGGTCTTGGCGAAGGCCTTGTCCATCGCCGCCGCGCTGGCCAGCACCCCGGAGCCGACGTAGTCCACCCCGGCCATCTCCAGCAGCCCCTGGATGGTGCCGTCCTCGCCGTAGGCACCGTGCAGCACCGGAAACACCAGGTCGACGCTGTCGAGCACGGCGACCGCCGAGGCCGCGTCGAAGACCGCCACCTCGGTGCCGCCGGTCCGCGAGGTGCCGCTGCGCAGGGGTAGTTCGGCATCGGCCGGCAGCACCTCGGGCAGCGAATGGCCGGCGATCTGCAGCTGCCGCGGTTCGGCGTCGGTGCGCACCCAGCCGCCGGAGCGGGTGATGCCCACCGTCAACACCTCGTACTTGGCCGGGTCGAGCGCGGCCAACACGCTGCCGGCGCTGAGCACCGAGATCGGGTGCTCGGTGCTGCGGCCGCCGTAGACGACGGCGATTCGGATCCGTGCTGCCATGGTCTTCGAGGCTAGACCAGAACTACTCGCTCTTGGTGGAACGGCTCATCAGCAGCCGCGCCGCGTCCACCGGCGCCAGGCTGCCGTAGCAGACCGAGTCCATCACCCGGGTGATCGGGACGTCGATGCCGTGCCGGCCGGCCAGTTCCAGCACCGACCGGCAGGACTTCACCCCCTCGGCGACCTGTCCGTGGGTGGCCTGCTGGGCCTGCTCCAGGCTCTCGCCCTTGCCCAGCCGCTCGCCGAAGCTGCGGTTGCGCGACAGCGGCGAGGCGCAGGTGGCGACCAGGTCACCGAGTCCGGCCAGCCCCGCGAAGGTCACCGGGTCCGCACCCAGCGCCAGTCCCAGCCGGGACGTCTCGGCCAGCCCGCGGGTGATCAGCGAGGCGATCGTGTTGTTGCCGAAGCCCATTCCGGCGGCCATTCCGCAGGCCAGCGCGATGACGTTCTTGACCGCGCCGCCGAGTTCGGTGCCGACCACGTCGATGTTGGTGTACGGCCGGAAGTACGGGGCGTTGCAGGCCTGCTGCACCTGGGCACCGCGCTCGGTGTCGGTGCAGGCCACCACCGTGGCGGTCGGCTGCTCCAGGGCGATCTCGCGCGCCAGGTTCGGGCCCGACACCACCGCCACCCGGTCGGCCTCGGCCCCGGCCACCTCGCTGATCACCTCGCTCATCCGCTTGACGGTGCCGAGCTCGATCCCCTTCATCAGGCTGACCAGGGTGGCATCGGCCGGGATCAGGTCGGCCCAGCCGATCAGGTTCTCTCGCAGCGCCTGGGACGGGATGGCCAGCACCACCAGGTCGGCACCGTCCAGGGCCTCGGCGGCGTCGGAGGTGGCCAGCAGCTGCGGTGGCAGGGCGAGCCCGGCGAGGTAGTCGGGATTGACGTGCTCGCGGCTGATGGTCGCGGCCAGTTCCGGACGGCGGGCCCACATCACCGTGTCGGTGCCGGCGTCGACCAGCACCTTGGCGAACGCGGTCCCCCACGAGCCGGAGCCCAGCACCACGGCGCGGGTCACCGCCGGCCTGCCGGGCGCGGGTAGAATTCGGCCGGCGGCCGCTCGCCGCGCAGGTCGGCGACCAGTTCCCGTACCGATGCCATGATCCGGTCGGTCATCCGGTGCAGCGTCGCGGAATCGGGCGCGCTGCCGGCGAAGTCGGACAGGTCCACCGGCGGCCCGGCACTGATCGAGATCGCCTTGCGCGGCCAGGGCCGGAACCGGCGGGAGTAGACGTCGAGGAAGTGCTGCGCACCCCACTGCCCCACCGGGATCACCGGCACCCCGGGTGCCAGCAGCGCCAGCCGGGCCACTCCGGTCTTGGCCTGCATCGGCCAGAAGTCCGGGTCCCGGGTCACGGTGCCCTCCGGGTAGATCAGCACCACCTCGCCGCGCGCCAGCGCCTCGACGGCACCCTGCAGCGCCTGGGCGGCGTCGACGGTCTCGCGGTGCACCGGGATCTGGCCGGCCCCGGCGACGATCCGGCCCAGGCCGAACGGCAGCGTGAACAGGCTGGCCTTGGCCAGGTAGCGCGGCACCCGGCCGGCGTCCCAGATGAAGCGGGCGAAGATCAGCGGGTCGGCGTAGGAGATGTGGTTGACCGCCACGATCGCCGGGCCGGTAATCGGAATCCGGTCCAGCCCGGCCCAGCGGCGCTTGAACAGCAGCGAGACCAGGGGATAGACCAGGACGACGGCGAACCGCATGTACGGTCCGACCTTCTCCGCGTGCCGTACCAAACCTCGAGTCCCTTCCAGCTGGCTCCGGGCTGATTCTGGCCAGAGCGGCCCACCGGCGGTGGGTGCGAGTCTGCCACCGCCGGGGGCTAGTGGCAGCATCGACGGAGTGCAATGGCGAGTTCTGGTTCCGATCAAGCACGGCGTGCCGGCCAAGACCCGGCTGCGCGCCGCCACCCGGGAGCAGGCTCATCATGCCGAACTGGTCCGGGCCATCCAGCTCGACACCCTGGACGCGGTGCTCGCGCTGCGGACCCATCCGCTGTTGGGTGGGCTGTTCGTGGTGGCCGGCCCGGCGGCCGAGCATCCGGTGACGCTGCCGGCCGAGATCGAGATCCTGCCCGACGCGGGGGGCGGCCTGAACCCGGCACTGGCCGCGGCGGCCGCGGAACTGGGTCGGCGGTTCCCCGCCGACGGCGTGCTGGCGATGGTCGGGGACCTGCCGTCGTTGCGGTCGGCCGACCTGCTCGCGGTACTGCATCAGGCGCCGAGCGCGGGGCGCAGCTTCGTCCGCGACCTCGACGGCAGCGGCACCACCCTGCTGGCCGCCGGGCCGGGCTCGGCGCTGGCGCCGCTGTTCGGCCCGGACTCCGCGCACCGGCACCTGAGTTCCGGCGCCCGCGAGCTCGACGCCGCCGACAGCCTGCGCTGCGACGTGGACTCGGTGGCCGACCTGCACCGGTGCCTGGAGCTGGGCGTCGGGATGCTGACCTCGCAGCTGGTGGCCCACCTGGTCTGAGCCGGCGGGGCAGCACTGCTGTTCATTCGGTTCTTCAGGCTCCGGCGGGCAGAATGACGCTATGACCGACATCGTTGCCGCAGCGCACTCCCCGGGCTCGCTCGAGACCGAACCCGAGGGCTCGGCCCAGGAGTCGCCGGCCCGGCTCGAGGAGGACCCGCTACCCGAGGGTCGGTTCTCCAATCGCGAGATGTCCTGGTTGAACTTCAACGCCCGGGTGCTGGCGCTGGCCGAGGACCGACGGCAGCCGCTGCTGGAGCGGATGAAGTTCCTGGCCATCTTCGCCAGCAACCTCGACGAGTTCTACATGGTGCGGGTGGCGGGGCTGAAGCGGCGGCTGGAGATGGGGTTGGCGGTGCGCGGCCCGGACGGCCTGACCACCCGCGAGACGCTGATGATGATCGGTGAGCGCAGCCGCGAGCTGGTGGCCCGGCAGGCCCGCTGCTTCGGCGCGGACGTCGAGCCGGCGCTGGCCGCCGAGGGCATCCGGATCCTGAGCTGGGAACACCTGGACGGCGACCAGCAGCAGGAGCTGACCGAGTACTTCCACTCCAAGATCTTTCCGGTGCTCACCCCGCTCGCGGTCGACCCGGCGCACCCGTTCCCCTACATCTCCGGGCTGTCGCTCAATCTCGCGGTGCTGGTCCGCGAGCCCGGTTCCGAGCTCGACAAGTTCGCCCGGGTGAAGGTGCCCAACAACGTCGCGCGGTTCGTGGCCGTCGACAAGACCCCCGAATCGGCCGGATACCTGCCGCTGGAGGAGCTGATCGCGGCCCACCTGTCCGCGCTGTTCCCCGGCATGGAGATCGTCGAGCACCACCTGTTCCGGGTCACCCGCAACACCGACTTCGAGGTGGACGAGGACCGTGACGAGGATCTGCTGCAGGCGCTGGAGCGCGAGCTGGTCCGGCGCCGGTTCGGCCCGGCGGTGCGGCTCGAAGTCGCCGACAACATCGCCGACGAGGTACTCGACCTGCTGACCAGCGAGATCGACGTCCAGCCGGAGGAGGTGTTGCGGGTATCGGGACTGCTCGACCTCACCGCGCTGTGGCAGGTCTATGAGCTGGATCGGCCGTCGCTGAAGGAGAAGCCGTTCGTGCCGGCCACCCATCCGCGCTTCGTCGACGGCGAGACGCCGAAGTCGGTCTTCGCCACGCTGCGCGAAGGCGACGTGCTGGTGCACCATCCCTACGAGTCCTTCGCCACCAGCGTGCAGCGGTTCATCGAGCAGGCCGCGGCCGATCCGAACGTGCTGGCCATCAAGCAGACCCTGTACCGCACCTCCGGCGACTCGCCGATCGTGGACGCCCTGATCGACGCGGCCCAGGCCGGCAAGCAGGTGATGGCGCTGGTCGAGATCAAGGCACGCTTCGACGAGCAGGCAAACATCAAGTGGGCCAGGGCGCTGGAGCGGGCCGGCTGCCACGTGGTGTACGGCCTGGTGGGCCTCAAGACGCACTGCAAGACGTCGCTGGTGGTCCGGCAGGAGGGCGGTTCGCTGCGCCGCTACGCCCATATCGGTACGGGCAACTACCACCCCAAGACCGCCCGCCTGTACGAGGACCTGGGGCTGTTCACCGCCGACGAGAGAATCTGCGCGGATCTGACCGACCTGTTCAACGTGCTGACCGGCTACTCCCGCCAGACCGAGTACCGGACGCTGCTGGTCGCCCCGCAGGGACTGCGGCCCGGGCTGCTCACCCGGATCGAGCGCGAGATCGCCCATGCCCGGGCCGGCCGCAGCGCGCACATCCAGATCAAGTGCAACCACCTGGTGGACGAAGCCCTGATCGACGCGCTGTACCGCGCCTCGCAGGCCGGCGTCGAGGTGCAGTTGATGGTGCGGACCTTCTGCACCATCAAGGCGGGCGTGCCGGGCCTGAGCGAGAACATCACGGTGCGCTCGATCCTCGGCCGCTTCCTGGAGCACTCGCGGATCTTCTACTTCGCCAACGACGGCCAGCCGGAGTACTGGATCGGCTCGGCGGACCTGATGCACCGCAACCTCGATCGCCGGGTCGAGGTGCTCACCCAGGTCACCGGCGGCAACGCCGATCAGCTGCGTACCACGCTGGATCTGGCCTTCGATCCCGAGACCATCGCCTGGGAGTTGCAGGCCGACGACCAGTGGGTCCGTAGCGGCGGTCCGCGATCGATGGACTACCAGCAGGTGCTGCTGGCCCGGCTCGCCTCCCGCGGCGCGTGAGCGGGGCGACACAGCGCCGAGCCACTCCGGCGGCCGGCGGGGTGTTGTGGCGCCAGGACGGTGCCCAGGTGCTGGTCGCCGTGGTGCACCGGCCGCGGTACGAGGATTGGACGCTGCCCAAGGGCAAACTGCACCCGGGCGAGCATCCGCTGGTGGCGGCGGTCCGCGAGGTCGAGGAGGAGACCGGTGCCCAGGCCGAGGTCGGCCGGCGGTTGAGTTCGGTGGAGTACCCGGCCGGCCCCGACGGCCTCAAGCGGGTGTCGTACTGGGCGATGCGCTACCGCGGCGGCCAGCACCTGCCCGGCGACGAGGTGGACCGGCTGCGATGGGCGACGGTGGCCGAGGCTACCCAGCAGTTGAGTTACCCCGCCGACCGCGGGGTGTTGGCCGACTTCGCCCGGCTGCCGTGCCAGACCCGCACGTTGCTGCTGCTGCGGCATGCCAAGGCCGGCAAGCGATCCAGCTACTCCGGCGATGATCGGCTGCGGCCGTTGGACAAGATCGGCCGCCGGCAGGCCCGCGAGTCGGTGCCGGTGCTGGCGGCGTTCGATCCGCGGCGGGTGCTGGCCGCCGACCGGGTGCGCTGCGAGCAGACCGTCCAGCCGCTGGCCGACCAGGCGGGCCTGCAGGTGCGGCCGGCGCCCACCCTGTCCGACGAGGCCTGGGACCAGGATCCGGAGACCGGCCTGGCCACCGTCACCGAGATGCTGCGAGAACCGGGAACCACGCTGATCTGCAGCCAGGGCGGGGCTATTCCGGCGTTGTTGGAACGGCTCGCGGTGCCGGGTGCACCGCATCCGTGTCGTAAGGGTTCGGTCTGGGCGCTGTCGGTCGCCGACCGCGGCGTGGTGGCGGCCGACTACTACCGCAGCCCGTTCGGCTGAGCGGTCAGCCCGCGCTCTTGGCCGCCGCCCGCCGGCTGGCCTTCTTGACCGGTGCCGGGCTGGACTTGACGGCCTTGGCAGCCGAAGCCTTGCTGGCCGTTGCCTTGGTCGCGGATGCCTTGATTGCCCTGGTCGCGGGCACCTTGCTGGCCGGCGCCTTGGTCGCGGATGCCTTGGTCGCGGATGCCTTGGTCGCGGATGCCTTGGTCGCCCTGGTCGCCGGCGCCTTGCTGGCCGGCGCCTTGGTCGCGGATGCCTTGGTAGCCGAAGACTTCGTAGCCGAAGACTTCGTAGCCGAAGACTTCGTAGCCGAAGCCTTGGTAGCGGAAGCCTTGGTAGCGGAAGCCTTGGTCGGAGCAGCCGCCTTGGTCGCGGTCGCCCTACCCGCCGGGGCCTTGGCCGGCGCCTTGCCGGCGGTCGCCCTACCCGTCGGGGCCTTGGCCGCCGTCACGGCAGCCCGGTTGGCCGGCGTCGACTTGGTCGCCTTGGCGGGCACGGCCTTGGGCAGCTTCTTGGCGCCGCTGGTCACAGCCTTGAACTCGGCCCCGGCGCGGAAGGCGGGTACCGAGGTCTTCTTGACCTTGACGCTTGCTCCGGTGGCGGGATTGCGTGCCGTCCGCGCGCCCCGGTCGCGCTTCTCGAAGGAACCGAAACCGGTCAGCGCCAGCTTCTCGCCCTTGACCACAACGGTGTAGATCTCGTCGAGCACCGCGTCGAGTGCGATGCCGGCCGCCTTCTTGTCGGAGCCGAGACGGGTCGCCAGCGCCTCGATGAACTGAGCCTTGTTCACGTGTCCTCCCAGGACGCCGGTCAGCCACCGTGGCCAACCTCACGAGGAACGGTAAGGCGTGGATGCTCCAGAAACAACGCAATCGACTTGTGTCGCAAGCATTATCCCGGGCGGCCCCGGGTACCGGGCACCGGACGGACGGCCGGGAACCGCTGTCTCAGGAGCTACGTGCCACCGGCAGCCAGGCCGGCCGGCCCTGCTCGTAGCTGTCGATGACGGCGGTATCGCGCAACGTCAAAGCGATGTCGTCGAGGCCTTCGAGCAACCGCCAGCGGGTGTAGTCGTCGAGTTCGAAGCCGTGCACCTCACCGGGCCAGCGCACCTGCCGCTCGGGCAGGTCGACGGTGACCTCGATCCGCGGGTCGTCGCTGATGTCGTCGAGCAACCGCTGGACGGTCTTCTCCGGCAGCACCACCGTCAACAGCCCGGCCTTGAGCGAATTGCCCCTGAAGATATCGGCGAAACGCGGTGAAATCACCACCCGGAACCCGTAGTCCCACAACGCCCAGACCGCGTGCTCGCGCGAGGAACCGGTGCCGAAGTCCGGCCCCGCCACCAGCACCGTGGCACCGGCATGGCGTTGCTGGTTCAGCACGAAGTCCGGCTCGGCAGCTCGCCAGGCCTCGAACAGCGCGTCGGAGAAACCGGTCCGGGTGACTCGCTTGAGGTGGACCGCCGGGATGATCTGATCGGTGTCGACATTGCTGCGCCGCAACGGCACCGCCCGGCCGGTGTGCACGCTGAATCGCTCCATCGTCAGCCTCCCTACAGTTCGGCCGGGCTGGCCAGGTGCCCGGTGACGGCGGTGGCCGCCGCGACCAGCGGCGAGACCAGGTGGGTGCGGCCGCCCTTACCCTGGCGTCCTTCGAAATTGCGGTTCGACGTCGAGGCGCTGCGTTCGCCCGGACCGAGCTGATCGGGATTCATGCCCAGGCACATCGAGCAACCGGCCTGGCGCCACTGCGCGCCCGCCTCGGTGAACACCACGTCCAGGCCCTCACGCTCGGCCTGCTCGCGGACCCGCATCGAGCCCGGCACCACCAGCATTCGCACCCCGTCGGCGACCTTGCGGCCCCGCAGCACGGCCGCGGTGGCCCGCAGGTCCTCGATCCGGCCGTTGGTGCAGGACCCGACGAACACCGTATCGACCTTGATGTCGCGCAACGGGGTACCAGCGGTCAATCCCATGTAGGACAAGGCCTTTTCCGCTGACACCCGCTCGCCCTCGGTGGCGAACCCGGCCGGGTCCGGCACCCGCCCCGACAGCGGCGCGCCCTGCCCGGGGTTGGTCCCCCAGGTGACGAACGGGCTGATGTCGGCCGCGGCCAGCCGGATCTCGGCGTCGAACTCGGCGTCCGGGTCGGTGACCAGGCCGGTCCAGTCCCGCACCGCGGCGTCCCAGTCGGCGCCGGCCGGCGCGTGCGGGCGTCCACGCAGGTAGTCGAAAGTGGTCTGGTCTGGGGCGATCAGGCCGGCGCGGGCGCCCCATTCGATGCTCATGTTGCATACGGTCATCCGGCCCTCCATGCTCATCCGCCGGAACGCCTCGCCGCGGTACTCCACCATGTAACCCTGGCCGCCGCCGGTGCCGACCCGCGCGATCAGCGCCAGGATCAGGTCCTTCGGGGTGACCCCGGGCTGCAACTCTCCCTCGACGGTCACCGCCATCGTCCTGGGGCGTTCCAGCGGCAGCGTCTGGGTAGCCAGCACGTGCTCGACCTGGCTGGTTCCGATACCGAAGGCCAGCGCTCCGAACGCACCGTGGGTGGAGGTGTGCGAATCGCCGCAGACCAGGGTCATGCCCGGCTGGGTGAGGCCGAGCTGCGGGCCGATCACGTGCACGATGCCCTGTTCGGAATGTCCCATCGGATACAGCTCGATGCCGAATTCCGCACAGTTGCGGCGCAGCGTCTCCACCTGGACGCGGCTGACCGGATCGGCGATCGGGGCGAGGATGTCCAGGGTGGGAACGTTGTGGTCCTCGGTGGCCAGGGTGAGTTCGGGGCGGCGCACCGGCCGGCCGGCCAACCGCAGCCCGTCGAAGGCTTGCGGGCTGGTGACCTCGTGAATGAGGTGCAGGTCGATGTAGAGCAGGTCGGGTTCACCGTCCACGCTGCGCACCAGGTGCCGTGCCCACAGCTTCTCCGCCAGCGTGCTGCCCACTGTCATCGCCTCGCCACTCTCCCGCCGTGCCCGCTGCGACCCGCCTGGTCGCGTCAGAATTGCGTCCCAAAATATGAGAACGTAGTATCGCTCTATGGGACAGCATAGCGGCATCGGTGTTCTCGACAAGTCCGTGACCATCCTCGCTGCCGCCGCGGCCGGACCGGTCGGCCTGGCCGAGCTGGTGGAGCGGACCGGTATCCCGCGCGCGACCGCGCACCGGCTGGCGGTCGCGCTGGAGGTCCACCGGCTGCTGGCCCGTGACGCCGACGGCCGGTTCGCGCCCGGCCCCCGGCTGGCCGAACTCGCCGCGGCCGCGGCCGACCCGCTGCTGGAACGAGCGGCCGAGGTGCTGGCCTGGGTGCGCGACACCGCGGGCGAGAGCGCCCAGCTCTACCGCCGGGAGGGGCTGGAGCGGGTCTGCGTGGCGACCGCCGAGCGGGCCACCGGCCTGCGGACCACCGTGCCGCTGGGTGCCCGACTTCCGTTGACGGCGGGATCGGGCGCCCAGGTGCTGTGCGCCTGGGAGCCGCCCGAGACGGTGGCGGCGGTGCTGGAGCGGGCCGAGTTCAGCGACCGCTCACTGGCCGACGTCCGCCGTCGCGGCTGGGCCCAGTCGGTCGGCCAGCGCGAGGCAGGGGTGGCATCGGTGTCGGCTCCGGTGTTCTGCAATGGCCGGCAGGTGGTGGCCGCCGTCTCGATCTCCGGGCCGGTCGAACGGCTGGGTCGCTCTCCCGGGCAGCGGTTCGCCCCGATCCTGACCTCGGCCGCCCAGCGTCTGCAGGGGCGTGCCGGCTGAGCGCCGCAAAACCCGGCCGGACATGGCAGAAGGGGCAGCCGCCTGGCGGCTGCCCCTTCGTTACCAGCTGAGCGCGTGACCGGCGCGGAGTCGGCCGCTCACCCGAAGGCGGCGCCTGATCCGCGAGCGGGGTCAGCGAACGGCAGACCGGTTACCGACCCGCTGCCAGATCAGCAGCGCGATGACCGCACCGATGATCGAGCCGATGATGCCCGAGGGCTGGAAGAACCCGTCGTTGCCGTCCTTGTGGAAGATCAGGTAGCCGAGGAAGCCACCGATGAACGAACCCACGATGCCGAGCACGATGGTGCCGGCGATGCTGATGTCCTGACGGCCGGGAACCAGCAGCCGAGCGATCGCACCGGCGATCAGGCCGATGATGATGAGGGAAATGATCAGACCGAGCATGAAGTGCTCCTTAGGTTAAAGGTCGGGATTACGGACCGCTGACACGGCAGGTCCCCGCCGAAATGTTGCTTCGGCGGGGACAGCGCGCATCAGGCTCAGTCCTTGAAGGCGTCCTTGATCTTCTCGCCGGCCTGCTTGAGGTTGCCCTTGGCCTGGTCGGCCTGACCCTCAGCCTTCATGCTGTCGTCGCCGGTGGCCTCGCCCGCGTGCTCCTTGGCGACGCCGCCGAGCTCCTCGGCCTTGTTCTTTGCCTTGTCCAGTGCACTCATCTGATTCTCCTCAGATTCAACGGGATACCCATCGGGCATCTCCGGTTCTTGCGTCGGCCCGGGCGATCGTTACTGTTTGGAACTCTCGCCCGGCCGGGTCTGTCAGGACAGTACGGTCAGCTGCGGTCCCGCCAGTGACTCGTCACTGCCAGCAACCTGAACGAGCCGTTCCAGGCGTTCGTGCGCGAGCCGCTCGGTGAGCTCGGGCAGCGCACCGATCGGAGAACCGCGCAGGTGCTGACGGGATTCCCTGACCACCTCGACGATGGCGGTGAGGGACAGGCGATCCTCGAATTCGCGGAACAGGCGCTCCACGATGTCGGCGAAGGAACGGTCGTGATAGTCGGGCTCGCCGTCCGGCGAGAGGCGGGTGTCTGGCAGTGTGGTCATGCGGACCTCAGAGATCAACCAGAGGTGGAACGCAACCCGCGGCACAGCCCTCGAACCTGATGGCTCAGCGTGCCCCGCCAGTGGCGTCGACCTGCTTTTGAACGGAATCGTTCACGGCTGGCTGTATAGCCGATCTAAGTATTCTAGCCGGTACGGACCGCCGTGGGGATGGAATTGTCGAACAGGAGTCCGATTTGTGATCGTTGAACGGCATTGAGCCCCGGATTCCGCGCGCTGTCACAGCGCCGCCCTCCCGCTGTCACAGCGCCGCCCTCCCGCTGGCACAGCATGCCGGACCAAGGCTCCTACAGCGCTCGCAGGATCGCGTCGGTGACCTCGTCCACCGGCTGGTCGGCCGCCACCTCACGCAGCACTCCACGACTGCGGTAGTGCTCGACCAGCGGCCGGGTCTCGTGCTCGAACACCCGCAGCCGGTCGGCGATCACCGCGGCGGTGTCGTCGGTACGGCCGGCCTCGGCGGCCCGCTCCAGCAACCGTCCGGCCAGCACCGACTCCTCGGCGGCCAGGAAGACGACGCGCTGCAGGCCGGCGCCGGCGCGGTCCAGCTCCGGATCGAGGCGAACCGCCTGCGCCACCGATCGCGGGAAGCCGTCCAGCAGGTAGCCGCCCGTCCCGGCCGCGGCCAGCACGGCCGGTAGCACCAGGTCGAAGACCAGCTCGTCGGGCACCAGCCGGCCGGAGTCCAGGAAGCCGCGGGCGGTGCTGCCGAGCTCGGTGGCGGCCCGCACCTCGGCGCGCAGCAGGTCGCCGGAGGAGATATGCGGCACACCCAGCCGCCGGGCCAGTCGCCGGCCCTGGGTGCCCTTGCCCGAACCGGGGCCGCCGAGCAACAT
>Ga0247773_1000495_pt1 | contig 16210 bp, 10 predicted proteins | sample UWRJL092311B6_FD_179934 | JGI IMG/M metagenome (GOLD analysis project Ga0247773, IMG submission 179934) | Plant litter microbial communities from Arlington Agricultural Research Station in Wisconsin, United States - UWRJ-L092-311B-6 | ecosystem: Environmental > Terrestrial > Plant litter >...
TTTGCGGAAAGAGGCATGCGCCGTGAACCACGCACCGTCCATCAGCAAAGGCGGCAGGAAGACCAACAGCACGAGGTTCGGGTTCAGGTGGATGGTCGGCAACCCCGGGGTGAAGGCCAGGGCGCCACCGCCAACGAGCAACGCGACCGCCGGCGGCAGAGCAAGTCGCGACGCCAAGTAGTGCAGCACGATCACTGCCAAAAACATGCCCACGATCAGCTCGAAGACTTGTACCGGCGATGCGCTCACTTGCTCGACTCTGGTTGATCGTGGGTCGGCTCAGGCGCCAACCGTGTGAGCAGTGTACACGGGAAAGCCGCCGCGCAAGCGTCAAACCGACGTGCGAGTGGTACCATCGCCCCATGAGCACAGCCCGTGTCATGTCGTAAATCTCGACGAGGTCGACGAAGTCGATTGTGGCGCCGGTGACCATTGGGCGCGCACGATCCGCACGAGGTTTGCGTGTATCCCGACAGCAACAAGATCATGATCCGCAGCCAGCGCTAAGTTGGTTTCATCGAAAACAAGCCGTACACCGAAGACGAGCCCTCCCCGCCGAAGATCCTCGGTCTGCACGCACCAGCGCGCTGAGCAACGTGCCCACGATTTCCCGTCGAAGTGCGCTGAGCTTCGAGCGTGCGTTCGGCGAAATCCGCAGCCAGAGCAAACGAATAGCATGGGGATGGGTTAGCCTGGCGGCATGGACGGACGAGCCTGGCTCCAAGTAGCAAAGCCACTGACCGATCGCATCGCACTCGCAACGGGGCTGGCGCGCACCACGGTGATCGCGGCTCTGATTTTGCTGATCGGCCTGATCTTGGCAGCGGTGTTCGGACGGCTGGCCCGGCGGCTGGTGGCGCGCAGCGCGCGCTGGCTGGGTAGCCTGCAGCCAGGGGCGATGAACGTTCCGCACTTCGACCGTGTCGAGAAGGCGGTCGGCGGAGCCGTGTATTGGTTGGTGTTGGTTTGCGCCGTGATGGCGGCGACCGAAACCTTGGGGCTGCCGGTGGTCACCGCCTGGCTGTCGGGGGTGGCGACGTTCTTGCCGCGCGTAGCGGTGGCGATCGTGATCGTCGCGCTCGGGACGGTGGCGGCGCGCATCACGCGCCACGTTGTGACCAGCACCGCCAGTGGCGCGAACGTGAGCTCGGCGGAGCGGCTGGGCCGGGTAACGGAGTTTGCCCTCTTGATCGGCACCGGCCTCGTGGCAATCGAGCAGCTCGGCATCGATATCTCGTTTTTGAAAGCGACACTGCTGATCTCCTTCGGCGGGCTGCTGGTGGGCGCGGCCCTGGCGTTCGGGATTGGCGGGCGCGACCTAGTAGCCAACATCTTGTCGGCGCATTACGTGCACCGGTTGTATCAGGTCGGTCAGGTGGTGCGCATCGACGGCATCGAGGGGCGCATCGTGCGCATCGCCGAGACGTCCGTGATTTTGGAGTGCGAAGAGGGCGACGTTTCGATACCGGCGCGTATCTTCGCCGACCGGCGCTCGACGCTGATCGTGAGCAAAGGGGGCGGGTCGTGAGCGCCGAGCTGCTGCTCGTTCGAGCTTTCGCCAGCGCCCACCCGGACGAAGTCGCGCGCTTCTGCGAGCGCCTCCCGCCCGAGGCCGGAGCAGAGGTGCTGGGCGCCCTTCCTGTCGAAGCCGGCGCAGAGGTGTTGTCGCGCATGGTACCGCTGATCGCGGCCACGACCGTGACTCGGCTCGACACCGGGCTGGGCGCTCAGGTGCTCGAAGCGTGTCATCCGAGCCTGGCCGCCGGGTTGCTACTTCGGATGGAGCGCGCGACCAGGACGAGGATGCTTGCCGCAGTCTCGCCAGAACGGGCGGAAGATCTGCTACGCATGACCGAATACGGCCCGCGCTGCGCAGGCGGTCGGCTCGATCCGCGCGCACCGGCCATGCCGGAGACGCTGTCGGTGTCCGAAGTATTCGAGCGGCTGCGCGCCTACCCGGCAGGCGTCATGCACTACGTCTATTCGATCGACGCAGAACGACGCTTGACGGGCGTGGTCAACATGCGTGAGCTGATGCTCGCTCCGCCGGGCGCGCCGTTCGGCACTCGGGTAGCGCGAAACCCCGAAGCGCTGTTCGCTCACGATCCGCTCGAGGTGATCGCGCGCCACGCCGGCTGGAAGCGCAACCACGCCCTGCCGGTAATCGACCGCGACCGGCGCCTGCTCGGGGCCCTGCGCTACTCGACGTTTCGCGCGATCGAGACAGAGCTCGGCCAGGCGGCTTCGGGACCGAACACGGATCAAACGGCTTCGGCCCTGGCCGAACTGTGCGCGGTCGGTGCCTCGGCCATGACTCGTTTCATTGGCGCCGCTCTAGCGCTGGAGCCGCCGCCGTTGGCACGAGAAAGACGCAGCGAGCCGCCCTCGTCGAGCATGCGCCGCAGTGTGATCCCCGGAGGGCTACCATGACCGGCACGCTCGGCGACCTGGCCCTCGTCTTTTTGAGCCAGCACCCTGGGCCCGCCGCCGCAGTGCTCGAGCAGGTCGACCCCGACGAAGCGGCGCAAGCGCTGCTGCCGCTCGAGGTTGGTCGTGCTTCGCAGGTGCTGATGCGCATGAACGTGGACGCCGCTGCGCGCGCGCTGCGCTGCATGGACGACGGTTGGGCGCGCGACACGCTGTTGGAAGCGGACTTCGTGCAAGCTGCCCGTTGGCTTTCGCACTTGGACGACGAGGCGAGCGCGCGACTTTTGGCCGGCTTGCCTGCGCAGAGTCAGCGCAACATCATCGAAGCATTGGAGTTTCCGGTGGGCACCGCGGGCCACTTGATGGACCCGCGAGTCACGGCCTTCCGCGAGGACACCACAGTGGACGAAGCATTGGTCCGCATCCGCAAAACGCGCGGTCGCAAGATCACCGATGTGGTGCTGACCGACGACGAGGGCAAGCTGACCGGGGTCGTGTCTCTGCAAAGCCTGGTTGGTGCATCGGACAACGCAGCCATGGGAAGCCTGGCAGATCGCGCCCCCCCCGTCGTCAACCCGATGGCAACGCGCGACGAGGTCGTCGACTTGCTGAATCGACACGCGCTCACGAGCTTGCCGGTCGTCGACCTCGATGGCCACATGCTGGGCATCTTGCGCTATGACGTCCTGGTGCGCGCCGCGCAGCACGCGGCCACCGACGATCTGCAGCAAATGGTGGGCGCCGGAAAAGACGAGCGCGCGCTATCGCGGCCCCTATTCACGATCAAAAGCCGCTTGCCGTGGCTGTTGCTCAATCTCGGTACCGGCTTCGTCGCCGCCTCGGTAGTCAGCTTGTTCGACGCTACCATCGCCAGATTCACGGCGCTGGCGGTGCTGATGCCAGTGGTGGCGGGTCAGGCCGGTAATACGGGCGCGCAGGCGCTGGCGGTGACCAGCCGCGGGCTTGCACTGCGCGAGATTCGCGTCGGTCATTGGTGGCGCGTGTGTCGCAAAGAGGCCGTCGCGTCGTTGGTCAATGGCGCCTCGGTGGCGCTGGTAACGGCGCTGTTCACCTTTTTTTGGAGTCGAAGCCTCGGGCTATCATTGGTGATCGGAACCTCGATGGTGAGCTCAATGGTGATCGCGGGCATCGCCGGTTGCTCGGTGCCGATCATTCTGACCGCCCTCAAGCGTGACCCCGCCACCGCCTCGTCCATCCTCCTCACCACCGTCACGGACGTCAGCGGCTTTTTCAGCTTCCTGGGTCTTGCGACCCTGCTCTCACGAATGCTCGCTGCGACGCAGTAAATTCTGGCTGCGGCCGATCGAGCTTATGGATCCGCCGATTTGGCCATCTGTCGTCGCAGGAACCGGCGCTGGGCGGCATCGCGCGAGAGCAGCACCGGGAACAACAAAACGTAGGGCAGGATCAACAGCCAGTCTTTGGTCGTGAGCGGCACGGGCAGGTCGCGCATCGAGCCGTAGTGCAGGTCGCCCCAGATCCAGGCGACGTAGCCGGTGAGGCCGAGGATGGGTGCGGCAAGTTGCGTCCAGCGCGCACGCCACGAGACGTGCTCCAGCTCGGCGAGGTTCGCGTGCCGCTGTGCATCACGCGCCTGCTGCACGCGCAGGAGGACCATGCGTTCGAGCGCGGGCTCTTGCGCTAGGTAGCGCTGAGTGCGGCGCCGCAGCATCGAATAGCCGACGAAGCCGAGCAGCGACGGTCCGAGAATGTACAAGATCCTGACCAGCAGCGGATGCTCGGTGGACTCCGAGAGCATGCGAATCGCGGTCAGACTGCCGATCATGGCGCCGCCGTAGAGCCAGATCGCGCGAGCCGCGCGGAAGGTCGCGATCGAACGCAGAAAATATTGTCCCCGGCTGGCGACCGAGGCTTCGTCCGCGGGTTGATTCGGCGCGCGCAGCGCCGCCAAAATCTCGGGGAAAGAGAAAGCCAGAAGCATGGTTGCCACCGAAAGCGCGAGCAAAAAAGTGCCTTGAAACACCAGCGTCTTGGCGATTTCGACCAAATCGAGCGAGGGTGGCGCAAGCTCCCTGCGCAACCAAGTCGCTAGCGTGACGTTCGACCTGCCGAGCGCCCAGTCGAGCACCTCGGTCGTAATCACGGTGGAGAGCAACACGGCGACTAGAAATACCGGCCATACCGACTCCCAGCGCGGCCGCGCCACGAGCAGATCGTAGCGATCGATGCGGCGCGCGAAGCGGACTTCGGTCGTCAACAGGAACAGATACGCAAACTGAAAGACCAGAATCACGATCAGTGCTTCGGACCATTCAGCGCGCATTTGACTCGAGACATGGCGCACCAGCTCGGCTGAGCCGAGCGCGCCTCTGCTGGCTTGCAGACTCGCGAGCGCGACCAGCTCAACGATGAAAACGAGCTGAAAAAGCGGAGCCAACGCTGCCGAAAAGGTGCGATGCGCGAGGAAGCCCGACACGAACAGCTCCTGCGTCGAAGGCGGGCGAAAGGGATCCGAAGGCCGTCGACCCAGGCGGAACAGCATGGACGTGGCCCAGAGCGGATAGCCAACCGACAGGACGAGCAAAAACCAGCCCACGGCGTTCACCACCGCGGGCGGGCCGAGCGTGAGCACTTTCGCAATCGATTGGCCAGTGAGATACCAGACCAAGAACGCGAACAGCACTAGCGCCCCGCCGCTCGAAGCGACGCTGCCGAAGAGCGAGTTGCGCTCGTACTGGCGAGCGATGCCCTCGATGTAGTTCTGAACGTACACGCGGATTTGCGGGATCGTCAGCGTTCGCTCGGCAGGATCTTTGACCAAGATGCGAAGCGTCAGCGCTTCGAGCGCGGCCGGCGTCGACGGCTGAATCCAGCTCGGTGGCGTTGGCTGCTCCGAGATCACGCATTTGATCGTCTCGTGCGGATCGTCGTGCTCGAACGGAACCTGCCCACACAAGATTTCGTACAGAATCACGCCCAGCGCATAGATGTCGGCTCGCCCATCCACGGGCAGACCTTGGGCCTGCTCGGGCGACATGTACTCCGGCGTGCCGATCACGGCGCCGTATTGCGTCTGCCAAGCCTTGGCGGCCGTACGCACGGAGGTGACCAAGGGTCGCACCGAGCCCCCACTGCCCCCACTCCCTTCGGCTTTTTCGACGTCGGAAGTGCTGGTCTCTTCACTGCTCGTGGTCACCGTCGCCGGTTGCGCGGCGTTCGGCCCGAGCAGCTTGGCGACGCCCCAGTCCATCACCTGCACTTCGCCGAAATCCCCGACCATGATGTTGGCGGGCTTGAGATCTCGATGCACGACGGAGCGGGCGTGGGCGTAGTCGATGGCCTGACAGACGTGCAGGAAAACGTCGAGTAGGCGCCGCAAACCGAATTGCGCGAGCGTCGCCGGGTCGTTGTTGCGGCGCCGCTCGAGGATGGTCTCGAGCGACCGACCCGGGATGAGCTTCATCGAAAAGTAAGCGTGTCCGTCCGGTCCGGTGCCGAGGTCGTGCACTGGAACGACGTTCGGGTGCTCGAGCTGGGCGGTGATCTGCGCTTCCTCGGCGAAGCGAGCCAGCTCATCACGCGGCAGCTCACCACGCGGAAGCCTGGTGACCTTGAGTGCGACCTCGCGGCGAAGCTTGGTGTCATAGCCCCGCAAGACTTTGGCCATTGCCCCGCTGCCAAGCTCACCCAGCACCCGGAACTTCCCCGCCCAGAGATCGCTCGCGCCAGGCACCGGTATCGATCTTCGCTCAACCGAGCTCGGTGGCACCGCTGGTGTCTGGCGAGCCGACGACGCCGCGGGCTGCGACGGGTCGTCGGGAAGAGACGAAGAACGTTCACGCGAGTTCGTCATGTCGTCGGCACGCGCGCGGCAATGTAGCAGCACGGTAGCGCCGCAAGTAGTGGAAGTGCCGCTGCGGCAACACACCCACATTGTCCCCCGAGCGGGACAGCGCTCGTTCGAGCGCCGTTCCGACGACCTATTCGGGTGCGCGAAAGCTAGCTCGAACTCGAGCTCCAGGCGGTTGGAGCGCTCGCCTCCCTTCCGGTGTCGACGACGCGCACCATGAAGGGAGGCGGCCTTTTCTCACCACCAATCGATGGTGACGTCGATGGGGCTGGTGGTGACCACCCGGAGCAGGACCTGACGGGACGGAGCGACCGTGATTTGGTCGCCCCAGCCCAGGGTGGTTGCCTTGAGCGGCGCGCTGTCGATGGCGTACTTCACGGGCGCTTGCCAGGGGTGCTTGATCTGAATCGTCCCGCCAGCGCCGGTTTGGACCTGGAATCGAGCCAGGCCATTGATGCGGTAGGTCTGATTGCGGGTGGTCAGCTTCTGGATGGGGACCACGGCGTCGGCCACGCCCGAGTGGCGCGCATCCGCTCGGTACATCGGCCACGGCTGGGCATTGCTCACGGGCGTGCTGAGGTCCCAGGCGAAGATGCGCGGGGGCGGGAATTCCGCGCTCGCCCCTTGATTCCGTACTTCGGTCCAGACCAACTCGAGCCGGCCATCGCCATCGATGTCTGCCACGGCCGGCGAGCCGTCGGGGCCACTCCACGAACCGTAAGCGGGCCGGGCCATGCTGGGGATCAGCGAGCCGTCATAGCGGTAGGCTTGCACCGGGTACCCGAAGGCGTTCTGCAGCTCCTCCGACCAAAACTCCTGCTGTCGGGAGGTGATGATTTCGTTTCGTCCATCGCCGTCCAAGTCCAGCACGATGGGCGCATTGAACACTGGCGTCCACGAGGGATTGCTTTGCGGCCAGCCGGGCAGCAGCGTGCCCTTGCGATCCCAGGCGTACAGGCCACCTGTGCCGTCCATCTTCATCAGCGACGCGAGCACCTCGAGTGAGCCGTCGCCGTCTAGATCCGCCAGCACCGGCGGCCCGATTTGTACGGCTCCCGTCTGCCATGAAGTCAGCAGCCGTCCGTCGTGTTGATAGATGAAGACCTTGGACAGGAAGTCGTCACCGCCGCCGTCGCAGGAAACGGCTGCGATTTCGAGGTCGCCGTCATCGTCCAAGTCGCCGACCACGGGGTAGCTGCCCGTAGCTTGATTGCCCCAGCTCGAGCTCAAGATCGTTTTCGGCCAACCCGGAAGGACCGCTCCCGTCGCGCTGAGCACGACGAGCTGGCCCGGGTTGCCATCCACGCCGACAACGACCTCACTCTTGCCATCCTTGTTCAGGTCGGCCACCGTGGCGGGGGTCTTGATTGCCGTCCACGTGGTGACGGGCCAGCCCGGCAAATAGCTGCCATTGCCCTTGAACACGTGGATCCCCGTGCCCTGGGAGTCCGTGGCCACGAGGTCGAGCACGCCGTTCCGATCCACGTCGCCGAGCGACAAAGACAGTGAGGCCGGTGTGGGCCCCCATTCGGTCGTAAACGTGAGCAGGCGAGGCCAGCCCGGCTTCAAGGCGCCGTTCCGTCCCCAAACGTAGATGAACCCTTCCAGGGTCGCGACGATGACTTCCTTGGCGCCGTCTCCGTCGAGGTCTCCAGCGATCGGCATGCCCTTGACCGTGGCGTACGGATTGTCGGCGGTGGCCAAGGATTGCGGCCAACCTGCGAAGAGGGTGCCGTCACCCTTGAAGATGGTGACCTTGTCGCCGAAGCCCGCGAGCACCTCGGCCTTGCCGTCCCCGTCGAGATCCGAAAGTGCAATCGGCTCCGAAGGCGGATTCGGTCCCCTGTCCTGGTAGACCGAGATAGGCAGGCTGACGGGCCAGCCCGCGTGCAAGAGCGGATCGACGATCAAAACGACGTTCCTCGAAATGACGGAGCCATCGGTGTTGGTCACGTCGAGGATCACGCGGTAGTGGCCCGCGGCGATGTTCTGGGCGTGCCACACCGCCAGCACGCCGTTGGCGACCGGTTGCTTGCCGCCATTGGTCAAGACGAGGTTGGCATTCACCGGCGTGCCGGCATCGAAGGTTTGCACCCGAACAGCGAAGCTCTTGAAGGTGCCAGGGCTCGCGATGCCGACGATGGGGATGTCGCCCGCGGCGAGCGTGACGTTGGGCGCGGGTGAGCTGATCACGACGCGATCGACGGCCAACAAATGCAGATCTTCGTAGCGTGCGCCGTTGGTCTTGTAGGCCGACAGGCGCAAGCTGTAATCGCCGTCGGCGAGCCTTCCCGCGTCCCACGTTCCGAGGCTGCCCGTGCTGACGGGCGAGGTGCTGCTAATGATCTGGGTCCAGGTCGTGGGCGCGGTGCCCTTGCCGTATTCGAGGACGTACTTTTGAAATTGCGCTCCGTTGGCCTTTCCGGCGACGGCGAGCTGCGCGGTCTGCAGCACGCGCGGAGCTTGAATCAGCGCCTCGAGGGGCGTGGGCTCCGTGCTGAGCTTGGCAGTGTCGACGCGACCGTATCCGAGGTCCGTGTCGTAGCCATTGCCGTTGGCGTCGACGCTCGTGCGCCGCAAGACCTGGCGGACTTGCTCCGGCGAGTAGGTCGGGTGAAGCCCGAGGATCAACGCCGCCGCGCCCGCCACGTGGGGCGCAGCCATGGACGTGCCGGCAAGCCGGACATATTTCTCGCCAACCGTGCGGTCGGAATTGCAAATCCAGGGCTCGAGGCAGGAAGCGGCTTTGAGCGACAGCATGCCGTAGCTCGGCTCAATCACGCCTGGGTCGTTGGGATCGCCGGAGCCCGGCGCGGCCACGTCGATCAGGCCGAAATTGGAGAAGTCGGCCCGCTTGTCCGCGGGCGTCGTCGCGCTCACGACGACGGTCTCCGGCAGATTTTGCGGCGATCGATCGCGAATGTTGGCGCCTTCGTTGCCCGCGGCGAACACCACGACGGCTCCCGCGGCGTGCGCGGTACGAACCGCATCTTCGACCACGCCGACGGTCGGGCAATAGCCCGAGCAAAGCTCCCAGCTGTTGTTGATGACGTCGGCCCCGTTTTGAGCGGCGTACAGCAGGCCCTGGCTCAATGTGAAAGCATCGGAGCTGAAGCTGAACACCTGGACGGGCATGATCTTCGCGTCCGGAGCAATGCCTACGACGCCGATGCCGTTGTTGTCTTGGGCGGCGATCGTGCCGGCGACGTGCGTGCCGTGACCGACGCCATCATCGACATGATTGCTGTTGCCGAGCACGCTCCAGCCGTGGACGTCGTCGATGAAGCCATTGCCGTCGTCGTCGATGCCGTTGTCGGGGATCTCCCCGGGATTGGTCCAGATGTTGCCGGCCAAATCCGGGTGATTGATGTCGACGCCGGTGTCGACTACCGCCACGACCACGCCGCTTCCACGCGTCGCATCCCACGCTTGGCTCGTGTGCATGAGCTTGAGGTCCCAAAGATCCGCGCGCGGTTGTCCCCAGCTCCCGCTGCTCGACCAATAGGGGTCGTTCGGCGTGTACACGAGGTGCGCGACGTAGTTGGGATGCACGTACTCGACGTGCGGATCGTCGCGCAGGTCTGCGATCGCGGCCTCCAAGTCGGCAGTCGCGGGCAGGTCCATGCGGTAAACGTTGACCAGCTCTTCGAGGGCGGCACCGCGCACGCGGGCTTTGGCTCTGGCCGCTCTGCCGGCGCGAGCTCGCAGCAACGTTTTGGCGTCGGCGGTAGAAAGGCCCTCCCGCCCCTGAAGCAAGCTTGCCGCGCGGAAGATGCCGTGACGTCGCACGGGCGCGTCCAACGAAGATGAAGCGTCGGCGGTGATGCTGGCGAACGAGCGCCCCCGTCGCAGGCAAGCGGGGACGTCGTCGGTAATGCCTTGCTGCGGGTCGGACTTGAACTTCACCACGAGCTGCCCCGGAACGACGGGGATTCCGCCGATTTTCGGGGCGACTGGGCCGGAAACGCTCGGGCCCGGGAGAGCAAGCGTCGGCTTCGCAGGGGGTGCGCCTGCTGCGCCTGCTGCGCCGTTGGAAGCCGCCGGCGCGGGAGAACCCTCGAGCGCAGAAGCCTGGCGATTGGTGTCTTCAGTCGTGGCTGAAGAAGCACAACCGCCGATCGCCATCGTGGTTGCCAACGACAAAAGCAGCAAGGAGCGCCCGCTCCAGCCATTCGATCGGATCATCATCTGTATTCCCACGGGTTCGAGGCACGCTTCCGAGCGAGCACGCGCAACCTAGTGTGATCGCGGGAGAGAGTTCAAGAACAGATCGCTGATCATCGGCGGCCGTTTTCTCGCCTCACTGGACTCGCGACGTGAGCATCGTGCAGGTTTGGCTTTTGTGAAGATCGCAAGTCTACGTCACGCCACCTGGTACTTCGTCGGTAAGCGCGACCGGACCATCAACCCGACCTCGAGCGCTTCATGGCCGAGCGTATCAACGCCCATGTGGTTTCGACCGCAGCGCTCGAGCAATGGTCGTGATGAGGCCACCTTCCGCGCGCGACACCGACAGGTGCGCGGTCTTGGTCGTGGCGTAGTGAATCATGTCGCCGGGGATGGTCAGCGCTGATTCACTGGAGATGAAGATGATGCGCCCCCAGTTTCGCTCTAGCATCTTCGGGAAGTAAGCGCGCGCCAGGCGCACCCCGCTGAGCCCCCCTGCCTCTGACTATCGGCGCACAGCTGGATCGGCGCTCGTCCGAAGATGATCGCCTCGCGGCGCTCAAAAGATGCTGTGTTCGCACAGTATCCTTTTCATCGGGAGCACAGCCTTCAGAGCGCGGTGGCGTTCTTGCCGTTTGTCGACGAGTCAGGCGCTACTCGACAGCAGGCAGAGAAATTTCCTGCCGAGATGAGAAACGGAGTTTGCAATCGACGCCACACTCGAGCGCACGCCCCACTTACCCGCAACATTCGGGGCAGATCGGGTTATTGTCACGGCAAGTCGGCGAAGAGCTCGCCCCGTCAGTAAGAGCAAAGCAACGTCGCCCACGGCCCGTGATCCCAGGCCGCGGCGCATGAGGTCGCGCCATGAAGTTCGTGCGTTTGTCGTGTCGCTCGGTGCAGATGTGCTGTGCCACCTTTCTCGTGCTCACTGCTTGCAGCAGCGAAGCTGCGAAAACGAGCGGTGGGGGCGGCGGCTCCGCTGGAGCCAGCGTCGTGGGCAGTAGCGCCGGCGCCGCGAGCAGCAGCGCTGGAGCAAAGTCCAGCGACGCCGGTTCCGGTAGCAGCGTGACATCGAGCGCCGGTAGCGGCGCCGGTGGTACCGCGGGCTCGAGCAGTGCGGTGAGCCCAGGCGGCAGCAGTGCTGGCGGAGCAGTCGGCGCGAGCGGCGCGCCCGCGACGACGGGCGCTGCTGGCGGCGGCGGCGCGAGCCCTTCAGGCGGCGGTTGCACGCGCGAGTTCCTGAAGAGCACGCTCGCCGCGTATTTCGCGGCATTGGCTGCGCACTCCTCGTCGGGCCTGCCACTCGCCGACGGCGTGAAGGTCACCGAGAACGGCAAGACCATCATGGTGGGCGCGGATGGCCTCTGGAAAACCGCCGGCACGGTCAAGTACTACAAGAGCGCGCTCGACACCGACGGCTGCAATACCGCCAGCGAAGCCGTGGTGCCGGAGGGCAGCACGGATCTCCCGGTGGCGCTGCGCCTGAAGTTCGTGGCCCAGAAGATCACCGAGATCGAGACGATCGCAGTGCGAGCGGGCGACTACAAGGTCTCGGGCTCGAATTTCCCCTCGAAGCCCGACGCGATCGTCATGAGCGATGCGACCGTGATGTGGGAGACGCCAGTCCCCGACGCGATGCGAAATACGCCAAAAGAAATGAACGCCTGGATGACGAAGTACTTCAAAGCTTTCCCGGCGGGCGTTTGCAACCCCGACACCAGCTGCAAGCGCCTGGAGAACGGCAACTCTCCGGGAGGTTGTGGTTTGGGGGCGAGCTGCCAGGCGGGAGACGCCACGGGCAACGTCATCAAGTCCCACGCCGTCTTCTCCGACGCCGAGACTGGCATCGGAGTCGGCTTCGATCTCTTCATGGGCAACACCGACATGCACATGTTCAAGATGTACGGCGGCAAGGTGTACGCGGTCCACGCGATCCTCGGCACCGCCACCAGCACGGGCTGGAACGATATGTAGGAGCCCATGGCTGCTCGGACAGGCGAACGCGAGAGGGTGACCCCGTCGCGAATGCGTCTGCCTGGAATTTTCCGGACCTGAGCTGCGTTCGTTCAAGGCTGTCAGTTCAGGCGACCGAGCGGATGTGCTATTCGCCAAGGCGCGATGGCACTTCGACACTCGTTCGCAGCGGTAGTCGCCCCCTTCCTTTTGGTAGCGTGTGGTGACACTGCGAGCCCGCCTGCGAGCTCGGCTGGCGCATCACCCGGCGGGGTGAGCTCGAGCTCTTCGGGCTCAGGAGGAGCAGGGGCAAGCGGCTCGGGCGGCGGAGCGGGTGCCAGCGTGGGTGGCACCATCGCCGGCGGCGGCGTGAGTGATTACGCAGGCGCTGGTGAAAGTACGAGCGGAGGTCGGGGCGGCTCCCCCGCGAGCGACGGCGCATCCGGAGGCGGTGGAGCGGGCTTCAGCGCGGGTGGCGTAGCCGCCGGAAGCACGAGCGTGGACGAAAGTGGAGGCCAGACGAGCGGGATCCCCGGGGGATGGATCCCCGTAACCGACGTGGACTACTCGAAGGTACCTGGCCCGAACTTCGACACCGTCAGACTCATGTTCGAGGCCAGCCCCTGCTCCGGCTCCAGCTGTCACTACGGCGGGAGAAACCACCTCCAGGTCGGAAAGCCCGCGGACCAGCTGTACAGCTACATGATGAGCTTCAAGACCCTGCAGTGCGGCAAGCTCATCGACACGGCCAATCCGTCGCAGAGCGCGCTGGTGAAGTACCTGCGCGGCCCCTGCGGCATGATCGAGCGCATGCCGTCGGGCAAGTGCTTCGACGATGGCGACCCACAGTGCCTGCCTGAGTACTACATTCAAGCGATTGAACAGTGGATCGCCAACGGAGCGCCACGCTAGCCGGCCGGAAGCGGCGGGGCTCCTCGTACTAGTGCCTCTGCGCTCGCTACCTGCGCACTGAAATTCTTCAGTGGCTGACGGATAATTCAGATGATTGCCATCGCTCGAGCGCGGGCGTGCTCACTCTCCGCAGTGCTAACCTCCGGGCTTGATGCGCACACTTGCTTTGGCTTGTCTGATTCCGCTTACTTCTGGCCTTTTTGGATGCTCCGCTTCGGACGCCCGGAACTGGGGTGGGGTGGCAGGGAACCCGCCCGTTCCGTCGGCGGGGAGCGGCGGAAGCTCTGCCAGCGCGGGGAGCGGGAGCAGCGGCAGCGGTAACGCGGGCAGCGGTAACGCGGGCAGCGGCAACGCGGCTGGAGGCAACGCGGGTAGCGCGGGTGCGGCGAGCGCCTCGGGCGGAGGCTCGGTTGCCGGCGCGGCCGGGAGCGCAGGCAGTGCGACGGGCAGCGCTGGCGCAAAGTCGAGTGGCGACGGCTCGCTCGGCAGCGGCGACTACTCGGGCACCGGGACCTCGAGCATGCGCTATTACACGGCCGCCGACATCAAGCGCAACGGACAGAACTACGTGCTGATCACCAACGGCTGGGGCCCGGGCTTCGAGAGTCACACCGTCTCCTGGAACGGCACGTCGTTCACGGTCGACAAGATGTCGGGCACCGCAGGCAGCGGCGGTCAGCCTGCGTCGTATCCGTCGGTGTTCTGCGGCCAGTACTCGGTCATGCAACGGGGCGATTGCGGTCTACCGAAAGCCCTCACCGAGCTGACCAGCCTAAAGACCGGTTGGCGCTGGGCGTCGAACGGCAACGACAACGGCAAGTACAACGCCGCCTACGACATCTGGGTCGGCGACGGATCGACCTTCACCGGCTACCTCATGGTCTGGCTGCGAGATCCGCCGACTTATCAGCCCGCTGGATCTCCGAACCCGATGCACCAAGGGGTGACCGTCAAGAACGTGGAGGGCACCTGGGACATTTGGGACGGCACCGTCAACAACCGTCCGATCGTCAACTGGGTGCGCCACGAAGGCTCGGACAGCCACCAGATCGAATTCGACGTGCTCGACTTCGTGCGCGACGCCGAGATGCGCGGCCTGACCATCAAGGGCTCGACCCACGTGCGCGCCGTGGCGGTGGGCTTCGAGATCTGGGAAGGCCCGATCGAAGGCCTGCAAAGCCTCGATTTCTACGTCAAAGTGAACTGATGGCGAGCGCTCGCCAAGAGCGCTCCAGTTACTTCTCAGCGGGCGGCACGGCGAACAGGGCCGGGCCAGTCGTCCTCGTTGCGTCACGTGTCAGTTCCACCCGGCGCTCGCTTGCGCCAGCGCCGGTGTGAAATCGAACTTCGACGCGCGGCGTTCCGTTGTCGGCGCCCGCGCCCACGAATAGCTCCACGAACGACGCTCCGTGATAGCGCCCGAGGCTCCGGGACGTCAGCTGCTCGTCGACGAACTCGGGAAACCATTCCTCGAGTCGGCGCATACACTCGGAGCGAGCAAAGAACGACGACTGGGCGAGCCCGGAGGAGACGATTTCATGCCCGATGACGCGCTCGTCTCCCTCGCTCAAGGCGATGGCCCGTGCTTCCGAATAATGAACGTCACCGCTCAGAACGAGTAGACGATCCTGCGGGAACTCCGAGAAGTGGTCGACCAGATACTTTCGGATTTGCTTGCCTTGGCACCGTCCAGATTCACTCCACCATTGGTCTCGCGCGTCGTCCGCCCTGAACGGCATGAAACGGGCCGGATCGATTACTGGCCACACCGGCAGTGTGAGCGGGATGGGACTGACCAAGACGTAGACGCGCCCGCCCTCCCGACGCGGCTGACAAAGCCAGGCCTGCATTGCGGCCAACTGTTGCTCACTCACGACGCGCCGGCACGTTCGCTGGCTCCTGAGATCCATCACGAAGAAGGTCGCTAGCGCGCCCCAATCGAAGGAAAAGTGCATCTCGGGACCGAGCGGGGAATCCGGCGCGTCTTGGTTCGCGAATGGCTCACCGGGAGCGCAGCCGCCGAGTGGGGGGTTACGCAGCCCTTGGTAGCCCACGAACCAGCGGCGCGCAGCGGCGATGTGCTGCTGCCAGCGCTGGCTTTTCATCAGCTTTTCTTCGTCGCCTTGCGAGCCCCAACCATCGCGAATTTCGTGGTCGTCCCAGATCATTGCCGCAGGCAATCGCGACAAGACCTCGCCGAACGGCTCGACCGCAAAGTGAGCGCGATACAGCGCGTCGAAGAATGAGCTCGCGCTGCCGTCGTAGCGCAATTTCGTATTGTGGAGTCCCTCGATCAGACTCCTCGCCGCGGGTTTCGGCCACGCGCCATCATCGACGTAGATTTGGTCGCCAAATCCGAGCATGAACGACGGTTTGCGAGCGCCACTCTCACGCGCAAGCTCGAGCAATTGGAGCGTCGCTAGATTGGGCTGGGAGCTCGAGAACGGCGCGAAACAACTGAAGCCAACGAAGCTGAAGCTGGCCGAGTCTCGCGCCTCGGGCGCGGTCGCGACGAGGATCCGCCGTTGCTCGCCGTTCACTGACACGATCAGGTCGTATTGCGTGTGCGCGAGCAAGCCGGCGACGACGATGCGAGCCGCTTGGGTATTCCGCGCGGGGTCCAGGTCGAAGTACAGAACCTCGGCGAGCAACGAGGCGCCGTCGGCGCTTCTCACGCTCAGCTCTTGGAAGGCCCTTCCGCGCGGCGGCACGCACCAAACGACGACTTGATTCGGCCTGGACAGACCGAGCTGAACGAGGCAGCCGTTGGCCGCGCTTCCTTCAGCGTCGATGCCGAGCGCTCGTTCGAACGCCGTCAGCGACAGCTCTTCCGGGTTTCGTTTGGTCATCGCCACGAGGATCCTCGCTGGTGTGATTCGACTGACTGATCGCAAACTCATCGGCGGTCGAAGCCGA
>Ga0247773_1000496_pt1 | contig 16095 bp, 11 predicted proteins | sample UWRJL092311B6_FD_179934 | JGI IMG/M metagenome (GOLD analysis project Ga0247773, IMG submission 179934) | Plant litter microbial communities from Arlington Agricultural Research Station in Wisconsin, United States - UWRJ-L092-311B-6 | ecosystem: Environmental > Terrestrial > Plant litter >...
AGGTGCTCGACGCCGCCGCGGTCGCTCAGCCGGCCGATCCGGCTCAGCTGGCCGGCCAGGTCGGCGACCAGCAGCGGCCGGCGCCGCGAGCCGATGTGCGCCACCGCCACCGGACGCTGCTGCCACTGCCAGCCGGCCAGCACCGCGATGCCGGCCGCGATCAGCTCGGCCGGCACCGGGCCGTCGGGAGTGCCGTCGGCCAGCACCGCCCGGATCCGGCTGCCGTAGCCGAGGTCGGTGAACCGGGCGACGGCCCGTCCGGTTTCGGCCGACTCGGCAGCGGCGATCTTGCCCCTGACCTGCACGTCGAGCGAACCCATCGCCGAGGGCCACTGCCGGCGCGGTTCCAGCAGCACGCCGGGTCGCCGCAAACTGGCCTCGGCGTCGGCCACCGCGCCGGCCGGGGCGCTCGCGGCCAGCGACAGGCCACCGCAGTTGTCGCACCGGCCGCAGTCGGAGGTGGCCGGGTCGTCCAGCTGGGTTCGCAGGTAGCGCATCCGGCAGCTGTCCAGTCGCAGGTAGTCGCGCATCGCCTGCTGCTCGGCCCGGCGTACCTCATCCAGCCGGGCGTAGCGCTCGGCGTCGTAGTGCCAGGGCTGGCCGGTGGCGATCCAGCCGCCCTTCACCCGTTGCGCCGCGCCGTCGACGTCCAGCACCTTCAGCATCGTCGCCAGCCGGTTGCGGGACAGCTCCACCCGGGTCTCCAGGGCCGCGGTGCTCATCGGGCCGGGGCTGGCGGCGAGCACCTCCAGGGCCTGCCGGACCTGGGACTGGGCCGGAAAGCCCACCGAGGCGAAGTAGTCCCAGATCGCCTGGTCCTCGGGGCCGGGCAGCAGGATCACCGGTGCCCGCTCCAGCCGCCGGCCGGCTCGTCCGACCTGCTGGTAGTAGGCGATCACCGAGGCCGGCGCGCCGAAGTGGATCACGAAGCCCAGGTCCGGCTTGTCGAAGCCCATGCCCAGCGCCGAGGTGGCCACCAGCGCCTTGACCCGGTTGGCGATCAGGTCGTCCTCGGCGGCCAGCCGCTCGGCAGGCTCGGTCTGGCCGGAGTAGGCCGCCACCGGGTACCCGCGGTCGCGCAGGTAGCCGGCCACCTCCTGCGCCGCGGCCACCGTGAGGGTGTAGATGATGCCGGAGCCGGCCAGCGAGCCGAGCTGGTCGGCCAGCCAGGCCAGCCGGTGCGCGCTGGACGGCAGCGACAGCACACCCAGCTGCAGGGACTGCCGGTCCAGGCTGCCACGCAGCACCAGCACCTCGTCCGTGCGGTGGGCCGCCCCGTCAGCCGGCACCTCGGCGGCGGGCGCGCCGTCAACCGGCGGCGTGCCGGCCGGCGGGGTACCGAGCCCGAGCACCTCCGCCACGTCGGCCACCACCCGGGTGTTGGCCGTCGCCGTGGTGGCCAGCACCGGGGTGCCCTCGGGCAGCTCGGGCAGCAGGGTGCGCAGCCGGCGGAAGTCCGGCCGGAAGTCATGGCCCCAGTCGCTGATGCAGTGCGCCTCGTCCACCACCAGCAGGCCGCAGGTGGCCGCCAACCGGGGCAGCACCTGCTCGCGGAACTCGGGGTTGTTCAGCCGTTCCGGCGAGAGCAGCAGCACGTCGAGCTCGCCCCGGTGCACCGCGGCGTAGGTGGCCGACCAGTCCTCGAGGTTGGTGGAGTTGATCGTCGCGGCCCGGATGCCGGCCCGCTCGGCAGCGGCGATCTGGTTGCGCATCAGGGCCAGCAGCGGCGAGATGATCACGGTCGGGCCGGCGCCGCGGGCGCGCAGCAGGGCGGTCGCGACGAAGTAGACGGCCGACTTTCCCCAGCCGGTGCGCTGCACCACCAGGGCCCGCCGCCGGTCGATCACCAGCGCCTCGATGGCCCGCCACTGGTCGGCACGCAGCTCGGCGGCCGGACCAGCCAGCGCCCGCAGCTGGACCTCGGCCTGCTCGCGCAGCTGCGCCCGGTCCAGGCTGGCCGGCGGTGCCGGCGCGGGGATGCTCATAGCTGATGTCTAGCAGTCGGGTGCGACGATGCTGGCATGGACAACACCGCCAATCAGCACGATCGGCTCCGCGAACTGCTCGAGCTCCGCCGCAGCACCCTGCTCGACATCGACTCCGAGCAGCGGCTGCTGGTGGGCAACGACGACAGCGGCTCGACCCAGCTCTACGAACTCTCCCCGGACGGCGCCTGGCGGCAGCTGACCGACCTGGGCGAGCCGTGCGGCGGGCGCTATCTGCCGGGCGAGCGGGCGGTGATCGTCTCGGCCGACACCGGAGGCACCGAGCGCACCCAGCTGTCGCTGCTACGGCTGGACGGCACCGACCAGCCGGGCGAGCTGCAGCCGGTGGTGCACGACCCGGCGTTCATCCACAACCTGCTCGACGTCCAGCCGGACCGGCTGATCTATGCCACCAACCGCCGCAACGGGGTGGACTTCGACGTGGTCTCGCGCACCCTGAGCACCGGCGCCGAACAGGTGCTGTGGGACGGCGGCGGCTGGTTCTCCGACGCCCAGGTGTCGCCGGACGCCCGGTGGGTGGTGCTGTCCCGGCTGACCCTGCTGCCGGCCTCCTCGGAGCTGCTGCTGGTCGAGGCCGCCACCGGCAAGGCCGAGCCGATAACCGATGCCGAGGTGCCCGGCGCCTTCTCCAACGCCCGCTGGCTGCCGGATTCGACCGGGCTGCTGGTGTCCTCGGACTCCGGCACCGAGTACGAGTCGCTGCGACGCTTCGAGCTGGCCGGCCGGCGCTGGTCGACGGTGCTGGCAGCCGAGGACTGCGACGTGTTCGGCTGGCCGGCCCCGGACGGCCGCCGGGTGGCGGTGATGAGCAGCCGCGACGGCGCCGACGAGCTCACCATCGCTGACTGGGCCGACGGCCGGCTCGGCGAGAGCCAGCCGGTCCGGTTTCCGCACCCCGGGGTACTGACCTTCACCTCGGTCCCGATCTGGGCACCGGATTCCAGCGTGCTGGGCATGACGTTCTGCTCCCCGGTGCAACCGCCGGAGGTCTACAGCTGGCGGGGCGGTGAGCAGGCCGAACGGCGCACCACCAGCAATCCGGCCGCGGCCACCGAAGGGCTGGTGCTGCCCAGCTCGGCCCGGGTGCCGACGCCGGACGCCGAACAGGTGCCGGTGCTGCTGCTGACCCCGCCCGAGCCGGACGGTTCGGCGGTGCTGATCATCCACGGTGGCCCGGAGGCCGCCTCGGTGCGCGGCTGGAGTCCGGTGGCCGCCGCCCTGACACTGGCCGGCCACACGGTGGTGCTGCCCAACGTCCGCGGCTCGTCGGGCTACGGCCGGCGCTGGCTGTCGATGGACGACGTGGGCAAGCGGCTGGACTCGGTCGCCGACCTGGTGGCGGTGCGAGACTGGCTGCCGTCGGTGGGCGTGGACCCGGGCCGGGTCGCGCTGTACGGCGGCTCCTACGGCGGGTACATGGTGCTGGCCGGCCTCACCTTCTATCCGGAGCTGTGGGCCGCCGGCGTCGACATCGTCGGCATCTCCTCCCTGGTCACCTTCCTGCAGAACACCTCGGCCTACCGGCGGGCCTACCGGGAACGCGAGTACGGCCGGCTCGACACCGACCTCGCGGTGCTCCAGGCCGCGTCGCCGTTGCCGCGGATCGCCGAGATCCGAGCCCCGCTGCTGGTGATCCACGGCGCCAACGACCCGCGGGTGCCGCTGACGGAGGCCGAGCAGGTGGTCGCGGCGGTGCGCGGCAACGGGATCGAGTGCCGGTTGCTGGTCTATCCGGACGAGGGCCACGGCCTGGCCAAGCGGGCCAACCAGCTGGACGCCTACCCGCAGGTACTCGACTTCCTGAACCGTCAGCTGGCTTGATTCGGCCGACATGTCCGGCTACGTCCGCGGTCACCCGTTCTAAAGCGAGAATGAGCTGATCCAAAAAGGCCAACTGCCGCGCGCCGACGCCGCGCAGCGGTTATGGTCCCGGCACGTGACGGCCGCTGAAGCCACAGCGATTGAAGCAGTCACGCGTGGAACACCCGAACGGGTGAAGCTCAGAAGGGACGCCATGAGCGTTCGACGCCTTTTCTCCCGGCGGTTTCTGGCCAGCGCGGTGGCCATTCCGGTAGTGGCCGGTGGCCTGGTGCTGGTGACGCCCGGGGTGGCCGAGGCGGTGACCTGCGGTCAGAGCTGGTCGAACAAGGACACCGCCACCGGGCAGGGAATCACCATTCCCAGCCAGGGCCAGTACACCATTCCGATGCACAACGGGATCTACGGCGACTGCGCGGTGAAGTCCAACGTCAGCACCGGCATCAAGCTGCGCTATGACTGCTACCGGCGCAATTCCTACGGCAACACCTGGACCCACCTGAACCTCGACGGCTACCCCAACGTCAACGGGTGGGTGTGGGACAACTACCTCAACGACGGCGGGTCGCTCGTCCCCTGCTGACCCGAACGTCCGGGTCCGCTCAGCCGCCGGCCGGGCGGGCCTGGTCGGTAGCGATCTTGAGCGCCAGCACGCCGAGCACGCTGCCCATCAGGTAACGCTGCACCCGCAGCCAACCCGGCCGGCTGGCGAAGAAGGCGGCCAGGGTGCCGGCGGCCAGCAGGATCAGCAGGTTGCCGGTCAGCGCCACCACGATCTGCACGCCACCGAGGATGAAACCCTGCAGCAGCACGTGGCCGTCGTCGGGCCGCTCGAACTGCGGGATCAGCGACAGGTACAGCACCGCGATCTTGGGGTTGAGCAGGTTGGTCATCAGGCCCATGGTGAACAGCCGCCGCGGTGAGTCCGGCGCCATCGCGGCCGGCGCGAAGACCGCCGTGCCGCCGGGCCGCAGCGCCTGGAAGGCCAGCCAGCCCAGGTAGGCCGCGCCGGCGATCCGCAACGCCAGGTAGAGCTGTGGCACCTGGCTGAAGATCGCGGACAATCCGAGGTTGGTGGCCGTCAGGTAGACCAGGAAGCCGACCGCCACCCCGCCGAGTGAGATCACCCCGGCCCGGCGGCCCTGGGTGATGCTGCGCGAGACCAGGTACATCATGTTCGGCCCCGGCGTCAGTACCAGTGCCAGCGCCACCAGGAAGATGCCGACCAGCGCCGAGGAGGAGACCACTGAGCCGATGCTAGGCAGACCTGGCTTCAGGCGCCACTTCGGTTCTGGACGACGCGGCGCGCTGGCGATTGGTTGCTTCAGTGACCGACCCGGTGCCGGGCTCAGCCGGCAGATTCGTTGACGCCGAGGGCGAAGTCCCAGTGACCGACCCCGCTGCCGGCCAGGCCCATCGTGACCACGCCCATCCCCTCCAGCCAATGCGCCATCCTCAGGCCACCGACGTCGCGCGGGCGCAGTCCGAGGCTTTCGACGAACGCCCCCACGTCCGCCTTGGCCCGGACGTTGTCGCCGGCGATGAACACGTCGGGGTGACCGTTCTCCAGGACGTTGCGGAAGATGGTGTTGAACGCCTTCACCACGCTGGCGCTGGTCGGAGCCACCTTGGCGGCTTCCTGCGCGATCGAGGTCTCCTCAGCGTGGGCCAGCCCGTCGAGCGTGGCGTTGAACGGGTTGCTGATGTCGACGATGACCTTGTCCGCCAAGGCGTTTCCGTATTCGGTGACGGCCGGAACGACGCCGTCGGACAACAGGGCCGTGATGACGATGTCCCCGGCCGGGACGGCGCCCCACTGTCCCGTCGTGACGCCGGCGCCCAGCGCGGTGGCCAGGTCATCGGCCTTGGACTGATCGCGTCCCATGACCTCGACCGTGTTGCCGCCCGCCACCGCGAGCGTGCCGATGGCACGGGCCATGTTCCCCGTGCCGATAAGGGTGATGCTGCTCATGAGGTGTCCTCGTTTCGATCTGGTTGTGGCGCGTGGGTCGTCCGGGGTTGGCCGCCGAATTCCCGGTGGTCAGATGGCGGTGGTGCCGCCGTCGGCGACCAGTTCCAGGCCGTTGACGTAGCTGGAGTCGTCACTGGCGAGGAACAGGGCGATGGTGGCGATCTCCTCGGGGCGGCCCATCTGCCCCCGAGGGATCAGGGACTCGAACGCGGCCCTGGTTGCCTCGTCGAACAGCTCCTCCTGCTTGGCGGTGGCGACCTGGCCGGGAGTCAGCACGTTCACCCGGATCTTGCGGTCGCGCAGCTCGTTGAGCCAGACCCGGGCCCAGGCCTGCTGGACCGCTTTGCTTCCGGCGTAGAGGCTCCAGCCGGGGAAGGCGCCGAGTGAGGCGTTGGACCCGGTCATGAAGATCGAGCCGTGGTCGTTGATCAGCGGCAGTGCCTTCTGCACCGTGAACAGCGTGCCGCGGACGTTGAGCGCGAAGGCGCGTTCGAACTGTTCCTCGGTGATCTCGCCCAGGACGGCGGGTTCACCCATCCCGGCGCTGGCCCAGAGCACGTCGATCGACCCCTGCTCCCGCTTGACGGTCTCGTACAAGCGGTCCAGGTCGTCCAGATCGGAGGCGTCCCCCTGGACGCCGGTGACGTTGCGACCGATGAGCTTGACGGCGTCGTCGAGCGCTTCCTGGCCGCGGGCCTGGAGAAAGACGTGCGCTCCCTCTTCGACGAACAGCCTGGCGCCGGCCAAAGCCATGCCGGTGGATCCGCCGGTGATCACCGCAACCTTGCCATCGAGCTTTCCCATGACTACTCCGTCCGATCGGTCTTAGCGGCATTATGTACACCGACTTGAGTACTTAACGTAGGCCTCGACAGGTTCGGATGCAAGTTACGTACACCGATCCGTACCCAACTGGGTTACGCTCGTCGCGTGACGGAGTTGGAGAAGGGCCCCCGGGGCCTGCGCCGCGGCCGGGGTGCACGAGAGCGCATCCTCAGCGCGGCACGGCAACTGTTCCGCGATCAGGGCATCAACAGCACAGGTATGGACCAGCTCTGCGCGGCGGCCCAGGTATCCAAGCGCACGGCCTATCAGCACTTCGCCAACAAGGACGAACTCGTCGCCGAATACTTGCGCCGATTCGATCCCGACGTCATGCCCGGCGTGTTCGACCGCGCCGACCTCACGCCCCGCGAGCGACTCCTCGCCGCCTTCGACATCCCCCCGTCGACACCCTTCTGCCCCTACATCGCGGCAGCCGTCGAGCTGCACGACCCCCAACACCCGGCATCGCAGTACGCCCGCGACTACAAGGCCGCCATCGCCACGCGCCTCACCGACACCGCCCGCGAAGCCGGCGCCAGCCACCCCGAACAACTGGGCGAGCAGCTGGCGCTGCTCATCGACGGCGCTTCGGCCCGCACCCGAGTGCTCGACAGCGACGCCTTCCCGACCGCCGCCGCCATCGCCGCCGTCCTCATCGACACCGCCATCCCGGCGCCACCTCCTCAGTAGCCCATCGACAGCCGCGGAACCACCAGGTCCGACTCCCAGCCCAACGCTTAATCGAACATATGTTCAGTACACTCCGTCTATGGGCTTCGACAATCCGGTGGTGCCGTGGCACGAGCTGGAACGGCGACTGTCCGGGCGGCCGGAGCCCGGGGCCGGGGCGACCGACGCGCCGGACACCAGTGCCGACAGCGTCGAGCCCACCCCGCTGCACCGGCGCCGGGGCCACGGCAGCGACCGGGAGCCCGACGGCGGCGACTCCCCTGCCTGGAGCCGCAAGCGGGCCGCCTACGAAGCACCGGCCATCCCGCTCGCCGACAGCGGCCCAGCGCCGGGAAACGCCGTGGCCTACGCCGAGCTGCACGCGCACTCCTCGTTCTCCTTCCTGGACGGCTCGTGCGACCCCGAGCAGCTGGTCGAGGAGGCCGTCGCGCTCGGCCTGCAGGCGCTGGCGCTGACCGACCACGACGGCATGTACGGCGTCGCCCGGTTCGCCGAGGCGGCCGACGCGCTCGGGCTGCCGACGGTGTTCGGGGCCGAGCTCAACACCGGCATCGACCTGCCGGGCACCAAGTCCGAGCGCGCCATCGCGGCCCGCACCGGCAACCCGGACCCGCCCGGCACCCACCTGCTGGTCCTGGCCCGCAACCCGGCCGGCTACGCCAGCCTGTGCCGGGCGATCAGCCAGGCCCAGCTGCGCGGCGGCGCCAAGGGCCGGCCGGTCTACGACTTGGACGAATTAGCCGAGCTGTCCGACGACAACTGGCTGGTGCTGACCGGCTGCCGCAAGGGCAGCGTCCGGCGCGCTTTGGAGGGTGGCCAAGACGGAGCAGGCAGCGGCTACGGCACCTTCGCCCTCGACCCGGCCCGGCAGGCGCTGGCCGAGCTGGTCGGCCGGTTCGGCCGCGACAACGTCGCCGTCGAGCTCACCCACGCCCTGGAACCGCTGGCCGACGAGCGCTACGCCGCCCTGGCCGAGCTGGCCGGTGAGCAGCGGCTGCAGCTGGTGGCCAGCACCGCCGCGCACTACGCCGCGCCGCGCAACCGGCCGCTGGCCACCGCGATGGCCGCGGTCCGGGCCCGCACCAGCCTGGACGCCCTGGACGGCTGGCTGCCCGCCTGGTCCGGCCAGCACCTGCGCTCCGGGGCCGAGGTGGCGGCCAGGTTCCGGCGCTTTCCCGGCGCGGTCGCCAACGCGGCCCGGCTCGGCACCGAGCTGGCGTTCCCGCTCCGGCTGGTGGCGCCGAACCTGCCGCCGTTCCCGGTGCCGGACGGGCACGACGAGATGAGCTACCTGCGCCAGCTCACCCACCAGGGCGCCCGCACCCGCTACGGCCCACCGGGTCCGGCCACCGACCGGGCCTACCGGCAGCTCGAACACGAGCTTGCGATCATCGACGAGCTCGGCTTTCCCGGCTACTTCCTGGTGGTCTGGGAGCTGACCCGGTTCTGTGCCGAGCAGGGCATCCTCTGCCAGGGCCGCGGCTCGGCGGCCAACTCCGCGGTCTGCTTCGCCATCGGCATCACCGCCGTCGACGCGGTCGGGCACAACCTGCTGTTCGAACGGTTCCTGGCACCCGAGCGCGACGGGCCGCCCGACATCGACATCGACATCGAGTCCGGCCGCCGCGAGGAGGTCATCCAGCACGTCTATGAGATGCACGGCCGCCAGCACGCCGCCCAGGTCGCCAACGTGATCACCTACCGGCCGCGCTCGGCGGTCCGCGACATCGCCAAGGCGCTGGGCTACGCCCCCGGCCAGCAGGACGCCTGGAGCAAGCAGATCGACCGCGGCTACTACTGGAGCGGCAACTCCGAACAGAGCCTGCGGCAGGCCGGCGCGGCACAGCAGGACCGCGCGGCACAGCAGGGCGGCACCGACACCGAGGCGATCCCCGAGCAGGTGCTCGCACTTGCCGAGCAGTTGCAGAACGCCCCGCGGCACCTGGGCATCCACTCCGGCGGCATGGTGATCTGCGACCGGCCGGTGATCGAGGTGTGCCCGGTCGAGTGGGGCCGGATGCCCGGCCGGACCGTCCTGCAGTGGGACAAGGACGACTGCGCGGCCACCGGCCTGGTGAAGTTCGACCTGCTGGGACTGGGAATGCTGTCGGCCCTGAAGTACTGCTTCGACTTCGTCGAGACCTGGCACGGGCACCGCTACGGCCTGCACGAGATCCCGCCGGAGGATCCCAAGGTCTACGACATGCTGTGCGCCGCCGACACCATCGGGGTGTTCCAGATCGAGTCCCGGGCCCAGATGGCCACCCTGCCCCGGCTCAAGCCCCGCACCTTCTACGACCTGGTCATCGAGATCGCGCTGATCCGGCCCGGTCCCATCCAGGGCGACTCGGTGCACCCCTACCTGCGCCGCAAGAACGGCCTGGAACCGGTCACCTACCCGCACCCGATCCTGCAGCCGGCGCTGGAACGCACCCTCGGCATCCCGCTGTTCCAGGAGCAGTTGATGCGGCTGGCCATCGACGCGGCCGGCTGCAGCCCGTCCGAGGCCGACCAGGTCCGCCGGGCGATGGGCTCCAAGCGCAGCGAGGAGAAGATGGCCCGGTTGCGCGACCGGCTGTACGAGGGCATGGCGGCCAACGGCATCACCGGCGCGGTCGCCGACGACATCTTCACCAAGATCAAGGCGTTCGCCGCCTTCGGCTTCGCCGAGAGCCACTCGATCAGCTTCGCCTTCCTGGTCTATGCCTCGTCCTGGCTGAAGCTGTACTACCCGGCGGCGTTCTGCGCGGCGCTGCTGAACGCCCAGCCGATGGGCTTCTACTCGCCCCAGACGCTGGTACAGGACGCCAAGCGGCACGGGGTGGCCGTCCGGGGCCCGGACGTCAACCACTCGCTGGCCGCGGCCGGCCTGCAGGAAACCGACGCCGGCGAATCCAGCTACTCCGGCCCCGGGCCGGCCCAGCCCGCGGTCCGGCTCGGACTGTCCAGCGTCCGGGCGATCGGCGACGAGCTGGCCGAGCGGATCGTCGCCGAGCGGGCCAACGGCAACTACGCCAGCCTCACCGAACTGGCCCGCCGGGTCGGCCTGAACACCACCCAGCTGGAGGCACTGGCCACCGCCGGCGCCTTCGACTCCCTCGGCACCGGCCGACGCGAGGCGCTCTGGGTGGCCGGCGCCGCCGCCGACTACCGCCCGGGCCAGCTCGAGCTGGCCGCGCCCAGCGAGCAGCAGATCCCGCCGCTGCCGCCGATGACCGAGCCCGAGCAGCTGATGGCCGACCTGTGGGCCACCGGCATCACCCGCGACTGCTACCCGACCGCGCTGATCCGGGACCGGCTGGACTCGCTCGGGGTGATCGCCTCGAACCGGCTGCGCGGGCTGGAGGACCGGACCCGGGTCACCGTCGGCGGCGTGGTCACCCACCGGCAGCGACCGGCGACCGCACGCGGGGTCATCTTCGTCAACCTCGAGGACGAGTTCGGGATGATCAACGTGATCTGCGATCCGGTGGTCTGGCAGCGCCATCACCGGGTCGCGGTCTCCTCCGGCGGCCTGCTGATCCGCGGCATGCTGGAGCGGGCCGACGGGGTGACCAACGTGCTGGCCGAACGGATCGAGCGGCTGCCGTTGGGGCTGCGCGCCAGCTCGCGCGATTTCCGCTGACCTTCCCGGTCAGGCCCCGGACGGCCAAGCCCTCAGATCTGGCAGCAACCCCCCGATAGGAAATCCAGGTGGTCCTACCGCACCCGGTGATAAATCCCCCCGGTCCTCGGGTGGGGTAGGTCCGCCACCCTTTTCCGGAGGAGCCATGGATCCCGCACTGCGAACCATCGTGACCGCGTTGCGCGGGCGTGGCCTGGACGACGGCGTTCTGGACCGAGCCATCGAGACCGCCAAGGTCAGCGGCCGGCCGCTGCGCTCGGTACTGGTCGACGACCAGATCGTCACCGACATGCAACTGGCGCTGGCCACCGCCGATGCCTACGGCGTCGAGGCCGTGGAGCTGTCGGCGTTCCCGGTCGACCCGCAGGCGATGGCCCGGATCCCGCTGACGCTGGCCCGCCGGCACAACATGTTTCCGATCGCGGTCAGCGACACCTCCATCACGGTGGCCGTCGGCGACCCCGGCGACGTGCTCGCCCTGGACGACATCCGGGCCGCCACCGGGTTGATGGTCCGTCCGATGGTGGTCACCAAGGAAGACCTCAGCAGGCTGCTGGACCGCTACACCCGCGAGAGCACCGACCTGGACGAGGCGGCCGCCCAGGCCGAGGCCGAGGAGGGTTCCGGCGACTCCGACGGGCTGAACTCGGTCAACGAGGACGCCCCGGTGGTGCGCTACGTCAACTCGCTGCTGGAGCGCGCGATCAGCTCGCGAGCCTCTGACATCCACCTGGAACCGAGCGAGTTCGACCTCAAGATCCGGCTGCGGATCGACGGCGTGCTGCACGAGGTGGACGCGGTGCCGCGCGGCATCCAGGGCGCGCTGATCTCGCGGCTGAAGATCCTGTCCGGCCTGGACATCACCGAGCGCCGGGTACCGCAGAACGGCCGGATCACCCGGGACCTGGGCGGCCGCAGCGTGGACCTGCGCTCGGCCACCCTGCCCACGGTGTGGGGCGAGAAGGTGGTGCTGCGGGTGCTCGACACCGGCGGCATCGACCTGGAGCTGCGCAAGCTCGGCTTCACCGACTACAACTACGGCCGGTTCTCCGAGAGCTTCCGCAAGCCGCACGGGATGGTGCTGGTCACCGGCCCGACCGGCTCGGGCAAGTCCACCACCCTGTACGCCACCCTGGGCGAGATCGCCCGTCCCGAGGTGAACGTGATCACCGTCGAGGACCCGGTGGAGTACCGGATGGACGGCATCAACCAGGTGCAGGTGAACCCGAAGGCCGGCCTGACCTTCGCGGCGGTGCTGCCGGCGATCCTGCGCTCGGACCCCGACGTGGTGCTGATCGGTGAGATCCGGGACCGGGCCACCGCCCAGTTGGCCGTCGAGGCGGCCCTGACCGGCCACCTGGTGCTGTCGACCCTGCACACCAACGACGCGCCCAGCGCCCTGCCCCGGCTGGTGGAGATGGGCATCGAGCCCTTCCTGGTCGGCTCGTCGCTGGACGCGGTGCTGGCCCAGCGGCTGTCCCGCCGGTTGTGCGAGTGGTGCAAGCAGCGCTACGAGCCGACCCAGAAGGAACTGGCCGCCGTGCAGTGGAACTTCGAGGAGTTCGGCGAGCCGGGCAGCCTCTGGCAGGCCGTCGGTTGCCGGTCCTGCTCCCAGACCGGTTACCGTGGCCGGCTGGCGCTGAACGAGGTGATGCCGGTGTCGGAGACGATCGAGCGGATGGCGGTCGAGCACGCCTCGGCCAGCGAGATCAAGAAGGTCGCCATCGCCGAGGGCATGGTGACCCTGCGCGACGACGGCCTGCGCAAGGCCCTGGACGGGCTCACCACCTTGGAAGAAATGCTGCGGGTGACCGTATGACCGCCACTGATCGCACGACTGATAACACCACGACCGAGGGATCCCGATGAATCCGCTGATAGCGCTCGAGGCGCCGTTCGCCATGCACGAGGCGAAGCACGAGCTGGACGAACTGCTGACTCTGCTGGTGGAGCTGGGCGGGTCCGACCTGCACATCACCGCGGGCGTCGCGCCCTGCATGCGGGTCAACGGCCATCTGGAACCGCTGGCCGGCCGCAACCGGCTGGCCCCGGTCGACACCGAGACCCTGGTCCGCTCGATCCTGAGCGAGAGCCTGTGGGAGCGCTTCGACAAGACCCAGGAGCTCGACACCGCGTACGCGATTCCCGGCGTCAGCCGGTTCCGGGTCAACGTCTACCGCCAACGCGGTGCGGTGGGGGCGGCGTTCCGCGCCATTCCGCACAAGATCCGCAGCCTGGAGGAGCTGGGCCTGCCCCGCTCGGTGGAGAGCTTCGCCCACCTGACCCGCGGCCTGGTGCTGGTGACCGGCCCGACCGGATCGGGCAAGTCGACCACCCTGGCGGCGCTGCTGGACGTGGCCAACCAGACCCGGTCGGCGCACATCGTCACCATCGAGGACCCGATCGAGTACCTGCACTCGCACTCGCGCAGCGTGGTCAACCAGCGCGAGGTCGGCTCGGACACCTCCGACTTCGCCATCGCCCTCAAGCACGTGCTGCGCCAGGACCCCGACATCATCCTGGTCGGCGAGCTCCGCGACCTGGAGACCACTTCGGTGGCGGTGACCGCGGCCGAGACCGGCCACCTGGTGCTGGCCACCCTGCACACCCAGTCCGCGGCCCAGACCGTGGACCGCATGATCGACATCTACCCGCCGCACCAGCAGACCCAGATCCGTGCCCAGCTGGCCAACTGCCTGCAGGGCGTGGTCACCCAGGCGCTGGCACCGCGCAAGGACGGCATGGGCCGCTCGATCATCTGCGAGATCATGGTCGCCTCCGCGGCGATCCGGAACCTGATCCGCGAGGGCAAGGTGCACCAGATCCCGTCGTTCCTGCAGTCCTCGGCCGATGCCGGGATGCTCAGCTTCGACCAGCACCTGGCCCAGCGCTACAGCGAGCAGCTGATCAGCAAGGCGACGGCCATGGAACTGGCGCACGATCCGAACGAGTTCAAGCGGCTGGCGAGGCTCTGATCGGCATGGCTACCAAGACATTCGCCTACGAGGCCCTGGACCGGGCCGGCGTGCTGATGAAGGGCAAGATCGAGTCCGCCTCGGCGCAGACCGCGGCCAACTCCCTCGCCGACCAGAAGCTGCTGCCGCTGTCGGTGGAACAGACCGGGCAGGGCCTGCAGAAGGACATCAAGATCCCGGGCTTCTCCAAGCGGACCAGCCTGAAGGACCTGGCGATCCTGTCCCGGCAGTTCGCCTCGATGACCTCCTCCGGGCTGACCCTGCTGCGTTCGCTGGCGATCCTGGAGGACCAGACCTCCAAGCCGAAGCTGAAGGCGGCCCTCGGCCAGATCCGCACCGACGTGCAGGGCGGCGCGACGCTGTCCAAGGCGATGGCGCTGCACCCGGAGCACTTTCCGCTGCTGATGGTCAACATGGTCAAGGCCGGCGAGACCGGCGGCTTCCTGGACGAGGCGCTGACCCGGATCGCCAAGATGTACGAGGACGACTCGAACCTGCGCGCCAAGATCAAGGCGGCGATGACCTACCCGGTGATCGTGCTGCTGTTCTCGCTGCTGCTCGGCACCGGCGTCATCATCTTCATCGTCCCGGTGTTCGAGAAGATGTTCGCCCAGCTCGGCGGCAACCTGCCGCTGCCCACCAAGATCATGGTGGTGCTGTCGCACAACAGCTACTGGGTGCTGCCGCTGGTCGCGATCGTCGCGGTGGGTGGCCTACGCGCCTATCGCCGCGCGATGCGCACCAAGTACGCCTTCCGCCTCAAGATGGACCGGCTCAAGCTGCGGCTGCCGGTGTTCGGGCCGCTGTTCACCAAGCTCGCGATCAGCCGGTGGGCCCGCAACCTGGGCACCCTGCTCGCGGTCGGCGTGCCGATCATCCAGGCCCTCGAAGTGGTCGGCGGTACCGCCGGCAACGCGGTGGTCTCCGAGGCGATGGAGGACGTCCGGGCCGCGGTACGGGTCGGCCAGCAGATGTCGGGCCCGCTGGGCAAGCACCCGCTGTTCCCCAACATGGTGGTGCAGATGATGGAGGTCGGCGAGGAGACCGGCCAGATCACCGAGATGCTGGACAAGGTCGCCGACTTCTACGACCACGAGGTGGAGACGGCCACCGAGTCGCTCACCTCGGCGATGGAACCGCTGCTGGTGGTCCTGCTCGGGGCCGTGATCGGCACCATGGTGATCTGCCTGTACCTGCCGATGTTCTCGATCTACCAGCACATCCAGTCCAACTGATCCTTCCGGGTTCGGCCTGGTCGGCCCACAGCGCTGTCACTCTACGTAAGCGTGTCATTGCTCATAGTTACCAAATCGATACCGTGTGTAGCTAAATACTGGCTCTGAGTAACTAATCCGGTTCTAGATCATGCCGATTTAACTTCATGAACTGAACCGACAGGCTAGGCCCCCGCGCCGACGCCGCACTCCTAACGAGCCAGGAGGCTCCTATGCTCAACAAGCTGCACCAGCTCCGCAAGGAGCGCGCCGAGGGTGACAAGGGCTTCACCCTGATCGAACTGCTGGTCGTGGTCGTGATCATCGGCATCCTGATCGCCATCGCGATTCCGATGTACCTGAACTACCAGAAGGGCGCCAAGAACAAGTCGGCGGCCTCCGACACCCGCAACGCCATCGCCGTGGTCGAGCAGTGCTACGCCGACGGTGGCAACACCTACCCGGCCGCCGCGGTGACCGTCACCGGCAGCGGCACCATCACCTGCGGTTCCGGCGCCACCGCCGCCACCGGCACCATCAACGTCTCGCCGGGCAACTCGCTCGTCCTGACCCCGGCCAGCGGCTCGTACACCATCGCCACCACCGCCGGCAGCCCGGGCGACAAGGTCTACACCTACAGCAGCACCAGCGGGCAGACCACCACCAGCTGACCACCGGCATCAGGCAGTCCGATCGCTAAACCTTCTCGGGTTCATGCCGATTTAACGTCATGAACAGACCGACGGGCTAGGCACCCGCGCCGACGCCGCACTCCTAACGAGCCAGGAGGCTCTCATGCTCAACAAGCTGCACCAGCTCCGCAAGGAGCGCGCCGAAGGCGAGAAGGGCTTCACCCTGATCGAACTGCTGGTCGTGGTCGTGATCATCGGCATCCTGATCGCCATCGCGATTCCGATGTACCTGAACTACCAGAAGGGCGCCAAGAACAAGTCGGCGGCCTCCGACACCC
>Ga0247773_1000497_pt1 | contig 16090 bp, 11 predicted proteins | sample UWRJL092311B6_FD_179934 | JGI IMG/M metagenome (GOLD analysis project Ga0247773, IMG submission 179934) | Plant litter microbial communities from Arlington Agricultural Research Station in Wisconsin, United States - UWRJ-L092-311B-6 | ecosystem: Environmental > Terrestrial > Plant litter >...
GTGGCGCCGCTGAAGTCGACCGTGCCGCCGGTGTTGCTGGTGGCGCTGATCCCGGTGCAGTTCGACGTGCACGAGAGCGTGCCCGACACCGTGGTGGTGCCGCCGGTGCGCCCCGTCAGGTTCGCGATCCGCCCGGCCGTGCTCTTGGTGAGCGACGAGGCGATGGTCACGTCGGCGCTGCCGGCCGACACGTACAGCGCGTCACCCGTGGTGCTGGCGGTGTTCCCCACCGTGCCGCCGTTCACCGCGATCGCGCCGGTGTTGCCGGTCAGGTAGATCCCCTCGCCCCCGGTGCCGTTGATCGACGCGGTGGTGAAGGTGAACGGCGCCGAGCTGGAGGTGATCTCCAGGCCGCGCGAGGTGCCGCCCGTGGTCCCCGTCACCGTCAGCGAGCCGGCGGCGAACGCCCCGGCGCCCGAGCTGGCCACGTTGGTGGCGCGGAACGGCGACGACGTGGCCGACCCGCCGGCGTTGATGCTGGAGAAGGCGATCCCCGAGGTGCCGATGGTGATCCCGCTGAGGTCCACCGCGCGGGCGGCCGCGCCGGTCACCGTGATGGTGTTCGGCGAACCGGTCACGTCCACGGTGCCGCCGCCGGTGGCCGAGAACGGCGTGCCGGTGGTGGTGGCGATCGCCAGGCTGCCGGTGATCAGCTGGATGGTGGCGCCGGTGTTGTTGCTCAGCACCACGCCCGGCGCGGTGCCGGAGCTGATGTTCTTGCTGCCGGCGAACACGATGATGTTGCCGCCGCTGTTGTTGCCGGTCACCGAGATCCCGCGCCCCGCGGCGCCGGGATTGATGTTCCCCGCGAAGTTGACCGTGCCGCCCGTCTTGCCGTTCACGTTCACCGCGAACGAGCTGGTGTTGCTCACGTTCCCGCTGAAGGTGAACGAGCCGTTGCCGCCGCTCACCACCACGCCGTCACCCGTGGCGCCCGAGAGCGCGTCGCCCGCGGTGCCCAGCGAGATGGTGCCGTTGGTGGCCACGTTGGTGAGCGACACGTTGTTGGTGCCGCCCGCGCTCTGCACGCTGGTGAAGCTCCCCGCGAGCGTGCCGCCGCTCAGCGACAGCGCCTGTCCGGAGGCGTTGTTGATTGCCACCTCGCTCACCGTGAGCGTGCCGAACGCGCTCCCGCTGATCCCGCCGGTGGTGGTGAAGCCGCGGAGCGTGTTGCCGCTCGCCAGCGTCAGCGCGCCCAGGCTCGGCGCCGTGCCGGTGGCGAGCAGGGTCAGCGCCTGGCCGTTGAGCGTGGTGTTGAAGGGCGCGCTGCTCCCGGCGCCGTACACCAGCTGCCCCGCCTTGAGGGTGCCGCCGGCGGCGGTGCCGGTGCGCACCAGGATGCTGTCGTTGGCCCCCGCCACCACCTCGGCGGCGGAGATGCTCTGGAACGGCGTTCCCGACCGGCCGTCACCGCCCGGAGCGGCGCCGCCCGCCACGTACCACACCTTCCCCACGAACACCAGCTTGATCCAGCCGTTCGCCTGGGCCTTGCCGTCGGTGATGGTGTACTGCGCGCTGTCGCGGCCGGTGACCCCCGCCGCGGGGGTGTAGCCGAAGGTGCCGTCGGCGTTCAGGGTCAGCGTGCCGTTGCGCGCCGTGGTGATGGGATCGGTGGTCACGAGCGAGATCGTGCCGCCGTTGGTGCTGGCGTCGTTCGTCAGCACGCTCGTCGTGTAGCTCGCCGGGAGCGGGGTGTTCCCCATCACCTGCGAGCTGTCGTTCCCCGCCGTCGGCGGCACGTAGGCCGTGAACGTCACCGGGGTGGCGGTTCCCGGGCTCACCGAGGCCGTCAGGGTGTTGGGGCCCGTGCCCAGCGTCCAGCTGCCCACCGAGGCGAGGCCCGCGGCGCTGGTGGTGGGGGTGGCGCCGGTCACGGTTCCCGAGGTGGCGCCGCCGGGCGCGAAGGTCACGGTCGCGCCGGCGACCGGGTTGCCATACGCGTCGGTGACCTTGACCTGCGGCGCCACGGCGACCGCCGCGCCGGGGGTGCCGGTCTGCTCGTCGCCCGCGACCTTGGTGATCGTGGCGGGGGCGGCGGCGCTGAACACCACCGAGCCGGTGGTGGTGAGCGCATGGCCGTTCAGCGTTCCCGAGAGGGTGACGGTGCCGGCCGTGGTGCTGGTGACCTTGGCGGTGTAGGTGCCGTCGCCGTTGTCGGTCACGGCGGTGACGGTGGCGCCGTTGCTGGCCGCGAGGGTCACGGTGCCGCCGCTCTTCGTGATGTTGCCGCCCGACGCGTTCTTCAGCTGCACGGTCACGGTGGCGCTGTCACCCGCGCTCACCGGGTTGGGCGAGGCGGTGATGGTGCTGGTGGTGCTGTCGGCGGTGCTGACCACGATCACCACGCGGCCGGTGCGCACCCCGCCGCCGTTGCCGGCCGGAACGGTGCTGCTGGCCGTGACGGTGTCGACGCCATCGGCCACGCCGGTGACCAGGCCGCTCCCGGCATCCACGGTGGAGATGGTGGAGTGCGCGTTCGACCAGGTCGCGGTCATCCCGGGGACGACCATCCCCACCGGGTTGCGGATGCTGTCGGTGAGCTGGAGGGTGTGGTTGGCGGCAGCCGGATCGGCGCTGACGGTGTCCACGCCCACGAAGTAGGGCGACTTGGAATGCTCGGGCGGGTAGATGTCGATCCACCCCTTGGGGTACTGCATCCCCGCCGCCACGTAGACCGTGAAGTCGAAGGTGCCGACCGTCCGCGGCATCTGCAGGTGCCACTGCAGCGGGGCCGTCACCTCGCCGCTGTCGAGCGGCGCCGTGACCGGATAGTTGTAGTAGGGCTGGTTGGTGCCGGTGAACGTGTTCATGCTGTTCGCCACCACCTCGACCTCACCGGTGCCGCTGGTGGTGTTCGGGCCGGTGTGGAAGAACACGCGCACCGAGTCCGCGTCCACCGTGGTGCCGTCGGAGGTCCCCATCCGCTGCACCAGCAGGTTCTGGACGGTGACGTCGAACTTGAAGTCGATGGTGTCGTCGGCCAGCGACGGCGTGCCGACGTTGGCCGTGTCGACCACGATGTTCGACGACGTGAGCTTCACGTACACGCCCTGGTTGCCCACCACCACGTAGCCACGCGCGCCGCTCGCCGGATCGCCCGGGGCGGCGCACTGCAGCGACCGGGTCGCCACGCTCCCCACGCAGCGCACCGCCGCGATGGCGTTGGCCGGCAGGTCGGTGACCGGCGCGCCCACCTTGAAGCGGCTCAGGTCGCGGCCGGCGGCGAAGCCGTTGATGATGGCCACGTCGACCGAGGTCACGCGCCCGTCGCCGTTGACGTCGCCGCGCTGGGCCACGTCCAGGCCGGCCGGAACCGCGCGGCCCACCAGGTAGTCGGCCACGAGCCGGGCGTCGGCGGTGGTGACGCGGCCGTCGCCGTCCACGTCGCCACGAAGGCCGGTGGTGACCTGCGCGGATAGCGCGGAGGCGGCGGCGATGCACGCCGCTCCCGCGATCAACAGGGTCCTGTTCAGGTTCCGTAGCATGGTGATGCGTCCGCTATGGGTGGCGCGCGGCCGGGGTACCGCTGGGTGGCCGCGCGCGAAAGATCGGGATGTGGTGGGGACGAAATGCCGGTCAGCGCTGGAAGATCAGGTAGCCGCTCTGCACCTGGGCGGTGACGTCGGCGTACTGCTCGTCGGTCACTTCCTCGAAGCGGACGTTGAACGCCTCGCGCTTGACCTCGCCGGTGGCGCTGAAGCTCATGCTGAGCATGGGCGCGCCCACCGTGCCGTCGAGCGCGGCGCCGGCGAAGCGGATATGGCCGGGCGACACCAGGTTGGCGGCGCCGTCGACGCCCGCGGGGAGCGCCACGCCCTTGAAGGTCAGCACGGCGGGATCGTACACGACCTCGCCCTGGTAGCTGTTGAAGCGCATCCCGCCCGGGATCTGGCGGAGCGCCAGGTCCGCCTTGACGGCGCCGGCCTGGGTGCTGACGGAGATCTGCGGGTAGAGACCCGTGCTCGCGTTGGTGGGCAGGCCCCCGTTCGCGGCTTCCTTGTCGCTGCAGGCGGCGAGCGAAAGAAGTGCGGCGGCGGTGGCCAGCCAGCGGATGCGGCTGCGCGTATGGCTCATGATCCTACTCGCTGGGTTCGTGGAATCTCCGGGCGCCCTCGCCGGGAGATGAGAAACGCGATGGGTCGGGATACGGCGGGGAAAGGAACGACGCGCGCGAGGGCTGCTGCGCGCAGTCGTAGCACCTTCATAGCCGTGTAAATGTCGGTACCGCAGGGCCAGTCGTCAAGAGATGGCTTGCACTTGCGCGTATTTCTCCGCCCTGGCGGGGAACATCCGTAGTACCGCCGCGGCACCTCGCGCCTCGCGCGGCGCGGCGGGAACCGGGGGTCGTTCGGAAAGGGCATGGTGCACCTGTCACGTTTCGTTGCATCGCGCCGTTACACCCGGGTGACCGGGTGGCCGGCCCGGCGGGGCGGCGAAGCCCCGTCTGGGGCACCTCTGCCTCACCCTGGACGGGGATCGGCTAGCCGGGCGGATGGCGGAAGTGCGCGCCGGTGCTGAAAACCCGACGCATGGGAGAGGCATTCGGTCACACCCTGTGTGCAAGGCGTCCGCCGCGCCCCGCGCTCCCGCTCGCCCGGTAGAGAGGTCAACAAGCGGACCGCGCGGCGGCGCGGTACCGGATGGCTCATTGTGGACGGACGCGGCCGGGCGAGTTCCCCGGCCGCCGCCACCCGCGTGAGGGATGCGCGCCCGGAGGGCCGGGACGCCGCCGCGCGCGAAGTGGCGCCGTGGTCGCGCTTTACCCCCTGGCGCGGCGGCGGCCCGGCGCGGTTGGGCACGGTTGTATCGTGCCCTACCGCGCGCGCAGCCCGGTTCGGCGCCCCGGCGCCTAACACGCCCACGGCCCGCTCTTCCGGGGCCGGCGGCGAAACCGTGGAACGGCGATCGACGTACGCCAGGGAATGGGCGGGCGGTTCGCACCAGCTGAACGGGAGATGCCGATGGACGAGAAGAGGAAGCCCCGCGTTCCGTGGGACGAGAAGGTGAAGCCCCAGGTGCCCTGGGACGAGAAGGTGAAGCCCTCCGTTCCCTGGGACGAGGCGGCGTCGAAGATCCTGGGCCCGCTGATGCCGAAGCTCGGCAGGCGAGGCCGCGGGAATGGCGGAGCGGGATCCGGCGGGACGTGAACGACGAAGCGGGGGATGGCGATGATGCCGTCCCCCGCGTCCGTCCGTCCGCCCGTCGACGCGCCTACGCGGCCTCGCGCCGCAGGACGCGGGCGATGCGCTCGCCTGCCTCGCGGAGGCGCGCCTCGGGCTCGATGAGGGCGAAGCGCACGTGCCCCTCGCCCTCGCGCCCGAAGCCGACGCCGGGCGAGACCACCACCCCCGCCTCGCGCAGCAGGTGGCGCGCGAAGCCCATGCTCCCCATGTGCACGTACTCGCCCGGGATCGGCGCCCAGACGAACATGGTGGCCCGGGGCGGCGGCACGGGCCACCCGGCGCCGTGCAGCGCGTCCAGGAGCGCGTCCGCGCGCCGCCTGTACACCTCGCGCGTCTCGCCCACGCACTCCTGCGGGGCGCGGAGCGCGTGCGCGGCGGCGATCTGGATCGGCTGGAAGATGCCGTAGTCCAGGTAGCTCTTGATCTTGGTGAGCGCCTGCACCATGGCGGTGTTCCCCACGCAGAAGCCCACGCGCCACCCGGCCATGCAGTAGCTCTTGCTCATGGAGAAGAACTCCACGCCCACGTCCATGGCGCCGGGGATCTGCAGCAGGCTGGGCGGATCCTGGCCGTGGAAGGAGAAGTCGGCGTAGGCGAAGTCGTGGATCAGCAGCAGCCGCTCGCGCTTGCACAGCTCCACCGCGCGCCGCAGGAGCTCGGGCGTGGCGCTGAGCGTGGTGGGGTTGTTGGGGAAGGAGAGGATCAGCGCCCTGGGGCGCGGCCACGTGCTCTGGCACGCCGCCTCGACCGCGGAGAGGAGCGCGTCGCCCACCACGTAGCCGTCTTCGTCGCCCACCAGCGGGATGGAGTGCACGCGCCCGCCGGCGAACACGACCGAGTAGTAGTGGATGGGGTACGCGGGCGAGGGGACGATCACCGTGTCGCCGTTCTCGAGGAGCGCCAGCATCAGGTGCGCGATTCCTTCCTTGGCGCCGATGGTGACCACCACCTGCGTCTCGGGATCGAGCGTCACGCCGTACCGCCCGGCGTAGTGCCCGGCCATCGCCTCGCGCAGGCCGTGGATGCCGCGGCTGGCGCTGTAGCGGTGGTGGCGGGGATCGGCCGCGTGGGCCACCAGCTCGTCCACGATGTGGGCGGGGGTGCCCAGGTCCGGGTTCCCCATCCCCAGGTCGATCACGTCTTCGCCGGCGGCGACGCGCTCGGCCTTCTCGGCGTTGACCTGCGCGAAGACGTATGCGGGAAGCCCGCTGAGGCGAGGGAAGTCGGCCGCGCTCCGTGGCGGCCACGCTTCGGCGGCGGATTCGGTGTCGCTCATGTCGGCTGTCGAACCGTTGCGGGAACGTCCGGCCGGGCCGAGTGTCGTCTCGGCCGGACCGGTTCGGGGATGCGCGGCCGGTGCAGGATTCTCGCCGCGCGCGACCCGAGGCGCGTGGCCGGGCGACGACGAACGGCAACCGCGGGCGGTCACACGGAGAAGCGGACGCGCGGAGGACCGCGGAAACGGAGAGGACAGCGGGAGGTCACGGTGGAGAGTGGCGGTTCCCCGGTCCTCCGTTTCTCCGCGTGGGACCCCGCTGGTGCGGCCGGGGAAGGCGGCACGGCCATGAGAAAACGCCGCCCCGGCACGGATGCCGGGGCGGCGTTCAACCATCGTTCAGCGCGAACGCCAGGGTCAGTCGGCCGAAGCCTCGGACTCGGGAGCCTGCATCTCGGCGGCGAGCGCCTCGAACGGGATCACGTTGACCTTCTTGCGCTTCTTGTCCTTGCGGCCGAACTCCACCACGCCGTCCACCAGGGCGAACAGCGTGTCGTCGTTGGCGCGGCGGACGTTCTCGCCGGCGTGGAACTTGGTGCCGCGCTGGCGGATCAGGATGTTGCCGGCAAGCACGCGCTCGCCGCCGAACTTCTTGACGCCCAGGCGCTGCGCGTTCGAATCGCGACCGTTGCGGGTAGACCCGCCGCCTTTCTTATGTGCCATTGCTCTTTCCCCTTCAGCCGAGGCTGATTTCGTTCACGCGCACCTCGGTGAACCCCTGCCGGTGGCCCTGCTTCCGGCGGTAGTTCTTGCGGCGCTTGTGCTTGAAGATGATGATCTTCTCGCCGCGGCCATGGCGCACGACCTCGGCCGAGACCGAGGCGCCACCCAGAACCGGCGTGCCGACCTTGATGGTGTCACCGTCGGCGCCGAGAAGGACGTCGTCGAACTGCACCGTCTGCCCCGGCTCCGTCTCGATGGACTGGATGCGCAGGGTCTTCCCCGGCTCGGCGCGGTACTGGTGGCCGCCGATGCGGATGATGGCGTACATGGGTTTCCCGAAACTCCGGTGTCGCGGACGGAACTTGCCCGAAAAACAAACAAGACGCTGAATATCGCCAAGCCTGCCGGCTAAGTCAACCCGGCGCGGCCTGCAACATTCAGCGTAGACGCGAGATGTGTCACCTCCCGGGCGTCCGTCCGTGGCTCCAGAGGTGGCGTCCTGGCGAACAATCTAACCCTTCTTCGCCAAACTGGATAGCCCCCACACTCACCGAGCGCGCCGCGAGTGGCGTAGTCGCGGGCCTCGGCCCGATTCGGACGACAGGCGAACGGCAACCGCAGGGGGGATCACACGGAGGAAGGAAGACACGAGAACCGCGGGAACGGAGGAACTCCGTCCCTCGGCGACGAGTGCTCGATCGCGCGGTTCACGCGGCGATCGCGGATCTCTTTCCTTCCTCACGCCGTGCTCCAACCCTCGTACACGTGGCGGAGCCCTGCCGGGGGATGCCGGGAGGGGCCTGGTGCGACCGGCTGGGACGGATCAGCGTTCGTACCGGCGCGCGGCGGTGGCGGGCGGGGTCACGCCGCCGAACCGCGAGGGCACCGGGCCGGTCCAGCGAAGGCCGAACCAGCCGCCCTGCGCGTCGAAGAGCACGTCGAAGTCGCGGAGGAAGTGGCGGCCGGTGTTCACGAAGGTGGCGGTGGTGTCCACGATCGACGGGATGGCGATGGTGGGCTGCATGGGGTTGCCCGTGTCGCCCACGCGGAAGGTGTAGTGGGCGACGGGGCTGGCCGCGCCGGGGAAGCGGACCGTCACCTGGCTGCCGTCCGCCAGCGCGCCGACGGAGGCGCCGTGGCGGCTCGGGTTGGGCCGGGGCACGGTGTCGACCGGGATCCGGGGCGTGACCGTCAGGTACATCTGCTCGATCCCCGTGTCCACCAGCACCGAGCCGGCCACGCACGGTGACGCGTTCACCTGCAGGCAGATCGGCGCGCCGTTCCAGTCCATGGTGCCGTACGCGCCGGCGGTCAGGCGCTCGTACACGAAGTTCGCCGTGTTGGCCGGGGTGAGGCCCAGGTGCACGCCGGTTCGGGTGATCACGTACCCGGGGCGGAACGAGCCGCGCTGGACGGGCGTGTCGCCGATGCGGGTGAGGTTCAGGAACGGGTTCTTGTCCGGCGTCCCCTGCGTCTGACCGTTGTGCTCGCGCCCGAAGCCGACGCCCATGTACACCGTGGTGCTATCCACCTTCGCGCCCGACGGGTCGGGGCAGGTGCCGCTGGCCATGTCGAAGCGCGGGCAGGTGATCACGCTGTCCACCGCCAGCACCGGCACGTGCGCGGTCGCGAGCCGTCTCCCCTGCCCGTCCATGAACACCAGGTCGCGTGGCACCCAGTGGCCCCTGAAGAGGAGCTTGCTGCTGGAGAGGAACTCCCACCCCGCTGAATCGGCGGCGGTGGGCGTGTAGCCGGGAAGGAGGAGGCTGGAGATCATCACCCCCGTGCTCCCCGTGTCCATGGTCACGCGGCGCGGCGCCCCGCCGGCGGAGAAGGAGAGCTGGACCGCGTTGGTGAACGGCTGGCCGGGTGGCTGCGTGCTCACGAACGGGATGAAGATTCCCTGCGTGTACGCGCCGTAGTCGGGCGCGGCCGGGGTTGCGCCCGTCTGGGCGGCCGCCGGGCCCGCGAGCGTGGCGGTGGCTGCCGCGGCGAGTAGTGCCGCGAGCGGACGCGCGCGCGTGATTCGGTTGGTCATGGTGGAGATTCGCGGGAGCGGTTGGGACGAAAGGGGAGGTCATTCTGGTGGAAACAGTAGTATCCGCGCGTCACGCTTCGCAATCGGCACCCCGTGCGCTTCCCCCTTCGGCGAGGTGAGGCCGGTTCCCTGCCCTGCCCGCTCTCCGTGCGCCGGTCGCCCTCCTCCGTTCCGCCGCGCGAGCGCCACCGACGATCGGCCGGATGCGACGAGCCCCCGCCGAAGCGATTCGGCGGGGGCTTCCGGCATCGTCGGGCGGATCGGAACCCGCGATCAGCCGAGGTTGAAGCGGGACGAGATGTCCTGGTGGCTCACGGCGGAGACGACCTTGAACTCGTCCTGCGAGAGGAGCGGCGTGTCGCGCAGGGCGATCTTCATCCCCAGGCTCTTCTCGGTGCTCCGCAGCCACCCCGGCTCCTCCTCGAGCACGTAGAGGGCGACCACGGGGTGCACGCGCACCACCAGGTTCTTCTCCTTGCCGTCGGCCCAGGCGCGGCGGATGGCGCGCTCCACCCGGCGGATCACCGTCTCGGGGGTGAAGATGCGGCCGGTACCGCCGCAGGTGGGGCACGCCTCGGTCTGCGTCTGGTAGAGCGAGGGACGCACGCGCTGCCGCGTCATCTCGATCAGCCCCAGCTCGCTCACCTGGAACGCCTTGGTGCGCGCCCGGTCGCGGCTCAGGTGCTGGCGGAGCTCCTGCAAAACCTTTTCGCGGTTCTGCTTGGTCTCCATGTCGATGAAGTCGCAGACGATGATCCCGCCCACGTCGCGCAGCCGCACCTGCCGCGCGATCTCGCGCGCCGCGTCGACGTTGGTCTTGAAGATCGTCTTCTCCGGGTCCTTCTTCCCCGTGTAGCGCCCGGTGTTCACGTCGATCGAGACCAGCGCCTCGGTGGGCTCCACGATGATGTAGCCGCCCGAGGGGAGGTTCACGCGGCGCTGGAAGGCGTCGCGGATCTCGCTCTCGATGTCGTACGCGTCGAAGAGGGGCTTGGGGTCGGTGTACAGGCGGACGCGCTCGATCAGCGAGGGATCGACCTGCTCCAGGTACGCGCGCACGTCGTCGTACACCTGCTGGCTGTCGACGATGAGCGAGTCGACCTTCTGGCTGAACAGGTCGCGGATGATCCCCGCCACCAGCTTGGCCTCGCGGTGCACCGCCGCGGGAGCCCGCCCCCTGGACGCCTTCTTCTGGATCTGCTTCCAGAGCTGCATCAGGGCGCGCAGCTCGCGCTCGAAGGTCTCCTTGGTGAGCTCCTCGCCCACCGTGCGCACGATCACGCCGCCGCTCTTCGGTGGCAGCGCCTCGCGCGCGATGGCACGCAGCCGCGCGCGCTCCTCGCGGTCTTCGATCTTGCGGGAAACGCCCACGTGATCGCTCCCCGGCATGTACACCAGGAAGCGCCCCGGGAGGGAGATGTGGGCGGTGACGCGGGGGCCCTTGGTGCTGATCGGCTCCTTGGAGACCTGCACCAGCAGCTCCTGCCCCTTCTTGACGATGTCCTGGATCGGCGGCAGGGCGCGGCGGCCGCGCCCCCCGCCACCGCCGCCGTTGCCGGCCGGCGCATCGTCGTCGTCGTCCGGCTGCGCGCCGGGCTCCTCGTCTTCGTCGCCGTCGTCGAGCGCCACGTCGCTGACGTGCAGGAACGCGGCCTTTTCGGTGCCGATGTCGACGAAGGCGGCCTGGATGCCGGGTAGGACGGCTTCGACCCGCCCCTTGTAGATGTCGCCCACCATCCGCGCCGCGTCGGGCCGGTCTACCATCAGCTCCACCAGGACGTCGTCCTCGAGGATGGCGACCCGGGTTTCGCGGGCGGTGGTGTTCATCAGGATCTCGCGCTTCACGCCGCCCTCCAGGTGTGGGCGTGCGGGGCGAGACCATTCAGGGGTGCGGGCCGACCCCGCGGCGCGCTCTCGGCGCCGCGCTGGATGGATCGAACCATGCTGGACTGCCTCTGTGGGCCGCGTGGCGCCGTGCGGTGACGGCGCGCGCCGGCTCTGGTCAGTGGGCGAGCTCGCGAAGGATGTTGCGTGCGATCACCAGTCGCTGGATCTCGCTGGTCCCCTCGCCGATCTCGCAGATCTTGGCGTCGCGCATCATGCGCTCCACCGGGTATTCCTTGGTGTAGCCGTAGCCGCCGTGCACCTGCACGGCCTTGGTGGTCACGCGCATGGCCGTTTCGCTGGCGAACAGCTTGGCCATCGCCGCCTCCTTGCCGAACGGCTGCCCCGTTTCCTTCAGCCACGCCGCGTGGTACACCAGGTGCTTGGCGGCCTCGATCTCGGTGGCCATGTCGGCCAGCGTGAACTGGATTCCCTGGAACTCGGCGATGGCCTGCCCGAACTGCTTGCGCTCGGTGGCGTAGGCACGGGCCTGCTCGTACGCCCCCTCGGCGATCCCCAGCGAGAGCGCGCCGATGCCGATGCGGCCGGCGTCCAGGGTCTTCATGAAGTTGATGAAGCCCTGCCCCACCTGGCCCAGCACGTCGTGATCCGGGACGAACGCGTCTTCCAGGATCAGCTCGCGGGTGTCGCTGGCGCGCCACCCCATCTTGTCTTCCTTCTTCCCCGCGCGGAGGCCCCGGGTGTAGCTGAGCGCCCCGTCTGCCGCGTGCCCCACCCCGACTTCGCCGGCCCGCTCCAGGTCGGCCGTGGGCTTGCTGACGATGAAGGAGGTGATCCCCTTGGTCCCCTTCTCGCGGTCGGTCTGCGCGGTCACCACGAACACCTCGCCCACGCCGGCGTGGGTGATGAAGATCTTGCTCCCGTTCAGCACCCAGCCGCCATCGACCTTCGTGGCGGTGGTCTGCGTTCCGCCCGCGTCGCTCCCGGCGCCCGGCTCGGTGAGCCCGAAGCCGCCGAGCACCGAGCCGCTGGCCAGCAGCGGCACGTAGCGCTGGCGCTGGTCGTCGCTGCCGAAGCTGACGATCGGCGAGGTGCCCAGGGTGGTGTGGGCGCTCACGGTGATGGCGTGGCTGGCGTCGACCTTGGCCAGCTCGTGGATCACGATCATGTAGGCGATGCCGTCCATCCCGGCGCCCCCGAGCTCCTCGCTCCAGGGGATGCCGAACAGGCCCAGCTCGCTCATCTTGGCGATGTTCTCCCACGGGAACTCGCCCGACTGATCGAGCCCCGCGGCCACGGGCGCGATCTCGTTCTGCGCGAAATCGCGGACCAGGTCGCGGATCTGCCGGTGGTCCTCGTTGAAATACCGTTCCATCGCTCCCACGACCCGTTCGGGCGGAAAATTCGGTTGTCCGTTCAGACTCGTGCCGAAAGCGCGGAATCTATCCGTATCGGGAGTTTCCCGAAAGATTTGGTCTCCCGCATCGCTTCCGTCCCCGCGCCAGGATTGCGGATTCCAGGCCAGCGGATGCACGATGCCCGAGCCGATCCGCCATCCACCGCGCGATTTTCACCTGTTTCCACCGGGTCGTCCGATGCTGAGAGCCGCCGTTCGGCTGGTACTCGCGCTGGCCGCGGCGTCCGCGTGCGACGGACGAGGCGATGCCGGAGGGCGTGGCGAGCGCGCGGTGCCGTTCACCGAGATCGAGGGCCCGGGCGCGGCGTGCCGGGGACGACGGATGGCGGTGGTGGCGCGCGGCCAGGAGGAGTGGCGCCAGCTCTGGGACGCGTGCGGCGCCACGGCCCCCGCGGTGGATCTCACCGGGCGGATGGCGATCGTGTACGCGTCGGGGTGGGCGGGCGGTGGCTTTTCGATGCAGCTGGAGGGCGTCACCGAGAACGCCGCGGGCGACCTGGTGGTTCACCTCGCCACCACGTCGCCGCGCGCGGGGTGCACGGAGCCCGCGTCGGTCGTGTATCCGCGGGTGGCCGTGCTCGTTCCCGCGCGCGACGCTCCCATCCGCATCGTGCGGCGGCACCGGCGCACGCGCTGCTGACCTGCCTCCGCTGAAGGCGGCACCGTCGCGCGGCGGCGGCCACCTCGCCGCGCTCGGAGAGGGGCGGACGCTCGCCCAGCAGGCGGCGCGCACCGGCTTCATCGCACCACCGGCCGCAGCCAGATCGCGCCCGGAGCCGGCCGGGGCGGATGAATCCGCGGCAACGACCACACGAAGTCCGCCTGCGCGGCGCCTGCGCGGACTACCGGCTCATGCCCGGACGACGGGATGGTGCGCGGCACGGGCGCGACGGTGATGGCGCCCGTGGGCTTCGTCGCGCCGCCGACGGCGACCGCCTCAGCAGGTGTAGCCGTCGCACGAGGCGTAGAGGCAGGTGTCGCACTGCGTGGCGCCGGTGCCGGTCCCCCCCGTGCCGCAGTCGCAGGTGCCGCCGCAGCTCCGCAGCTCGTACGTCTGGTAGCCGCACCAGGGGCTCTCCCACGTCTGGCACGCCGTGTCGAACGTCGCCTCCGCGCCACGGACGGTGCCGGGCGGCTCTATCCGCGCCGCGGTGCGGAACGACTCCACCGCCAGGCCCTCGAGCGCCAGCTTCAGCTTGCGCATGGTCTCTCCCGGCTCACGCCTTGGTGACGGTCACGGTGGCGGTGGTGCGAGTGCCGTTGGTTTCCACGCACTCGGCGTACACCAGGTATTGCGCCCCGGAGGTCATGCTCCCCGCGCTCGGGCCGGCATTCTCTCGGAAGTCGTAGTAGGGGGGCGAGGGGCTCGCGGCGGTGATGGTGGGCGAGAATGCGAACACCGAGCTGATCCATGCCGTACCGTTCCAGAAGTAGCTGTCGCTCAGCCGCTTGTACTCCACGGTGCAGCGGTTGAGGCCGGTGGCCGCGTTGACCGCGCCGAGGGTGGGAAAGCCCTCGCTGTTGCGGAGCGTGTTCACCACCTGCCCGTTCGACGATGGATTGGTGAGCGTAACGATCGGCGTCGATGCGCCGGCGCCCGATCCGGATGAGCCCGCGCCAACCCAGGCTCCCACGCAGATCGCGCCAATCATCCAGCCAGCGGAGTGGATCATCTCGCCCTCGCTTTCAAAGGGAACATGATCGGACGTACATCCTCCCCGATGGACAGATGGGAGATGCACAACAGTTACCGCCGCATTATGCGTGCCGAACAGGCACGCGGAATCGACGTTCAGCAGCGGATCGAGAGCCGGGAGTCCGCGTTCGCGAGCTGAGCCGCCACCCCCTGTAGCCGAGCGCCCGGGAGCGGATCTTCACCGCCCCCGGGCTGGCCCGCGTCGAAATCAATCCGCGTTCGCCGTCGTCTCCTCCACCGGCTCGGGCAGGGCGGCCTCGCCCGCATCTTCCGGCACGTCGCCGCCGGTCTCCGACGAATCCGTGGCATCGGTCTGCGACGCCGCGCTTCCGGGCTCGGGCGCGGCGCCGAGGCCGGTCTCCATCAGCCCGGCGACGAGCCGGGTGAAGCGCACGGAGTCGTGCGGCTCGGCGCCCTCGGCCAGGAGCGACCAGCCCAGGAGGAGGTCGGCGTAGTCGCCCACCACCGTGTCGTCGGCGTTCGCGTCGAAGCGGCGGCGGAGGCCCCGCACCAGCGGATGCCCGGCGTTGAGCTCCAGGATGCGCCGCTGGCGGATTCCATCGCGCCCGCTGGAGAGGAAGCGCTCCAGCTGCGGCGAGTAGTCGTGCTCGGCGACCACCAGCACCGCGGGCGACTTCGTGAGCCGGCCGGAGAGGCGCACCTCCTTCACCCAGGTGTCCAACCGCTTCTGGATGGCGGCGAGGAAGGGCTCGAACTCCTTCTTCCGCTCGTCCGCGCCGTCCTTCTTCTCCGCCTCGTCCAGCTCCACGGCGCCCTTGGCCACCGAGCGCAGCTTCTTCCCCTCGTACTCGGTCACCGACTGCGCCACCAGCTCGTCCACGGGATCGGTGAGGTAAAGCACCTCCCAGCCGCGGTCGCGGAAGGTCTCCAGCGCGGGCGAATGCTCGATCTGCTCGCGGCTGGCGCCCGTGAGGTACCAGATGTCGGTCTGCCCCTCGGGCATCCGCTCCACGTACTCCTTGAGCGTGGTGAGCGAATCGGCGTCGCGCGACGAGCCGAAGAGGAGGAGGCCCAGCAGCGCGTCGCGGTTGTCCCAGTCGCTGTCCACGCCCTCCTTCACGGCGCGGCCCAGCTCGCGCCAGAAGCCCTCGTACTTCGCCCGGTCGGCCTCCAGCATCCGCTTGAGCGTGTCGATCACCTTCTTGGTCAGCGTGCGGCGGATCTGCCGGACGTGGCGGTCGTTCTGCAGCATCTCGCGCGAGACGTTCAGCGGCAGGTCGGGGCTGTCCACGGCGCCGCGCACCCAGCGCAGCCAGCGCGGGAGCAGCTCCTCGCTGTTCTCGCGCACCAGCATGCGCTTCACGTACAGGCGCAGGTTGGGCTTGAACCCCGGGTAGTACAGGTCCACCGAACCGCGCTGGGGGACGAAGAGCACCGCCTGGAACTCGACCAGCCCCTCGCCGCGCGTGTGCACCGTCTCCAGCGGCTCGCCCCAGTCGTGCGAGATCTGCCGGTAGAAGTCGGCGTACTCCTCCGTCGTGACCTCGGCCGGCGGCCGCGCCCAGATCGGCTTCATCGAGTTGAGCGGCTTCTCGGGCTCGGGCGTCTCGCCCTCGGGCACCTCGTCCGGCTTCTCGGCGGGAAGGAGGATCGGGTAGGTGATGAAGTCCGCGTGCTGGCGCACCAGGCGCTGCAGCACCCAGCGGTCGGTGTAGTCCTCGATCCCGTTCTCGCCGTCGACGGGCTTCAGGTGCAGGGTGATGGTGGTTCCCGGCCGCTCGCGCTCCGCCTCGGCGATGGTGAACGAGCCGCCGCCGGACGACGTCCAGCGCACCGCCTCGTCCGTCCCCGCCTTGCGCGTGACCAGCTCCACGCGGTCGGCCACCATGAAGCTGGAGTAGAAGCCCACGCCGAACTGGCCGATCAGCTGCCCGGCACCCTCGGTCTCCCGGAGCTTCTCCAGCGCCTCGCGCGTGCCCGAGCGGGCGATGGTGAAGCTCCGGGAGACCGA
>Ga0247773_1000499_pt1 | contig 16045 bp, 8 predicted proteins | sample UWRJL092311B6_FD_179934 | JGI IMG/M metagenome (GOLD analysis project Ga0247773, IMG submission 179934) | Plant litter microbial communities from Arlington Agricultural Research Station in Wisconsin, United States - UWRJ-L092-311B-6 | ecosystem: Environmental > Terrestrial > Plant litter >...
TGCAGCGAGTGGCTCTTCACGCCGAAGTCGTACGCCATCACCCGGAAGCGCGTCTCCCCCGAGGCGGGCACCACGTAGCGCTCGTGGGTCGACACCTCGTCGGCCAGGTCGAGCCCGGTCATATCGGGCTGCTCGCGGATCTGGCGCAGCAGATCGTCGGCCGCGACGGTGGCCGGGGCGATGGCGCCGCGCATGGCGCCGGCCGAGCGGATGTGGCGGGTGAGCGCGCGCGTGTCCACGCCGCTGATGCCGACCACGCCGTGCCGCTGGAGATAGGACTCGAGCGACTCCTTCGCGCGCCAGTTGCTGAACACCGGCGGCGCCTCGTGGATCACGAAGCCGGCCGCCTGCGGGCCGGCGGATTCCTGGTCCTCGGGGTTCGCGCCGTAGTTGCCGATCAGCGGATAGGTCATGGTGACCAGCTGGCCGGTGTACGACGGATCGGTGAGCACCTCCTGGTAGCCGGTCATGGAGGTGTTGAACACGACCTCGCCGAAGGCGGTGCCGGCGGCGCCGTACTGCTCGCCCCGGAAGCTGCGCCCGTCTTCCAGCATCAGAACCGCGGCCTCGGCCACCCGGGTCTCCTTGCGCAACGTTGGTCAAGTGATTGGACCCGGCGGGTTTGCGGGCCGCGTGAATCTACGGTCGCGACGCCGCGTGTCAACGGGCGGCGGTTTGGATCTTGTTGCGGTGTTCGGCGGCGGCGCGGGTGGCGGGCGGACGGGTGGCGGTTAGATTTGCGCGCGCCGCCTGGTGCGAAAGTACGAGAGTGCGAACGTGCGAAGTGCGAGAGTGAACCGCGTCCCGGTCCGCGGCGCCTTCTCGCCGACGTGCCTTCGATGCTCGACCGCCTCGCGCGCGCGGCGGTCGCCGTTACTTTCGCACTTTCGTACTCGTACTTACGCACTCTCGCACTCGGTTTCGATGTCCGACCTTCCGCTCGTCTTCGTCTACGCCGACGAGAGCTGCCTGGGAAACCAGTTCAAGAACAAGGATCGCCCCGGCGGCGCCGCGGGGCTGGTGGAGTTCTGGCACCCCGACAAGGGATGGATCCGCCGCGACTTCTGGGTCAGCGAGCCCGACACCACCAACAACCGCATGGCCATCCGCAGCGCCATGGTGCCGCTGGCCGCGCTCAAGGGCCCGTCGCGCGTGGTGTTCACCACCGACAGCCGCTACCTGGTGGATGCCATGAGCGAGTGGGTGCACGGGTGGGCGGCGCGCGGATGGCAGCGCAAGACGGGCGCGATCGAGAACCTGGAGCTGTGGAAGGCCCTCCTTCCCATCGCCGCGCGGCACCAGCTGCAGTGGCGGTGGGTGAAGGGGCACGCCGGACATCCGCAGAACGAGTACGCGAATTTCCGCGCCATCCAGGCCGCGTCGAAGCAGCTGGACACCGGCGGTCTCATCCCCTCCACCTTCGACGAGTGGATCCAGTCCGAGCAGGAGAAGGAGCGCTACCTCGACTTCTTCCCCATGCCTCCCGAGCGCTTCCAGTTCAAGGCCGCCCGTACGCTCCCGCGCGGGTGAAACGCTCGCTGGACCGCGACGGAAACAGCGACTGCGAAACGTGAACACGGAGCCACGGAGAGCACGGGCGCCACGGTAACCGCGATCGAGTACCGTGGCTCCGTGCTCCTCCGTGATTCCGTGTTCACGTTTCAGATCGTCTTCGCCGCCACGTCCGCCGAGACGAGCGAGGCGATGCCGGCCCGGCCCCGCCGGCATCGTCTCCACCGCGGCGATGATGCCGGAGAGGACGCGCTCGAAGCCGGCGAGCGCGAGCGGGCAGGTGGGGCTCCGTGCTCACCGCGGTTGCCGTCGAGGTCCGGTGATCTCGGAACTCTGGACGCGGAGCTGCGCGGAGAACACCTTGTTGCCACGCCCTCCGCGAGTCATCGGGCCGGACCAACTCCGCCTCATCGTCACACGCCCACACGCCCCATCCGCCACGCCATGCCCGGCACACCTCCCGACCCGAATTCGCAGACGGATCCACAGGGCCCGTTCACCTTCGGCCAGATCTACCGGCAGGAGCTGGACGAGCTGCGCGCCGGCGTCTTCGCCGAGCCCGGCGCTCCACACACCGCCGCGCACCCCGACCGCGACGCGGCGCTGAAGCGGCTGTACACCGAGGTCCACGCGAAGCTCGACGGCTCCGCCGGGCGCGAGCCGCTGGCGGCGCTCTGCTTCTCGGGCGGCGGCATCCGCAGCGCCACCTTCAACCTGGGCGTGCTGCAGGCGCTGGCCCGCTGCGGCGTGCTCCCGCGCTTCGACTACCTCTCCACCGTGTCGGGCGGCGGATACATCGGCGGGTGGTTCCAGGCCTGGCACCGTGCCTCGGGCGAGGACGTGTTCCGCCAGCTGGGCCGCAAGGACCTCCCCGCGAACCCGCTGGCTCCCGAGCCCGACCCCATCGACCACCTGCGCGAGTACGCCAACTACCTCACCCCGCGCACCGGCCTCTTCTCGCTGGACCTGTGGACCGCGGTCGCCGAGATCTCGCGCAACCTGCTGCTGAACTGGCTGGTGGTGATCCCCGTGCTGGCCGCGCTCCTCGCCCTCCCCCAGCTCTGCCTGCTCTTCGTGCGGGTGACCCCCCGGTTCGCGCCGTGGGACCTGGCGATCGCCGGGCTGATCCTCGGCTTCGCCGCGCACCTCGCCACCTTCCTGTACCGCGAGCAGCAGCTGAGCCGCACCGCCGGGCTGCTGCGCTCCGGCAGCGCCGGCACGGCGCCGCCCCGCCCCGGCTCGGCGCGGGGAAAGACGCAGGTGGCGCTGATGATGGTGCCGCTCTGGCTGTCGTCGCTGCTGATGGCGCTCGCGGGGATGTGGCTTCCGCCCGGCTTCGCCGGGAACGAGGCGAGCTGGCGCCGGATCGAGGCGGCGGTGACGATCTGGCTGGTGCTCGCGCCCTTGGTGGCGTGGACGGTCTCGGTGCTCGTCTTCCGCGCGCGGCACCCGGCGCGCCGGGCGGTGGGGTGGGAGCTGGTCTCGCTGCTGGCCGCGGGGGCGATCGCCACGGCCATGCTCCTGTTCGCCGGCATCCGCGCGGGGGTGCCCTGGTTCCAGGCGCACCCGGCGGCGTTCGTGGCGCTGGGGATCCCCGTGTTCCTGGGCGTGCACCTGCTCGGCCACGCGCTGTTCGTGGGCGGCGCCAGCCTGGCCGAGCGCGGAACCGGCGTGTACGCGCCGGTCACCGAGATGGACCGCGAGTGGTGGGGGCGCTACTCGGGGTGGGTGCTGGTGGCGATGGCGGGGTGGATCGGCGTGGCCGGGGTGGTGATGGTCACGCCGGCGCTGCGCGAGTGGGTGGGCGCGGGGCTGGCGAAGTGGCTGGAGGCCCTGGGCGGCGTCTCCGGCGTGGTGGTGTGGCTGCTGGGGCAGAGCACCCGCACGCTCTCCGGCCGCCGCGACGACCAGGGCGGCGGATCGAAGGTGGCGGAGCTCGCGCTCAAGGTGGCGGTCCCGCTCTTCTGCGTGGCCGTCGCGATGCTGCTGGCGCTGGGCACCGCCGCGCTGGGGAGCGCGATCATCTCCCCGGCGCTCTTCACCGGGCCGGGCGTGGCGCCGGGCCAGGTCCTTCGCTTCCTGGGGATGATCGCGGTGCTGGCGGCGGTGGGGTCGCTGGCGGCGGCGGTGGTGAACGTGAACCGCTTCTCGCTCCAGGCGCTGTACCGCAACCGGCTGGTGCGCGCCTACCTGGGCGCCTCGCGCGGCGACCTGCGCAAGCCCGACGCCTTCACCGGCTTCGACCCGGCCGACGACCTGTTCCTGCGCGACCTGTGGCAGCGGGGCGGCGGCGTGCGGCAGCGGCCGATGGCCGTGATCAACGCCACGCTGAACCTGGTGGCCGGCCAGAAGCACCTGGCCTGGCAGCAGCGCAAGGCGGAGAGCTTCAGCATGACGCCGCTGTACTGCGGCAACTTCCACGACGGCTACCGCGCCACCGGCGAGTACGGCGGCGCGGGAGGGATGCGGCTGGGGACGGCGGTGGCCACCTCGGGCGCGGCGGCCAACCCCAACATGGGCTTCTACTCGTCGCCCGCCGTCACCTTCCTGCTCACGCTGCTCAACGGGCGGCTGGGGATGTGGCTGGGGAACCCGGGGACGCCGGGCGACGCCACCTGGCGCCTTCCCGGGCCGCGCTGGGCGCTGCGCCCCATGCTGGCCGAGCTGTTCGGCTTCACCAGCTCCGCGCACCCGTACGTGAACCTCTCCGACGGCGGGCACTTCGAGAACCTGGGCGTCTACGAGATGGTGCTGCGCCGCTGCCGCTACCTGGTGGTGAGCGACGCCGCCAGCGACCCGAAGCCCGGCTTCAGCGACCTGGGGAACGCCATCCGCAAGGTGCGCATCGACTTCGGTATCCCGATCGTGTTCGAGAAGACGATCCTGATCTCGCCGCGCGAGGAGAGCCCGATGGGCCTGTACTGCGCCACCGCCACCGTGCGCTACTCCGCCGTGGACGAGGGGGCGGACCCGGCCGACGATGGCAGGCTGATCTACATCAAGCCCGCGCTCTTCGGCCGCGGCGGCGAGACGGTGCCGTACGACGTGCGCGCCTACGCCAACCTGTCGCAGACCTTTCCGCACGAGACCACCGCCGACCAGTGGTTCAACGAGTCGCAGTTCGAGAGCTACCGCATGCTCGGGCTGCACGCGGTGCAGCAGATCTCGTCCGGGTGCGGCGGGCCGGGGATCCCCGGCCTGTTCGCCGCCGTCGATGCGTACATGGCGGCGAAGGCCGATGACGCACCTTCTTCGTCCGGCACCAGCTGAGGCGTGGCGGCGGGCTCTCCAAACAAGAGAACACGGAACTACAACGGGAACCACAACGGCAGGGGCAACGGTTGATTCATCGCGGATCAACCGTTGCTCCGTTTTTCACCGTCGTCGTTCCGTTTCCCCCGTTGTGGTTCCGTGTTCTCTTTTTTGAGATCGCCCGGCTCGCGCACGGCCGCTCACGGAACGCTGACACCGTACGGAATCGCGACGGTGGACCTATCTACCGGATTGGCAGTAACTTAGGGTGGACGGGCGGGCGATGGCGGGCGGGTTCGCGACAGGTGGACGATTTTCATCCGGCGAGCTAAATCGAGCAACGGCAACGGGTTGGATGATGGGGTGCGGTGGGTCCGTTTCTCGCCTTGAAGAGGCGCGTCCGCCGGAGGGTCAGGAGCGGACGGACGAGCCTACCGACGCAACGAAGACCTCACCCCCTACATCGGGACCACCGGCCATGCTGAGCGGACGGATCATGATCGTGAGCGATCGCCAGGAGGTGATCGCCGAGCTGCAGCCCATCATCCGCGCGGGGCAGCACCTGGCGCTCTCGGTGCCCACCGGCGCCGAGGCGCTGCGCACGCTGGAGGAGGGGCTGGTCCCCGACGTGGTGATCAGCGACCTGGGCTCCGGCCGCTCGCTCGAAGACATGGACTACATGCTCCGCTTCCGCGAGCTGAACCGCGTGGGCCGCCACCTGGCCGTGGTGGAGAACGACGCGCCCTTCGCGCGGCAGGGCGACACCATCCCCGCCCGCGGCCGGCTCCCGGAGCTCACGGCGCTCCCCCGCCCCTTCGCCCGCGACCAGGTGACCCGCCGCATCGACGACGCCATCCTGCGCGTGGACCACGACCTTCGCGCCCTGCGCGGCGAGATGTGGCGCGAGATGCACCGCATGCAGCAGGCGATGCGGCAGATGCAGCGCGAGACGGTGAACGCGCTGGCCAGCACCGTGGCCGCGCGCGACCCCTACATGCACGGGCACGCCACCCGCGTGGCCGAGCTGTGCGTGCGGGTGGCCGACGCGCTGAAGCTCCCGGCCGACCAGCGCGAGCTGCTGGAGACCGCCGCCGTGCTGCACGAGATCGGCAAGGCCAGCGTGCCGCTGGAGCTGCTGCACAAGACCACGCCGCTCACCGCCGGCGAGCTGGAGGTGATCCGCGGCCACGCCCGCGTGGGCGCCGGGATCGTGGGCGGCGTCCCCGCGCTCAAGGGCGCCGCGCCGCTGGTGCTGCACCAGGGGACCGACCATGCCGACCTTCCCGGCCACATCGAGCCGCGCGACCCCGCCTTCCTCCTCGCCGGCATCCTGCGCGTGGTCGACGCGTACGACGCCATGCTGAGCCCGCGCAGCTACCGCGGGCCCATGACGCGCGACTACCTGGAGCAGACGCTGCTGTCCGGCGCGGGGACGCGCTTCAACCCGCAGGCGGTCGACGCGCTGCTGGGGCTCACCCGTCCCGACCCACGTCCTGAAGCCCGTACTGCTTGATCTTGGCATGCAGCGTGGCGCGCGAGATCCCCAGCTTGTCGGCCGCCAGCGTGCGGTTGCCCCCGGTCAGGTGCAGCGTCCGCTCGATGTGGCGGCGCTCCACCTCTTCCAGGGTGAGCACCTCCCAGTCCTGCCGCTGGGCGCGCGGCGCGCCCGGCGCGCGCAGCTGCTCGGGAAGGTGCTCGGGGTTGATGCGGTCGGCGCCGCGCGCCAGCACCAGCGCGCGCTCCAGGGCGTTGCGCAGCTCGCGCACGTTGCCGGGCCAGCCGTAGCCCACCAGCAGGTCCAGCGCCTTGGCCGAGAGCTCGCCCGGGCTCTGCGGGTGCTTGCGCGCCAGGTCGCGCAGCGACGCGTGGACCAGCTCCAGCACGTCTTCCCGGCTCCGCTCGCGCAGCGGCGGGATGGTGAGCGGGAAGACCGAGAGGCGGTAGAACAGGTCCTCGCGGAAGCGGCCGGCCTTCACGTCGCCGGCCAGGTCGCGGTTGGTGGCGGCGAGCAGGCGCACGTCCACCTCGATCTCGCGGGTGCCGCCCAGGCGGCGGAAGGCGCGGGTCTCCAGCACCTTCAGCAGCTTGGGCTGGAGGCCGGGGTCCAGGTCGCCGATCTCGTCCAGGAAGATGGTGCCGTGGTCCGCCACCTCGAACAGGCCGCGCTTCATCTCCTTGGCGTCGGTGAAGGCGCCCTTCTCGTGGCCGAAGAGCTCGCTGTCGAGGAAGGTGGCGCTCAGCCCCGCGCAGTTGATCTCCACGAAGGGGCCGCGCGAGCGCGGCGAGCGCGCGTGGATCATCTGCGCCACGTAGCTCTTGCCGGTGCCGCTGTCGCCCAGCAGGAGGACCGAGGTGCCGGGCGAGCTGGCGACCAGCTCCACCTGCCGCGCCAGCTCCTGCATCCGCGGGCTGGCGCCCAGCACCGCCGAGCGGCTGCGCTCCTCCATCCGCTCGGCCAGGAACTCGTTGGCGCGCTTGAGCTCCACCTTCTCCACCGCGCGCTCGGCCGCCTGCTGCAGGTGCGCGAAATCCACCGGCTTGGTGAGGAAGCTCTCCGCGCCCAGCTGCATGGCCTCGACCGCGGTGTTCACCTCGGCGTGGCCGGTGAGCATCATCACCGTGGCGCCGCGCGACACCAGGATCTCCAGCGTCTGCAGCCCCGAGAGGCCGGGGAGATTCACGTCCAGCACCACCAGGTCCGGCCGTTGGGCATCGTACGTGCGAGCACCATCCTCTCCGGACAGTGCTTGATACACCTCCCACTCCTGGCGCTCGAAGAACTTGGCCAGGACGCGCACCACGGCGGGCTCGTCGTCGATCAGCAGGACGGAACGCGGCATCGGATCTCGGGTTCGTTGGGCCGACAGGATGGTGCCGAACGGCTTCGGCGAGTTAGCAGGTTCACCCGGACCGCGCAAGCACGGACGCGGCGGCACATCACGGACTGCCCCACCCAGGCGGGATGATGGACGACACACTTCTCCACGGCGCGAGGATCCTCGCGATCGACGACGAAGACGCCAATCTGCGCCTCCTGGGGCGGATGCTGGACCGCGCGGGCTTCGCGAACCTCACCACCACGCGCGACCCGGCGCAGGCGCTCTCCCTCTTCCGGCTGACGCGCCCCGACATCGTGCTGCTGGACCTGCACATGCCCGGGATGGACGGGATGCAGGTGCTCGGCCAGCTTCGCCCGCACCTGCAGGAGGAAGGGTGGCTCCCCGTGCTGATGCTCTCGGGCGACCTGACGCCCGAGGCGCGGCAGGGGGCGCTGGCCAGCGGCGCGCGCGACTTCCTGGCCAAGCCGTTCGACCCCACCGAGGCGGTGCTGCGCATCCGCAACCTGCTGGAGATGCGCTTCCTGCACCGCCACGTGCGCGAGGAGAACCGGCGGCTGGAGCGGAAGGTGGCCGAGCGCACCCGCGACCTGGAGCTGGCGCAGGCCGAGATGCTGGAGCGCCTGGCGCAGGCCGCCGAGCTGCGCGACGACGAGACCGGCGAGCACGTGCGCCGCGTGGGCGACCTGGCCGCCGGGATCGCCCACGCCATGGGGCTGGACGAGGGCTTCGCCGCCATGCTGCGCCGCGCCGCCGCCCTGCACGACGTGGGGAAGATCGGCATCCCCGACGCCATCCTGCGCAAGCCCGGCCCGCTCACCAGCGACGAGCGCGTGCGGATGAACGAGCACGCGCAGATCGGGGCGCGCATCCTGGCCGGCGGGCGCAGCGAGCTGATGGCCATGGCCGAGCGCATCGCCGCCAGCCACCACGAGCGCTGGGACGGCACCGGCTACCCGCGCGGGCTCTCCTCCGACGGCATCCCGCTCGAGGCGCGGATCGTGGCCGTGGCCGACTTCTACGACGCGCTCACGCACGACCGGCCGTACCGCCCCGCCTTCCAGCCGCACGTCGCCATCGCCGAGGTGGAGCGGGGGCTGGGGACGCACTTCGACCCCGAGGTCGGGCGCACGCTCCTGCGGCTGGTCCACGCGCAGGCCATGGCGGCGTAAGGGGGATCGCCGAACCGTTCGTCCGGAGGCGGAGGACCGCGCATCGTCGCGGTCCTCCGCTTCTTCGTATCCCCCGCTGTCTCAACCAGGGGGCGCTTCGCGCGAGCAGCGGAGGGCACGGAGCAACGGTTGATGCAGCGCGAGTCACTCGCCTGGGCGCAGTCCCCCGGCGGGGTGGTCACCGGCCGCGCTTCATCACCTCGGCCACGCGCTGGAGGAGCGTTTCGGGGGAGAAGGGCTTGGGGAGAAGGTCCACGTCGGGCGAGAGGCCGTGCTCGGCGATCGCGTCGCCGGGGTAGCCGCTCATGAAGAGGATGCGGGTGGCCGGGCGGAGCTGCCGCACGCCCGTGGCCACGCGCTGGCCGCCGCCGCCGGGCATCACCACGTCGGTCAGCAGCAGGTCGATCGCGCCGGCGTGCGTGCGGGCAAGCTCCAGCGCCTGCTCGGGGTTGGCCGCCTCGAGCACGCGGTAGCCGCCGCGGCCCAGCACCCGGCGGGTGAGCGAGCGCACGGTGTCCTCGTCTTCCACCAGCAGCACGGTGGCGCCGCCGCCCTCGCCGGTGAGCGTGCGCGGGCGCGCCGCCTCGGGCACGTCGCCCTCCTGCGCGCGCGGGAGGAGCACCACGAAGCGGCTCCCCTCGCCCGGCGGGCTCTCGGCCCACACGTACCCGCCGCTCTGCTTCACGATCCCGTACACGGTGCTGAGCCCCAGCCCCGTTCCCTTCCCCGCCGGCTTGGTGGTGAAGAAGGGCTCGAACAGGTGCTGCATCACCCCGTCGTCGATCCCGGCGCCGGTGTCTTCCACGTCCAGCCGCACGTAGTCGCCCGCGGCCAGGTAGTACGGCCACCCGCCGGCCACGGGGTCGCCGGTGACGTGGGCCTGGCCGGTGCGGATGGTGAGGGTGCCGCCGCCCGCCATCGCGTCGCGCGCGTTCACCGCCAGGTTCAGCACCACCTGCTCCACCTGGCCGGGGTCGGCGCGCACCCACCCCGGCTCCGGCGCCAGCCGCACGTCGATCGCCACGTCTTCCTCGATCAGCCGGCGGAGCATGCGCTGCGTTTCGCCGATCACGGCGTTCAGGTCCACCACGCGCGGCTGCAGCACCTGCCGCCGGCTGAACGCCAGCAGCTGCCGCGTGAGGTCCGACGCGCGCTGCGAGGCGCGCTCGATCTCTTCCACGTCCTCGCGCCAGGGGCTGCCGCCGGGGAGCTCGGCCAGGAGCAGGCCGGCGTTCCCCTTGATCGCGGTGAGCAGGTTGTTGAAGTCGTGCGCGATCCCGCCGGCCAGCCGGCCCACGGCCTCCATCTTCTGCGCCTGGCGCAGCTGCGCCTGCAGCTTGCGCTCCTGCGTGACGTCGCGGCCGATGGTGGCGGCGCCGCACACCTTCCCCGCCGCGTCCAGGATCGGCGACAGGGTGATGGAGACGGCCACCATCCGGCCGTCGCGGTCCGGCCGCTCGGTCTCGATGCGCGCCACCCGCTCGCCGGCGGCCACGCGCGCCAGGTTCTCGCGCTCTTCCTGGCACAGCTCGGGGGGAAGCAGGTCGAACACCGACTTCCCCACCATCTCCTCCTCGGTCCACCCGAAGGTGCGGCGGGCGCCGGAGTTCCAGCTCAGGATCACCCCGTCGAGCGTCTTCGCCACCACCGACTCGTCGGTCCCCTCCACGATCGAGGCCAGGCGGCGGGCGTCGTCCTCGCTCTTGCGCCGGGCGGTGATGTCCACCGTCACGCCGCGCACGTGCACGGCGCCCTCGCCATCCACCGACACGCGCATCACGTCGCGCACCCACACCACGCGGCCGTCCGCCGCCAGCATGCGGTACTCGATCGCCTGGTCGTGGTGGTCGTGGGCGAGCGCCTCCCAGGCGCGGAGCACCCACGGCCGGTCCTCGGGGTGGAGGATGCCGGGCCAGAAGCCGGGGTCCTCGGTCCAGCGCTCGGGGGCGTGGCCCAGCATCACCCGCGCGTGGTCGCTCACGAAGGTGGTGCGCGGCGGGTCGCCCTCGGCCTCCCAGACGATGGCGTCGAGCCCCTCCACCAGCTCGCGCAGGCGGCGCTCGGCGCGCTCGGCCGAGGCGCGGATCAGGCGCTCGCGCTCCAGCAGCTCGGCGCGGGCGCGCTCCAGCCGCACCGCGTCGGTCACGTCGCGGTGGAACACGGTGAGCCCCTGGGGGCTGGGATAGGCGTGCATCTCCAGCCACGCGCCGCCGCCAGGAAGGCGCGCGGTGAAGTGCGCCGGCTCCTGGTCGCGCATGGCGGCGCGCAGGCGGTGCTCGAAGGTGGTGCCGGCCATCGCCGGGAACTCTTCCCAGAGCACGTGGCCGTCCAGCTCGCCGCGGCCGCGCCGCGCCACCCGCTCGGTCACCGGGTTGGCGTGCTGCAGCCGCCACCCGGGGTCCAGCGCGAAGAAGCCGTCGGTCATCCGCTCCAGCACGGCGATGCGCTCGCGCTCGGCCCGCGCCGCGCGGCTCGCCCGCTGCAGCGCCGACGACAGCCCGTCGCCCACGCGGCGCAGGAAGGCGGCGTGCCCCTCGTCCACCGCGCGGCCGGCGGGAACGCCCGCCACCAGCACGCCCTCGCCGCCCAGCCCGCACGCGAGCACGCGCCCCTCCCACGCGCGGGCGGCGGCGCGCCCCAGCACGGCGTGCGCGGGCACCTCCAGCACGCGCGCGGTGCGAAGGGCGCGCGCCAGCGTGGCGGTGGTGGGGGCGGCGCGCGGCATCAGCGCGTCGCCGTCGCCCGGCACGGCGGCGTGCGCGGAAAGCTCCATCCCGTCCGCCCCGGCGCGGTACACCGCCAGCCAGGGAAGGTCGGGGCCCACGGCGGCCGCGGCGCAGGCGGGGAGGGCGCGGGCACCGTCCGGCGTTCCCGCGGCCTGCGCGAGCACGGCGGTGATCACCCGGTCGCGCCGGCGCTCCACCACCTGCGCGGTGGTCTCCATGGCGGCCATGAAGATCCCGGCCACCGTGCCCGCCGCGTCACGCACGGGGCTGGCGCTGAAGGTGAAGAACGCCGGCTCCACGCCGCCGGCGCGGGTCAGCAGGATCTCGGCGTCTTCCTGCCACACGGGGTCGCCGGTGCGCATCACCCGCTCGGCCAGCGGCGCCAGGCGGTCCCAGCTCGGCGCCAGCACCTCGCGGATCGGCCGGCCCATGGCCCGGGGGTGGCGCCCGCCCAGCACGGGCACCAGCCCGTCGTTGTAGATGCCCAGCAGCTCGGGCCCCCAGAGCACGGCCATGGGGAAGCGCGAGCCGAAGATCATCTCCACGGCGGCGCGCAGCTCCATCGGCCAGGTGCGCGGCAGGCCCGGCGCGGTGTCGCTCCACGCGGCGGCGCGCAGGGCATCGGCCGCCTCGCCGGGACCGGGCCAGGGCGCGCCGGTCGGGGCCGGACCGTCCATCGCGGCTCCAAACATCACGGGAATCTTCAGGGCGTCCGTCAGCACGAGCGCACGGGATCGTGGGTATTCATCATTGGGGGATCGAGCCGCGCGCGCAACGCGACGATCGCGCCGTTTGCGACGCTGAGCGTCAAATGGTTCGTATCCAACGACTTGCGATCGGTGACGGCGCGCACTGCCGCTCGCCGGCCGCCGCCTGCTTTCCGTACACCGGGGCGGCGGGGTTCCGGGAACGGTGGCGCGCCGGCGGCTGAACCGGCGCGAGTGTCGGAATATCGTACGCGTATGGTTTTCGTACACCGGGTGGACATTTCGCTCCCTTCGTTAAAGGTACCTTAATCCGCCTTAATTGATCGTCATCATCTTTCCAAATGAGGGAACGCGGCGTTAGTGTACGAGGGAGTCGAAATCGACGATCCGCTGATGTATACGTGGCGACTCCGCACGACAGGGACTGCCGCGATTGACGTATGCTCAGGGTCTTTGACGACCTCGCATTCGCCATGTCCGCGAGGGAGATTCTCTCCGCCCCTGATAGACGGACGGCGGGAAGCGGAATTCCTCGCGCGGCCGATGACTCGCTTTGCGCCGGAACGGTGTCCGCCGATCCGGCCGGCTCCCGGATTCCGCCGCGGAGCCATCACACCCCGCAAGGAGCGGAACGATGCAGAAGATCAAGCTGGAGCTGGACGAGCTCGAAGTCACCTCGTTCGACATGCGCCGCTCGGACGACGACAAGGGCACCGTGATCGCGAACTCCACCATCTACGGCTGCACCAAGACGTACACGTTCGACACCTGTCTCTGCGAAACCGACAACCCGTGTGCGTGATTCCGCCCGCCGGGCTGGTATGACGCCCGGTGCCCGGATGATGAAGCCGCCCGCGGGGACGCATCCCGGCGGGCGGCTTCTTCGCGTTCGTCCGGCGGTTGGTTTTCCCTGCTGTCTCAACAAGGGGGCGCTTCGCGCGAGCAACGGAGGGAACGGAGCAACGGTTGAACTGCCGGCCGTTGCCGTTGACCGTGCCCTCCGCGTTCTCCGTGGCTCCGCGTTCACTTCTTTGCGATGCCCGTCGCGCCACGATCTCTTGCGACAGTGAACGGCAACGGCAACCAGTGGACACGGAGCCACGGCGGAGCACGGAGGGCATGGTGGCACCGGCGCGATCCACGCGGTCGTGGCGCTTCGTCGGCGAGGGGCCAGGGCGAACACCTGTTTCGGGCGACTGGCGCGGGGGAGCGGACCTGGCATACCTTTGACGCACGTTCTCCTCATCGGCTCACGCATTCTGTCGCTTGGGGAACCGCATTGCGTCCGTCCACCCGGAAAGGCAGGTCCATGCGCCCACGCTCCCTCCGCCTCGCGCTTCTCTCCGCCCTGTTCGCCGCGGCGGCGTGCGCGGGCGATCCCACCACGCCGCCAGCCGCACGCCCCGCCGCAGCCGGCCCACGCGCCGTGCTGGAGCCGTACACGGGGAAGATCCGCGTCGGCATCGTTCCCGAGGCGGCATCGGTGAAGGTCGGCGCCACAGTGGGGTACGACGTGCGCGAGAAGGGGACCAACGCGTACCTCGTCTCCGGCCTGGCGAACGAGCTGGTGACGGTCACGTGGAGCGCCTCCGTTCCCGTCGCCACCAACAACCGCCGGCTGCAGGTGGTGTGCACCACCAGCACCACCGACCGCGACCAGCGGGTGGCCGCCGGCGTGGCGGCCGGCTTCCCCTCGGCGTGGGAGTACGTGTCCACCGCCAGCTGCTGGCGCGTGTACATCGGCGAGCGGCCGCTGCCGATCGACGCGGCGGCGGAGAGCGCCTACCGGCAGACCGTGATCGACGCCGGGCTGGCGACCACGGCCTCGCTCTGGAAAACGGTGAACGCCACCATCAACGAGCCGCGCTACGTCACCACCAAGACCACGGGGACGTCGGCCAGCTCGCGCAATCCGCCGCGCGTGACGGTGGCCTCCACGGCGCGCGTGCTGATCGGCGGCACCACGCAGTACCGCGGCGTGGCCGAGGTGATGCGGAACGCGGCGGGGACGCTCGCGGGGATCGACGAGGTGGGGATGGAGGAGTACCTGTACGGCGTGGTGCCGCGCGAGCTGGGCCCCTCCACCTACCCCGAGGCCGAGGCGCAGAAGGCGCAGGCCGTGGCCGCGCGGACGTACGCCAGCGCCAACCTGGGGAAGCACTGGAACAACGGGTACGACCTGCTGGCCACCGTGCAGGACCAGGTGTACGGCGGCGCCGCGGCCGAGCAATCCATCAGCACCAGCGCGGTGAACGCCACGGCGGGGCTGGTGGCCACCTACAACGGCGCGCTGATCAACGCGCTCTTCTACGCCACCAGCGGCGGCAAGACCTCGAACAGCGAAGACGTGTTCAGCGTGACCGAGCCCTACCTGCGCAGCGTGTGGGACGCGCCCGCCGGGCAGGAGCTATCCTCCACCACCGCGCTGCTGAACGACCTGCGCACGCCCACCTGGACGGGCGCCTACTCCAGCTGGCACAGCTACCACCGCTGGAGCTACACCTGGACCAGGGCGCAGATGAGCTGCGTGGTGGGCGACTTCGCCAACCAGCCGGTGGGGAACGTCACCGCGATCAACATCCTGTCGCGCAACGCGGTCAGCGGCCGGGTCACGCAGATCCAGTTCGTGACCGACCAGGGCACCTTCACCGAGACGGGCACCGCCATCCGCGCGGCGATGCCGTACATCAACGGCTCCGGCATCCCCACCCTCCTCCCCAGCACCCTCTTCGTGATCGACCGGCTTACGGACGCTTCGGGGAACCTGACCGGCTACAGGGTCTACGGCGGCGGCAACGGGCACGGCGCCGGGATGGCGCAGACCGGCGCCGTGGGGATGGCGCGCGCCGGCCTCACCTACGACCAGATCCTCAAGAAGTACTACACCGGGATCGTGATCGAGGCCAAGGCCGGCACCCGCCGCGACGGCATCTCGCCCGTCGCGCCCACCACCACCGACCCGTACGACTGTGCCTCGGCGTGACCGGTCCGGCGCGGCCGGCGCATCTCGAGGGGTGAGTGACACGAGGCGGCCGGAGCGATCCGGCCGCCTCGATCTCGTCCTGGGGGGCAGCCACGCCCGACGGTATCTTCGCGATCCTCCCGGATTCCGTTCCTGGTTCCGCCGGACGGGGTGAGGTGGGAACGGGCGCCAGCCTGGTCGCGGGCGGCATTCACCTCCCTGGAGCCGGGCGATTCCATCGCCTCTCGCGGCAGCGGCGGGCAGGCGCGTCCGGCACCACGTACCGCCGCCGGGGTGGATTCCACGGCCGGGAGGAACGCCTCACTCGTGCGCTTTCTCCCGCGTTTCCAACCCGGGCACCAGGCCCTGCAGGCTCACGCCGAGGTCCTCGAGGGTGACCGGCTTCTGGATCCAGGCGACGGAGGCCGCGTCCGGGTCGGTGGCGATGTGATCGGGGAGCAATCCCGACACGATGGCCACGGCGGCATCGGGGCGCACGACCCGGATGGCGCGGATCAGGTCGAGCCCCGACATCGCGGGCATCTGCAGGTCGGTGATCACGGCGGCGAACGAGTGCGGCGCGGTGCGGAACTCCTGCAGCGCCACCGCCGGGTCGGTGAACGCGGTGCAGCGGTAGCCCAGGCGGGTGACCATGCGGGTCATCACGTGGCACAGCGGCGTCTCGTCGTCCACGTACATGATGTGCTGGCCGGCTCCGCCGGAGGCCGGGAGAATGGTGGCATCGGCACTCGCGGAATCCCCGGCCCCGGCGGGGAGGTGGATCTCGAACCGCGTGCCCGCGCCAGGCTCGCTGGCCACCGTGATGGTGCCTCCATGGTCGCGGATGATCCCGTGGACCACCGACAGCCCAAGCCCG
>Ga0247773_1000500_pt1 | contig 16032 bp, 10 predicted proteins | sample UWRJL092311B6_FD_179934 | JGI IMG/M metagenome (GOLD analysis project Ga0247773, IMG submission 179934) | Plant litter microbial communities from Arlington Agricultural Research Station in Wisconsin, United States - UWRJ-L092-311B-6 | ecosystem: Environmental > Terrestrial > Plant litter >...
CCCCGCGCGGCGTGCCGCACCCGCTGCAGGACGCCTTCGACGTGTGCGGTGCGGCGCAGTGCGGCTTCTGCACGCCGGGGATCCTGATGAGCGCCGCCGCGCTGCTGGAAGAGAACGTGCGGCCGACAAGGGACGACATCCGCGAGGCGCTGTCGGGGAACCTGTGCCGCTGCACCGGCTACACCAAGATCCTGGACGCCGTGGAGCTGGCCGCCGCCACCCTGCGCGGCGAGGTGGACGTGACCCCGCGTTCGCGCGACGTGCTCCTGCCGCCCGACGCGGTGCTGGCCAACGCGGCCGAGGAGGTGGCGCGGTGATCCGGCTCCCCATCTTCGGACGTCTGGATTCCGCTCCGACGCACACGCCTTCGCCCGCGAGGGTCGCATGACCGATTGGAAGCGTTCGTCCGACCCGCCCGCCGAGGGCGGCGGCACCGGCACGCCGCTGGTGAACGAGGTGGAGCACCCCCACGCGGGCGGCCCCGTCCCCCTTCACCCGCGCGAGGACGACGGCTACGAGCGCGACGGCTACAACGCCGAGCTCAGCGTGATCGGCCGGCGCATGCGCAAGACCGACGGGCTGTCGAAGAGCACCGGCCGCGCGCGCTACACCGACGACATCACCCTGCCGGGGATGCTGCACGGCAAGATCCTGCGCTCGCCCCACCCGCACGCGAAGATCCTGTCCATCGACACGTCGGCGGCCGAGGCGCTTCCCGGCGTGTTCGCGGTGGTGACGGGGCACGAGATGCCCACCGAGTACGGCATCATCGTGTGGACGCCCGACGAGCAGGCGCTGGCGACGGAGAAGGTGCGCTACATCGGCGACGGCGTGGCGGCGGTGGCGGCCGTGGACGAGGACACGGCCAACCGCGCGCTGGAGCTGATCCGCGTGGAGTACGAGCTCCTCCCCGCCATCTTCGACCCCGAGCACGCGCTGACGCCGGAAGGGGCGGCCACGCCCATCCACGCGGCGAAGAAGGAGGGCCACAACGGCAACATCTCCAAGATCGTCAAGCTCGAGTTCGGCGACCTGGACGAGGGGATGAAGAAGGCCGACGTGGTGATCGAGGGCGACTATTTCTTCGAGGGCACCACGCACACGCCCATCGAGCCGCACTGCGCCATCGGGCAGTGGGAAGAGGGCGGCGCGTCGGTGGGCCGGCTCACCGTGTGGTCGAGCACGCAGGTGCCGCACTACCTGCACCGCGAGCTGGCCAAGGTGCTGGAGCTGGACCCGGCGCGCATCCGCGTGATCCAGCCGGCGGTGGGCGGCGGCTTCGGCGGCAAGAGCGAGCCGTTCGACCTGGAGTTCTGCGTGGCGCTGCTGGCCATGAAGACCGGCCGGCCGGTGAAGATCCTGTACACGCGCGAGGAGGTGTTCCTGGCCCACCGCGGCCGGCACCCCTTCAAGATGAAGTACAGGGTCGGCGCCACGAGGGACGGCAAGCTGACGGCGGTGGAGGCGAAGACGCTGCTGGACGGCGGCGCCTACTCGTCGTTCGGGCTGGTGACCACCTACTACTCGGGCCAGCTGCTCACCGCGCCGTACGAGATGCCGGCGTACCGCTTCCACTCCACCCGCGTCTTCACCAACAAGCCGGCGTGCGGGCCCAAGCGCGGCCACGGCAGCGTGCAGCCCCGCTTCGCCTTCGAGGTGCAGCTCGACAAGCTGGCCGAGCGGCTGGGGATCGACCCCATCGAGCTGCGGCGCCGCAACTTCATGGGGGGGTACCGCCGCACGGTCAACGAGCTGCGGGTCACCTCCAACGGCTTCCTGCAGTGCCTCGACTCGGTGGAGCGGGCCAGCGGGTGGAAGGAGAAGTACCGGAAGATGGGGTACGGGCGCGGCATCGGCGTGGCCGGGTCGTGCTACATCTCGGGAACCAACTACCCCATCTACCCCAACAACATGCCGCAGTCGGCCGTACAGATCCTGGTGGACCGCAGCGGCCGGGTGACGGTGTTCAGCGGCGCCAGCGACATCGGCCAGGGCTCCGACTCGGTGCCGGCCTACATCGTGTGCGAGGAGCTGGGCGTGCCGCTCGACTACGTGCGCGTGGTCGCTTCGGACACGGATCTCACGCCGGTGGACCTGGGCGCCTACTCGTCGCGCGTGACCTTCATGATGGGCAACGCCTGCATCGACGCCGCGCGCAAGATCCGCAAGCAGGTGCAGGAGGCGGTGGCCGAGGCGTGGGGGTGCAAGCCCGGCCGCGTGCTGCTGGCCGGCGGCCGCGCGATGGACGGGCAGGACACGGGGCGCGCGATGCCGATCCGCGAGGCGTTCAACCTGGCCGAGGCGAAGTTCGGGACCCTGGGCGCCGTGGGGTCGTACAACACCCCCAAGGACGTGCACGGCGACTACCGCGGCGGCACCATCGGCGCCAGCCCCGCCTACTCGTTCACCGCGCACGCGGCCGAGGTGGAGGTGGACGCCGAGACGGGGTTCGTGGAGGTGAAGACGATCTGGGTGGCGCACGATTGCGGCCGCGCGCTCAACCCCACCATCGTGGAGGGGCAGATGGAGGGGTCGGCGTACATGGGCTTCGGCGAGGCGCTGATGGAGCAGCACATCCTCAAGGACGCCGACCACGGCCGCGCCGGCCTGCACAACGCGCCGTCGCTGCTCGACTACCGCATCCCCACCTCGCTGGACACGCCCGAGCTGCGCTCGCTGATCGTGGAGAGCATCGACCCCGAAGGCCCGTACGGGGCCAAGGAAGCCGGCGAAGGCCCGCTGCACCCGTCGATCCCCGCGATCGCCAACGCCATCTACGACGCCGTGGGCGTGCGCATGGACTCGCTCCCCTTCTCGCCGCCGCGGGTGTGGCGCGCGCTGCAGGAGAAGGCCACCGCCCGCCAGGAGCCCGAGCGCTACGCGGCCGACTGATTTCGCCCGGAATGCGCCACCGAAAACTGTCGCGCACTCCGTTCACATTGGTTACCTTTCCAGGGCACGCCACGCTCTGGACGGCAGACGTTTCCGCCGCCGCGCGTACCATGAGGGACAGAGATGAAGATCCTGAAGCTCCCGCACCCGGCAACCGTCGAAGACCTCCTGGCCCTCGACGAAAAGGCGGAACTCGTCGATGGACAGATCGTTCTGATGGGCGGTAACGGATTGGCGACCAACCGCCCAAACCAACTCATCTGGATGGCGCTGTACTTCCATGAGCTGGAGCATGGGGGTGGGCATGCGGTGGGCGACAAGGGTGTGTTCCTCGTCCATCTGCCCCACCGCGAGTCGCTCAGCCCGGATGTGGCGTGGTTCGTGGGCACCCACACCGATCCGGCATTCGGCGGCCCGCCCGCACTGGCGGTCGAGGTGCGCAGCCCGGGCGATTACGGGCTTCGCGCCGAGCGGAGCATGGCCGCGAAGCGGACCGAGTACTTCGCCGCGGGGACGGCCGTGGTGTGGGACGTGGACGTCCTCCGCGAGCAGGTCATCCGCGTCTATCGCCCTGACGATGCGGAGCCGACCGTCTACCGTCGTGGCGAGGTGGCGGAGGCCGAGCCCGCCGTCCCCGGCTGGCGGTTCCCGGTAAACACGTTGTTTCGCACCGCCTGACGCGCCGTCGCCATGGCTCGGATGATCGCGGGATATGCGGCGTACCGGTTCCTCGTGCGCGTGAAGCATGGCCGATGGTTGCCCGATCCCGGAGAGATCGTCGTTCTCGACCTCGGGAGGGCGGCTACGATCTACGATCTGCGTTGGGTAAGTTGCAGGGCCGAGATCGTGGACGACAGGCTGGTGGCGATCGGGCCGTCGGGAGGTGAGAACGCCATCGCCAGAGTGTCGATCCTGTTCTCGCTGAAGATGTACGAGCGCGGGCACAAAGGCGCTGGCGTCGTGCGGACCTCGGGCGCCGCGTTCCGGGTGGACTCACCACACCGCCGATCCATCTGCGCAGACGTTTCGTGGTACACGGGCCCGCGCTCGGAATCGGATCTCGCACCCATTCCTTCCCTCTTCGCCGCCGAAGTCCGTGATTTAGCGAGCTTTGGAGAGGAGGCGGAAGCGTATAGGGCCACGAAGTGCGCCGACTTCTTCGCAGCGGGGACGCAGGTGGTGTGGGACGTGGACGTGATTCGCGAGGGGCTGATCCGCGTCTACCGGGCAACCGACCCCGAGAACCCGGCCGTCTACCGGCGCGGCGAGGTGGCCGAGGCGGAGCCGGCGGTGCCCGAGTGGCGCTTTCCCGTGGACGAGCTCTGGGACTGAGGACGGACGCGATTTCTCGCCGGCTCATCTCCTCCTGATGCGGCGTCCACCATCTTCAACTCCAGACGACGCAATCATCCGCGTTGCGTCTACATCTACCCTGCCTCGCTAGCCGACCCTCCCGCACACCCATGCGACTGATCCTCCTCGCCCTGGCCGCGACGCTGGTCGCCTCGAACGCGGCGGCGCAGCACTGCTGGCCGTCCACGATCGCGCTGCTGGTGCGCGACGCGCGCGGCGCCGTGCTGGACCTGGAACGCCTCGACAGCGTCGCGCTTTCACCCGAGCCGGGTGACGAGGCAGATTTCTCCGCAGGCACGCGGCGCATCGATGTCACCGGCAGGAACGCGTTCGAGGGGAGCACGCCGGCGCTGGTGTGGCAGGGCCGCGGCGACTGCCGGGTGGACGTGCGCGAGGTGGTGCTGCGGCGTGGACAGGAGGTGATGCGGCTGTGGATGGACCTGCACATCGCGACCAAGGACCGCCCCGGCCCGTCGAGCTACCTGCTCATGGCACCGACGTTCGCCGTCGGCACCTGGCGGCTGGACGTGTGCGGCCTGGGCTTCGGCGAGTTGGACCGCCGCGCCGAGATCCCGCCGACGTGGGTCCGCGTCTCGGCCTCGGGCGAGCCGGGGACGCCCTGGCAGGCGCCGCAGGGGTGCGGGGCGGCCGCCGCACGGTGATCCGCCTTCCACTGTTTCCGCTGCCGGTGGTGCTGTTCCCGGGCGCGCCCATGCCGCTGCACATCTTCGAGCCCCGCTACCGGCAGATGGTGGCGCGCTGCGTGGAGGGCGACGGGCGCTTCGGCCTCATCTACCACGACCCCGACCGCCACGGCCCGTTCGACAACGAGCCCGGGCAGGTGGGCACCGTGGCCGAGATCCAGAAGTTCCAGCCGCTCCCCGACGGACGCTCGCTGATCTTCTGCCGCGGCATCGAGCGCTTCGTGATCGAGGACGGGATCGAGTCGGAGGCGGCGTACTACGAGGCGGTGGTGGCGCCGTACGAGGACCGGCCGGGCGAGGCGGACGACATCGGCGCGCGGCGGCGCGAGTCGGTGGCGCTGTTCTTTCGCGTGCTGCGCGAGGCGGTGGGGCACGACGAGGAGCTGCCGGTGGTGGACCCCGGCCGCGAGGTGGCCTTCCGCATCGCGCAGGCGATCCGCATCGACCCCGCGTGGCAGCAGCGGCTGCTGGAGACCGACACCGAGGACGGGCGGCTCGACGTGCTGGACGGGCTGCTGCGCTCGGTGCTCGACGCCCACGCACGCGGCGAGTGGACGCCGGAGGGGAATTGACGCCGACGCACGGGTCGGCGGGTCAGGCGAATCGTGCAGATGTGGCTCAGGCCGCGGCTTTCACACTGACTTCGACCTGCATTCCAGCGTGGGTGAGCATTTTCACCAGCGCGTCGATGCTGAACTCGCCGATGCTGCCGCGAAGGAGCCCGCGGATGCGCGCCTGCGGCACGCCGAAGTGCTTCGCGGCCTCCGGAACGGAGAGCCCCCGCTCTTCGATCACGTCCTGAATCGTCGACATCAACGACGAGCTGATCTTGAGCGCCTCGGCCTCTTCCTTCGAAAATCCGAGATCGGCGAAAACGTTTCCGCCTGCAGGCGTCACGTGAGTGACCGGCATCGTCATCTCTCCTTCTGAGTCGTTCTCACTCGCAGCAACTCGGAGTACCGGGCCTTGGCGACTTCCAGGTCGTGCTCCGATGTTTTCCTCGACTTCTTCTCGAAGGCTTGGCTGCCGCCCTCGTTTGTGGTGGAGAAGAATACAAAGCGAACGAAGCGCACGCCAGCCTGTTCCGGATCTCCGGTTACGAAACGGCCCCTCGCCGGATGGTCCGGCGAGGGGCTGAATGCGTGGTAAACGGCCCGCGCGGTTCAGTCGGCCGTGGAAACGGCGGCGATCTGGGCGGCGGAGGGCTCGGCGGCGTGGGCGTCGCGGAAGCCCTCCAGCACCTCCATCAGCCGGTCTAGGTCGGCGCGGTTGCTGGCGATGCCCAGCGACGCGCGGATGGCGCCTACCGCCTGGTCGCCCATGCAGTCGGAGAACTGCTGCAGGGTGAAGGTCTCGGCGGTGAGCGTCTGGATGCAGCGGAACGCGTCCTGGTCGTGGTAGTCGAAGGCGAACTCGGCCGCGCCGGGGTTGCAGAAGAAGCCGGTGCGGATGGAGATGCCGGCCTCGTTGGTGCTCTGCTCGACCACGCGGAAGTCCACCAGCTCGCCGTCGGGATCCAGCAGGTTGAAGGCGACGGTGCCCCCGCGCCGCTCCAGGCACCGCGGCCCGTACACGCGCACCAGCGGCGCCCCGTTGCTGTGCGTGGCGCCCTGCAGGCGCTCGATCAGATCGGCGGTGAGCCCCATCACGTGCCGGTTGATGTTCTCCACCCCGATCCCCTCGATGAACTCGAGCCCCGACGCGGCCGCCGCGATCCCCAGGTAGTTGGGCGTTCCGTCCTCGAAGGCGCGCCCGGTGACGTGCGGCAGGAACACCGGGTTCTGCGCCGACACGAAGCGCACCGTGCCGCCCGAGAACCAGGGCCGGTGCAGCTCGCCCAGCACGTTGCGGCGCACCAGCAGCACCCCCACGCCGGTGGGGAAGCCGAACATCTTGTAGAACGACAGGCACACGAAGTCGGGGGTGTGGCGGCTCAGGTCGAGCGGGTTGGTGGGCACGAAGGCCGCCGCGTCCAGCAGCACGTGGTAGCCGTGCTCGCGCGCCACGTCGATCCACTCCAGCGGGTGCTTGACTCCCGAGAAGTTGGACTGCGCGGGGAAGGCGAACAGGTTGGGCTTCGTACAGTCCTGGCAGGTGAGGTGGGGGCGCAGGTCGTCCACGCGCAGGTCTTCGCCCAGCGGCACGTAGCGCACCTCGGCGCCGTGGTGCGAGGCGTACTCGCGCATCCCGTTGACCGAGTTGTGGTTGTCGGCGGTGAGCAGGAACTGCACGCCGCCCTCCCACGGATACGCCTCGGCCACCAGCTTGAGCGCGCCGCTGGCGTTGAGGGTGAAGACGACGTCGTAGTGCTCGGGGTTGGCGTTGAAGAACTGGAGCACCTTGGCGCGCGCCTCTTCCACCTTCTGCGTGGCGGCCTGCGAGGTGGGGTTGCGCGAGTGCGGGTTGCCCAGCACGCTGTGGCACAGGTACTCGGAGTGCGCGCGCACCTGGCTCTCGGCATAGAGGCCGGCGCCGGTGTAGTCGAGGTACACGTGCCCCAGCTCGTCCAGCCGGCTGAACTCGCGGCGGCGCAGCTCGGCGAAGGTCTCGTTCATCGGCCTGATCCCCATCCACTCGAAAACGTAAGGCGCTGCCTCGCAACTGCTTGGAAAAGCTAGCGGCACGCGCCCCGCCGCGAAAGCTCCGGCAGCACGGAGAACAGCCGTTTCACACGGAGTCAGCGGAGTCAACGGAGTCAACGGACGCGCATTCGGCGGAGGGCGCGGCGTAATCCCCGAATCCGCATGGATCGTTGATGCCACTGGAAGAGAACAGCGATTGCTCACACAGGGCCAATAGAGTCAACAGTAAACCACAGCGGTTTTACTGCTCGCCCTGTTGGCCCTGTGTGAGGTAAGTCTTTTCCCGGATTGGGCATAGCAGAGAACAACGACTTTCTCGGTTGACTCCGCTCACTCCGCTGACTCCGTGTGAAACTCCCCTGGTCTCTCGGGGTGCGGGGCTGTACGCGAACCGCCCCCGTGCGTCGTGAGGCACGGGGGCGGTCGATCGCACCAGATGCGCCGGCGTGGGGTCAGGCGGCGCCCGCGGGCACGTCGTGGCCCACGGTGATGAAGCCCGCGCGATAGGCCTGGCGAAGCTGCTCGGTCACGCGGTCTTCCAGCCACTCGCGGCTGGGGCCCTGCCCGTCGGAGCTCACGGCTTCCTCCACGCGGTCCACCACCTCGTCCACGGAGGCAGGGCTCTCCACCGCCTGCAGCACCAGCGCGGCGAAGGGGCTCAGCTTGCGCACGCCCACGCGGCGGCCGGTGGCGGTGAGCAGGTGGAAGGTGTCGGCGGGCTCGGGCTGGCCGCGGTCGTCGCCCTCCTCCTCGAGCCACGCGTCCCAGTCGTAGGCCGCGTGCACCACGCGGGCGCGCGGGCTCAGGCCGATGCGCGCCTCGCTCCAGCGCACCTCGTCGTCGGCGATCCGCGCCAGCCCGGCCAGGAACTCCTGCGTGAAGTCGTTCACCGACACCGCCAGCGAGTAGCGCTCGCGGTCGAGCCGCGTGGCGTCGTCCAGCATCTCGCGCCGGGCGGCGTCGGGCTCGTCGCGGACGGCCGCGGCCAAGGCCTCGGCGGCCGCGGCCACGTCGCTGCGGGCGGGCGCTCCGGGGGCGCGCACGGCCAGCGGCGCCGAGGCTCCCAGCGCCTCCAGCAACGACAGCGAGCGGCCGAAGTACTCGCCCACCGCCTGCCGCTGCGCCGCGGCGTGCCCGGCGCCGCCGTCGTCGGCGGGGACGGGGGCGGTGGCTGCGCCCTCGGGCGTCACCAGCAGCACGGACGGCGTCTCGGGGCGCGCCAGGCGCAGCAGGAACAGGCCGATGCCGGCCTCGCCCAGCAGCAGGCCGGGGTCGGGCACGCCCTGCATGGTGCCGCAGGGCCAGCGCTGCCCCTGCGACTCGTACTCCTCCCACCCCTGCATGGCCACGGTCTTCGGCTGGTCGAGCAGCTCGGGCTCGCCCAGCACCCGCGCGGCCACCATCAGCGTCTCGGCGTTGCCGCCGCGGCCGTGGCAGAGCGAGTAGTTCATCCGTGGGTCCTGCAGCGAGGCCAGCGTGGCCTGGATGGCGGCGCGCGCGTCGGCCAGGTAGGCCGGGTCGCCCAGCGCCTCCCAGGCGCGCAGCCGGCTCAGCCCGATGCCGGGGCCGCCGTGGCACCACGCGCTCATGTAGCGCATGTCGGGCTGCGACAGGTCTTCGCCCGCCATCACCCGCTCGCGCAGCTGCTCCTGGCGGCCGGAGTACAGGAACTCGCCCAGCTCGCCGTGGCGCAGGTCGGGCCAGTTGGAGCTCTTGGGGTCGAAGAAGGTGGATTCGTAGAGGAAGGCCTGCTCCATCCCGTAGCGGTAGCGCGTGTCGCCGGTGGCCAGGTACAGCTCCAGCAGCGCGTGCCCCACCCCGGCCGAGCCGTGCGCGTAGCCGCACAGGTGGCGGATGGCCGAGCCGCGCATGGTGCCCCAGCACCACCCCTCGGGCTCGTGGTCGGCGGCCTCCAGCAGGTTGTCGCCCAGCGCGCGGGCGATCCGCACGGCCAGCTCGGGCTCGGGGAGCCAGGGCGCCATGGCCAGCAGCGCCTGGATGGCGCCGCCCCCGCCGCCGATCACGTCCAGCCCGCGGTCTTCGCTCTCGTGCCCCACCATGGGCGCCAGCACCGCCTGCGCCTCGTCGATCAGCCCGGGGCGCCCGGCCAGCCGGCCCACGCGCGCGGCGGCGTAGGCCACGCCCACCCGCCCGCCGTGGAAGCCGAACGACGATACGGGAAGCTCCGACGCCTCGTCCAGCGAGAAGCGGATGCCGCCCAGCGCGGCGCGCAGCAGCGCCTGGTCGGTGCCGCCGGTGGCGTGCCACAGCTCGGCCAGGAACAGGCCGATGCCGCTGGTGCCCTCGTACAGCGTGCCCGAGGCGGTTGCGGGCACGGCCACGCGCGCCTCGGGGTGCTCGCGGTCGGGCGACATCACCGTCCAGGTGGCGGCCTCGCCGCGCCATTCGGCCGCGTCGGCGATGCGCGCGCCGATGCGCGCCGCGGCCTCCAGGAAGAACTCGGGCGTCCCCGGCTCGGCGGCCGGAACGTGCGGGGTGATCGGCGTGTCGGTGCTCATCAGGCTCTTCGGGCGCTCGGCGGCGGTGGAGGCGGTCATCCCTCGGCGGGCTCGGCGACGGGCGCCGGGGCCTGCAGGGTGCGCGTGATCAGGTACGCCAGGTAGCTTTCCTCCTGGATGGTGATCCCCAGGCGGTTGTTCATCATGTGCAGGTAGCTGCTGCAGATGGCCATCACCGCGGTGGCCCAGTCGGTGAAGGGCTCGGGCGTGCGCCCCAGCCGCCCCGCCTCGAACACGTCACGGAAATGGCCGCGCACCTCCAGCAGCCCGTCGCGGTACAGGTCCAGCGCGTCGGAGAGCGACTCGCCCTCGGCCATGCGGCTCCACACCTCTTCCACGTAGGCGCCCAGCGTTTCCGACTGGCTGCTGTAGCCGCTGTCGAAGGCGCCCAGCCACGCCTCGCGCTGCTCTTCCTCGCGCGCCACGCCGCGCAGGTAGCCCAGGTTGTACTGGGTGGCCCAGCGCACGGCGGCGTCGCGGTCTTCGGTGAACACGTGCACCAGCTGCACCATGGTGAGCAGCCCCTTGCCCAGCCGCGACGAGCGCTCGGTGCGGCTGGTGCGCTGCAGCAGCGCGTAGGTGGCCTCGCTGCTGATCTCGAAGAAGCGCTCGGCCACCCGCACGCCGTCCTCCCCGCCGTAGCGGTCGGTCTCGGGCTCGTACGGGATGCGCGCGGCGTGCGTCACCAGCAGCGGCGTCCCCTCCTCCACCTCGGGCCAGGGCGCGTACTGCGGCACGTCGGGCGTCTCGAACGACACGTCGGGGTACATCCCGCGCACGTGCTGTTGCAGCGCCGGCCACACGGTGCCTTCCAGCAGCTCGGTGTCGCCGTGCAGGCGCAGGCGCACGTGCGGGCCGTGCTCGCTGTAGCGGATGAAGAAGTGGCCGTCGATCCACCCCTCCTGCTGGCAGCGGCGCACGAAGGGCTCGGCCACCTCCATCACCACCGCGTCGCACTCGCCGGTGTAGATGCCGGGGTGGTTGAAGAAGAGGTGGACGGCCAGCCAGCTGGTGTTCTCAGGCCACGGCTGCAGCATGCTCCTCCTCGCCCGCGTGGGCCGCCGCGCCGGCGGTGCCCGCCGGGAAGTAGAGCTGCACCACCACCTCCGAGGCGTACGCGTCATCCCCGTGCTTCGGCAGCGCCTCGCGGCCGGGGAGCCGCTCCTCGAACACCGCGTGGTAGCCCTTGAGGTTGGCGCCCATCTTCCCCAGCAGCCCCACCAGCAGCGGGTTGCCGAAGTCGATGAACTGCGGCTTGTGCAGGTCGCGCGAGCCGGCGGTGCGCGGCTTGGCCGTCTTCTTGGCGTCGCCCTCGGCGCCCTCGGCCTGGCCTTCGGCCGGCGCCTCGCCCTCGGCGGCGGGGCCCTCGGCCTCGTCGCCCTCGTGCGCGTCGCCTTCGTGCTCGGCGGCGGGGGCGTCGTAGCCGGGCACGTCGCCCGCGGCCGCCGCGGCGGCCGCCTGCTGCGCCTCGGCCTGCGCGGCGGGGTCGGCGGGCTGGCCGGGCTTGGCCGGCGGGGGCTCGGGGAGCGGGTTGATGCGCACGTACGCCGTCTCGGGGATCCCCGCCTCGGCGCGCCAGCGGTTGGCGCGCAGGAAGAAGTCGGCCGCGCTCTCGTGCGGCTCGCGCTGCGGGAAGAGCGCCGACGGCACCATCCACCGCCGCCGCGCCAGCACCAGCGATCCCTCGTAGCTCACCCGCGGCCGCACCTGGATCCGCGGCGCGGGCGGCGGCGGCGCGGCGGGCGCCTCGGCCGCGGGGGCTTCGGGCGACGCGTCGGCGGGAGACGCGGCCGGCTGGCCGTGGGCCGGTGACGCACCGGCGACGGGAGCCGCGGCCGGGGACGCATCCGCAGGAGATGCGGCGGCGTCGGCGACCGGCTGCGCGTCCGCGGGCGAGGCGGCGGGCTGGGCATCCCCCGCCTTGCCGTCGGCCGCGGCGCCCGCTTCCTCCGCTGCCTTGCCTTCGACCGTGTCGCTCCCCTCCCCCGCCCCGTCCTGCGCGTCAGCCGACGGCGGGGCGGGCTGCGGGCGCGGGCGGCGCTCGTGGCTTTCGGGCACGGGCGGGCCGAACATGGCCGGCGGCGTGAAGCGCGACACCAGCTGGTACAGCGGCGGCCGCATGCGCGGGTTGAGGAAGCCCAGGTCCACCGGCACCACGCGGCTGCCGGTGGGGCCGTGCACCAGGCGCAGCGAGTTGGCGTCCTCGGGGTCGCGCTCCACGAAGATCTCGCTGCTCTTCAGCTGCTCCTCGGCGTTGCCGCTCTCGCCGGTGGGGTAGCTGATCTCCCAGCGCAGCAGCGGCGGGTGCAGGTTGGCGTTGAACTGCGCGTCGCCGCAGATCTCGGCCAGCAGTTCGCCCGTCACGGAGGCGTTCTCGCGCCGCACCTGCTCCTGAACGTCGTCGGGGAGCATGTACAGGAAGCGCGAGAAGTACTTGCCGAAGCCCGTGGTGTAGCTGCCGCCCTGCAGCACCAGCAGCGGGTCGCCCCCCGGCTCGGCGCCGGGCGACAGGCAGGCGAAGCTGCCCATCGAGCGGCACACCCCCGATGTGGTCTCCACCCCCTCCAGCGCCGCCTCCACCTCGGCGGCGGTCAGCGAGATCTCCTCGGCGCCGGGGTCGGCCGCCCAGCGCTCGCGCAGCACCTCGCTCAGCCGGTCGCGCGTCTGGCCCAGCTGCTTGATGAAGTCGAGGCCGAAGGGGTTGCCCACGTCGTAGCCCTTCAGCTCCTCGTCCTGCACCCCGCCGCGGATCTTCCCTTCCTTCTCCACGTGCGCCTTGAAGTGCTCGCGGTAGAAGTCTTCGTAGAACACCAGCAGGGGGATGCGGGTCTGCTCGCCGTAGAAGTCGTCGAAGAAGTGCCGCATGGTGGCCTGCTCGCCGCGCGGCCACGCCACGCGCGAGGTGACGCGCACCCACTCGGCCCAGCGCTCGAAGGTGCGCCGCACGCCGGGGGTGAGCGCCACCTCGGCGCGCGCGGCGCTGGTGGCGTCTTCGTAGAAGGGCATGTCGCGGCGCAGGCGCTGCTCCACCTCCATCACATCGATGGCCTCCTTGAGCAGCGCGTGCATCTCCTCGATCATCTTCGCGCGCTCGCCCACCTCGGCGTCGGTGTACGCCTCCACCACCTCGCGCAGACGCGCCAGGAGGCGCGAGGCCTGGGCGGCGTGGTCGTCGTCGATGGCGTCGAGGAGGGCGCGGAACGGCAGGTCCCAGTCGCTGTCCTGCTCGCGGATCCCGGTGTGGAAGCGCAGGAAGCCGATCTCGATCAGCTTGTCGAGGTAGGCCTCGGCCTCTTCGGGGGTGGCCTCGATGGCGGGGTCGGCCGAGAGCGCGGCGATCAGCTCGCCCAGCGTGGGCCGCTCGCCGCCGGCGAAGGTGCCGGTGATCAGCTCCAGCACCTCGTTGTTGGCCAGCCGCTGGAACACCTCGCGCGAGTCGATGGCGGTGAGGTACACCAGCCGCCCGTCCTGGTCGCGCAGCGTGGGGTTCAGCTCCACCCGCAGCGCGCGGCGCACGGCGGGGCGCGTGCGCAGGTGGTCGTACAGCAGGCCGTAGATGAACTTGTTGATGCGCACGTAGCTGCGCTTCTGCCGCGGGTCACCCACGAAGCGGATCAGCTCGCCGTCCGACCCGTCCGCCTCCGCCGACTCTTCAACGAACTCGCCGGGGATGATGGCGCAGAAGGTGGAGAAGGGGGTGGCCTTCATGGCCATGCGCGTGTAGTAGCGCAGCAGCCCGCGCTCGGTCTTCTCGTCCTTGCCGCCCAGCTCGGCGCCGCCCGCCGCGGCCGCCTGCCCCCAGCGCTCCACCGAGCCGTAGAGCGAGCGGCTGCTGATCATCAGCCCCTTGCGGAAGTCGGCGTCGTCGAGGAGCTGGCGGAAGCGCGCGCGCAACGCCGGCGTCTCGGCGGCGTAGGCCTCGCGCACGGCCGCCTCCAGCCCCACCCGCTCGTCGAGCAGCGCCGCGAAGGCGCGGATCGCGTCCGCTTCCTCGGCCGGGAGCGTGGCGACGGCGTCGGGAACGCGGGCCGAGGCGCCGGGGCGCAGGTTGTACAGCTCGCGCTTGAGCGTCATCAGCCGGTTGCGCAGCGGCTTGTCGCCGCCCGCCCGGCCGATGGCGCCGAAGAGCACGGCGGACAGGCCCTCGCGGCGCTCGGCCAGCTCGGCGTCCACCTGGTGCAGGCGCGCCAGGCGGTCGAGGGTGGCCTGGGCGCGCAGGTCGTCGACGGTGTCGGCCGGCGCGCCCGACACGCGGCACACGAAGCGGGTGCCCAGCCACTCGGCGGGCTCGGGCCGGCCTTCCTGCCAGGGTTCCATCATGGATGCGGCGGATCCGTTGGAGCGGGTGGTGGTGGAGCGGGAAGCGGCGGCAAGGGACAGCGAAAACACCCGCGCGCGATCCGGGCTCTCGGCCCGCCGCTGGGGCACGCCGGGCGGCCCGGCGATACGCGGCCGGAGGCGTGTGGCGTGTCGGTAAAAATGCGGCGGACCGCGATGATAACCCCGGCGCGCGGAGACAGGCAAGTGCCCCACCCGCCACCCGCCGCACGCCGTGGCGTGCCCGTGGCGGTGACACCATGCCGGGTTGCAGTGCGCGGCGAAGAACCCGTGCGATGGTGCGTAAGGAGCGGGAGCGGAGGCGGCACACGTTTCCGGCGCGGGCCCTCTCCCTGGCTCGCTCCTCGCCTGTCCCCTCCCGAACTACAGGGGAAGGACGTGGGGCGCTTCGCGCCGGCCGGGCTCGTGGAAACCGATGCTTGGGTTCGCGAGGCCACGACCGTCCGCTTCGACCTTGGCGTGTCGGTCCTCCTCGGTATTCCTAATCTCGCCCCGACACAACGCATTCAGCCACGCCGGTGTGACGAATCCCTCGTTCGCGGTCGTGAACGGCTGTTTTGCGGGTGCCGCTCGCAGCGATGGGCGTGATCGATTGGCCGCCATCACTCCCCGCATATCCGCGGACGCGCCGCCAGCCGTGCGCTACCGCAGCCCGGCCAGGCTCACGGCCAGCAGCAGGAGCATCTTGGTGGCGGGGAGCGCGCTGTCGCGGTCGGCCCATTCGCTGAGGGTGTGCTGGTCGCCGCCGCGGGCGCGGCCCACGGCGATGGCCGGGATGCCGCGCGTCACGGCCATGTTCGCGTCGGTGCTCCCCGTGGCCTCGGCCTGCGCGGGGACGCCCAGGAAGGCGTGGATGTCCATCGCCGTCTGCACGATGGGGTGGGCGCGGCGGTCCCGCAGCATGTCGGCGGTGCCGGCGGCGCGCTGGTGCTGCACCTGCTCGGCCGACGTGCCGACGTGGTGGGCCTGGGCCGCGGCGCGCACGCGAGCGCCGATCTCGGCGTCCAGGGAATCGTGCAGCGCGGGGTTGATGGAGCGCAGGTCCACCGTGAACCAGACGTCCTGCGGGATGGCGTTGAACACCTTGCCGCCGCCCACCATCCCCACGTTGTAGACGGCGCCGCCGCAGCCTTCGGGGATGCGCAGCTCGTAGATGGAGCGGATGGCGTCGGCCATGGCGCGCGCGGGGTTAGGCTTGCCGGCCGAGGTGTTGGTGTGGCTCCCCTCGCCGGTGAAGTGATAGCGCGTCCAGTAGATCCCCAGCGCGCCGTAGTTCACCGGCCCCAGCCCGCCGTCCACCGCCACCAGCATGTCGGGGCGGGGGTTGTGCGCCAGCCACCACTCCATCCCCACCAGCCCCAGCTCTTCCTGCGTCGTTGCGACGAGGACCACGTCGCCGCGCGTGCGCACGTTGGCGCGGTTCATCGCACGGATCACCGCCAGCATGTCGGCCACCGAGGCCGAGTTGTCGAACACGCCGGGGGCGCGGAGGGTGCTGCCGTCCACGCGCACCGTCACGTCGGTGTCCAGCGGGTGCACGGTGTCCATGTGCGTGGCGAAGACGATCACGGGCCCGCCGCCCGCGCCCTTCCGCCGCCCGGTGACGTTGCCGATGGAGTCGGTGCTCACCTCCAGCCCCTCGGC
>Ga0247773_1000502_pt1 | contig 15896 bp, 12 predicted proteins | sample UWRJL092311B6_FD_179934 | JGI IMG/M metagenome (GOLD analysis project Ga0247773, IMG submission 179934) | Plant litter microbial communities from Arlington Agricultural Research Station in Wisconsin, United States - UWRJ-L092-311B-6 | ecosystem: Environmental > Terrestrial > Plant litter >...
CGGCACCGGCACCGGCTCCGACCACCTCCGCCCCGGCACCGGCTCCGACCACGTCCGCCCCGGCACCGGCTCCGACCACCTCCGCCCCGGCACCGGCTCCGACCACCTCCGCCCCGGTTCCCGCGCCCACCACCTCGGCCCCGGCGCCCACCGGCTACAAGCTGGTCTTCAACGACGACTTCAACACCATCGACCGCAACAAGTGGAACGTCCGCAACAACTCCTGGGCCAACAACGAGGAATCGATCGTCACCTCGCGGCCGGCCAACGTGTTCGTCAGCGGCGGCGCCCTGACCCTGCGGGCGATCAAGGAGAGCTACACCGTCGGCAGCACCACCAAGCAGTACACCTCCGGCTACCTCGACACCATCGGCCGGGAGTCCTGGCAGTACGGACGCATCGAGATGCGCGCCAAGCTGCCCGCGGCGCAGGGCATGTGGCCGGCCTTCTGGCTGCGCGACAACACCAACAAGGGTGAGCTCGACATCATGGAGGCGGTCGGCGGCCTGAACACCAAGACCGTGCAGACCATCCACCAGTCCACCGACGGCGGCATGGGCAAGGCCGGTCACGAGGACATCCTCCCGAGCGGGGACTTCACCAGCTGGCACACCTACGCGGTGGAGCGCGAGCCGGGTTCGGTGAAGTGGTACGTCGACAACCGGCTGGTGTTCTCCAAGACCCAGTCCGTGCTCTCCTGGCTCGACCCCACCTTCAACGAGCCGATGAACATCCGGCTGAACCTGCAGGTCGGGGGCAGCATGCCCAACTACTACGGCAAGCCGGTAGCCGGCGCGCCGCTGGGCGCCAGCGACTACGTGATCGACTACGTGCGGGTGTACCAGAAGTAGCCAGCGAGCCACAGGCTGGATCAGCTAACAAGGATCTAGCCTGTGGCATATGCTTACCGGAGACCCGGCCCGTGCACACGGGCCGGGCCTTCGGCGGCAGAGAACAGTTGATGGATGATCTGAAATCGGCACGGCCCGGCACTCCTCCCGCAGGCCCTGACCCGGCGACCCGGGCGTTCTGGAGCCCCGGCCGCCGGTGGTTGGTAGCAGGCGTGCTCGCGGTCCTGGTCGCGGTCGGCATCACCGCCGTCGCGGTATCCCGTGAGGAGGCCAGGCCCGGCTGGCAGCTGGCCTGGTCCGACGACTTCAACGGCAGCACCCTCGACCGCTCCAAGTGGACCGCCGAGGACCATTCCACCTTCGGCGAGGGAAACAAGGAGCTGGCCTGCCTGATGAGCCGCTCCGCGAACGTCCAGGTCGCCGACGGCATGCTCACCCTGCGCGCCATCCGCGAGAGCACGCCGGTGCTCTGCGGCGATGCCGATTCCCGTTTTCCGAACGGGCGTTCCTACACCTCGGCGATGCTGAGCACCGAGGGCAAGGCGGCCTGGCACCAGGGCCGGTTCGAGGTCCGGGCGAAGCTGCCGCTGGGGGCCGGCACGTCCAAGGGCTTGTGGCCGGCCTTCTGGATGCGTCCGGCCAACGGCTCCGGTGACGGCGAGCTCGACATCATGGAGGCGATCGGCACCAGCGATCCCGCCGATGCCGAGGCCGGCACGGTGCACCAGACGCTCTGGTACGACGGCAAGGGCACCTATCCCAAGCAGTCCACCCTGGCACCGGTGGCGGGCGGCCCGGCCAGCGGGTTCCACACCTACGCCGCCGAGTGGCGTCCCGGCGTGATGCGCTGGTACGTCGACGGCAAGCTCACCTTCGAGCGCACCTCCGAGGCCGCGCCCTGGATCGACGAGGCGTTCGCCGGCGAGTTCTTCATCCGGCTCAACCTCGCGGTCGGCGGCACCTTCCCCGGCAGCCCGAACTCCAGTACCGCCCTGCCCGCCGACATGGTGGTGGACTGGGTGAAGGTCTATCAATGGCGGTAAGGAGATCATGAACATCGAGAGCACACCGGGCTGGCGGGACGAGGCCGGCTGGCCGTTGGTCAGCGCGGTCATCCCCACCATGAACCGGCCGCAGCTGCTGCGCCGCGCCGTCCAGTCGGTGATCGACCAGGACTACCCCGGACTGATCGAGTGCCTGGTGGTCTATGACGGCACCGAGCCGGTGATGCCCGAGGTCCAGCTCCGCGACGGCCGCACCGTGCAGGTGCTGGTCAACAACCGGACCAAGGGGCTGGCCGGCAACCGCAACACCGGTTACCTGGCCGCCACCGGTGAGCTGGTGGGCTCCTGCGACGACGACGACGAGTGGCTGCCCGGCAAGCTGCGGGCCCAGATCGAGCTGCTGCGCGCGCATCCCGAGGCCAGCGCGGCGGCGTCCGGCTTCGTCTACCACTACCGCGGCAAGGACCTTCCCCGGGAGGCGGAGCTGCCGGCGTTGACCTTTGCCGACCTGCTCAACGACCGGCACCTGGAGGCCAACGCCTCGACCTACCTGATCGAGCGGGCCAAGCTGCTGGACGAGATCGGCCTGGTGGACGAGCAGTTGCCCGGCAGCTACGCCGAGGACTACGAACTGCTGCTGCGGGCCGCCCGGCTCGGCCCGATCGTGTGCGTCCGGACGCCGCAGTCGCGGGTCTACCTGCACGACTCGTCCTTCTTCGCCAGCCGCTGGCAGACCATCAACGACGCCCTGACCTACCTGCTGGAACGGGTGCCGGAGTTCGGCCAGGACCCGGCGGGGCTGGCCCGGATCGAGGGCCAGATCGCGTTCTCCCACGCGGCACTGGGCAATCGAGGCTCGGCGGCGAAGTGGGCGGTGCGCTCGTTGCGCAAATCGCGGCGGGCCCGGCAGAGCTACGCGGCGCTGGTGGTGGCCAGCAGCCTGATGAGTGCCGACCGGGTACTGGCCACCGCCCGCCGGTTCGGCCGCGGGATCTGAGCATGGCCACCGCGCAGGTCCGCAGCCGGGAGTTGCCGGCCTGGCCGGTCTACCTGCTGTTCGCCGCCTTCCCGGCCTGGTGGTTGCTGGGGCTGGGGGCCTTCGCGGTGGCGCTGGTCGCGATCCCGATGTTCCTGCTGCTGGTGCAGCGCCGCCACGTCGAGGTACCGGCGGCGTTCTGGCTGTGGCTCGGGTTCGTGGTCTGGGCCTGCGCGGCCGCCCTGGAACTGACCTCGGGATCGCGGCTGGTCGGCTTCAGCGTCCGGATGGCGAGCTACGTCGGATCCAGCGTGGTCTTCCTCTACCTCTACAACGGCCGCCGTCTGCTGAACAACCGCACCGTGCTGCGGGCGCTGGTGCTGTTCTTCGCGGTGGTGGTCGCCGGTGGCTACCTGGGCATGCTGATCCCGCGGGGCAGCCTGTCCACCCCGGTGCAGGCGTTGCTGCCGCTCAACATCCGCAACAACGAGTACGTGCACGCCCTGGTGCACCCGGCCTTCGCCGAGGTGCAGCGCCCGTACGGCTCGCCGCGCACCTTCTACCGTCCCAGCGCGCCGTTTCCCTACACCAACAGCTGGGGATGCAACGTCGCGCTGCTGGTCCCGCTGGTGGTGTCGGCGATGCTGACGTTCCGCCGGCCCGCGGCCCGGCTGGCGATGGCGACGCTGCTGGCGGCGGCCTGCCTGCCGGCCTTCGCCACCCTGAACCGCGGCATGTTCCTGGCCCTGGGCCTGGTGCTGGGCTACGCCTCGCTGCGGCTGGCCTTCCGCGGCCGGCTCGGACCGCTGGCGCTGGTGCTCGGCGGCGCCTCGGTGGGCGTGACGGTGGCGGTGGCCACCGGCGTGCTGGCGCGGCTGCAGGAACGGCTGCACTACAGCCAGACCAACCTCGGACGCCAGACCATCTACCGGGAGGCCTTCGACGGGGCGGTGAACTCGCCGATCTTCGGGCACGGCGCACCGCAGCCGTCGGACACCCTGGACATCTCGATCGGCACCCAGGGGCAGGTGTGGAACGTCATGTTCAGCTACGGGTTCGTGGCGCTGGCGTTCTTCCTGGGCTTCTTCGCCATCGTCGTCCTGCAGAGCTGGAAGGCCCGTGGGCAGGCCGACCTGTGGGTGCACGCGACGCTGTTCGTCGCCTTCGCGACGTTCTTCTACTACGGCTACGACGGCATCCAGCTGACCGTCGCGATGTCCGCGGCCGCGCTGGCGCTGCGGACCCGGCGCGGCGACCTCGCCGACGCCGGCGGCCGGCTGGCTCCGGTGCGGCCGCCGCGGGTCGCCCAACCGGTGGCCTGAGCCGTCGGTCTGAGCCGACGGTTTTAGTCGGTGCTGCGGCTAGCGGGCTGAGCGCGCCAGCCGCCGGAACCGGGCCCGGGCCGGCTTGCGGGCCAGCAGCTGGCCGACCGCCTCGGCGAACCGGGCCACCGTCTGGCTGACGTCGCTGGTGCTCTCACCGACCGCCAGCGCGTCCGGATCGGCCACCGCGCGGTCGAGCGCGGCGTGCAGGTCGGCCTCGGACTCGGCCACCACCACCAGGCCGCCGCGGGCCAGTTGCCGGGCGAAGGCCACCTGGTGGTCGTCGACCACCTCCTGCAACCGGGCCAGCCGGGGCACCACGATCGGGACGGTGCCGCATGCCCGGCTGTCCATGATGCCGCCCGGGCCGCCCTGGGTGAGGACCAGATCGGCGCCGCGCAGCAGGTCGAGCAGGCCGTCGCGCGGCAGCAGGTCGAGGTTCTCGGCGCCGTCCAGGGGTCGGCTCGAACCGTGCTGCACGATCCAGCGCACCGCGCCGGGGCGGCTGGCGTTCCAGTGCTCGAGCCAGTCCATCAGCCGGTCGAAGCGGTGGTGGTCGGTGCCGACGGTGACCACCCCGGTCAGCTCGCCGCGGTGCTCACTCATCGCTGGGCTCCTCGCTCGCCGCGCTCACTCATAGGAGCTGCCCGATCAGCATGGCGTCGGGATAGAGCTTGAGCTGCTCGTCCCACTGCACCAGGAACAGGTCCGACACCGGCCGGACCAGCCGTCCGGTCAGGGTCGCGCTGTCGATCCGGTCATAGACCTCGACGTAGACGGTGCGGATGCCCATCAGCCGGGCCAGGTAGAACACCGGAACCGCGACCGCCGCGCCGGTGGAAACCACCACCTCGGGACGGAACGCCCGCAGCGCCTTCCAGGCCACGCCGATGTTGCGGATCAGGTTCGGGATGTTGCGGGTGGTCGGGTGGTAGGCCCAGGTGATCGCCTCGCCGGCCAGCATCGAGCGGGCATCCGGCTTGTCGAAGGTGATCCAGTGCCGCTCGTGCTCTGACCACCACGGGCGCAATGCCTCGAGCTGGCCCAGGTGGCCGCCGGTGGAACAGGCCAGGAGTACCCGCATGTGCCCCGCTCAGTTCTTCCGGGCCGGGCCCGGGCCGGCCGGCCGGCTGCCGACCACGGTCGGCTGGCCGATCCTGGGGCCGCCGGTCGACACGCTGTCGCCGTCCCCGGTGGCTACCGGTACGGCGTTCGGGGTGTCCACGGTCTCCGGGTCGGTACCGAAGCGCGGCTCGGCAACCGGTTGGCCGCCCTTGGTCGACTCGCGGTGGCTGGCACCGGTCGCCGCCCGCCGCGAGCCGCCGTCGCCGCGGCTCAGCTTGCCGCGCAGGCCGGCCCGGCGGCTGAGCAGCACGCCACCCAGCACCGGCACCCCGACCTGGGCCAGTTGACGGCTCAGCCGCTCGATCCCGGTGTGGGTGGACCGGTTGCGGTAGGCCACCACCACCGCCTCGTCGGCGATCTGGCCGAGCCGGACGGAGCTGCTGGCCAGCTCGACGTTCACCCCGTCCAGCACGATGACGTCGGCGGTGTCGAGGATGCCGGCCAGGCTGTCGTCATGGGCCCGCAGTGTCGCTCCGAGCGAGACCTCGTCGCCGAGGGACAGCACCCGCAGCCCGGGCAGGTCGGTGGTGGCCAACTGGTCGGCCAACCGGATCCCCCAGGCGCCGGACTGGCCGGTTCCGCCGAGCAGGTCGAGGGCCGGCTGCACTGCCTGCTGCGGTCCGGCCAGCACGGCGCGCAGGCCCTGCATCGCGAAGGTGGCGGCCAGGTTCAGCGGTGCCAGGCTGGCGTCGTCGGCACCGGTGCCGCACAGCAGCACGATCCGGCCGCCCGGCGCGTGCGCGGTGACGGTGGTGCCCAGCGTCCGGTAGGCGTCGGCCTCCGCGCTGCGGGCCGCGGTGGTGGCGGCGGGGCGGCCGCCCGCCTCGGACACGGTGGACTCGACGATCACCGGGGCGCCCAGGTTGTGCTCCAGCTCGTCGGCGTCGCGCACCCGGTCGTCCCGGCGGTCGCGCAGGACGGCCAGCAGGATGCCCAGCAACAGGCCGATCAGCAGGCCACCGGCCAGGTACAGCGGCGGCCGGGGGGAACTGGGGGAGCCGGGCACCGTCGCGGCGCCGGCCACTTGGCCGGGCGTGATGACCGAGGTCTGGTAGGTGTTCAGCTGGTTCTGCAGCTGCTGGATCTGGTTCTGCAGCAGCCCGCGCTGGGTGTCGTTCTGGCCGGCCTTGAGGGTGGCCAGGCTCGTCTGCAGGTCGGCGACCTGGGACTGGATCCGGCTGATCCGCTTCTTGAGGTCGTCCTGTGCGACCTGCGTCCGGTAGTCGAGGTAGGCGTTGGCGAAGGCGTTCGCGCCGTCGGCCGCGCCCTGGGCGGTGCCGGCGGAGAAGGTGATGTTGAGGACCTGGCTGGCCAGCGGCGAGCTCACGGTGACCTGGCGGGCGAGTTCGGTGGGCGTGCCGGAGAACGCCAGCGTCTGGCGGGCTTCCGAGGCCACCGAGGTCGAGGTCACGATCCGCGACTCGGTGATGGTGCTGACCGTGGACGCGGCGGTACCGGAGGTCGGCGAGATGTCGACGACGGCGGTCGCCTGGTAGGTCTTGGGCGTGTTCAGCAGCAGCACGCCGGCGCCCAGCACGCCCAGCAGCATCATCAGCAGCAGTAGGCCGAGCTGGCGGCGCAGGGTCGCGAAGAACTGCCCGATGGTGACCACCGACTGTCCAGCGACCGAGGGCGAGGCGGCCGGGGGAGTCGTGCCGGTCACCGGACGTGCCGATCTGTTGTGGTGCTCACGACGATCCCCTCACGACTGCTACTCGGACGTCTGTCAAGTTTAGGTTACTTTCACCGGTAGCCATCGGATGCTGCCCCGCCACCTCGCCACCACCCGGTCGATGTCAGCCGGCCCGGGTGCGGCGGCGCGAGAGCGCGTCGAGCAGGATCCGAACGCCGAGCGTGTCGCGGCGTAACCACACCATCGGTAGGTAGAGGGCCAGCGAAAGGGCAATCGCCACCGACATCGACAGTAGCGAGCTGCCGGCCACCAGCCGGACCGCCACCGGCACCAGGCCGAAGCAGCCCAGCGCCAGCAGGCCGGCCAGCACCAGCCCGCGCAGGCTGCCGCCGATCCGCATCCCCCAGCGGACCTGGCCGAAGGCCAGCACGCTGTCCAGGACGATGGTGGCCGCCCACGCCACCGCGGCGCCGGTGATGCCGAAGTGCGGCACCAGCGCCAGGTTGGCCGCCACGTTGATGGCCAGGCTGGCGGCCTTGTCCATCAGCACCCAGCTGCTGCGCCCACCCATCAGCAGCACGGTGCCGACGTTGCCGGCGGCCAGGTTCACCAGCATCGCCAGGCACAGCACGGTCATGGCATGCGCGCCGGCCGGGTAGGAGGCACCGAAGACCCGCAGCACGGTGGGCGCGAAGACGGCCATCACCAGGTACAGCGGCCACGAGCTGAGTACCACCCACTGCGAGGCGGCCGAGTAGATCTGGCTGACCCGCTCGGTGTCGCGGCGGGCCAGCGCGGCGCTGATGTCACCGGCGATGGCCACCCGCAGCGCCTGCAGCACCAGCGTTCCCGAGGTGATGAACCGGCTGGCGGCGGCGTAGATGGCTGCCTGGGCCGGCGAGGCGAGCGCTGCCACCAGCAGCACGTCCAGCCAGTTCAGCAGGATCTCCATCACCCCGGCCAGGCCGCGGGCGCCGGTGAAGCGCCAGTACTCGGCGGCGATGTCGCGGACCGGCACGGTCGGCCGCGGCCAGGCCAGGCTGCGCCCGAACAGCTGCCGCATCCGGCGGGCCAGCAGCAGCGCCGCCAGCACCAGGGCGAGCAGCAGCGGCACCAGCCAGGCCAGCACCACCACCCACAGCGGGGCGTCGGCGGCGATGGCGATGCCCACCAGCACCGGCCGGGCCGCCGGAATGCCCAGCTGCTGCAGCAGCACGTAGTTGCGCACGCTGCCGAAGGCCCGGGTGGACTCGACGATGCCCACCTCGACCACGCCGGGCAGAAACAGCAGCGCCAGGATCCGGATGCTCTGCAGGGCCGAGTCGGTGTGGTCGTGGCCGATCCGGGCGGCCAGCACCGGAGCCGCCAGCCACAGCGCGACGCTGCCCACGATGCCCAGCACGATCACCGGGACGAAGGCCACCACCAGCAGCGCGGGCACGTCGGCCTGCCGGTCCAGCGCCTGGAACCGGGGCACGAACCGGACCAGTCCGGCGCCCACCCCGAAGGACAGGAAGGTCTGCAGCACGATGAAGATCGCGGTGGCGCTGAAGAACTGGCCGGCGGTGGTGGTGGTCAGGCCGTGGGTCAGGACCAGGGTCAGGACGAAGCCGAACACCGACCCGGCGCCGGTGCCGAGCACCGCGAAGCTGCCGCCCCGGGCCACCCCGGCCAGGTGACCGGTCGCCGGCTGGGCGGTGCCGGCCACCGTCATGGCCGCCGAGCCGGTTCGACCTCGAGCAGCCCCCGGTAGGCCTTGGTCAGCGAGCGCGCGGCGAACACCACGGTGGCCAGCGCCAGCAGCCCGTAGCACCACAGGAACAGGGTGTGCAGGCCGAGCACCAGGAACGCCAGCGCCAGGGTTCCGTGGTCCAGCGGCAACAGGATCAGCGAGACCAGCAGCGAGGACGAGCCGGCCGGGCCGCGGCGGGCCGGATCGACCACGGTGAGCTTGTCGCGCAGCATCATGCCGAAGAACTGGGTGACGTTGGCGACCAGGAAGACCACCGGCACGGCCAGGTACAGCAGTGAGTCGAGTTCGAAGCAGCGCAGCACCGCGATCGCCACCGCACTGTGCAGCGAGCTGATCTTGGCGACGTCGGCGACGTGGTCGAGCCACTCACCGGCCCGGCTGCCGCCACCGCGCACCCGTGCCAGCTGGCCGTCGGCGGAGTCGAGGGCGTAGCCCAGCAGCAGCAGCAGCGAGACCGCGATGCCGGCCGGCACGGTGGCCTCGTGCAGCACCAGCACGGCGATGCCGCAGAACGACACCGCCGAGCTCAGCAGCGTGACCTGGGTGGGGGTCAGCCGCAGCGCGTAGGCCAGGGCGGCCAGCAGGCCGCCGGCCTTGCGGTTGACGAAGCGCAGGTAGGCCGGCACCGAGGCGTTCGACTTCTGCGCGCCCGACAGTCGGGAACGGGCGTGGTCGAACCGGATCCGGGCCGAGCTGTCCTGTGACAGCAGTGCGGTGTTGTTCATGAGCGAGGTGTCCTTGGTGCTGGAAAGTGGTCCCGGGTCAGCTCTGCACGGCACTGAGCGGACGCTGTTGCCGAGCCTGCCAGGCGCTGCGCACCATCTCGCGCAGGTCGTGCCGTGGCCGCCAGCCCAACATGGTGCTGATCCGCGTGGTGTCGGCCACCACCATGGCCGGATCGCCCGGGCGGGCGACGCCCAGCCGCGGCTCGATGGCGCGGCCGGTGACCTCGGCGACCGTCTCGATCACCTCGCGCACCGAGTACCCGCGGCCGCACCCGACGTTGAGCACGTGCCCGGCACCGGGGGCGTCCAGGGTGGCGATCGCGGCGACGTGGGCGTCGGCCAGGTCCTCGACGTGGATGAAGTCCCGGACGCAGCTGCCGTCCGGGGTGGCGTAGTCGGCACCGAAGATCACCGGTTGCTCGCCGCGGTCCAGGGCGTCGAACACCATCGGGATCAGGTTGGTCCGTCCCAGGTCGCCGAGTTCGGGGGTGGCGGTGCCGGCGACGTTGAAGTAGCGCAGCGCCGCGAACCGCAGGCCGGCGGCCCGGGCCTGGTCGCGGATCAGCCACTCGCCGACCAGCTTGGTCTCGCCGTAGGGGTTGATCGGCCGGGCCGGGTGGTCCTCGCCGACCAGGGCCGCCTCGACCATGCCGTAGACCGCCGCGCTGGAGGAGAACACCAGCCGGTCGACGCCGGCCCGGTCCATCGCGGTGAGCAGTTGCATAAGATTGACGACGTTGCGGCGGTAGTAGGCCAGCGGCTCGGCCATCGACTCGGCGACCTGCTTGTCGGCGGCCAGGTGGACCACCCCGGTGATCCGGTGCCGGCGCAGCGTGTCGGTCACCAGGTCCACGTCGCCGACGTCGCCGCGCACCAGCGGCACCGTGACCCGGTCCGCCTCGCCGGTGCTGAGGTCGTCGATCACTACCGCGTCGAGGCCGGCAGCCTGCAGGCTGCGCACCACATGGGCCCCGATGTAGCCCGCACCGCCGGCAACCAGCCAGGTATCAGTCATCGTTCCGGCCGCTCTTTCCGGTTGGTCTGGGTCGCTGTTTATAAAGTCAGCGTAAAGCAAGACATCGGCAGCGCGATCGGCTAATCTTAACATTGTTTGCACGTAGCGCCGATGGGCGCAGGGATTACGGGGGAATCGTGGACGCGCTCAACTCGGTGGGGCCGCGACGGGTCGGCTACGCACCCGGGGTCTACGACATGTTCCATATCGGACACCTCAACATCCTGCGGAACTCCCGGCTGGCCTGCGACTACCTGATCGCCGGCGTCGTCAGCGACGACCTGAGCCGCCGGGCCAAGGGCAAGAGCCCGGTGATCCCGTTGGCCGAGCGGCTGGAGATCGTCAGCAGCATCCGCTACGTCGACGAGGCCGTCGAGGAGGACGTCCCCACCAAGCTCGAGATGTGGGAGCGGCTGCGCTTCGACGTGATCATCAAGGGCGACGACTGGCGCGGCACCGACAAGGGCAACCGGCTCGAGCGCGAGTTCGCCGAAGTCGGGGTCGAGGTCTTCTATCTGCCCTACACCGTGCACACGTCCTCGACCATGCTGCGCCAGGCACTCAACATCGAGATCGGCCTGCGCGCCTGATCCGACGGCCCGGTCTCAGGATCGGCAGTCGGGCAGCGTCGTCGTCACCTGCACCGGGTGCACCGCGGGCTGGCGCAGGATCTCGGTCCCGCCGGCCCGGGCCGGCTCCGTCGCCGTCACCGTCACCGTGTGCCGGGCGCCGCGGGCCAGTTCCAGCGGCAGGGTCAGCACCGTCAGCCCGTGCTCGGACGACGGCATCACCACCACCGGCCGGCCGTCCAGGCTGACCCGCTCGATCCGCGAGCCCGGAGTGCCGTAGTAGCTGAGCAGCACCTTGTTGTCACCGGGCCGGGTCCGGTAGCCCGGTGCGTCCAGCCGGAGCGTGACGTAGCCGGGTAACGGGCCGGGCGGCACCTCGTTGGCCAGGGTGAAGGTCGAGGTGCTGGTGCTGCCGGCGCCACAGCCCTGCCGGGTGTAGGTCATCGCGCGGGTGAGGTAGTAGTCCAGCTTGCCGCCGGTGGCGTTCACCGTGCTGAACCCGGCCAGGTAGCCGGGCCCGGCCGGCAGGGTGCCCGACACCCCGGCAGCCACCAGCCGCCGCTGAACCACCGGGTCGGCACTCCACACCACGATCCGGCGCTCGTCGGCGGCCCGGACGGCGGCCCGCACCAGGCCGGTCGAGCCGTGGGTCGACATCAGCCGGTCCGCGACCGCCGCGGCGATGGCGAGCAGGTAGGCCTTGCGCTCGGGTTTTCCGGGGCGGGTCCGGTACAGCGCCTGCTGGGTCAGGCTGACCACCTGTGCACCGGTCACCCCGCTGCCGTCGGGCAGAGTGGCCGGGCCGGTCACCTTCAACAGGTAGGAGATGGCGGTCGGGTCGATGGCCAGCGCGCCGTCGATGCGTTGCCCGCTGTACTTCGACCACATCGCGGCCCAGATCCGGGCGGCCTCGGAGAAGTCCGGGCTGATGGTGGAGTTGGAGAAGGTGTTGGCCGGGTCGGCGGCCCGGTAGCGGCGCTGGTACTCCGGGCCCAGGTCCAGGCCGGTGCGCACCTTGCTCAGCGTGGTGTCGCTGTCGAACCGCTCGAAGCCGAGCCGGCCCTGGCTGGTCGTCACGATCGCGAACGCGCCCGGAATGCCGCCGACGCCCCGTGACTCGGCCTCGTTCTGCAGTCCCACGAAGTACCGCTGGGTGCCGGTCCGGCCGAGCAGCTCCGGAAGCAGGTCGGCGGCCTGGCCGGCCGGTCGCAGCCGGCCGGCCAGGGTGGCCAGCTCGGCCCGCAGCTCGGCACGGGACCGGTCGGCGGGGGACAGCCAGCTGTTCGAGGGCAACCGGTCGACCTGGCGGATGCCGGTCTCGAGCTGGGCCTCGGCCTGGTGCAGTACCGGTGCGGCGGCGATCAGCGGCTGCAGCCGGATCCGGCCGGAATCGAGCAGGCCGGCCGGGGTCAGGGTGCCGGCCAGCCCGACCAGCGGTTGCAGCACGGTGCCGGCCAGGTGATCCGACTCGGCCGCGCAGCCCCGGATCGAGCGGGCCGGCCGCCCCGCCCAGGGCACTCGGGCGCTGACCCACCAGGCCGGCCCGGTAGTCAACCGATGCGCCGAACGGGCCTGGGCCGCCAGCTGGTCAGACGCCCGCCGGGCCGCCGGCAGGTCGGCCTGGACGACCGCGGCGCGCAACCGGGCCGCCGAGCCCTGGGCCGACTGCAGCTGGTGCCGGGCCAGCACGGCGGTGATCACCAGCCACAGCGCGCCGGCCAGCAGCAGTCCGAGCGCGGTCAGCAGCAGGTAGCGCAGCGACCGCCGGGCCCTGCCGTCACGCTCGGGACCTGGCTCCCGGCGGTTCCCGCGTTCCCGGCGGTTCCCGCGTTCCCAGCGGTGGGGGTGGTCGGGCGTGAATCTCACCGTGATCTCAACGGAAATTCAGCCGCGTTCGGTACGTGTGGTGTCTGCAGTTCACTGCGGTTCGGGCAGGTCGCTCGGGTGCTGCCGGCCGGGTGCGGGCACCAGGCCGGCCACCGCGGTCGCGGCGCTGGAGCGGCCTTCGGCCCGGTGTCCCAGCCGCCCGGTCAGTCCGGTCAGCGCGGCGCCGGCCAGCAGCACCGCGCCGGCCAGGCCCAGGAACAGCTGCGGGGGCAGGCCGGTCAGCCGGGCCACCGGAATCGCGGTGATCGTCGGCTCGCTCGGTGGCAACGGCCGCTGCCGGACGGGCTGGTCCTCGACGACCAGCCGGCCGGTGGCCGAGCAGCCGGGACCCGCCGCGCGCAGCGTGCTCTCGGGCGTCACGGCGACGATCGGCCAGGCTGCCTCGAACGATCCGGCTGAGTCGGCGACAGCGCGGCCGGCGCGGTGGCCGGCGACGCTGACCGACACCCGGGAGCCGGCGCGAAAGCCCATGCCGTGCACCGTCAGGACACTGCTGCCGGCCGCCGCGGTGCCCGACACCGCGCAGCCGAGGGCGGGTGGATAACTGGCCGCCCGCGCGGCGGTGAGCGGCAGCCACCAGGTCGACAGGATCGCCAGGCCGGTGAGCGCGGTGCCGGACAATGCCCGGGAGCGGGACCGGCTACCGGGCCCGCTGAGGCATACCTGGGTGGGCGTGCTGGGCACGCCCGTCTGACCGCACATCGATTCCCCCGAATCCGCGTGCGTAATGTAGCGGTCAGGAACGCTTATTCACAAGCGTTTGACATTGCACTTTTACCGCTATCGGCAACCAGGTGGTGGAGGGCTGTCGGCGCTGCCACGTAAGCTCGGTGCATGAGCTTGGCGGGACTGATCGACGCCGCCCTCGACGACCCAGTTCTGGCCACCGTGATCGATGCTGCCGGCCGGTCCGGGGCCCGGCCGCTCGCGCTGTCGGGCCCGGCCGCGCTCGGGCCGCTGGCGATCGCCACCCTCGCCGGGCGTACCGGGCGCACCGTGCTGGCGGTGACCAGCACCGGTCGCGAGGCCGAGGACCTGCTGGCCAGCCTGCAGTGCCTGCTGCCGCCGGACTCGGTGGCGCTCTACCCCGGCTGGGAGACCCTGCCGCACGAGCGGCTCTCGCCCCGGGCCGACACCATCGGCCGCCGGCTGGCCGTGCTGCGCCGGCTGCGCCATCCCGATCCGTCCGATCCCGGCACCGGCCCGCTGAGCGTGGTGGTCGCCCCGGTCCGTTCCGTGCTGCAGCCGCAGGTTCCCGACCTGGGCGACCTGGAGCCGGTCAGCATCGCGATCGGCGACTCCGGCCGCGAGCTGTCCGAGATCGTCGAGGCGCTGGTGGCGGCCGGCTACGCCCGTACCGAGCTGGTCGAGAAGCGCGGTGACTTCGCCGTCCGCGGCGGCATCCTCGACGTGTTCCCGCCGACCGAGGAGCACCCGCTGAGGGTCGAGTTCTGGGGCGACGAGGTCGAGGAGATCCGGTACTTCAAGGTCGCCGACCAGCGCTCGCTGGAGATCGCTACCGCCGGGGTGTGGGCTCCGCCGTGCCGGGAGATGATGCTGACCCCGGCGGTGCGGGCCCGGGCCGCGGCGCTGCTGGGAGAGCATCCCGAGCTCGGTGAGCTGCTCGAGCCGATCAGCCTGGGCAACCAGGTCGAGGGCATGGAGTCGCTGGCCCCGGTGCTGGTCGACGAGCTGCGGCTGGTGCTGGCGGAGTTCCCGTCCGACACCTCGGTGCTGGTCTGCGACCCCGAGCGGGTCCGGGCCCGGGCCGCCGATCTGGTAGCCACCTCGGAGGAGTTCCTGGCCGCGTCCTGGGCGGCCGCCGCCGGTGGCGGCAAGGCCCCGGTCGACCTCGGCTCGGCGTCGCTGCGCTCGCTCGACGACGTGCGCGATGCCGCCACCGACCTGGGCATGCCGTGGTGGTCGCTGTCGCCGTTCAGCACCGACAACGACCTGGTCGCCGAAGCCGGCGCGGACTTCCGGACGGTGGCCGCGGTCGGCTCCTCGTTCGAGACCGCCCCCGCCTACCGCGGCGACACCGAGTCGTTGCTGGGCGACATCGGCGGCTGGGCCCGCGACGGCTGGCGGTTGGCGCTGGTCTTCTCCGGTCACGGCACCGCCGAGCGCGCGCTGGAGCGGCTGCACGGCGCCGGCATCACGGCCCGAATGGTGCCCGGCATCGACAAGCTCGAGCCCGGGGTGGTCACCGTCACTACCGGTCACCTCGAGGCCGGCCTGGTCTCGACCGAGCTGAAGCTGGCGATCCTCACCGAGTCCGACCTGACCGGCCAGCGCGGGGTGACGGCGCTGGACAAGTCCCGGATGCCGTCCCGGCGGCGCAACGCGATCGACCCGATCCAGCTGGCCGCCGGCGACTTCGTGGTGCACGAGCAGCACGGGGTGGGCCGCTACGTCGAGATGGTGCGCCGGACCGTCAACGGCGGCGAGCGCGAGTACCTGATCATCGAGTACGCCCCGGCAAAGAAGGGCCAGCCCGGTGACCGGCTGTTCGTGCCGACCGATTCGCTGGACCAGGTCACCAAGTACGTCGGCGGCGAGGCGCCGTCGCTGTCGCGGCTCGGCGGTGCCGACTGGGCCAAGACCAAGGGCCGGGCGCGCAAGGCGGTCAAGGAGATCGCCGCCGAGCTGATCCGGCTGTACTCGGCCCGGATGGCCACCCGCGGCCACGCCTTCGGCCCGGACACCCCGTGGCAGCGCGAACTCGAGGACGCGTTCCCCTTCGTCGAGACGCCCGACCAGATGGCGGCCATCGACGAGGTCAAGGCGGACATGGAGAAGTCGCTGCCGATGGACCGGGTGATCTGCGGCGACGTCGGCTACGGCAAGACCGAGGTCGCGGTGCGGGCGGCGTTCAAGGCGGTCCAGGACGGCAAGCAGGTGGCGGTGCTGGTGCCCACCACGCTGCTGGCCCACCAGCACATCCAGACCTTCGCCGGCCGGATGAACCAGTTCCCGGTGACGATCAAGGAGCTGTCCCGGTTCACCCACAACGCCGACGTCGATGAGATCCTGACC
>Ga0247773_1000504_pt1 | contig 15881 bp, 26 predicted proteins | sample UWRJL092311B6_FD_179934 | JGI IMG/M metagenome (GOLD analysis project Ga0247773, IMG submission 179934) | Plant litter microbial communities from Arlington Agricultural Research Station in Wisconsin, United States - UWRJ-L092-311B-6 | ecosystem: Environmental > Terrestrial > Plant litter >...
TACAAATGCCTGCTGAGGGCTGACAAGGTTCATGGCGTAGGTGACCGAACCAGCCGCCGCACCGTTGACTACTCGGATCCGCGCGCGCGCGGTGAATGTGCCCGCTAGGGTCGTCAGCTGGCCGCGCGTGTTCGTCGCTGGGTTCGTCGCGGTGACCGCCGAGAGCGTGATCGCGGGTCCCGTGTTCCAAGCGCCTTGCAGCGTGACGGACTGGCTTCCACGCAGCGTGTAGAGCAGGGAGAGAGACTTGTAATTGCCCGGCGCGATGTGAATCACCGTGGTCTGCTTCGGGAACCAGAGGTTCCCGTTTGGGCAAATCGTCTGCTGGAGTGCTTCAGTTGTGGAGAACGCCGTGGCCGGGCTGAGGCCGTCTTGGAAATTCGGCGCCGCGGGTGACAATGCATCCACGAACCACTGCGACACCAGGCCGGCAGAGCTTCCAACCGGCGCCCAGGTCAGGAGATCGGGCTGGAGCTGGTAAACGACCTGCGTCTCCTGGACGTAGACCAGCATCCCCGGCTGAATGATCGCAGCCGAATGCACAGCGTTGATCGAATTGCGATCCGCGAGCGTGCCGACCACTCGGAAGGCGTTGAGCGCCTGATCCCAGGCGCCATTGACCACTCCGAGGATGTTGCCGTTGTCGTCCGCGGTGACCGGCGGGAGGCCTCCGCCGCCGCCTCCGCTCGGCGCTAGGGGACTGCAACAGCAGCTCACCGCGCGCGCCTCGCGGTTCGGGCCTGGTGTCGAGCAATCGCCGCGCGGAGCTCCTGCCGCGTCGGTGCGCGCCGGAGTCGAGCGGACAGCCGATCCACCAAATCGAGCATCCACGCCGGCGCGGTTTCGGGTTCCTCCCTTCCGTGCGCGCGCTCGTCCGCCTCGAGGCCCATGATTTGCTGCGCGGTCGGGGTCTCGTCCTCGAGGTCGGTGCGCAGCTCGTCGTCGAGTGCGTCCGCCTCGCCGGGTAAGGCCATTCCGAATTTCAGCTGTTGCACCTTCTGCGGGATCCTCGTGATCGGCGCGAGGACTAGGTACACCTGGATCGAGTTCTGCTGCCCCTCTTGGATCTGCCCGATCAGGTTCGCCGAAACGTCGACCTGGAGGGCGTGGAGCGGGATGAAGGGAAACGTCCACTCCACCGGGGACGAGGGGCCGGGCTGGGAGGCGAACGAAACTTGGCGCGGGACAGTGACCCGGCCGAGGCCTTGCGAGAGGTTGATCGTGAACGTGCCTACGTAGGCCTTGCTCGGGTCCGCTAGCTGGACGGTTGCCTGCAAGTAGATCGAACAAACCGCCGGCTCCGGGAGGGTGACCTGCGCTAGCTGCGCGCTGTTGGAAAATTGGTTGCCGCTCAGGTCGATCAGCGCCGAGCTGCCCCACGTCCAAGTAGGGTTGATGGCGGTTTGCGGCGCGGTCATGGGGTCACCGGAAGGTGCGCGCGCGTGAGCACTTGAGTCAGCGCGAGGGATTCATTTTCTACGAAAATGTTGATGCTCTGCCCGATCGTTCCGCGCGCCTGAAACCAAAACTCGACGGAGAACAGACCGCCATTTCCTTGGACTCGGAACCCATCGCGATAGGCGCCGTTCGGTTCGATTTCGTAGCAGCCTCCGGGCACGACTGAGATCGTAGGCCCGTAGTTTGGGCCGTCGAGCTCGGCGCCGGCGTCGGCTGCCGCAAACAGCCGCGCGCGCGTGACGAGCCATTCTCCGGCCGCGCTGACCACGTAGAGGCCAGAGACCAGCGGGAGATCCAGAGTGCCGTAAAGGTACTCCCGCACGTCGAGGCCGACCGGTCCGGAGCTCATCGGCCGATCCTCGCGAGTTCGTGCCGGTGCATCGCCCAGGCCTGCGCGTACGCTTTCGGGCTCGCGGTGTAGTAGCCTTTTCGGCCGAGCTCTTCGACCCAGCCCGAGCTAGTGGGCTGCTCGAGCAGCAAGCGCCAGGCGGACGGAAACACGTTATGCAGGCGCTCGAGCTGCTGCGCGACGGCGTTCGGGAGATCGTTCCAGGCTCGCCACCGGTAGACCTGTTTCGTCGGGCTGAGGTTGTCGCGCGCCTCGTAGTAGGGCTCTTTGTTGCGCGCGTGCCAGCCGCCGAGGTTGAAACAGTACTCATGCTGTCCGCGGCCGGTTTCGTGCGCCCACTGCGCGAGCACCGAAAGCGCAATGTCCGCGAGCTTGTCCGCGGGGACGTTCGGGCCGAGTACTTCGACGGCGAGCAGGTAACGATCGCTAAACCACGAGGGTGTGCGGCCGGTCGGAACCATGGCCCGCTTCAGACCGTCCGGCATGGCGGCCTGCGCGGGGTTTGGCTTCATCGCGGCGAGGGCAAGCAATGCGAGCGCTCCAAGCCAGAGGACAGATTTAGAGCGCACCTGGGTTCGGGCTCCAGGTCGAGGGCACGAACAACCGATCGCCGGGCTGTAGGCCTCCCTTGCGCCCCGTCTTGGCCAGGCCGCCCTTGCTCAGGTCGGTTGCCTTGTACCAGCCGTCAGGGCCGGGCACGTTCGTGCGTTGGAGCACGATCGCGCTCGCCATCGTCTCAGGCTGCCCGAGGCGTTTGGCGACCTGCGCGAGGCCTTCCCCCCGGCGCACGGCCGTCACGAGGGAATCCCCCGGCGGAGGGGGCGCAGGGGGCGCAGGCGGAGGCGGAACGGGATCCACCTGGCGCGGCATGGACGGCGTCGTCGTGGCGGGAATCGTCGGGCCTGGCGAGCTCGAGCTCGGCGCGCTCGAGCTCGGCGCCGGTCCGGCCGGGTGCTTGACCATGCGGTAAGCGCGCCGGTCGGCGAGAGTGCTCGGACCCTGGAACAGCACCCCGCCGTCCTTCCACTGTTTGAGCAGCGTGCGAGCGGTCGCGGCTTCTTCGGCCGTTGCCGATTTCTTGCCGACCCAGCCGTTAGGGAATTGCGACTCCAGCATTTGAACCGTGACCGGTTCGGCGCCGACCACTTGCGAGGCTTGCAGCACGGGGCCGGCCTGCGCTGCGATCTGCGGGTTGATCTGCCAGACTTCGACGGCTTTGACGTAGCCCGCCGGCGGCTTGGTCTGCGCGCCGTTCGGAGGCGTGACCCCGCTGGGAAAAGGAAGCCCCGGGGACGACGAGGACGGAGTCGACCCCGGGGCGGGTTGCACAGTACCGGGCGGCGGCTGCGCAGTAGATGGCGACGAGGGGAACACCACAGAGGGCGACCGCGTCTCGTTGCGCCCGCCGAAAACGCGGGTCAGCAGGTAGCCGAGGATCAGATCGTCGATCACGTTTCCCCCTCGGTGGGTGGTTGCTGCGGATTCATCATGCGCAGCAGTGAAGCCAGGTCGAGGCCTCCGGCGCCGGCGATGGCGCCATTGCTCGAGCCGAGAGCGCGTTGCAGGGCCATCATGGCGAGCTGTTCACGTTGCGGGAGCTGCGCCGGCGGCTGGCCGTCGCGCTCGAGCTCGGCGCGCTCGTCCTGCGCCGCCATTCGCTGCTCGAGCCGTCCCAGCAGGTTGAGGCAGAGCTGGACGACCGAGACCATCGCGCCGAAACCTTCTTTGTGCGCGTTGGCCTGCTGGCGTGCCGCTTCGCCGGCCACTTCGCGCAGGTTGCGCGCGAGGTTGTCGATCAGCTTCGGCAGGTCGACCGAAATGATCGGAACCGAGCCCGGGACCGCGCGCGCTACGAGCTCGGCGCGCTCGAGCTCGCTCTCGGCGCGGAGCTCCGGATCGTCCGGGTCGAGATCGATCGCGCGTAGGATGTTGCCGTCGGCGTCTCGCGCCTCGAGATGCACGCACGGGCGGACGACCGACAGAACGTCACTCCACTGAGCGGGACCGGTCGCGCTGACGACTGCGCGCAGCTCGTCTCCGTCTTCGGTTTCTCCAACGACCGAGTGAGGCACGGGCTTTCGCCGTAGCCACTTCAGCAAGCGCTGATTTCTCGCCGAGACGCGAATGTCTCCGAAGCTGTTCCGCGCGCGCGCCATGGATCAAAACCTCAGAACGGCCGGGCCGCTCACACTCCAGGGACGCGCCACAGTGCCCGCCTCGTAGACCATGTTAGGAAGACCGAACGACGCTTCAGCCTGCTGTCCGGCTCCCGCTTGTAGCGCAGTCGCGAGCGGCGCCGCAAACCCCGGGAGGCCTGGGAGGCCTTGCGCGAGTAGCGGCCCAACACCGGGGACGAACCCCGCGGCCTGACGCGCAACAAACTTGCCCGCGTCCTTCCAGTTCTTCGGCGGGTTGTTGATCAGGTCGACCGCGCTAGCAGCCACGGGCCCGATCCCCGGGATGAACCGGATCGCACCGGCAAACGGCTTCGCCGCGGTCGCTACCGCCTTGAGTGGACTTGTGAAAACTTGCCCGAAGTTCTTCAGGCTCGGATGTCGCACAAACTTAGCGGTAGACGTGATGGGGCTCGCGACGGCCTTGAGTAGATTTTTGAAAAAACCCACACTTTGAACTGCCTCTCCCACGACGTGGTCGGCGTTCACCATGTGACCCATCAGCGCGTGGATCGTGCTCGCGACTTCATCCGGGCTCGCGCCGAGGATCAGGCCTCGGACCGCGTGTAGCCTCGCCTCGTCCGTCGGATCCATGGCTCCGCCGCTGACGGCCGAGCAGCCGTCGAGAGCGCGGAGGAGCGCCTTTGCCGGGTGCGTGTTCTTGGCGTTGCTGCTCCAGTCCCAGGACTCGAAGCGATCCGGAACATCACAGCGCGCGTACCAGATCGCGGGGCGCGTCGGGTCCTTGCTCGGCGCGATCGCGATGCACAAGCGCCCGTCCGAACTGATCGGCGGCGTGATCGGCGCGTAGGCGCCTACGACGTGCACGCCGCCCGGCCCGCTCACCGCGTGCCCGTTCTTGCCCATGCCGGCGGCCTTGCTCGGGTCTTCGATCGAGCCGTCACTCCTTTGGGTGACCGCGTGCCAGCGCATCGGGCCCGACTTGCGCACGATCGCGCGCGCGCCAGGGTCCACGCCGGTCGCGCGCAAGCTGGCGCTGTGATAGGGCGCCCAATCGTCGCAATCGCCATGTCCGCGACGGACAACGGTCTGCGCGAGATCGAAGTGCTCGTCTCCCGGCGGCTCGGGTCGCCACTGCCCGCCGGCGGCGATCGCCTCTTTCGCGGTCGGGATTTTGCCCGCACGAATGCCGGGAACGTTCGCGATCGTGACCGCCTCGAGCGCGTGCTCGAGCGCGGCCTTTCGATCTTGATCGTCCAGCTCGTCTGGGACTGCTAGCCGAATGCGCACCGCGGCGCCCCTCTCAGGTAGCGACGCGGCCCAGGATTTGGAGCGACAGCGCGAGCGTGTCCGTACCCGTCACCGCGGGATTGACGAAGGCGAAAATTCGGATCTCCGCGCCCTGGGTTGCAGGCTGCATCACCAGGCGCACGCCGAACGCGTTCGCGCTGTAGTCCTCGAGATTGATCGGACCGAGGACGCCGACCTGCGGACGAATGCCCACGTGAACGCCGTTGTTCGCGAAGACCAGCGCGCCTTGCGCGGTCGCACCGTTGCGGCCCACGCGTGCGAGCAAGCGTTCACCGCGGAACGGAACCTGCGTGACGGCTTTGAATTCGATGTTCGCATTGCCGCCGGTAAAGATGCCGTTGTTCGTCTGCGGCGTGAGAGGCACCGGGAAGACGCCGTAACCCGGCGTAGGAACGCCCGGCGCGAGGTCGTTGCGCCACTTGGGCTTGGCGGCTCCGCGCTTCGCCGCGCGCCTCCGAGCTGCGCCCACGAGTGCGGTTCCGAGCACATCGCCGAGGACGGCGTCGCCTGAGAGCTCGTCGCCGAGCTCGTCCCCGTCGAGATCTCCGTCGACATCGCCCATCAGATCCATGCCCAATCCGTACATTTTGCGATCTCCCTTTTTGCGCTTCGTTCCGTGCCTAGTCGCGTGTGTGGATCAGTCGAAAAAGACAGCGCCGCCCGGCTGCTGATATCCGACGATCGTGCTTCCGCCGCTCACTCCGAGGTTGAACGCGCTCAGTGCAAGCGCGCTCGTCACCATGTCCGACACGATCGGCGGCAGGCGCATCTTGAGGAACTCCTCAGCGCCCCAACCGAGTAAGCCGAAACTCGTGATCGGGCCGGCGGAGCCAATAACGGGGAGCTTGGCCAGCCAGCCCTCTTTTTGAGCCCAGCCGAGGACGGCCGATCCGATGATGATCGCGGTACGGTGCCCGCTACGGCTGCCGCCGAAGAAGCTACCGATCCGACCGATCGATCGGCGAACGACGTGCCGACGCTTGCCCCTTTTAGGGCTCGAGCGCGGCGCCGAAACTCGGATCGTGGTCGGCGCTGACGGCTGGTAGCGCACGATCGAAGTCCCCGACGACGATCGGCGCCGGCGCGCATGCCCGCGGTGACCTTTGACGAATTGCCCCTTGCGGTTCCTGGCCATTGAGCACAGGGCACCACCGATCCGCGACCCAAAAAAGATCGCGTCGATTTATGGGTCGGACATTTTTTGTCCTACCTCCGGAGGGCGAGTAGGACGATCAACGCGAGCGCGACGAACTTGAGATCCCCGATCGCACCGGCCCCAAACTGCTCGAGCTGCTCGAGCGCGCCGGGGACGATCGGCGACTGCTCGACGTCCTGCACCGAGTGCACTTCGGGGCCCGCAAAATTCGGGTAGCCGAACTGCGCGACGTTGAAGAACGGCGCGCGGCCTTCGGGGACGACGAAGATCACGAACTGCGCCGGGCCCGCTAGGCCCTGGCTTGACTCGACCCGAACAGCCCCGGCCATGTCCCGGACCCAGGCATCGAAATCCGCGATATTTCCCGGCTTATTGACGGTGACCCAGTATCGCCCCGGCGGGATGGGCGACACCTGGCGTTGCATTTTTGTCGCGGCCATTCCCTGATCCTACCATTTCACGCGTTCGCCCTTGATCTCGGCCCGAGATCCGGCTCAGATGGGGCACAATTGCACCCCGCAATTTCGCGGGGGCCGCACAAAAAGCGAGTGGCCCGGGTCTGAGAAACCCGAGCCACTCTGAAAGGGCACGTAGCAGCGTGCCGCCCACAGAAAACACAGCACAATTAAGCGCCGCGGTCAACGATGCAACACTCTCGAGGGTGTGCGCGCGTCCCCCGGCGTACCGGACTGAAAAGTCTGGGGGTGGGCCAATCACATGCGCCAAATGACGCTGTGGGGTCCCGCCTGCCCGCCGACTCTGGCCACACTGACGGCCAGCCTCCGGACGCTGAACCGCGTTTACCCGGCAAATGTCGCGGTCGCGCTGGGCCCGAATGGGCTTGTGGCCTCGTCGGACGGGGATTTTTCGCGCGTTCGGGTCGCGCTCTTCGGCCGGGAGGCGTTGCCCGGCGGGGGCCGGCGGTTCGATGCGGTCGGGGCCGCGCGCCGGCTGCTCGCGGCCGTCCGTGATCAGGCGGTGACCCGGTGAAACCCGTGTTCAAGGACGGATCGCGGGAACACGCCGCGTTTGTGGTCTACCAGTGCGCGGCCGGCCAGGGCTATTCCGGCCTAAAGCTCAATCTTCTCGTGGCGATAGCGCGCTACGGTGGGCACTGCTACCGCAAGAATTCCGACCTAGCCCAGAAGTGCGGAACGCTCTGGAAAACGAGCATCTGGCGCGTTGCTCACCAGCTCGCATCGGAAAAGCTGCTACGGCTCGAGCGCGTGTTACCTGGCCAGCGACCGCAGGGCGTGCGCCGGCGCTACCCAGAAGGCCGCTCGAGCAAGTTCCTGGACTTCCACCGGCTCGGATGCCCGGAGGCCGTCGAGGACTGGCGCCGGCCCGACACTGCGACACGGGAGACTCCCGAGCGTCGTAACGGGCGGAGCGGAGCTCCGAAGCGTCCGCGCCCCAAGCGGCCACTTTCGCCCACTCCGCCCCCTCGAGAGCCGGAACCCGCGCCGGACTTGCCGGATGCGGACGAGGTTGCCGAGCTGTCCGCCAAGTTCCTGACAGCGCTTACCGGCCGCCCGCCGAAGCCGAAACGGTAGCGCTTCCGCCCACTTCGACCCCTCGCGGTCGGGTGCGAAGGTGCGCCCCGGCCCTTAATCGGCTCTCGGGCCGTGCGTCCGGGAAAGTCGGACGGTTCCTCTGCACAGTACGGCCGTTCAGTGGTCCGAATAGAACGCGGTGCGGCTGTTCAGTGGTGGCGCCGTCCGAGGCCTGGCGACGCCCGACCGGCCCATGGGCGAATAGGACTCTTCGTTAGGCTTTACGTTGGATTCCACCTCCAAATTCTCCCTCTCTCCTGAGGAGAGAGGGGTTAACCCTCTCTCCTCCTGGAAAAACAAAGTGCGGCCGGTCGCGTAGTGCGACGGGTCAGGTCCGGGTGCCCCTGATCCGCGGAACGCTGACGCGGGAGCTCCGGTCGCGTTGGCGCATCTGGGATCAATTGCTTAGACGCCCGGCGCCGACTCGCGACGGGGCCCAGGAGGGCCGCGCGCGCTCCGCGCGCCGAGTGGCCAACAAGGGCGGAGGTCGGGCTTGCCACGGGGCGGCGAGGCGCCCTAGTGTCGATCCGCCTGTCGCTGTTTTGGGTCCGGGAGGCGCCGGGCGGTTCGCGTATGCCGTCCGGCGCCTTTGCCGTTTCGCGGCCGGCCGGCTTACACTTCGATCGTGTTGGTCAGTGCGGCGTATTTGCGAGTCAGCACCGCGGCCCAGGACGAGGGAATGCAGCGCGACGCAATCGAGCGCGCCGCGCAAGCGCGCGGCCAGCCGATCGATCGCTGGTTCACCGACGACGCAGTCGCGCGCGATCGCTGGGACCGCGCCGAGCTCGGCGAGCTGCGCGCGGCCGCGCGGCGCGGTCAGGTGCGCACGGTTTGGGTGTGGCGTCTCGATCGCCTCGGCGCCGGCGCGTTGCAGCTGTTGCAGGTAGTCACCGATTTTAGGAACGCCGGCGTCCGTCTCGTGTCGGTGATCGAAAGCTTCGACTCGGGCGGGCCGTTCGGCGACGCGATCATCGCGGTTATTGGCGCGCAGGCGCAGGCGGAGCTCGAGGCAATCCGACAACGCACGGCCGAAGCTCGAGCTCGAGCAGAGCGCGCCGGAAAACACTGGGGCCGACCGCCGGCGGGCACTCCTGAGCAGCGCGCCGATCTGCTCGAGCAGCTCGAAAAGGGTTTGACACTACGAAGTGCCGCAAAACATGCTGGTTTGAGCTACGGATCAGCCCAGCGAATCAGCGCCGCGCGAAGTCAACCCGGATGATCAGGCAGGTCGCCACTCTGATCGTGTTGGTTCTCGTCGCCTGCTCGCTGGAGGTCCACCACACGCGTCCGATCGTTGCGGCGCCGAGCTCGGCTTGTGCCGGCGCCGGCGGAGCAGTAACTCGGTAGGGGTGCTCCGCTTGCTGATCGAACCCACGGACCAGTGGCACCAAGAAAACGGGATGCTCTTCCGTTTGTGGCGCACGGTCGGCCCGAACCCGATCACGATCTACGTGGCCGGGTGCTCCGTGCCGGTCGCGCATGCCGACGACGCGATCGCGGTTCAGGTGATCGAGCTCTGCTCACCGGCGGGAACGACCGCCACGAGGGCGCCGGAGTGAGCGTTGGCGACAAGGTCGTGGAGGTTGTCGAGCTCTGCGGGAAGCTCGAGCAGGTATGCCGCGAATCCGTCCCGACTCCCGCGCTTGCCCTTGCTGCGCTGGCTCAGGTGATCGCGCACATCAGTGCGAATTCCTTTGACGGTGACCTAGCGGCGTCGCGGGCCGGGCTGCTTCAGCTGATCGGGCGTCTGTTCGACGAGGCCGTACTCAGGCGGAGGGGTGAGATTGAGTTCCGCAAATCGTGAGAACCTCCGCTGCTGCGTCGATCAGATTTTATCCGCGCTCGGCGTCGTGAGCGAGCCTCCGCCGGACGAGTACCTTGACGCGCTCGAGCAGCTGAACACCGCTTGTGTGGACTGGTTCCGCGAGCGCGCGCCGAAATTCGGATTTCTCCAGATCAACCTACCCGAGCTCCGCCCCGATCTGCCGCTCGTCACTGGGCCGCTCAGCGCAGCCGCGGTGCACTGGGCCGGAAACTTGGCCGCGCGTGATTTCTTCGAGTACATCGACCGGCAGACTCAGCAGAAGTGCACGCTGCTACAGTTCCAGGTCTTGCGCTTGATGCAGGAGGCGCACGCCGGCGCCGAGGTCAACGCGAGCGGCGGAGCGTCCTAGCGCTTCACGAGCTGTGGCGCCTCGGTCCGCTGCGTCACGAGCTGCCACAGACGATCGCGATCGCCCCAATCGAGCGATCGCGCAATGAGCTCACGCGCGAACGGCTTGGCCTGCTCCTGCATCGTCGAGGCCACCCACCGAACCGCGGTGAGCGCGGCGCGCTGGCCTGCCTCGTCGCCGGCGCCGGCGTACAGATCCCACAGCGCGGCGATCGCGTTCAGCGCGCGCCGGTCGTGCCCGGTGAGGATGCCAAACGCGGGCCGGCCGTTGCGCTCGCGAGGCACTCCGAGCCGTTGCGAGCTCGACGAATCGCGGGCGGCCGTCGATAGCCATCGTTCCCACTGCTCCGCGAATTTGGACATGGATCGAGGCTACGCGCCGCGCTCGAGCTACGCAACGGCGCGCGCTCTAGCGTGGTCATTCGCGCAGAGCACGCCGAACGGAGTCACGCGCAGGACGAGCGGATCGGACTCTCCGCAACGCAGACAGCACGCGTCCGGGGCCAGCGCTGAGCCGCGGAGGTCGCGCTGGTAGCAGGCAAAGCAGAGGCCTTTCCGCGGCGAGTCGGTCACGCGCGGGCAACGGGCGCAGGCGGTTGGCTGTTTCAGGTAGTAAGCTTTTCGCATGCTCGGCTTGTGCCGCGGAGCTCGTGAAACGGACAAGAAAGTGACACGTGAGCCGTTCCACGTGGAACGATTCAGGTGTCACACCTGAGGGAGTGAGAAGATGAAGCCACGAGTCCGCAAGCTGTACGCCATCCTCGAGGATTGCGAGGACACCGGAGCCTTCCTGCTAGACGTTGCGCTGGCCGTCGAGCACCTTTACTCCGAGAGTGTGAACGGGTGCCCCGATGGCTTCCGCCACTTGGACCGAGCGATCGAGGCCTTCAAGGAGTGCGAATCGGAGGACGACGAGGAAGACGACGGCGACGAGGAAGACGAGGAGAGCGACGACTAAGCAGGCAGCGGCGCCGCCTCGCGGACCCTGCGGATCGGTCACTCTTCATATCCGGCGCGGCGAGACGGGAAGGACACGTTCCGCCAGTATCGGCCGTCCCACTCGTAAAGCTTGGAGCCCAGCGGGAAGGTGACAATCCAGCGGATCGCCTCGCCGGCGTTGAGGTACAGGCGCTCCGAGTTCTCCCAGCGCCGCGCACCGCGGGCGGCGCCATGATCCACGCGCACAAAATGCCACGCTCGTTTTGTAAGCCCGGCGGGTGTGCTTTCTAGGAGCGACAACCGGGCCTCACTCGGTCGATGATTCCGGACTGACCCAGCCGGCGCCATTCGGCGATCGTGATGCCTTGCACCACTTCGTGGTTCTGGAGCTCGCGAGGCTCGTTCGGCTCGAGCGCGATCGGGCGGGGTTCGCCCGCTCGCCACATCTGCACCGCCTCGTGGGCGGTCGACGCGAGAAAAACCTCAGCGGTGGAGTTGAACTCCCACGCGTGCATTTCGAGAGGCGCGCGCCGGCTCAAAACGGCACCGCCGATCGGCCGGACTTCGCTCGATGGTGGGCGCGCTCGAGCTTCTCGTACTCTCCGATCAGTTTGGCGATTTCGCGGTCGTGGCCTGCGTGAACGATCGGTTCCCATTCGTCCGGATTCTCGTGCACCCAGTGCATGAAGGCCTCCGTCCGAGTCATCCGCGGCGACGCCTTGATCTGCTTCCGAACCGCGTTGAACACCGGGACCATTTGCGGATCGAGGTTGCTCCGGACCTCGTCGTCGGACTCCTGGCGCCGCTCCTTCGCCGTCGATCGGAGCTTGCCCGGTCCGGTGCGCTCGACGCGCCGGTACAACGTCCGCTCATCCTTCAGTGCGGCGCGCTTGCCCGCTACGTCGCGCGCGCCGGCGTCCTTCGCCTCCGCCTTGCGTGCGTGGCACTGCTCGCGCAGGGCTACCCGGCGCGCGGCGCAGTCGCTCTGCACGGCTTTCACCGCCGCGCGCCTGGCTTCACGTGCAACGGCGATCAGGCCCTTCAGCTCGGTCAGCCGATCGTGCAGGAGGCGCCGCTGCAAGTCGCGCACCTCCCGCTGCATCTTGCGTTTATCCGCCGCCGACGCTCGCATGGTGGGGCGCCTCGTCCTCGTCCTCGTCGAGCTCTTCGATCTCCGGTGTGTTCGCGCTGAACCAGGCGGCGCCGGCGTCGAAGAAGTGAAACGCCGCCATCACCAGTGATTTGACCCCGGCGCGGAACTCCTCGTCACGGAGTAGCGAGTCCTTGAGCTGTTGCGCTTCGGTTGGCGGCTCTGGCGGAGCATCGCTGGCCACGTTCCCCGATCCGCACATGCCGCAGGTTTGAACCACGGCGCCGTGCAGGTTCCCACAGTCCCGGCATTTGTAGACGGTCATGCCGCCCAAAATTACCACGCGTCCCCGGCGCGCGGTCGGACATACAACGTCCGGGCGCGTGTGTTCAGGATTGCGAGCTCGGCGCCGGCCGCGTAGCGTCGCCGGCGGGCTCGAGCCTTCAGCCGTCCCCACGCAAGTGGGGGTGATTTCCGGCCTGGGAAACCAGGCCGGCCCCATTGAAGGAAGTCCGCACCGATGCCTTCGGGCGTTTAGCAGACTGCTCGAGCACCCAACCCACTCACCGGACCGAAACCCCGGCGGGCGGGTCTATGCTTGGGGCCATGGCCCATCAGTGCGGCTTTGTTTCGCTCGTTCCGCCGGAGTCGGGACCATGGACAGCGTCCGGCCTGCCCGACGAAATTATTTTGATCGGTAGAAAGTTCCGCCGGTCCGCCTGGGCTCTGCCGACTCCAGGCGTCCGCGCGCAGTATCGCGAGGACGTGCCGCTGCGCGCGCGACACGTCGAAGTGTTGCAGGATGGCACCTGGCGCTGCTCGCACGTTGACGAGGCGAACCCCGACCACGGCCTAGTTTTGCAGCACTATTTCCGCGATGTTCTCCAAACCCCCTGGGGACTAGGCCTCACCGTTGCCGGCCTGCTGTGGCTGGCCCGCCGTCAAGGGTGAAAGTCGACCGGGCGAGCGGCGGACAAACACCATTTGTCCGCCGGCGCGGATCACAACTTGCGGCGGTTGTCACTCAACACGCGGTGTTGAGTAAAGGATTTGCCGAGCAACTTCGCCGGGATACGCCAGTTTTGTCGCGCGTTGTCGTCGAGTTTCTGTCCATTCCCACGGCGCGCGGGATGTGCCGTCCCGACCTGTACCGGCCGCGTTTTCTGCTGCATTCTCTCGCGGTGCCGGAAAAGGACTGCCTCGCGCTGGTGTCGCACTGGACGCCGTTCGATGACGTGGCCTACCCGGTGCCGCGCCGGCGCTGCGCGCGTCTGGCATACGGGCGGCTCGTGTACTGCTGGCAGCACAGCAAGATCGCTCGCGAGCTGTCGGCGCAGTTTGACGAGCTCCACCCAGGCGCCGCCCATGTGAAGCAGCGGACCGCCGAGTGCCTCGAGGCGCAGGAGGCCGGCGTGCACTGCGCGCCGTGCCTGTGTTGCGCATTTGTGCGCTACTCGCTCGACCACCCGCCCGCGGGGTGACCCAAAAACCCCCCGATTTGAACCTCCGGATCCTCCGAGGATCCGCCCCGTTTCGGCCCACTGGCCCCCGCGGTCCAAAAGGGTGCTAGTGGGTCGGGAGGTGGCGCCCCCGGCGCGCGTTCCCCCCCCTCGCGCCGGGTGCGCGCCTCTTGGCGTAGACTCCGTCCATGGCGCGGAGCCGTGACCTGGGACGCCTCGCGTTGATCGTGTTGATCCTGGCCTACTTCACGAAGGTCGGGGTCCTGGCGCAGCTGAAGAACCCGCTAGGGACCTTCGACGAGGGAACGTGACCGAGTTGATCGCTGTCGTGGCCGTGGGCCTGATCTTGTACGCCGCCGCGCTGTTGCTTTCGGGCTAGCCGCGTAGACTCCCGTCCCATGGCAAGCGACGAACCGAAACGCTACTGCGTGGCGCCGGCGATCACTGATTTCGAGCTGACGACGGACGAGCAGGAAACCGCGCGGGGCTTCTTTGAGCTCGACGATCAGGCGCTCGAGCTTCGGATCTCAGAGCTCGAAATGGCGGACCAGTTCACGCTTGCAGGCGTCGCCCGCGTGATTCTCACTAACCGCGGAACACCGAACCCATCGCCACTGGGGGCCTAGGGATTTGCGGGACGTTCTCGAGCTGCTCGAGCTCGAGCACGTAGCCGGCGTGATTCGTGCGGCCGGTGCAGAGCGCCTCGATCCGCACACCAGCCGGCGCGCGGTCAAAAAACGCGTAGTCCTCGCGGAACCACCAGCCGTCGCGGATGAACTCGCAGAACACGCCGCTCCGCGTCTTGCCGTCATCGTCGGTGTATTCGAGGTTTCGCCACGCGTCGCGCATCAACTTGAGTGCGGCGTTGCTCACCGCCACGATTCCAAAACCGCCATACAGCGCGCGCCGGAGGTGTGCGCCGGTCTTTGTGATGCGGTCAAGTTTTCCGCTTGGATCCATCGTCACGTTCGCACACTGGGTCTCTTGCCGGAGCAGGCAAGGCACGATCACGATTTGCGGCGTGTCGCGCTCGAGCGCTGACAGCAAGTGCCGCACGGTTTCGGCCGTGCATTCGGTGTCATCGTCGATCGAGATCCACGCGTCCACGTCCCCGTCGAGCGCGACCGAAAACGCACGGCTCCGAGCGTGTCCGATCGAAGTGCCGCCGGCGTCGTGCAGTAGCGCAATCTCGTCGTGCCGGCGGAGCTCGCGGACGACTCGGATCGCTGGCAGCACCGTTTCGCCCGGACCCTCGAGCACGCTTCCGGCGTGTCGGTGGACCATCTCGGCGGCTTTCGCTTTGCCGATCCGCTTGCTGAGCTCGTAGGTGATGACGCTGGATAAAATCATGCGGTTACCGGTGCTGCGGCTGGATCGTTCGTCAGGCCGACGCCGCAATTTGCTCGAGGGTAGGCGATCGGTGTGCCTGCTACCGCAACCGCCGCGTGCCCAGTGATCAGGAAATCGCTCGTCGAGCCGAACGAGCAGTTCGCGACAGAGGAAATGTAAAACCACGCGCCGCTAGTAATCTGAGCCTTCGCGGTGAAAGGCACTGCGCCGCCCCACAAGCGCTGGGCGGACGTGACTACGGTGCTCGCCTTCGTGAGTGCGAAGGGCGTCAGGCCGGTTCCGTTTTGGAGCTCCAGATCGTTTTCGATCTGTAGGGTGTAGTTACCGCGGGATAGCTGGAAAATCCCGCCGTCTACCGCGTTCCCGGCAAACCACGAGGACATCCCGCCATTATTCGCCCGGAAGGTCCCGGCGAGCAGTGTCCCGAACCAAAACGTCAGGCCTCCGATGTGCGGCATTGTGTTTGTGATCTTGCAGTTGATCAGGCTGGGCCCGTTGTAGGCAAGCAAAGCGGGCTGGAATCCAGAGACCGGACCCACGCGAAAATCACAGTCAACCACGTTGATCGTTGCTGAAAATTGGGCGTCGATCGAGAGCTGGCAGAGCCCCAAGCCCCGGATCGAAAAGTTTGCGCCGCCGGTTTCGCCGTTCAGGCCGGCCACGTCGGATTGAACGCTCAGCTGATCGATCGTGCTCGCGGGAGTCTCGACAACGACCTGATCGCCCACAGCGGGAAAGGCCAAACTGCCGTCGCTCTCGCGGTAGAACTGTTTTACAAATGCCTGCTGAGGGCTGACAAGGTTCATGGCGTAGGTGACCGAACCAGCCGCCGCACCGTTGACTACTCGGATCCGCGCGCGCGCGGTGAATGTGCCCGCTAGGGTCGTCAGCTGGCCGCGGGTGTTGG
>Ga0247773_1000506_pt1 | contig 15867 bp, 12 predicted proteins | sample UWRJL092311B6_FD_179934 | JGI IMG/M metagenome (GOLD analysis project Ga0247773, IMG submission 179934) | Plant litter microbial communities from Arlington Agricultural Research Station in Wisconsin, United States - UWRJ-L092-311B-6 | ecosystem: Environmental > Terrestrial > Plant litter >...
ACCCACCAGCGCTGGATGTTCTCCTGCGCCCCCACCCACGCCGGGTTGCCGCCGAACGACGGGTGCGCCACCGCCTTCGGGCACACGTTGCTCGCGTCGCCGTCGCGCAGGTCGCCCGAGTCGGCGCCCACGCACCCGTTGCGCCGGCGGATGGCGCGGATCGACTGCCGCACCGCGTCGGGGGCCAGGGCGCCGTCCTCGTAGTTGAAGCCGTTGGCCGAGCCGTCGCTGCTGGTCACGTCGAACTTCACCAGGTGGATGTGCTGCCCGATGATGTCGGTGGGCGTCTGCACCTGGAAGTCGTCCAGCTCGTATTCGGCGGGGATCAGGTTGACCAGGTGGTAGGTGAGGCACGCGTTGTTGTGCGCGCGGAAGAAGAGCGGCTCGGGCGCGCGCGTGCCGGCCGCGTAGGCCGGCACGTCCTGCCAGAGGGCGAACATGCGGTGCTGGCCGTAGGTCCAGCGCGCCTTGTTGTACAGCGCGGTGACCTGGAAGCCGGCGGCCTTGTAGTCGACCGAGTCGCCCATGCGCACGCCCCGGATGCCGCAGGGGTCGGCGAAGGGGGCGCCCGCCACGGCGGGGAGGCCGTTGGTCTGGAAGTTGGCGAGCGTGGTCCAGTCGTCGGCCACGCGGCTGGGGTGCGAGGGGCGCGCGTGGAAGCGCATCGCCACCTTCTCGGTGTCGGTCCCCGCCTGGGGGAGGAAGCGCACCGTGAGCAGCGAGTCGTGCCGGCTGAAGTCGGTGGGGTTGAGCGGCGGGTTGGTGGCGATGCCGCCCAGCACCACGTGGCGCGGGAGCCCGCCGTCGCGCGCCAGGTCGAGCGGCGGCTGCGGGGGGCGGTGGCCAGCCACGCCGGGCACGTAGAACGGGTAGCCCGGCATGCTGTCGCTGGGCAGCGGCGCCAGCGCGTAGCCGGGGATGGGCACCACCGCCGGGATCGGCGTTCCCGCCGTGATCTCGCCGTCGGGGAGGCCGCGGGCCACCACGCGCCCGTCGTCCAGCTGCGAGCCGGCCTCGAACACGTCGTGGTTGCGCCACAGCGCCCACATCCCCTGCGCGAAGTGGGGGTAGAAGTGGCAGTGGAAGATGGCGTCGCCCGGGGTGTCGTTGCGGTTGCCGCTCCCGCCGTAGGTGATCTCGTAGGTGTAGCCGCCTCCCGGCCCGATCGCCTGGCTGTCCTTGTAGTTGCTCAGGCTGTCGTTGGGGGTGGCCAGCCACTGGTGCGCGTGCAGGTGGAAGATGTGGTGCTCCTTGGGGCCCGCGTGGAGGTTGCGGATCTTCACGTGGTCGTTCAGGTAGCTGTGGAACACGTTGGACGGGTCGTCGGGGAAGAGCACCTTGGCCTGCCGGTGCCGCACCGAGTCGACGGGGTTGGACGGGTCCCACCCGGCGTCGGCGGGGTTGTTGAGCACCATGGCCGGGTCGCCCACCGCCCAGCTGCTAAGGAAGAACTCCTCGAACTTGCAGTCGTTGCAGTCGCCCATGGGCCCGCGGCCGAAGCGGTTGGCCAGGATCTCGGACCCGATCCCCCCGCTGCCGTAGTTGATCGCGAAGGCGTCGCGCCCGCCGTGCAGGGTGAACTTGAGCGCTTGGCTGCGGTAGATGCTGTCGAACGCCTGCACCAGCCCCACCTCGTCGTGGAAGATCACCGTGTGCTCGCGGAAGGCGGCCCGGCGGTTGGGGTAGACGGGCACCGTCGTGCTGGGATAGGCGTTGGCCGCGAACCCACCGCGCCCCGGGCCGGTGATGATGGCCGCCAGGTCCGACCAGACGATGGTGTCGCCGCGCATCATCGACAGGATGGGACGGCCGGCCAGCGGGTGGCCGGCCCCGTACGCGCGGGTGTAGTCCACCTGCGGGTAGCCGCCCACGCTCACCGGCAGCCCCGCGTTGTCGAGGGTGGTGAGGCGCAGGTCCTCGGCGGTCACCTGGCTGCGGTAGTACTCGGCCCCCTTGGGCTCCACGTTCACCGCGCCGAAGAGGCCGCGGGCGATCTGCCCGCCGTCGCCCTCGCCGCCGGTCATGGACGCGGCCGAATGGAGGAGGAAGGTGCCTTCGCGCTCGGCGTAGAGGGTGTAGGTGCGGGTCGCGCCGGGGGCCACCAGGCTGGCGGGGTTCTGCTGCACCGCCGAGCCGTCGTCGGCGATGGAGCTCACCAGCTGCATGCCGTTGACGTGGATGGACACGAGGCGGCTGCTGTCGGGGTGCGCGGCGTTCAGCGGCGAGAGCAGGTTGCGCAGCGTGATGCGCAGGCACTCGCCCACGTTCACGCGCAGCACCAGCGGGCGCGGGCGGCGGCCGCTGCGCACGCGCGCGTTCCCCGCCTGCACGCTGCCGCCCGACGCGGCCACCACGTCCTGCTCCAGCGCGAACAGGAGCGCGTCCGGCTGGTGCGCGCCCAGGCGGTTGTACCACACCATCTGCTCCAGCGCGGCCACGCGGGCGATGCGGGTGCGGGTGCATGCGGTGGGCTGCGCGGGCGGCTGCCCTTCCACGGGCGCCGACTCCTGCGCGCGCAGCGGTGGAGGTGCCGCCAGCAGCAGCAGCGCCGCCGCGGCCGTCGCGCCGCGGAGGGGACGGGACCGGCGAACGAGAGGCATGGTGCGGATCGCGGAAAGAGGGTCGCCACCCGCGCGCGAGACGCACGCGGCTTCTTTCCAGAAGGCACCCTCCATACCGCACCATCTTTTTCAGGCAATATATTGCAGCGCCCGGAGTTGGCTGATCCAGTCCTTCTCCATTCCTCCCCTATCGTGCACAGGTCGTGTGCACGACCGAAGGCCCACGCACAGGTTCTGTCTGCACCATCCCACTATTATCCCCTGAAACGCACTCCCCTCGATCCACCAGCAACGCGGCCCGCTAGCCCAGCGACTGCCGCCTCCGTCGTCTCATACCGATTCTGGCGACAGGGTTGCATCGCCTCTGATTCCAAAACGGAGCTTCACACGGAGTGAACGAGTTAGCGGAGTTCACAGAACAACGTCTGTTGACTCCGCTGACTCCGTGTGAAACGGCTCTTTTCCAGAGTACGCGGGGGCTTGGATCGACTTCGGATGGGCTGCGTCCACCGCTCCCCGGCCTGCCTGGCCACACTGGACTCTTGCATGCGGCGACCTCCCTGATCCACGCGGTTGTCCAGGGCTTCCGTGCGAGCGAGCCAGGCGTTCTCGCGTCGTGGCCGGGCTCCGACGAACACGCCGGCATCGTCAACTGCGTGGCTCGGGTGGAGCACTCCCCGGCGTCGCTTCCACCCGGGGAGGTGTCCACTTTCAAAAATTTCGATCCACAGCGCACGCCGAAACATCACAACCCGATCTCGGCCGAGGTGTGCGCGTACATGTGGTTGGCAGCGATGCCGGCGAGGGAGTCGCGGAAGCGACTTTGGGCCGTTGTTGCAGCGAATTCATTCGTCCCAACCCCCCGTCGCCGTCAGCCTTTTTTCGATAGGATCGGTGGGACCCAGATGGGGATGAGGACGATGCGTCAGGCGGCGGCGTCGGGGCGGGTCTTGAGCTGGCGCAGCTTCTGGCGCAGGGTGTTGCGGTGGATGCCCAGGATGCGGGCGGTGTCGCCCAGGTTGCCGCCGGTCACCTCCAGCGCCCGGCGGATGTGCTGCCGCTCGAGCTCGCGCAGCGGCAGGAAGCGGCCGCCGCCCGCGCCCCCGTCGCCCTGCGTGGCGGCCAGAACGTCGGGCGAAAGGTGGTCGGCGCGCAGCACCGGGCCGTCGGCGATCAGCACCGCGCGCTCGATCACGTTGCGCAGCTGGCGCACGTTTCCCGGCCAGCCGTACGCCCGCAGCCGGCCCAGCGTCTCGGCATTGAGCTCGCGCACCGGCCGGTCGTGCTCGTTGCTGAAGCGCGACAGGAAGCGGCGCGCCAGCAGCTCCACGTCGTCTCCCCGGTCGCGCAGCGGCGGCAGGTTCACCACCACCACGGCCAGCCGGTAGAAGAGATCCTCGCGAAAGCGCCCGGCCGCCACCTCGGCCTCCAGGTCGCGATTCGTGGCGGCCACCACGCGCACGTCCACGCGCACCGGCGTTTCGCCGCCCACGCGCTCGATCTCGTGCTCCTGCAGCACGCGCAGGATCTTGGCCTGCATGGTGGGGCTCATGTCGCCCACCTCGTCCAGGAAGAGCGTGCCGCCGCTGGCGCGCTCGAAGCGGCCCAGCCGCCGCCCCGCCGCGCCAGTGAAGGCGCCGCGCTCGTGGCCGAACAGCTCGCTTTCGAGCAGCGTTTCGGGGATGGCCGCGCAGTTGACCGCCACGAAGGCGCCGCGCACCCGCGGGCTGTTCTCGTGGACGATGCGGGCCAGCAGCTCCTTGCCGGTGCCGCTCTCGCCCTGGATCAGCACGGTGGCGGTGCTGTTGGCCACCTGCCGCGCCACGGTGAGCGCCGCCAGCACGCGCGGGCTGCGCCCCAGCAGCTCGGCGTGCCCGCGGTCGTCGTCCCACGCCGGGTGGTGTGCGCGCGCGGGCGGCGCCAGCGTGGCGCTACGGAAGTGGACGATGGGTCGGGTGGGCTCCCGCATGCCTGGATCCCTTGGATCGATGGTCGTTGCCGAGTTTCGCGCCGCGTCTCTACCGCTCCACCACCGCCGAGACGGGCGCCTGCCGTCCCCCCGCCAGCACCGCCACCGCGGTGACCGTGGCGCGCACCACCCGCCCCGGCTCGGCCGCCGTCACGCGCACCTCGGCCTCGCGCGGGGTGAAGGCGAGCCGCGGGATCAGCTCGCCCATGCGGTCCTGCACCCGCTCGCGCGCGCCCGGGGGCAGCGCGGGGGCGATCTCCCACGGGGTGAGGAAGGGCGCCGCCCTGCGCCGCGCCACCACCGCCGCCACCGCCGCCGGGTCGAACCCCGGCAGGGTGAGGAGGACGGCGGGAGGCGCGGTGTTCAGGTTCACGTGCCCGTCGCTGGCCACCGTGAGGTAGGGCGCCACCGCCGCGTACACCGCCGGGGTAACGCCGCGCACCTCGCGCAGCACGTCCACGGAGCGGAACGCCCCCGGTGGCGGGCGCAGCGACGCGGCCAGGGTGTCGGCCGGGCGCGCCTCGATGCGGGGCCCGTGCTCCACCCGCCAGCGCACCACCTCGGCCGCCAGCGCGTGGGCCTGCTCCGACGGCACTCCCGCCGCCGCGAAGAGCGCCCGCAGCTCGCCCGCGCCGGCCAGGTTGAGCTGCAGCCGGGCACGCGCGTCCACCACCGTCACCCGCACCGTCACCCCGTCGAAGTCGAGCTCCTCGGCCGGCACCACCAGCGTGTCCATGGGCGGCAGCGTGCCGGTGGCCGACTGGCTGCCCAGCTTGGCCCGCAGCGCGTCTTGCGCGTGCGCCAGCCCGCCGCGGGCGGCCCAGCGGGCGCGCGCTCCGGCCCGCGCGGCGATCGCGCCGCGCCGGTCGCCGCGGGCGCCGGCGTGCAGCTCGGCCGCCAGGGCGGCGGCCAGCACCAGCGCCCACAGCACCGCAATCAGCGCGAACCCGCGGGCATCATCGCGCATCGGGGTCCTCCCCGCCGGGCGCGGCCCGCAGCGGCACGCGGATAGGCAGGCGCAGCAGCCGCGGCACCCCGCCGCCATCGGCGTCGGCCGCGTGCTCGGGCGCGGGGAGCACGCGCAGCTCCACCGCTTCGGGAAGGACCGAGTCTGCCGACCACGCGCCCAGCCACGTCTGCCGTCCGCGCACTGTCACGCGGTAGCGCAGGTCCAGCCCGCCCGCCGCCGCGGCCACCACCAGCGTTTCCGCCGGCTCGGGGCTGGGCCCCAGCGGAGCCACCTCGGCCAGCAGCCCCGACGGGCCCTGCGTGGCGCGCTCCACCCACAGCCGCACGCGGCGCGGGCCGGGGCGCAGCGCTCCGCCGTCTTCCACCGCGAAGGCCAGCCGGTCGCGCGGGGTCCCGTCGCCGCCCTGGTCCTGGGCCACGAAGCCGCCGCTCCCCTCGAACACCGCCGCCGCGCGCAGCCACTCCTCGAGCGTGGCCCGCGCCCCCGCGCCGGGGAGCGCCGCCGCCCGCGCCCGCTCCACCGCGCGCCGGCTCCCCGCCAGCTGCGCCACCACCCCGAACGCCGCCGCCGACACCGCGCCCGCCACCACGAGGGCGACGAGCACCTCCACGAGGGTGAATCCGGCGGAGTGGCGGAGACGATGCATCATCGAAGTCCCGTCAGGCGTGAACGATAGGATCGGGTACTGATCACGGGCATCCCGTCCGTCGAGCCTCGCGCAGTTTGCGAGGCTTTTCGTAGTCGTTGCTGCGGCTTCAGCCGCCGGACTGCCCTGCCGAAGTCCATTCAGCCCGGCCCATGCTCCAGGGCCCGCGTCCCCTCGCCGATGCCCGCAAGCGAGTCGCAAAGCGACTTCGGGCCGTCGTTGCCGCGAATTCATTCGCCTTTCCCCGCTCGATCGCCGTCGGCCGAGCCCGACCCCACTCACCGCGACGCACCCACCAGCATCTCGGGCCGGTAGAACACCGTCTCCAGCGAGTACTCGCCGCCGCTCCAGCGCACGATCACGGCGGCGCGCACCAGCGAGGGCGACTCGGGCTCGGTGTGCATCAGCGCGTGCCAGCGGTAAGCGGCGAAGGGCGCGGGGAAGCTTTCCTCCCTGGGCCGGAGGTAGGCGACGAGCGAGTCGGGCGGCAGCAGCGCCAGCTCCTCCATCCGCGCTTCGGCCAGCGACACCGCCTCGCGCGCGGGGGCGATCCGGCGCTCGTCGCGCAGCGTCTGGTCGGCCGCTCCGAGCAGCGGAACGAGCGCCACGGCCACGATCAGCAGCGCCACCACCGCCTCGATCAGCGTGAAGCCGCGGCGGTCACGGAGCCGCGCGTGCATCGCCGCTCCACGGGTCCACCGCCACCTCGATGCGCGCGTGCTCGTCGGCCAGCGCCACGCGGCCGGCGCGCGCGCGGCCGGTCTCGTCGAACGTCACCCGCGCCACGTCGTTGCGTCCGTCCACCAGCGCGCGGCCGCCCGGGGGGAGCGGGAGCAGGCCCGCCGCGAGCGAATCCCCCGCCCCGCCGTCGTCCGCCGTCACGCTGAACGCGCCGTCGCCGCCGCGCACCAGGACGGTGACGGGCACCCCGCGCCGCGCGGCATCGGCCCGGGCGCGGGCGAGCACGTGGCGCAGCGAGTCGGCGGCGGCGGCGGCGCTGCGCTCGGCCGGCGGGCGCAGCGCGGGGATGGCCACGGCGGAGGCGATCGCCAGCATCGCGATCACCACCAGCAGCTCGATCAGCGTGAAGCCGCGGCGCCCCATCGCCCTCACCTCCGCTCGCGCGGGTTGGCCACGTCGCCCCGCTCCGGCGCGGCGTCGGCTCGCCCGGGCACCGTCGGCATCGACGTCTGCGGGACGACCGGCTGCCCGCCGCCGCCGGTGACCGGGGCCGCCGTGGTGTCGCGCCGCTCGCGCCAGTAGAGCGGGATGCTGTCGGGGAGGGCGCGGTCGAGCCGTTCGGTCCGCTGGCGCACGCGCACGGTGGCCGAGTCCACGTCCTCGTCGGTGTACAGCACGTGGGGGACGAGGAAGAGGAAGAGCTCGGTCACCGTCTTCTGCCGCGAGGTGCTGCGGAAGAGGCCGCCCAGCAGCGGGATGTCCTTGAGCAGCGGGATGCCGGAGTTGCTGGTGTTGCGCTGGTGGTCGATCAGCCCGCCGATCACCACCGTGTGGCCGTCCTTCACCAGCAGCCGCGTCTCCGCCTCGCGCGTGCTGATGATGGGCGCGCCGAACTGCGTTTCGTTCGTGGCGTTGCTCACCTCCTGCAGCACCGCCAGCGTCACGTAGCCGTCGGGGTTCACCGTGGGGCGGATGGTGAGCTGCGTGCCCACGTCGCGATACTGGATCACCTGGTCGCGCGCGGCGTTGTCGGTGGGGAGCGAGCGGGTGATCTGGATGAAGGGGCGCTGGTCGCCCACCAGGATGCGCGCCGGCTCGTTGTTCTGCGCCAGGATCACCGGCCGCGACAGGATGGTCACGTCGCCCGAGGCGGCCAGGGCGCGCAGCACCACGTCGGTCTGCACGTTGCCCAGCCGCAGGATGCGCAGCGCCACGTCGCCCGTGCTGCCGCCCACCAGCTCGCCGCCGACCGTGGTGTTGTCGGTGCCGCCCACGCGCTGGTTGGGCACCCGCACGTCGATCCCCAGCCCGAATTGGCTGTTGCGGCGCACCTCGGCGATCAGCACCTCGATCAGCACCTGCAGCGGGCGCGTGTCGAGCTGGTCGATGGCCTGCCGCAGCGTCTCGTAGTCGGCCGGCGTGGCGCGGATCAGCAGCGAGTTGGTGCGCGAGTCGGCGAACACCTGCACCGGCCCGGCCAGCCCCGCCGCCAGCCCCTGCGGCCCGCGCGCGGGCGGCGCCGTCTGCCCCAGCGCCTGCGCGCGCAGCTGCTCGGTGAGCGACTGCGCCCGGTCTTCGCGCACCGTGCCCCCGCCCTCGCCGATGCCGAAGAGCGCGCCGATGCTGCGTGCCATGTCCTCGGCCGGCGCGTGGTGCAGGCGGTGGACGAACACGCGCACCGAGCCGTCCTGCGGCAGCGCCACCGGCGGCGCGCCGCCGCCCTGCGCCTGCGCCGCCGCCCCGCGCCCGGCGATGGGCACGATGCGCAGCAGCCCGCCGCCCTCGTCGTGCAGCTCCAGGCCGTTGGCCTGCAGCAGGCTGCTGAGGTACACGCGCACCTGGCCCAGCGGCACGGGCGTGCTGGTGCGCAGTGTCACCGTCTTCTGCGGCAGGTCGCTGTAGATCACGTTGAGCCCCGCCGCCTCGGCCAGCGCGCTCACCGCCAGCCGCATGTCCACCCCCTGGAAGTCGACCTGCACGCCGCCGGGGGTGCGCTGCACGCCGGTGGGCTGCTGGGCGCGGAGGGGTGTCGTCGATAGCAGAAGGACGGGGATGAGGAAGATCGCCCATCCCCCGCGAGCCGGGGGATGGACGATCGGCCGGGGAAGGGCGAATGAATTCGCGGCGGCGACGGCCCGAAGCCGCTGCGCGACCCTCCAGGCGGCATCTCGGCGCGAGGCGGGCACGGGCGTGGACGCTGGCACGGCAGCCTCGCGGGTGGGATGGGGAAAGGAGCGTGGCGTCACGGGGTCGCTCCGGAGTGGAGGACCAGCGTGGTGTCGTGGCCCGACAGGGTGGCGCTGCCCGGGGTCACCCGGGCCAGCCGGAAGCCGTCGATCTGCTGCCCCACGCGAACCACCTTGCCTTCGCCCGTGGGGCCCGAAAGCGCCGCCAGCCCGCCGCCGTCGGCGAGCACCACGGTGCCCATCAGCCGGTAGACGTAGGTGGGCGGCGGGGGGGCGGCAGCCGCGACGGCCTGCGCATCCATCGCCGGCGCCTCGCCGGGAAGGCGGTAGCGGCCGGGCGGCCGCCTGCGGTCGGCGCGGAAGGGATCGCGCGCCACGGCGGCCAGCACCACCTCGTCGCCCCCGTAGCGGCGCGCGGCGGGGAGCGCCGGCATCGGCCGCACGCCGCGGGCGAGCGGCGCGCGCGGCAGCGGCTGCGTCTCGCGCCACCCGGCCGCCGCCGCCACCGCCAGCCCGGCCGAGACCACCAATGCGGCGAGGGCGGCGCGCGAAAGCGTGATCCAGCGAGCGGGCGGCATCATCCTTCCCCCTCGTCCCGGCGCGCCGGGTCCCGCGTCTGTTCCCGCGTCGAATCCGATGCCGGGCGGTCGGGGCCCAGCGTGTAGCCGGTGGCGGTGAAGCGGAACTGGATCACCTCCTGCCCGCCGCCGGGCGCCACCCAGAACGGCGTGGGCGAATACGACGCGCCCGCGGCCACCGGGCCGTTGTTCGCCTCCACCTTCAGCTCGTCCACGTGCACCAGCTTGGGGCCGGTTTCCAGCAGCTGCAGCAGCGTCATCAGCCCCTCCAGGTCGGCCTCGCCGGTCACGGCAACGGGGAGCGCCACCAGCCCGCCGCCGGCCTCGCGCACGGAGCCCGGCTCCACGCGGGTCACGTTGGCGCCGCCCATCTGCCCCAGCCGGCGGACGTACCCGGCCACCGCCGCGCCCGCCGCCGCGGGGTCTTCGCCGCCCGTGAGCCGCGGCGCCACCGACAGGAGCCGCCGCGCGCCCACGCCGAACGCCGACGGGTACGACTTCGCCTCGGCCAGCACGCTGAGCTCGCGGCGCAGCAGGGCGCGCTGGTCGGCCAGCCGGCCGTTCGCCGCATTCAATGCAGCCAGGTAGGGAGCCAGGGCGAAGGCCCAGAGCAGCGACGGCACCAGCAGCGCCGCGCCCAGCGCCAGCGCCCTGCGGTCGCGCGGCGAAAGACGGGGGGATCTCACTGGCGCCCCGCGCGGTCGGCGAGGGAGGCGGCCACGTCGAAGCGCTCGCCGGGGTCGCCCTGCTCCCAGCGCACCGGCGCGGCCAGCGACACGCGCTCGTAGCGCCGCGTCTGCTCCAGCGCCGGCACCACGGCCGAGGCCGAGCGCGCCACGCCCGCCATGCGCAGCCCGCCCGAGTCGGCCGCCAGCGTGCGCAGGTGCGCCGAGTCGGGGAGCGCGCGGGCGAGCGCGGCGATCTCGCCGGTCCACGCCGGCGCGGCCGACTCGAGCCGCGCCAGCGTTTCCAGCCGCGCGCGGACGGTCTCCACGGCTGCGCGGGCCTCCAGCGCGTCCTTCACCGGGCGGCGGATCTCGCGGCGCCGGACCTCCACCGCCGCCGCCTCGCGCCGCACGCCGTCCAGGTGCAGCCCCGCCGCGGTGGCGAGCAGGACGACGGAGGCCGAGGCGTACACCGCCACCCGCCGCCGCGCCGAGCGCACCCGCGCCGCCACCACGCTCGCGGGCACCAGCGCGGGGGATTGCGCGCCCGCCCGCGCCGCGCCCAGCGCCACCACCGCCTCGGCGGGAAGCCGCTCCAGCGCGGCCGAGACGGCCACGCACGCGCCCAGCACCTCGTCGTCGAGCAGCGCCTCGCGCAGCTCGTGTGCGCCTTCGTCATCACCGCACACCACCACGACCGCCACCCCTGCCAGCTCCTCGTCGCCATGCACCGTTTCCAGCACACGCGCCGCGAGCGACGGCACGTCATCGGCAGATTGGGCAGATGCGGGCGATGGGGATGCGGCGAGCGGCTGGATGCGCACCGGCACGCCGCCATGCAGCAGAAGCAGCTCGGCGCCGCCGGCCGTGCACGCCACCACCAGCGCCCGGCCGCGCCGCGCCTGCGGCACCAGCGCGCGCACGCCGGCCGCCAGTGCCGCCGCCGTGGGCGCCATCGCCCCCACGCGGAACCCCGCCGCCGCGCACGCCGATGCGACCGCCTCGGCCAGGGCGGCGGGGGCGCAGGCGGCCAGCGCGGGCGCCAGCGACCCGGTGCGGGCCAGCGGCAGGCGCACGGCGTCGGCCACCAGCGCCTCGTCGCGCACGGCGAAGTGGCGCCGGGCGCCGCGGCGGACGAGCGCCGCCAGCTCGGCGCGCCCCATGGGGGGAAGCGGGAGGACGCGCGCGTGCGCCAGCCGCCGCAGCAGCGCCACGTCCACGCGCCCGCCGCCCACGCCCATCTCGCGCGCCAGGTCGCGCAGCGCCTCGGCCAGCTCGGGCCAGCCGTCGTCCGACGGCGGCGCCAGGTCGCACTGCAGCACCTCCACCGGCCGCGGGCTGGTGATGCCGCGCAGGCGCACGGCCACCAGGTGCCCCGGCCCCACGGCCAGCGCCAGCCGCGCGCGCCGCAGGCGGCTTCTCCGTGCTTCCGGACGGGGCTCGCTCATGATCCAACCGCTCGAATGGTGGGTTTCGAAACGCCGTAGTCCTCTCCCCCCGACCCCCTCCCCCAAAACAGCCTGGGGGAGGGGGAGAACTCCGTGTGGTACCCGGCTTCGGCGTGACCCGAAGGAGCAAATCCGGTCCATCGGGATGATGCCCGGCTCGTCACCGCCCTCCGCCCCTCGTGGGGATCTCCGCGCGGGAGTCCGCGAAGCGGACTTCGGGCCGTCGTTGCCGCGAATTCATTCACCTTTCCCGGGCCGATTCCCCAGGCCGGTTCCCCCGGGCCGATCGCCTTCCTTCGATCTCCCGACGAAGACGTCCGGGTCCTACATCCCCCCCGGCCGGATCCCGTAGATCGCCTGCAGCAGCGACAGCGCGACGAAGCCCACCAGCGCGCCGAACACCACGATCATCGCCGGCTCCACCAGGCGCAGCAGCCGGTCGAGGCCGCGCTCCAGCTCGGTCTCCATCGCGTCGGCGGCGCGGGTCAGCATGTCGGGGAGGCGGCCTCCCTCCTCGCCCACCTCCACCATCTGCAGGAAGAGGAAGGGGAAGGTGCCCGCGCGGCGCAGCGCGGGGGCCAGGCGGTCGCCGGCGCGCACCTCCTCGCGCGCCCGCAGCACCTGCGCACCCACCGCGGCGTCGGCCTGCGAGGTCGCCGCCACCTCCAGCGCGGGGAGGATGGGGAGGCCGCTCTCCAGCAGCGTGGCCAGCGTGCGCGCCAGCCGCGCACTCGCCGCGCGGCGCCGCAGCCCGCCAACGATCGGCAGGCGCAGCAGCACACCGTCGATCGCCATGCGCCCCTCGCCCGACGAGCGCACGCCGGCCAGCACGGCGGCGAGCACGCCCGGCACCAGCAGCAGCGCCCACCACCAGCGCTCCACGAACGCGCCGGACGAAAGGAGCAGCTGCGTGGAGCGGGGGATGGCCGAGCCGGTGTCCCGCAGCAGCGCCACGAAGCGCGGCAGCACCCACGCGAACAGCACCGCCACCGCGCCGGCGCCGGCCGAGGCCACCACGGCGGGGTAGATCATCGCCGACACCAGCCGCGCGCGGAGCGCCTGCTCGCGCTCCATCTGCACCGCCAGCCCCGCGAGCGCCGCGGCCAGGTGCCCGCCGCGCTCCCCCGCGCGCACCATCCCCACGGCGAAGCGCGGGAAGACGGCAGGGAAGGCCGCCAGCGCCTGGTCGAGCCGGGCGCCGCCGCGCACCTGCTCGCGCACGGCCAGCACCGCGGCCGACACGTCGCGCCGCGCCACCACGCGCGAAACCGAGCCCAGCGCCCGGTCCAGCGGAAAGCCGGCCTCCAGCAGCGTGGCCAGGTAGCGCACCGCCTCGGCCACGTCGCCCCCGCGCGAGCGGAAGAGCTCCGAGGGGCGGGCGTCGTCCTCCGCGCGGGCGGCGGCGGGCTCCACCTCCAGCGCGTACAGCCCGCGCGACTCCAGCAGCCGCTCCACGGCCGCGGCGGTGTCGCCCTCCTCCACCCCGCGCACGGTGCGGCCGGCGGGCGTCGCGGCGCGGTAGGCGAAGGCGGGCATGGCTACTTCCACCCCAGCACGTCGGCGTCTTCGCCCACGCCGCCTTCCTTGCCGTCGCGGCCCAGCGTGAGCAGGTCGAACGCGTCGGGGTTGGCGGTGCCCGGGCTGCGGTAGAGGTAGGGTCGCCCCCACGGGTCCATCGGCACGTCGCGGCGCAGGTAGGGCCCGCGCCAGCCGCGCGGCTCGGGCTGCGGCCGGGTGCGCAGCGCGGCCAGCCCCTGCTCGGTCGTGGGATACGCGTCGTTGTCCAGCCGGTACGCGTCGATGGCCGAGGTCAGCATCTCGAGCTGCGTCTTCGCGGTGGCCTCCTTCGCGCTCCCCACGTGGCGGAACACGTTGGGCGCCACCAGCGTGGCCAGCACGGTGATCACCACGATCACCACCAGGATCTCGATCAGCGTGAACCCGCCGCACCGCGAGTTCACTCGCAAACTCCCCGGATTATCCCGTCTCGTCCCGCCAATCCCGCTGATCCCGCTGATCCCGCTGATCCCGCTGATCCCGCTGATCCACCCGATCCCGCCGTTCCCGTCGATCCACTCGAATCCACCGAACACGTCGGCCCGCATCCCGCGCGGTTGAAGTCCGCGAAGGCGGACTGCGTGCCGTTGTAGCGGCGAGTTCACTCGCATCTTTCCCGAGTGGTGACCACTGGTAGCACGGTCTCCGGGGATGCCGATGATCATCGCCTTCATGCCACCCTCAGCACTTCCTCGGGCGTGGTCACGCCGGCCTGCACCTGGCGCCAGCCGTCGGCGCGCAGCGGCCGCATTCCCCGTTCGAGGGCGATGCGGCGCAGCGAGTCGGCGCCCGGCGCGCGCAGCAGCTCGGCGCGCAGCGCGTCGTCCACCGACAGCAGCTCGTAGATCCCCGTGCGCCCTCGATAGCCCGTGCCCCGGCACGCCGGGCAGCCGCCGCCCCGGCGCACGCGGCCCGCGGGGAAGCCGGCCTCGGCCATCTCGCGCGCCACCGGCGGCTCGGGCGCCACGTCGCGGGCGCAGGCGGAGCACACCTTCCGCACCAGGCGCTGCGCCAGCACGGCGGCCACCGTGCTCGACACCAGGTAGTCGGGCACGTCCAGGTCGATCAGCCGCGTGAGCGCGCCCGGCGCGTCGTTGGTGTGCAGGGTGGAGACGACGAGGTGGCCGGTGAGCGCGGCCTGGATGCAGATCTCCGCCGTCTCGGGGTCGCGCATCTCGCCCACCAGCAGGACGTCGGGGTCCTGCCGCAGGATGGAGCGCAGCGCCCGCGCGAAGGTCAGCCCCACGCGGGGGTGGACCGGCACCTGCGCCACGCCGGCCAGCTCGTACTCCACCGGGTCTTCCACCGACACGATCTTCTCGCGACCGGTGCGGATGCGGTCGAGCAGCGCGTAGAGCGTGGTCGTCTTCCCGCTGCCGGTGGGGCCGGTGGCCAGCAGCACGCCGTGTGGCCGCGCGGCGAAGCCCAGCAGCGCGGCCAGCGTGTCGGCGGCCATCCCCATCGCGTCCAGCCCGATGCGCTGCCCCTCCACGTCCAGCAGGCGGAGGACGACCGACTCGCCGTGCAGCGTGGGGAGCGTGCTCACGCGCACGTCCAGCTCGCGCCCTTCCGTCCTCAGCCGCACCCGCCCGTCCTGCGGCAGCCGCCGCTCGGCGATGTCGAGCTCGGCCATGATCTTGAGCCGGCTCACCACGGCGGCGCGCAGGTGCGCCGGGGGCGAGGGCGCCTCCTGCAGCACGCCGTCCACGCGGTAGCGCACCCGCACGCGGCGCGGCTCGGCCTCCAGGTGCACGTCGCTGGCGCCCGCCTCCAGCGCCTCGGCCAGCAGCAGGTTCACCAGCCGCACCACCGGCGCCTGGTTGGCCGCCGCCTCCAGGTCGTGCGCGACCAGGTCGGCATCCATCCCGCCGGCGGGCGCGTCGCCCTCCAGGTCGGCGGCCAGGGTGGCGGCGGTGGGCTGGCCGCAGGTCCGGCGGATCTCCTCCATCAGCTCGGCCTCGGCGGCCGGCTCCAGCGCCACGGGCAGACCGAACATCACCTCCAGCTCGGCCACCGCCTGCGGGTCGGGGCGCCCCGCGCAGGCCACCACCAGGCGCCCCCCGGCGCGGGCGCGGGGGAGCAGCCGGTACTCCTCCAGGAAGTCCTGCCCGGGAAGCTCGGCGGCGGTCACGGGGCCCGCGGCCGGGGCGGGAGCGATCATCGGCCGGCGCGCAGGTAGATGGCGCCGCGCGCGTTGGCGGGCACGCCGCGGCTGGGGATGTCCACCGCGGCCACGTACAGCCCCTCGCGCGGTACCTCGAACTCGGCCACGTACAAGCCGCCGCCCGCGCCGCGCGCCACCACGCGCTGCAGCCACCCCTCGGTGGACGCGAGGGTCACGCGCACGTCCTCGATCCCGTCCACCGGCGCGCCGGTGCCCGCGGCCACCCGGAAGCGCAGCGCCGCGCGCCCCACCGGCAGCGTCCGCGCGCTGTCGGCCAGCTCCACCCGCAGCGCCGCCCGCGACGCGCGCGCCGGGTCGGGGGCGATGGTGAAGCCGTAGCACCCCACCACGTGCGGCGACGCGCTGCGCAGCACCAGGTCGTAGTCGCCCGCGTCCTCCAGCCGCAGCGTGGTGGCGTAAACGCCGGGCCCGGTCTCGCGCA
>Ga0247773_1000507_pt1 | contig 15859 bp, 12 predicted proteins | sample UWRJL092311B6_FD_179934 | JGI IMG/M metagenome (GOLD analysis project Ga0247773, IMG submission 179934) | Plant litter microbial communities from Arlington Agricultural Research Station in Wisconsin, United States - UWRJ-L092-311B-6 | ecosystem: Environmental > Terrestrial > Plant litter >...
GCCGCCCAGGCCGGCTGCGAGCGATCCGCACGCGACCGCGGGCGATCACGCCGCGCACGATCATGCGGCGCACGCCGGCGGCACCGCGTCCGCGCCCGGGACGCAGCCGGTGGTGCAGCTGCAGATGGGGCGCAAGCCGCAGCCGGTGGATCCATCCGTCCCCGTCGAACGTGTGGATCTGCCGATCACGGGGATGACCTGCGCCTCGTGCGCGCGGCGGGTGGAGGTGTCGCTGGCGAAGGCGCCGGGGGTGCGCCGCGCGGGGGTGAACCTGGCCACGAACCGGGCGACGGTGGAGTACGATCCGGCGACCACCGGCGTGCGCGACCTGATCGGCGTGGTGAAGGACACCGGCTACGGCACCGCCGGCGGCGCCCGCGCCGAGTTCGTGGTGGACGATTCGGCGCGGCCGGGCGGGAGCGGCCAGCCGCTGGAGCATCACCTGATGCGCTACCGCGGCATCACCGGGGTCGATTTCAACCTCGCCACGCGCGAGGTGCGCGTCGATTACCTGGCCGGCGCCACCGATCCCGCGGCCATCCGCCGGGGAATCGAGAGCTTCGGCTACGCGGTGGTCGAGGTACCCGAGGGGGGTACCGCGGCCGAGGCGGAAGACGGCATCGAGGCGGCGCACGCGGCCGAGTACGCGGCGCTGCGGCGCAAGTTCTGGATCGCGGCGGTGCTCGCCCTCCCCGTGCTGGTGATGGCGATGAGCCATGGGCGCGTCCCCTGGCTCAACACCACAGGCGCGGTCTGGCTGCAGCTGCTGCTGACCACGCCGGTGGTGCTGTACGGCGGCGCGCAGTTCTACCGCGGCGCCTGGGCCGCCTTCCGCCACCGCGCGGCCGACATGAACACGCTGATCGCCATCGGCACCGGCACGGCGTACCTCTACTCCGTGGCGGCGACCGTCTTCCCGCGCTTCTTCCTCACCGGCCACGGCAGCGGCATGGGGGGGATGGAGATGCGGGCGCCCGTCTACTACGAGGCGGCGAGCGTGATCATCGCCCTGATCCTGCTGGGCCGGATGATGGAGGCGCGCGCCAAGGGCCGCACCAACGACGCCATCCGCCGGCTGATGGGGCTGCAGGCCAGGACCGCCCGCGTGCTCCGCGACGGCGCCGAGGCCGACATCCCGATCGAGGCGGTGGTCGCCGGCGACATCGTGGTCGTCCGCCCCGGCGAGAAGGTGCCGGTGGACGGTGTCGTGACCGACGGCGCATCCGCCGTGGACGAGTCGATGCTCACCGGCGAGAGCATCCCGGCGGAGAAGACGGCGGGGAGCGAGGTGTTCGGCGCCACCATCAACCGCACCGGCAGCTTCCGCCTCCGCGCCACCAGGGTGGGGAAGGACACCGCGCTGCAGCAGATCGTGAAGCTGGTGCAGGACGCGCAGGGCTCCAAGGCGCCGATCGCGCGGCTGGCGGACGTGATCAGTGGCATCTTCACGCCCGTGGTGATCAGCATCGCCATCGCCACGTTCGTGGCCTGGTTCATCCTGGCGCCCACCGACACGCGCTTCACCCTGGCGCTGGTGAACTTCGTCAGCGTGCTGATCATCGCCTGCCCCTGCGCCCTCGGGCTCGCGACGCCGACCGCGATCATGGTGGGCACCGGCAAGGGCGCCGAGAGCGGCGTGCTGATCAAGGGCGGCGAAAGCCTGGAGACGGCGCACCGGCTCGACACCGTGGTGCTCGACAAGACCGGCACGCTGACCGCCGGCCGCCCCGAGCTGACCGACGTGGTGCCGGCGGATGGGTTCGATGCGGACGAGCTGCTGCGGCTGGCGGCCAGCGCCGAGCGCGGGAGCGAGCACCCGGTGGGCGAGGCGGTGGTGCGTGGCGCCCAGGCGCGGAGGGTCGCGCTGGCGGATGCGACGGCGTTCCGCGCCCTCGCCGGCCACGGGATCGAGGCGGCGGTGGATGGCCGCGCGATCCTGATCGGCAACGCGAAGCTGCTGCGCGAGCGCGGCATCGGCGTGGGCGATGCCGAGGCGCGCGCCGCCACCCTGGCCGACGCGGGGAAGACGCCCGCCTTCGCGGCGGTGGATGGGCGCTACGCCGGCATCGTCGCCGTGGCCGACACGCTCAAGCCCGAGTCGAAAGAGGCGGTCGCGACGCTCCGGCGGATGGGGCTGCAGGTGGTGATGATCACCGGCGACAACCGCCGCACCGCCGAGGCGGTGGCGAAGGAGGCCGGGATCGACCGCGTGCTCGCCGAGGTGCTCCCCGACGGCAAGGCGCGCGAGGTGAAGCGGCTGCAGGACGAGGAGAAGCGGCGCGTGGCCATGGTCGGCGACGGCATCAACGACGCCCCCGCGCTCGCCCAGGCCGATGTGGGCATCGCCATCGGCACCGGCACCGACGTGGCGATCGAGGCGAGCGACATCACCCTCATCCGCGGCGACCTGCGCGGCGTGGTGAGCGCCATCAGGCTCAGCCGCGCGACGATCCGCACGGTGAAGCAGAACCTGTTCTGGGCGTTCGTCTACAACGTGATCGGCATCCCGATCGCCGCCGGCGCGCTCTATCCGCTCTTCGGCTGGCTGCTGAGCCCCGTGATCGCCAGCGCCGCGATGTCGCTGAGCAGCGTGAGCGTGGTGAGCAACTCCCTGCGCCTGCGCCGGGCGAAGATCTGAGGTCGTGTGGACGAGATTCGAACCGGGCGGTTGAAACCGCGGCAACGACGACACGAAGTCCGCCTCCGCGGACTACCAGCGGCGGAGCGGCCGAGAGCTTGAGGCGCGACACAGGTTGTCGTGCAGCCTCGGCCGCACGAACGCCGGTGTCGCGCCGGAGAGCATCGGCCGAACAGGAAGGTGGGAGTCCGCGAAGGCGGACATCGCGTGGTCGTTGCAGCGAATTCATTCGCCCTCAACAACTTGCGGATGCGGGAGGGGATGATGGACACGACGGAGATCCTGGTGCTGATCGCTGGAATCGCCGCGATCGCGGCGGTGCTCTGGTACTTCTTCGGCGAGCGCCAGGCGGTGGCGGCGCGGGAGACCGAAGGTGGCGTGCAGGAGGTGCACATCACCGTGAAAGGCGGCTACAGCCCGGACGTGGTGCGCGTGACGCAGGGCCGCCCCGTGCGGCTCGACTTCTACCGTGACGAGACCAGCAGCTGCAGCGAGCAGGTCATCCTGGGCGACTTCGGCATCGCCCGCGACCTGCCGGCGTTCGAGCACACGCGGGTGGAGTTCACGCCGGGGAAGCCCGGCGAGTTCACCTGGACCTGCGGGATGAACATGCTCCGCGGCAAGCTGGTGGTGGAGCCGGCTTGATCACTACGATCGAATAAGTGACCGCGGGATGCGGAACTCGGCGGCCGGGGAGCGATCCCGGCCGCCGAGTCCATTCTGCAACGCCAGTGGGGTTGCATTACATGGCGCCATATGCGAGCCTTCCCTGTCCCAATGCAACCGCGCCAGGCACTCCTCCTCGCGTTCGAGGGAGCGGGTTTGGCGCTCCACGAACAGGGAGGCACCATGGCCAACATCAGCCTGGACGCAAACGAGCTGCGGGTGGAATCGTTCGAGACGGAGGACGGCGACGCGAAGCTGCGCGGCACCGTGAACGGCCAAGCCAGCATCTTCACCTGCCCGCGGACGCAGTGTGGGGCCGAGTGCCCCAGCGGCCCGCACCCCTGCGAAACGAGCTACGCCTGGACCGATGGCGTGAACGCGTGCCCGTGTGAAGACACCGGCCGCTGCATCGACTGACGCTGCCGCGTGTTCGCCGGCCACGACGCGAAGGGGCGCCCCGCCTGGGCACCCCTTCGCATCGGTGGCGATTGTGTCGCGCGGCCTCCTTGCCTCGACGCGTACTCGGCTCGTCAGGACCCGTGGACGCTGATCGGCGTGGGTGTCAGCCGGCGCGCGGTACCAGCTCCAGCGCGCACTCCAGCATTCCGCGGATCGCCGCGGCCGAGCCGCTCGGTACTGGCGCCAGCGCCCTGCGGGTCTCCAGCAGTGTCACGCCCGCGCGCTCCACGTCGCCTTCGCCCAGCGCGTGCTGCGCGTTTGCCGCGGCCGTGAGCACCTCGGCCTGCACGTGCCGCGGGAGGTCGCCCGCGGAGGCGGCGGCGATGCGGAGCGTTGCCAGAATGCTCAGCAGGTCGGCGCGCGTGGTTGCAACTGCGGCCGCCTGATGCGTCACGTTTACCTGGTTGCCATTCCCGCCGACCACGGGGCCGTGCAGGTTCATCGTCCCGCCGCTGTTGTGGACAAGCGCCCCATTCTCGATAGGCATCATATCCTCTCCCGCTCAGCCGCGCTTGCCGCCAACGGCGTTGGCGATGCCACCCACAATCCCGCCGAGCACGTTCATCACCCCACCGTTGTTGGAAACCGTCGTGGATAGGTTGATGTTCTGCATCACCTGCTGCAGCTCGCCAGTAGGAATCCCATGGTCCTCAAACACCTCGCCCACGCCTTCAAGGAGCACCGCCAAGGCGCTCTTGAAATAGGCCAGCGTGTCGTCGCGGTTAAACGTGCCCGCATCGTTGAAGGCGTGGTATCTGCGGCGCAGCGCCAGCCCCAGCGAGTCGCCGTGTTTCAGGCTCGCCACGACGTCGCGGAACTGCCAGATCAGCCAGGGGATCGTGAGGAAGAGCGTTCCGACCGGGGTTAGGAAAATGGTGGTCGCGAGCAGCAGCCCGAGCGTGAGAAAGGCGGTGCGAAGCACCCCAAACAGGTTTAGTGGGGGGAGGACGAACGCGTCCACCGAGATGTAGAGGAAGTTGCCGTAGGTGCGGAACGTGGCGAAGATGCTCATCCGGGTGGCGCGCACCGTTTCATCTTCTGCAAGCATGTACCGGCGCGCGGGTTCCTTGCTTACGCTCACATCCTTGAAGTCTATCAGCTGCGTCGTCGCACCGGTGATGTTGTTGCCTCGCAGCCGGCCGCATGCGCGTTCGTACAGGGCGGCAACGACCGCGGGCTGCTTGGAGCGCTCGACCGCATAGTGCCCGGCCATGCTGAAGCTGTTGAGTCGCTGTCCAGAGCCTTCCAACGGATCGGAGCGGTCGAATAGACCGCTCTTGAAGGTGCGCTGCGTCACGGGTGGGAGTGGCGCAGCGAACCGAGAGGGGGTGGCGCTGCCGTTTGCCGGTGAATCGCCGGAGGTCTGGGGTTCCACGGGTGCGATGCTCATTTTGGCGTCTCCAAGCATGAAAGGGTGGACATCACGGTGTGCACGCAGATTGTCCATGCGGCCTGGGAGTTGGAAGGACCCGGGACTCTGGATTCCCCGTCAGCGGAGAAACGAAGAAGGACGCCTCTCCGTCCGCGAGAGGCGCCCTAATGGCATGCAGGCTGATAGCGCGTGGCCGACGTCGCGAGAGGTCGCTACCCCTCCTTCGCCTCGTACTCGCCCTTGAGGCGGCTCACCACGCTCGGGTCCGCCAGCGTCGTGGTGTCGCCCAGGGCGCGGCCCTCGGCGATGTCCTTGAGGAGGCGGCGCATGATCTTGCCGGAGCGCGTCTTGGGGAGGTCGGCGGCGAAGAGGATGGCGTCGGGGCGGGCGATGGCGCCGATCTTCTTCACCACGTGGTCGGAGAGCTCCTTCTTCAGCGCATCCGTGGGCTCCTGCCCTTCCTTCAGCGTGACGAAGACGGCGACGGCCTGGCCCTTCATCTCGTGCGCCTTGCCGACGGCGGCGGCCTCGGCCACGGCGGGGTGGTCCACCAGCGCGCTCTCCACCTCCATCGTGCCGATGCGGTGGCCGGCCACGTTCAGCACGTCGTCGATGCGACCGATGATCCAGTAGTAGCCGCGCTCGTCGCGCTTCGCCCCATCCCCCGGGAAGTACACGCTCTCGCCGGGCTGCTGGTCGTCGCCCGAGCTCACCGTCTTCCCCTCCCACTTGCTCCAGTACGTCTCCTGGTAACGCTGCGGGTCGCCCCAGATGCCGCGCAGCATCGAGGGCCAGGGGCGGCGGATGGAGAGGAAGCCGCCACCCTGCGGCACCACCTCGCCGTTCAGCGTCAGGATCTCGGCCTGGATGCCGGGGAAGGGCGTGGTCGCCGACCCCGGCACCGTCTCGGTGACGCCGGGGAGCGGGGTGATCAGGATCGCGCCGGTCTCGGTCTGCCACCACGTGTCCACGATCGGGCAGCGCTCCTGGCCGATGAACGTGTGGTACCAGATCCACGCCTCGGGGTTGATCGGCTCGCCGACCGTGCCGAGCAAGCGGAGCGAGGAGAGGTCGTGCCTGGCCGGGTGCTCCGTCCCCCACTTCATGAAGGCGCGGATCGCCGTGGGCGCCGTGTAGAAGATGGTGACGCGGTACTCCTCGATGATCTTCCAGAAGCGGTCGCGCTCGGGCCAGTCGGGCGCGCCCTCGTACATGAGCACGGTGGCGCCGTTCGCCAGCGGGCCGTAGACGATGTACGAGTGCCCCGTGACCCACCCCACGTCGGCCGTGCACCAGTACACGTCGTCGTCCTTGAGGTCGAACACCCACTTCGTGGTCGCGTAGCACTGCGTGAGATAGCCGCCGGTGGTGTGCATGATCCCCTTCGGCTTCCCCGTGGTGCCGCTGGTGTAGAGGATGTACAGCAGGTCTTCGCTGTCCATCTCCTCGGCCGCGCACTCGGGCGCTTCGCCGTCCACCACGTCGTGCCACCAGTGGTCGCGGCCGTCCCGCATCCTGGCCTCGCCCAGCGTCTCGCCCTCGGCGCCGTGGCGGCGGACGACCACCACGTGCTCGATGCTGGGGCAGCCGCCCTCCTGCTCGAGCGCCTCGTCGGCCGCGCGCTTGAGCGCCACGGTGCCGCCGCGGCGGTACCCCGCGTCGCCGGTGATCAGCACGCGCGCCTCGGCGTCGCGGATGCGGTCGCGCAGGCTCTCGGCGCTGAAGCCGCCGAACACCACGCTGTGCGCCGCGCCGATCCGCGCGCAGGCCAGCATGGCGATCGCCGCCTCGGGGATCATCGGCAGGTAGATGGCCACGCGGTCGCCCTTCTTCACTCCCAGCTTCTTCAGCGCGTTGGCGGCCCTGCCCACCTCGGCGTGCAGCTCGGCGTAGGTGAAGGCGCGCCTGTCGCCGGGCTCGCCCTCCCACATCAGCGCGGTCCTGGCGCCGCGGCCAGCCTCCACGTGGCGGTCGAGGCAGTTGTAGCTGGCGTTCAGCGTGCCGCCCACGAACCATTTGCTGTACGGCGGCGTCCACTCCAGCACCCGGTCCCACTTCTTGAACCAGTGCAGCTGCTCGGCCCATTCGGCCCAGTACGCCTCGGGGTCCGCCGCGGCGCGCGCGTACACATCGCGGTCGCGCACGTGCGCCGCCGCGGCGAAGGCGGGCGGCGGCGGAAAGGCGCGGTCTTCCGTGAGCAGGCTGTCGAGGGTCGGTTCAGCAGCGGACATCGATGGGTCTCCGTGGCGTGGCGCGCCGTGTCGAATGGTCGTTCGTTCGAACCCTGCGAGGGCGCGGGATGATGCGCTTCGCCGAGCGCGCGCCGCAAGTCCCTCGCCGGAGCGGCGGAAGATCCCCCACACCACGTCCGCGCTGGGCGATGGCACGGGGAGATTGGAAGATGGATCGAGGAGGATGAGATGCAGCCGCGTCTTTCACCGAAACCGGCATCGATCTCCGGCTGATCCATCCATCCGCGCGAGAGGATGATGGCGATCGTTGCCAGCCTCCACCCTTCATCGCATGTTGCACCGTTCCACGCCTGAATCCCCCCAGCTCCCGGCCGAGACCATGTCCGACGACGCGCCCGTGCGGCATCCGCCCTCGTTCAAGCGCCTGTGCGACGACGCCATCCAGCGCTTCCGCGAGCTGGCCGCCGCGGAGCCGATGAAGCGCGGGCACCTGATCCCCGTGCTGCGCGGCGAGCTGGCGCAGATCGACGACTGGATCGAGGAGCGCGACATCCGCTCCACCGCCACCTTCGCCCGCGAGCAGGCGCTGCTGGTGAACGCCTGGTCGGCGCTGCAGTCCATCGACATGGATCGCGGCGGGCCGCACGTGCGGCGCTACGTGGACCGCGCCATCGCCGACCTGGAGCAGGTGGCCGGGTGAGGGCGGATCCGTCCGCATTCAGCCGGACGGAGTGTGGGGATTCGCGCGGAATCTCGAACTCCACCGGTCTTCCGTAAGTCGAAATGCCGCATCGACTTCGTTGATTTGAAGGGCACGCTCCAGGCGGGGCGCCGGTAACAGCACTCTGGCGCACTCCGTGGACGCGGCTTATCATGGGCCCCGACCCATCTGAAAATTCAACGGACCCCCACGTGCGCGGAACGCGTGCGGCGTCCACCCATTGCCGACCCGATCCATAGGAGACCGAGCCCGACCCCGCACGTTCCCCGGCATTACCCCGACGGATTTTCCAGCGAGACCGCCCCCGGACACGCACGTCCGGGACTCCACGAAAAACGGCAAACCCGGTGAAAGCCGGCGACGCAAAGCTCCGAGCCTACCGCGCGCGCACCGCACGCACGCCACGGCAGTCGAGCCGCCGATGAGTGCCAAGGCCATGCAGCAGACTCCCAAGCTCCACCGCAGCCGTACGCCCCTGCGCGCCGTTCTCGGCGCCGCCGCGTTCGCCATCGTGCTCGCCGTGCCCGCCGCCGCCCAGCAGGCGGCGATCCTGGCGGCGCTGCCGCTGGCCGGCCGCGAAGCCCGAAGCGGAACCGACGCGCTCCGCGCGCGCAACCTGCTGATCCCCGTGCAGGGGATGACCGCCAGCCGGCTGCACGACACGTACAACGAAGCCCGCTCCGGCGGCCGCGTGCACGACGCGATCGACATCCACGCCCCGCGCGGCACGCCCGTGCTGGCGGTGAACGACGGGATGATCATCAAGCTGCACTCGGGCGCCCGCGGCGGCACCTCGCTCTACCATCTCGACTCGGACGGCCGCACGCGCTACTACTACGCGCACCTGAGCGCCTACGCCGAGGGGATCCACGAGGGCGTGCCGGTGAAGAAGGGCCAGGTGATCGGCTACGTGGGCGACACCGGCAACGCGCAGCCGGGCGACTACCACCTGCACTTCTCCATCGCCGTGCTGAGCAACGTCACCCGCTGGTGGGGCGGCACCAACCTGAACCCGTACGACGTGTTCGCGGGGCGGTAAGCCCCAAGAGCTTCCGGCAGGATGGTTGAGGGCCTCTCCATGGTGGTGAGGTCCTTTCTCGTACAGAGGTTGCTCGTCTCGGCGAACCAGCATAGTGTAGGTATCTGGAATACGCATCCATCCGTTCACGTCGGCCGCATGCCCGAACACGAATCGCTCGCCAACCCGCCGGTGGAAGAGGCGATCGTCACCATGCGTCTCTCGCCGCTTGACGACGTATCGGCTCTCGTCGGCCACTTCGCGGTGGCCGAGCGCGAGCGATTTCCGTCGTTCGACCGGCTGGAGGCGGGCGTGGACTTCGTGCCGGCGCTGGAAGACGTGGAGTGGCCCGACGAGGCGTACGGCCTGTATTCGCCGGATGGGGTGGACGTGATCCGTATTACCGATCGGACCTTCTCGTACCACCGGCTCCGTCCGTATCCGGGGTGGGAGGTGTTCGGCAGCGCGGTTCGCCGTGCCTGGAGCGTGTTCGCACCCCTGGCGCCGCAGGCCAAGGTGGAGTCGCTGCAACTGCGGTTTCTCAACCTGTTCGAGCTGCCTACGCCGTTCGAGGAGTGGGGCCGCTTTCTGCAGATGCTCCCGGCAGTGCCCCCAACGCTTAGGCGTGGGATGCAGAACTACATGCTGACGCTGAACCTGATGGACGCGACGGTTCCCGCGGACGCATCGCTCAGGCAGCTCACGCACACGGCCGACGGCGGCGCGATCTCGATCGTACTGGATGTGGATGTCAGGACCACGCTGTCGGTCGGCACGGAGCCGGGGGACGAGCGGATGTGGCGAACGCTGGAGCGGATGCGCGAGTACAAGAACCGCGTGTTCTTCGATGCGCTGACCGAGGAAGGGAAGGAGCTGTTCCGATGAACGGGAGCTTCTGGCTCGACAACCCTCAGGGGCGAGCAAGCACGACGGGACTGAGCGACGCCGCGTCGATCGTTGACCGGTCGCGGAGGACGGCCGCGCGTCACTGGAGCGAGACCATCACCAGCGAGCGAGCCACGCCGCGAGGTCGCTTCCAGCAGCTCACTCGCTGGTGGAAGCGCGACACCGAATACCAGAGCTCGCCCACGCGCATCGCCATGCATCCCGCGTATCAGCGGATCATCGGGATGGGGCCCGCAGCGCTGCCCTTCATCCTCAAGGACCTTGAGGCGACGCAAGCTCCCTGGTTCTGGGCACTCCACGCGATCACTGGAGAGGATCCGGTTCCGGCTGAGGACCGAGGCTATATCGACCGCATGGCACGGGCATGGGTGAGATGGGGGACGAAAAAGAATCTCGTCTGAGTCAGCTCGCCACCCGCTTTCCCAACATTTCCCGATCGTACCTCCGCATCACCAGCCCCGACGACCACGGCTACAACTGCGTGGCGTGGGCGGCGGGCGACACGCGGCGCTGCTGGCACCCGTCGGCGTTCGGCGGCCTGTTCTGGCCCGGTGGCACGGCGGCCGACGACGTCGATGCGTGGACCCGCGCGTTCGAGACGCTCGGCTACACACCCTGCGACTCGGCGGAGCTGGAGAGCGGCTTCGAGAAGGTGGCGATCTACGCGGACGGCGACCTTCCGTTGCACGTTGCCCGGCAGCTCCCCACCGGACGCTGGACAAGCAAGCTCGGCCCTCGCGAAGACGTGGAGCACGAGTTGGATGCCCTCGCCGGGCGGGAATATGGCCGCGTGACGGCGGTGCTGCGGCGGACCAAAGGCGCATCGGGCGAATGAGCCATCGGCGAAAACGGCCCACCTCCGCCGCGCGACTCGCACGCACGCATCGCCGCGAACCCGTCGACCAGGCGTAGGGCGCGAACAGCCTCGCGCGGTTTGCGAGGCTTCTCGTGGGGGTTGCCGCGGCTTGCGGCCGCCCGGTGCGCCGAGATCGCCGGGGCGGGGTCGACGGCCGCACGAGGACTGACCCGGCGCGCGGGGTTGCGCGCCGCCGCCCGCGTCATTATCATCCGGTCGCGCCTTCACGGGCGCCGCGGCGAGTTCTGGCGATTGCTCCGCGTTACAAATGTGCTAAAGCGCTCGGGGGCCCCCGGCGCATCCATCGCCGTGGGGCCCTTTTGACATGTAGAGGATTCGGCCCGCCTTCACCGGCGGGCGGCGCGGGCGCTTTGAAGCGACAGCTTGGCGAGCCCGCGCCAGCAACGGATCACCGCCTAAAGCGTCGACCAGGGGACCCCCGTCCACAGGCGACGCGGGGTCCCCTTTTTTTCGTCCGGCGGTATCGCCGGCGCAACCGAGCTGCGAGAGGCCTGATCTCCATGAGCACCGTTCTCGATCCCACGCGCGCACCGGCCGCGGTGGCGTATACCTTCACCAGCGAAAGCGTGAGCGAGGGGCACCCCGACAAGGTGTGCGACACCATCGCCGACAGCATCCTGGACGCGCACCTGGCGCTGGACCCGGCCAGCCGCGTCGCCTGCGAGGTGCTGGTGAAGGGGAACCGCGTGGTGCTCGCCGGCGAGATCACCAGCAGCGCCGCGGTGGATTACGAGGCGCTGGTGAAGAAGGTGGTGGAGGAGATCGGCTACGTGGACGCCGACCAGGACTTCCGCCCCGACAACCTGGAGATCCACGTGTTCCTGAGCGCCCAGGCGGCCGAGATCGCCCAGGGCGTGGACGCCGACACCTCGCTGAGCGGCGAGCAGGGCGCGGGCGACCAGGGAATCATGTTCGGCTACGCGACCGACGAGACCGAGGAGCTGATGCCGCTCCCGATCCTGCTGTCGCACAAGCTGGCGCACTCGCTGGCCGAGCACCGCCGCAACGGGAGCGCGCCCTGGCTGCGCCCGGATTCCAAGACGCAGGTGAGCGTGCGCTACGAGAACGGTGTTCCCGTCGCCGTCACCGACGTCCTGGTCAGCACGCAGCACTCGGCCGACGTGGACCGCGAGACGATCCGCCAGTTCGTGGCGCTGAACGTGGTGCCCGAGGCGCTGGGGCACTGGTACCACGACGACATCAACCTGATGGTGAACCCCACCGGCTCGTTCGTGCAGGGCGGCCCGAGCGCCGACGCGGGCGTGACCGGCCGCAAGATCATCGTGGACAGCTACGGCGGGATGGGGCGCCACGGCGGCGGCGCGTTCAGCGGCAAGGACCCCAGCAAGGTGGACCGCAGCGGCGCGTATTTCTGCCGGTTCGTGGCGCGCGAGGTGGTGAAGGCGGGGCTGGCGAAGCGCGCCGAGGTGCAGGTGGCGTACGCCATCGGCGTGGCGCAGCCGGTGTCGGTGAAGGTCGATACCTTCGGCACCGGTGACGAGAAGAAGGCCGAGGAGTTCGTGCGCGCGAACTTCGACTTCCGCCCGGGCGCCATCGTCGAGCGGCTGAACCTGCTGCGCCCCATCTACCGCCAGACGACGAACTACGGCCACTTCGGCAAGCCGTACCTCCCCTGGGAGGCGTGAGGGTCCACCGCGGGGACGCTGCCCAGCGGAACGGCTGAGCGGCCGAACCGCGAACCGCGGGTTCGCGTGACGCAGGCAGGGCCTCCGCGGATTTCTGCGGACGGTACCGCAGCTCCGCGAAGATGCCGGCCTTCCCCGCCGAACCGCGCGGGGGAGGTGAGTCGGGATTCACGAGGGTGATGTTCCACGGTGCGTGAGGGATGCGCGCCCGGAGGGCCGGGACGGCGCCGCGCGTGCACCGGGGCAGAGGATCCGCCGCGATCCCGCGGCGCGGCGGTGGCCCGGCGCGGTTGGCAACAGCGGTATCGTTGCCTACCGCGCGCGCAGCCCGGTTTGGCGCCCCGGCGCCGAACACGCCCGAATCGCCGTTCGCGGTTCGTTCGTCCTTCGACGGGGCGGACGAGTCGCCCGATGTGAGAGCCAGGGCAGTTGAACGACGTACCCGAGCGATACCACCGATGAGCTTCGCCCGCGTCCAGATGATGTGCAGCATGTGCATGCACCGGCTCCCCCACGGGAGACGGGACGGGCGCGGCCGCACCCATCGGACGCGTATGGCAGGATGACCTGAGCTGCACGCCGGAACCCCCGGCAAGGTCGCATCGCCGCCCGGCCCTCTCCCACGAGAGGGCCGGGCTTTTTCGTATGCTTACGCACCTGGAGAGACTGTCATGAGCACCATCGAACGTGCGATCCCCGTCACTCGCATCGCCCGCGGCCCGCGCGTGGTGCGGGTGGCGCTCGCCGGGTGCGGCACGGTGGGCGGCGAGCTGGTGCGGCTGCTGGCGAACGGCGCGGACGAGATCCGCGACCGCCGCGGCATCCGCTTCGAGCTGGTCTCCGTGCTGGTGAAGCACCGCGGCCGCCCGCGCCCCGGCGAGCTGGACCACGCGCTGCTGACCACCGACGCCGGTGCGTTCCTCGCCAGCGGCGCGGACGTGTGGGTGGAGGCGATCGGCGGGATCGACCCGGCGCTGCGCATCGCCCGGCACGCGCTGGGGGCGGGGAAGCGGCTGGTGACGGCGAACAAGGCGCTGCTCGCCGCGCACGGGCCGGAGCTGGCCGGGGTGGCGCGGCGAAGCGGGGGACGGCTGGATTTCGAGAGCGCCGTGGGCGGCGGGATCCCGGTGATCCGCTCGCTCCGCGATTCGCTGGGGCTCACCGGGATCCGCGCCATCCGCGGGATCCTGAACGGGACGACCAACTACATCCTCTCGCGGCTGGGCGACGGCTGGCGCTACGCCGACGCGCTGGCGGACGCGCAGGCGCGCGGCTTCGCGGAAGCCAGCCCCGCCCGCGACCTGAGCGGCGAGGACGCGGCCGACAAGCTGCGGATCCTGGCATGGCTGGCGTTCGGCATCGAGCCCGGCGCGCTGCTGGTGCGCCGCCGCGGCATCGGCGCCGGCCCCGAGCGCCTGGCGGCCGACGCGGCGCTGCTCGGCGGCGTTCCGCGCCTGGTGGCCGAGGTGGTGGAGACGGCGGAGGGGATCGTCGCGGCGGTGGAGCCCGTGATCGTGGCGCCCGGCAGCGAGCTGGGGCGCACGCGCGACGAGGAGAACGCCGTGGTGATCGACAGCCGCTGGAACGGGAGCGTGCGCCTGGCCGGCCCCGGCGCCGGTGGCGCGCCCACCGCCAGCGCGCTGCTGGGCGACATGCTGCGCTCCGCCGCGCGCCAGCCACGTCCCCGCGCCACCCCCCGCGCGAGCGTGGACGACGCGCGCGAGCACGCGTGGGTGATCAGCGTGCGCCGCGACGAGCGCGCGGAGGTGGCGCTCGAGCGCACGCTGCACCGCGCCCGCGTGGTCGCCGCCGACCTGGTGGCGGATGGCGATCGCCTGGTCGCCGTCACCCGTCCCGTGCCCTGGCGGCGGGTGGACCTGGCGGCGCGCGTGCTGGAATCGACCCGTCTTTCGCCCGTCATCTCCCGCTGCGAGGTGCGGGTGTGAGGGGCAGGCGGGAAGAAGAGAACACGGAACCACAACGGAAGGAACGGGAACCACAACGGTTGGCCTGCGCGATGGGCCAACCGTTGTGGTTCCGTTTTCTCCGTTGTGGTTCCGTGTTCTCTGGTTGGCGGTGTTCGCGCGCGCACGAGCGCAAGCCGCTGCGGGAGAACGGGTTGATCCACCGCTCGCTCCCCCGTGACGATCGGGCGCGGCAGGTGGCACGACATCCGCTATTGCGTGAGTGTGACTCACTTCTACGTTTCACCATGGAGGATCGTCCGCACCGCAGCCGGCCCCGGCATCGTGGGCCCGTAAACCCTGTAGAGGAACGGTTTTCGATGAGTGACCAGAACGGCCGGAATGCCCCGAGCGAGCAGGAGTCGCGCGAGGTCGCCGAGGCCGCGCGTGAGACGGAGTGGACCGCGCCCAGCTTCGTCCGTGAGCTGTTCCTCGGCAACTTCCGCCTGGACCTGATCCATCCCTACCCGCGCCAGAGCCCCGACGACAAGGCGAAGACCGACGCCTACATCGCCAAGCTCAAGGCGTTCATGGAAGAGGTGGACAGCGACGCGATCGACCGCACCGGCGAGCTCCCGGCCGACGTGGTGCAGGGGCTGCGCGACCTGGGCGCGTTCGGGCTCAAGATCCCCGAGGAGTACGGCGGCATCGGCCTGAGCCAGGTGGGCTACGGCCGCACCGTGGGGATGGTGACCAGCAAGGACGGCAACCTCACCGCCCTTCTCTCGGCGCACCAGTCGATCGGCCTTCCCGGCCCGCTGAAGATGTTCGGCACCCCCGAGCAGAAGAAGAAGTACCTGCCGCGGCTGGCCAAGGGCGCCATCAGCGCCTTCGCCCTCACCGAGAGCGGCGTGGGGAGCGACCCGTCGGCGCTGTCGACCACCGCCACCCTCTCGGACGACGGCGAGGCCTTCATCCTGAACGGCGAGAAGCTGTGGTGCACCAACGGCACCATGGCCGAGCTGCTGGTGGTGATGGCGCGCACGCCCAACAAGGTGAAGAACGGCAAGGAGATCCCCCAGATCACCGCCTTCATCGTGGAGACCGACATGCCGGGGGTGGAGATCACCCACCGCTGCCGCTTCATGGGGCTGAAGGCGCTGCAGAACGCCGTGATCACCTTCAAGGACGTGCGCATCCCCAAGGAGAACATCATCTGGGGCGAGGGGAAGGGGCTGAAGCTGGCGCTGATGACCCTCAACACCGGCCGCCTGACGCTGCCGATGAGCGCGGCGTACGGAGCCAAGGTGGCGGTGGAGATCGCGCGGAAGTGGGCCGCCGAGCGCGTGCAGTGGGGCGCGGCGATCGGCAAGCACGACGCGGTCGCGCAGATGCTGGGCGGGATGGCGGCCGACACCTTCGCCATCGAGAGCATGGCCGAGCTGTCGAGCGCGCTGGCC
>Ga0247773_1000510_pt1 | contig 15829 bp, 12 predicted proteins | sample UWRJL092311B6_FD_179934 | JGI IMG/M metagenome (GOLD analysis project Ga0247773, IMG submission 179934) | Plant litter microbial communities from Arlington Agricultural Research Station in Wisconsin, United States - UWRJ-L092-311B-6 | ecosystem: Environmental > Terrestrial > Plant litter >...
GTCGCCCCACTCTCCGCCCGTGTCGGCTACGTTGCCCGAGGCCAGCGCGGCGCGGGGCTGTGCCGGGCCCATCGCGCCCAGGACCACGACCAGGCCGAGGATGCCGGCGGCGGTGGCGGCGGCCTGGCCGCGGCGCACCCGGCCGCGTTCCACGCCGGGCTCCAATATGGCCAGCAGCCGTCCCTCGAAGGTGGAGCGCTGCGCCATGGGCAGGGCCAGCGCGGCCGGCACGCGGGCGCGACCCACCACGCGCACCATCTCCAGCAGGTGCGCGGCATAGGTCGAGGCGCGCGTGCCGCCGCGCAGCACCCAGTCGTCGCAGCACTTCTCGGCCTCGGCGCGCACCTCGCGCAGGGCGATCCAGGCGAGCGGGTTGAACCAGTGCAGCGCCACGGCCACCTGCGCCAGCGCCAGCGTGAGCACGTCCTTGCGCGCCACGTGCGCCAGCTCGTGGGTGAGCACCACCTCGCGGCGCTCGGCCGGCCAGGCGTCGGCGCCCTCGGGGAGGAGCACGATGGGGCGAAGGACGCCCCAGGTCATCGGCATCTCGGTCCAGCGGCTGCGGATCAGGCGCACCGCGGGGAGGCCGTAGGTGCGCGCCAGCCGGTCGGCCAGCACGATCCAGCCTTCGTCGGCCTCGCGCTCGCCGCGGCGGGCCAGCCACGCCACGGTGCCCATCCCGATCAGCAGCCGCGCGAGCAGCACGGCCGCGCCGGCCAGCCAGACGGCCAGCAGCACGCGCACCCAGCTCACCCCGGCCACGAACGAGCGCGCAGCCGGTGCGGCGGGCGCGGCGGCCGACGGCGCCTGAGCGGCGGTCGGAGCCAGCGGCGCGACCGCCGGGGTCGATCCCGTCACCGCCGGCGCCGGAGGTTCGGGCGCCGTGGCGACGGTCGGCGCCACCGGGGCCATCGCGGCCGGCGTCACCACGTCGGCCGCGTCGGCGGCGGTGGCGGGCGCCGGCTCGGCCGCGAAGTAGGGGAGCACGGCGATGCGGCGCGGCAGCAGCGGCGTGAAGGCCAGGGCTACCACCCCGCCGATGGCCACGGCCCACACCAGGTGGCGGGCCGAGGCCGAGGCGCGGCGCAGCGTGAGGCTCAGCAGCCCGGCCGTGGCCAGGACCAGGGTCGATTTCACGAACAGCTCGGGAAGCACGCGGGGAGCGGCCTCGAGCAGGTGGGCGATGGTGGCGGGCATCGGGCTATCTCCCCTCGTCGCGGGCGGATTCGACCCGGTGAGCCAGGCGCTCCAGGTCGGCGTTGTTCAGGCGGGAATCGCTGGTCATCCCCAGCAGCGCGGCGGCCGCCGCCTCGGCGCTGCCGCCGAAGAAGGTGCGCACCAGGTGGCGCAGCGCGGCGCTGCGCGCGCTGTCCTGCGCCACGGCGGGCTTGTAGAGGTAGCGCGGACCGTCCTGGTGGTGGACCACGTGGCCCTTCTCCTCCAGCACGCGCATGGTCGCGCGAACGGCGCTGTAGCTGGGCGGATCGGGGATGCGCTCCAGCACCTCGCCGACCGTGGCCCGGCCCAGCGCGTAAAGCACGTCCATGATCTGGCGCTCGCGACGGCTGAGGTCGGATGTGAGCTCGGGACCCATGCGGGGTCTCCTGGGGATGGTAGGGCGGATGGATGGGACTGCCGCGGCGCCGGACGAGGATGACTGCTGGAAATCTAGCACCGTGCTGGAATTCTAGCAGCGGGTGCGGGGCGTGTCAACGGTTTTGATTTTCGCGAGTATTCGTGCGGAGTTTGGGATCGAAAGAGGTGCGCTTCGGCGGTCCCAGCGGGCCCTCTCCCTGGCTCGTTCCTCACCTGTCCCTCCCCCGAACTGCAGGGGAGGGACGGTCGCTCGGCCTGCGAGGATTCCGTGCGCGGATAGCGAGCGTGACCGGAATCGGGTCCGGCGAGGCTGCCGAGAAACCGGCGGACGTCCGGCAAGCATGCATCACCGCGTCGCGGGATCGACCTGGAACTCCATCCCCGCACCACCCTGCCGCGAGCGAAGCGAGCCCAGGTCCCTCCCCCGGGCGGTTTTCGGGGGAGGGACAGGCGCGCAGCGCCAGGGTGAGGGCCCGCGGGGCCGGCGGACACGCACCTCGCCACTCGCCCGAACCACTTCGGGCATCCTCCCTGCCCCACCCCGTAAACAAAGTTCTTGCCCTGCGCGCGCGCGGGGCTCATCCTGTGTGTCACACAGACCGCCGCACATCGACGGCTGCGACGGCGCACGAGCGCCCGCGGCCGCCCTCCATCCCCGCGCACCGGGAGACTGGCAGCGATGGCGTTCACCCTACCCGTTGTCCAGGCACCCGCCCCCGACCGCTTCGGCCAGACCCTGCGGCGCGACCGGTGGTGGGCCTACCCGGCGTTCGCCGCGTTCACGCTGCTGGCGGCCGGGGGCTACGCGACCTGGGCCATCCTCTTCGGCACGCACAACTACGCGCCGCCCTACCTGTCGCCGTTCTACTCGCCGTGCCTGGGTGCGGCGTGCCCCGACGAGTTCCGCATCGCCAGCTTCAACACCTTCGGCCTGTCGCCGGCGATCCTGGTGATGGTGGTGATCTTCGGCTTCCGCACCACCTGCTACTACTACCGGAAGACGTACTACCGCTCGATGTTCTTCGACCCGCCCGCCTGCTCGGTGGGCGAGCCGTGGGGCAAGGGATACAAGGGGGAGACCTTCTTCCCGCTCATCCTGCAGAACTTCCACCGCTACTTCCTGTACCTGGCGCTGGTGGTGATCGCGTTCCTGTGGTACGACACGGCCAAGGCGTTCGACTTCGGCGGGCGGCTGGGGGTGGGCGTGGGCTCGCTCCTGCTCGTCGTCAACGCCGTGCTGATCACGGGGTACGTGTTCGGCTGTCACTCGTTCCGGCACCTGATCGGCGGCTCGGTCGACTGCACCAACTGCAGCCGCTTCGGGCAGGCGCGCCACTCGGCGTGGAAGAAGAGCAGCTGGTTCAACGCCTTCCACGGCAACTGGGCCTGGGCATCGCTGGTGTTCGTCTGCATCGCCGACATCTACGTGCGCCTGTGCTCGATGGGCGTGATCACCGACCCCCACCTGGTGTTCTGACAAACATGGGATCGCACCTGGTGCACGAGCACGACGTGCTGGTGATCGGCGCGGGCGGCGCGGGGCTGCGCGCCGCGATCGAGGCCAGCGCCCGCGGGGCCGACGTGGGCCTCGTCTGCAAATCGCTGCTGGGCAAGGCGCACACGGTGATGGCCGAGGGCGGCGTGGCGGCGGCGCTGGCCAACGTGGACGACCGCGACAGCTGGCGCGTGCACTTCGCCGACACCATGCGCGGCGGCCAGTACGTGAACAACTGGCGCATGGCCGAGCTGCACGCGCGCGAGGCGCCCGAGCGGGTGCGCGAGCTGGAGGCGTGGGGCGCACTCTTCGACCGCACGGCCGACGGGCGCATCCTGCAGCGCAACTTCGGCGGCCACCGCTATCCCCGCCTGGCGCACGTGGGCGACCGCACGGGGCTGGAGATGATCCGCGTGCTGCAGGACCGCGGGGTGCACCAGGGGATCACCGTCTACATGGAGACCAACGTCACCACGCTGCTGATGGACGGCGAGCGGGTGGCGGGCGCCTTCTCGTACGACCGCGAGCGAGGCCGCTTCCGCGTCTTCCGCTCGAAAGCCGTCGTCCTCGCGACGGGCGGCATCGGGCGGGCGTACAAGATCACCAGCAACAGCTGGGAATACACGGGCGACGGGCACTCGCTGGCCTACCAGGCCGGGGCCGACCTGGTGGACATGGAGTTCGTGCAGTTCCATCCCACGGGGATGATCTGGCCGCCCAGCGTGCGCGGGATCCTGGTGACCGAGGGGGTGCGCGGCGAGGGCGGGGTGCTCAAGAACCGCGACGGGCGCCGCTTCATGTTCGACGACATCCCCGCCAACTACCGCGAGCAGACGGCCGACAGCGACGAGGAAGGGTGGCGCTACACGCAGGGCGACAAGAACGCCCGCCGGCCCCCCGAGCTGCTCACGCGCGACCACGTGGCGCGCTGCATCGTGCGCGAGGTGCGCGAGGGGCGCGGCAGCCCGCACGGCGGCGTGTTCCTCGACATTGCGTGGATCAAGGAGAAGGTGCCCGACGCCGAGGAGCGCATCAAGAAGAAGCTCCCGTCGATGTACCACCAGTTCAAGCAATTGGCCGACATCGACATCACGCGCGAGCCGATGGAGATCGGGCCCACCACGCACTACATCATGGGCGGCATCCGCGTGGACGGCGACACGCAGATGAGCACCGTCCCCGGCCTGTTCGCCTGCGGCGAGTGCGCGGCCGGGCTGCATGGCGCGAACCGTCTCGGTGGAAACTCGCTCTCCGACCTGCTGGTCTTCGGCCAGCGCGCCGGGGAGCACGCGGCCTCGTTCGCCCTGGCGAATGGCGAGACCGCCGTGGACGAGACGCAGGTGGACGCCGCCGCGCGCGCGGCGCTGGCTCCGTTCGACCGCGCGGGCACGGGCGAGGGCGCATACCAGGTGCAGCACGCGCTGCAGGAGAGCATGCAGGACCTGGCCGGCATCGTCCGCAACGAGGGCGACCTGCGCGCGGGGCTGGCGAAGGTGCAGGAGCTGTCCGCGCGCGCGAAGGACGTCGCGGTGGTCGGCAACCGCGAGTACAACCCCGGCTGGCACACCGCGCTCGATCTCCCGAATCTTCTGACGGTGAGCGAGGCCATCATCCGCAGCGCGCTCGACCGCAAGGAGAGCCGCGGCGGGCATTCCCGCGAGGACTATCCGGAGAAGGACCCTGCCGCGGCGAAGTTCAACGTCGCGGTCCGCAAGGCGGCGGACGGATCGATGGAGTTGGAGCGCGTGCCTGTCCGCGAGCTGCCGGAGGAGCTGAAGGCGGTGATCACGGAGATGGGATGAGCGGCCTGTCTCACGGGTTGCGCTTTCGTGAGCCGAAGGCCGGAGATGGGATGAGGATGCGTGGACGGATGCTCGCCGCCGTGTTCGTGGCGCTGCTCTTCGGCTGCACGCCCGCATCCTCTGCGTCGACACAGGGCGGTGGGGCGACGCTGCGGCGCACATGCGGGCCGGCGGACGAACCCGCGGTGCTGCTGGAGGTCGCCGCGTCGGCGGCGGAGCATCCGCGCTTCCGGCTGCGCGTCGACGGCACGCTCGGCGAGGCGGCGGGGCGGAGCTACGAGGTGCGCGGCGCGGAGGGCGACACGGCGTTCGCCGACTGGTGCGATGCGACGGACTGCCGCCCCGTTCCGTCCACCGCCGTGACTACCGCCACCTTCGGCCCCCTCCGCGCCGACTCGGCCGTGGCCGTGCGGCTGCGGACGGCCACGCCCGATGGGCGGCCGTTCACCTGGAGCGGAATCGCCGCCTGGCACCCCCAGACGATGATGTGCGGCTGACGCATGAACCCCGATCAGGAGGTGGGATGAGCACCACCGTTGGCGTGAACCCCGGCGGTACCGTCTCGACCGGCGACTCGTTCGCCGCCACGCAGACCGCGCAGGATGCGAAGGCGGGCAAGAGCACGCGCACGTTCCGCATCTGGCGCGGCGACACGGCCGGGGGCGAGTTCCGCGACTACGAGACCGAGGTGGTGGAGGGGATGGTGGTGCTCGACGCCGTGCACCGCATCCAGGCCGAGAGCGCCCCGGACCTGGCCGTGCGCTGGAACTGCAAGGCGGGGAAGTGCGGCAGCTGCAGCGCCGAGATCAACGGCAAGCCGCGGTTGATGTGCATGACGCGCCTCAACCAGCTCCCCGAGAACGCGCCGGTGACGGTGATGCCCATGAAGGCGTTCCCCATCATCCGCGACCTGGTGACCGACGTGTCGTGGAACTACGCGGTGCACAAGACCATCCAGCCGTTCACGCCGCGCAAGCCCGACGCGCCCGACGGCACCTGGCGGATGTCGCAGGCCGAGGTGGACCGGCCGCAGGAGTTCCGCAAGTGCATCGAGTGCTTCCTGTGCCAGGACGTGTGCCACGTGCTGCGCAACCATGGCAAGCACGACCGCTTCATGGGGCCGGCGTTCCTGGTCCGCGCCGCGACGTACGAGATGCACCCGCTGGACACGGGCGAGCGGACCAAGTATCTCAAGGACGAGGGCGGGATCGGTTTCTGCAACATCACCAAGTGCTGCACCGAGGTCTGCCCCGAGGGGATCCGCATCACCGACAACGCCATCATCCCGCTCAAGGAGCGCGTGGTGGACCGGCACTACGACCCGCTGAAGAAGCTCGTCCAGCTCGTTTTCAAGGGGAGGAAGGGATGATCCGAGTGGTGCACCTGTTCGACCTGAAGCGCGGGGTGGACGAGTCCAGCTTCATCGAGTGGCTCGACGCCAAGCTGGACGTGGCCGCCCGCCGCTTCGGCTGCGTGGACCGCAAGAGCTGGAAGCTGCTCGACGGCTTCACCGGCAGCTACCTGATGCCGCACGAGGTGCGGGACCGGCCGAAGTTCGTCAACGAGGCCTACTGGACGGATCTCGACGGCCCCCGCCAGCTGCGCGAGTGGCTGCTGAAGACGGTGGAAGGCCGCGAGGTGCACGACCGCTGGTTCAGCTCCATCGAGAACCACACCGTGCTCCGCTACATCGAGGGCTGGGGAAAGCACCAGACGGACGAGTAGTCCCGGAGTCGGCCGAGCACGACGAGATAAGCCGTGGGCCGCCCGCTGCGTCCCACGGCATTTTCGTTCGGGGGGAGGCCGTTGACCGGCTGATCGCTTCCGTACGCCATGCAACGGATCGTGGGCGAACGGCTTAGCGAACCGCACCCCAAACACCTGCCGCAAAGGTCTGCGCTGTATTAGAATAGGGCGCCCCACCCCACGGCGCCGCGTGCGACGACGCGCCCGCCGCAGCAATCCCCCGCAGTCGCTCAGGAGGACCCCCATGCGCATCCCGGTCGCGCTGGCGCTGGCCGTACCCGTGATCGTGGTCACCGGCGGTCTGGGCCTGTACAGCTTCACGCGCCCCGTCGCCTCGCAGCTCCGCACCTTCTACATCGCCGCCGACGAGCTTGGCTACCCCGCGCCGGGCCCGGGCCCGGCCACCGCGCCCGCAACCGGCGCGGGCCGAGAGCCGTCTGCGTACCGCACGGCGGTATACCAGGAGTACACCGACAGCACCTTCACCACGGTCAAGCCGCGCCCCGCGCAGTGGCGGCACCTGGCCTTCCTGGGCCCGCTGATCCGCGCGGGAGTGGGCGACACCATCCGCGTGGTCTTCCGGAACCGGGTGAGCTTCCCCGCCAACGTGCACCCCGACGGCGTGCTGCAGCACCACGACGAAGCGCCGGCCGCGGCCACCCTGAGCCCCAACACCCTGGGCTCCGACGTGGACGATCATCCCGTGCCGCCGGGCGGGAGCCGCGTGTACACCTGGGCCGTCCCCTCCGTGGCCGGGCCGGGGCCGGACGACCACGGCTCGGTGCTGTGGCTGTACCACTCGCGCACCGGCGCGTCCAACGGCGTGGAGGCGGCGCTGATCGGGCCGATGATCGTGTACAAGCGCGGCGCGCTGGCCGGCGAGGCCCCGCCGCGCTGACCGCCGCCGTGCCGCTTCAGCAACCGTCCGACGTTCCCGCTGCCGCGGGGGAGAGCCTGCCACGGGGCGCTCCTCCGCGGCTGTTCGTGTACGGAAGCCTGCGCGCGGGGCAGAACAACGCGATGGCCGCGCTGCTCCGCCGCCACGCGCGGCACCTGGGCCGGGGACGCGTCTGCGGGCGGCTGTACGAGGTGGACTGGTACCCCGGCATGGTGCCGTCGGCAGATGGGGATGAGTGCGTGGCGGGCGACGTGTTCGAGCTGGCCGCGGAAACGGCGGAGCGCCTGCTCGCCGAGCTGGACGCGTACGAGGGCGACGGCTTCGCGCGGGCGCCGGTGGAGGTGGTATTGGAGGACGAAACCCGTTGTGCCGCTTTCGCGTATCTGTACGCCGGCGGCGTGGCCGGGCTGGCGCGGGTGGCGCACGGCGACTGGCTGCGGCGGGGGTGAAGCCCTCCGCCACGCGCCGCCCGGCGAGCGCCGGAAAGACTGGCGCCGCCCCGAAAGCGCGGCTAGACTTCCCTTCGGCAACGTGTGTTTCGCGCTGCCGAGCCTGCCGCAGTTCCCCCACTAGAGTTGCGAGGACACCGATGTCAGCTCCCATGACACGCCGAACCTTTGCATTCCTGGCCGCCGGTGCGCTGGCGGCTACCTTCGCCGTGCCCGCCGACGCGCAGCTGGGCGGCCTGGGGCGCGCCGCCGGCCGCGTGGCCGGCCGCCTGAACGTGGACGCCGTGCTGCGCGGCGACCCGCCCATCACCACCAGCCTCACCGACGCGCGCTGGGCGGTGGACTCGCTCGACAACTTCACCCCGCGCGAGGCCAAGCGCTCGCTGATGCAGCTGCAGCGCACGCCCAACGGCGGCTTCGTGCTGCAGCCGGGCTACTACGAGTTCCACGACCAGAGCTACTGCCTCAAGGCCGGCACGCACGGCCCCGGCGGCGGCGACGGCTACATCTATGCCCCGCCCAGGGGCCCGGCCGAAGACGCGGTGATGACCATCGTGCGCGGTTCGGTGAACCGGCCCAACATCGACCAGCACGACATCCAGGTGCTGCTGTGGGCCATCATCGCCCGCACCAAGTTCGAGGACCTCGACTCGCGCCTCAAGGCCACCGCCTCGCAGCTGCTCACGCCGCGCCAGCTGGCCATGCTCAACCGCACGGCGCTCGACATGGTGCCCGGCCCGGCGCTCGACGCGGCCACCAACTCGCTGCCGCCGCTGGTCCGGCAGGTGTTCCAGGCCGAGGCGCAGCTTCGCCAGATGCTCACGCAGCCCGGCACGCCCTACGACCAGCTCGAGCGCGTGGCGGTGCTGGCCGGCATGGCGCCGATGGGCGCGGGGAGCCGCGAGATCCCCTCGGGCCGCTGGAGCCTGCACCCCGACGGCTACTACGTGCGCTACCTGCCCTCGAGCTACACCAACACCGTGGTGCAGATCTGGGTGCCGCAGGGCAGCCCGGCGGTGGGCAAGGAGTACGACGCGGCCACGCACATCGCCGTGCCCGGCAACACCGCCCGCCAGCGCCTGATCCAGTCGGGCCGCCCGTACGCGAACCACTGATCGCGAAGTTCTCGGTAGACGGTACGACGAAGTGCGCCGGATCCAGCCTGGGTCCGGCGCACTTTCGCATCTCCCAAGGATTGAACTACAGGTTGGGCGTGTTCGGCGCCTTGGGCGCCGAACCAGGCTGCGCGCTGCGTAGGGCACGATACCGCCGTGCCCAACGCAGCCGGGCCGCCGCCGCCACGAACCGCCGTGGCGGCGCCGTCCCGGCCCTCCCCATGCTGCAGCCCCTCCGCGCCGACCCGCGTTTCGCCCCGCTGGTGTCACGGACCACGCCGTCCCGACCGATATTGGACGGGCGCTGAGAGACCAAGCGGCTCATCTCCGAATCCAACGAGAACCCGCGCGTTTCGGAGCATCGCCACGAAAAAGGTCACACGGAGCAACGGAGGGAACGGAGGAAAAGCGAGCAGTTCTCCGTTCCCTCCGTTCCTCCGTGTGACCCCCGGCTTTTCCGTAGTTCTTCATTCACCAGGCCGAAGCGGGGACCCCGCGCTGAGCGAGCCTGCCGCGTCGCCAGCGTCTTTCGCGGCAGATGCGAGGCGACCGGCTCGGACGCGAGAAGGCCGGCTCCTGTGGAAGGAGCCGGCCGTTTTCGCTGGCGCGGAATGGACCCTGGCTGCCGTGGACCCCGCCCCCGTCCACACGTCACCCCACGGCAGCCAGGGCAAGGCGCCGAATGTAGTCGCCCTCCCCCGCGGCTGCCACCCTGCGGACGCTCTTCGGGTGCGGCCCCGTCCTGTGGACGCCCCGCAAGCGGCTCCACGGCGGAAGCTTACGCTCAGCGCCCGGCGGTCCTGCCGAGCGCTGCCGCCGGTACGGAGCTACTTCGCCGACGCGGCCGGCTCGTAGCGCTTGGCCGTAGCCTTCAGCCGCGCGCCGAACTTGTACAGGTCGTCCACGCGGTCGATGGGCACGCGTTCCTCCTGCTTCTCGCCACCGTCGAAGAAGCCCACGTACTTCTGCGCGGTGTTGAAGTGCAGGCGGCAGATGGGCTTGCGGTTGTTGTCGTCCAGCAGGATGCCGAAGTAGCTCTTCACGTCGCGCGCCACGATGCGCGCCGGGTCCACGTGCTCGCGCAGGATCGACTTCACCACGTAGAACCCCTCCCACTCCTCCACCGTGGTCACCACCTCGGGCTCCGCCGGCGCGGGCGGAGCCGGCGTGGGCTCGGCCGGCTCGGCGGTGTCGCGCTCGAGCGCCGACTTCAGGCGGTCGTTGATCTGGTCGTTCACGAACTGGCGCATCGCCCGGTGCACCAGCGGCTGGAACTGCTCGCGCACCGCCTGCGTCACCCGCCCGCCATACACCTGGGCGATGAAGAAGCGCACGAAGTCGTCGGACGGGTTCGCCAGCTGCTCGCCCAGCACGCGCTTCACCTCGCGCATGTGCTTCAGCTCGCCCGCGGCCTCCACGATGGCCGCCTGGTCGAAGTGGCTCCGGGTGAGCTTCTTCAGCTCCTGCACCACCGCGTCCTGGATGTCGAACAGGTTGAACTCCAGGAACGGCTTGGAATCGAGCTTGTTGGGCTCTTCCAGGTCGGAGAAGAAGCGGTAGAGCACGCCGTTGGTGAGCACGCCGATGCGCGCCCGGGTCACGGTGAAGTAGCGGAAGAGCTGCGTGGGCGTCACCCGGTCGAGGTTGGTGCCCGCCGACTTGCATTCGAAGAGCATGCACACCTCGCCATCCTTGAGGATGGCATAGTCCACCTTCTCGCCCTTCTTGACGCCCACGTCGGCGATCAGCTCGGGGGTCACCTCCATCGGGTCGAACACGTTGTAGCCCAGCGCGTTGATGAACGGCATCACCAGCGCGTTCTTGGTCGCCTCCTCGGTGGCGAGCAGGCCCACCTGCCTGGACACGCGCGCGGCGAGCGCCTGCAGTTGGTCGATGAAGTCCATGGGATGGCGGCGGGCGAGGGGGAGACGGATCAGGTGCGCGCCGCGGGTGATTCGCGGCCGTGCTCGTGGGACGGACGCGAAAACGGATTTTCCCACGGCGCGGCGCCACTCCCGGCGGCGTGCGGGGTAACACGCGGCCGGCTGCACCCGCCGCCCGGCGCCACTTGTGCGCGCCGCATGCGGATGGCAGGATGCAGCGGCCCATCGCCCTCGGCCGGGTGGCTTCTCCCGGCCGAGGGCCTCACGATCCACTCACCCACGGTGCCCCTTGGACCGACGCTCGTTCTTCATGCAGGGCGCGCAGGCGGCGCTCGCCCTCGGCATCCTCCCGCAGCTGGAGCGCGGCTCGCTGCTGGCGCAGCGGCTGGGCGTGCAGACGCCCTTCTCGCGGCTGCGCGACCGCTACTTCGTGCGCGTGCTGTCGCTGAACCCGGTCACCGCCACCTACCTGGGCGGCGACGCCTACTCGCCCGAGCTGCGCGACATCAACACGCGGCTGCGCGATTGGCGCCCGGCCGCCATCCAGGCCGAGCTGGCCTTCTACCGCCAGGCCAAGGCCGAGCGCGACGCCATCAGCCCGCAGTCGCTGTCGCCCGAGGAGCGCATCGACTGGGAGGTGCTGGGGGCGCAACTCGACTTCATCCTCCACCAGGTGGGCGACCTGCGCTACCACCAGCGCTCGGTGGACACCTACGTGGCCGAGCCCTTCCGCGGGGTCGACTGGCAGATCCAGCAGATGACCGACGCCGGCAGCGGCCTGCTGGGCACGCAGGAAGAATGGGAGATGGTGGCCAAGCGGGTGGAGTCGATCCCCGCCTACCTCGACGCGGCGAAGGCCAACCTGCTGGCCGGCAAGGCGGCGGGGAACCGCCCCGACTGGCGCATGGTGGAGCGCGACGGCATCGCCGGCAGTGAGTCGAACGCCGACTACTTCCGCACCACGCTGGGCGAGCAGGCCGGGCGCTTCATCGGCTCGCGCGCGTTCGGCGGGCCCATGCTGGCGCGGGTGCGCGCGGCCGCGGCGCGCGCGGCGGCCGCATGGACCGGCTTCGCTGGCTTCCTGCGGCAGACCTACGCAGGCGACCGCACCGACCGCTTCGCCGTGGGCACGCGCGAGTACGAGTGGCGGCTGCGCAACAACCTGCGTGAGACGCGCACCGCCGCGCAGCTCGCCGCCTACGGCCAGCAGCAGGTGGACCAGTACCACGCCCGCATCTACCAGGTGGCGCAGGAGGTGGCGCGCGAGAAGGGGCTGAACCTGGCCTTCGGCACGACGGACGAGAAGAACGCATCGGTGCGCGCCGTGATGGAGAGCCTGGGGCAGGACTCGCCGCGCAACGACGAGGAGCTGCTGCAGTGGTACGTCGACGCCGGCCGGCGCGCGGTGGCCTACGGCCGCGAGCGGCAGCTGTTCGACATCCCCGCCGACTACCGGCTGGACGTGTACCCCACGCCCCCCGTGCTGCGCAGCACCATCGACGCCGCCTACTACGCGGCGCCGCCGTTCAAGAAGAGCGGCGTGGGGCGCTTCTACCTCACCCCCACCGACAACAACGCCGCGGCGCTGCGCGAGAACAACCGTTCGTCGGTGGCCGACACCGCCATTCACGAGGGCTTCCCGGGGCACGACTGGCACTACAAGTACATGACGCAGCACGCCGCCGAGATCGCCAACATCCGCTGGCTCACGCCCGGCGCGGTGGAAGACTCGTCGTCGATGTGGGAAGACTCGCCGGCCGCCGAAGGGTGGGGCCTGTACGCCGAGGAGCTGATGAGCGAGCCCACCGAGGGCCGCCCCTACGGCTTCTACACGCCGGGCGAGTACATGTACGAGCTGCAGGGCCAGCTCCTGCGCGCCGTGCGCATCGTGGTGGACGTGGGGCTGCACACGGGCACGATGAGCTTCGACCAGGCCATCGACTACTTCACCGCCAACGTCAACTTCTTCCCCAACGCCCGCACCCGCGCGGCGGCCGACCCGGCGGCCAGGGCGGTGAGCGAGGGCGCGCTGCGGGCCATCTACCGCTACAGCAAGTGGCCCACCCAGGCCATCACCTACAACCTCGGCAAGACCGCCATCCAGAGCCTGCGCGACGCGTACCGCCAGGCGAAGGGCAGCGCCTACACCGCCAAGGAGTTCCACGAGCGGCTGATGCGGCAGGGCACCATCCCCGCCACCTACTTCCGCGAGTACTTCCTGTCGTCGGCGCACGGCGACTGAGTCGGCTCGCAGCACCTTGAAACCCAGCCGGTGTCCCACGTGGATGCCGGCTGTTTTGTTTCATCGCAGCTTAAGTTGAACAACAGTGAAACACCAAAAGTTTACTAGCAAATCCCCTTCCAGATCGCTCCAAATAAGTTATCTTTAACACGGAAGAAATAGCGTCACCGCCACCATCACCAAGAGGTGCAGCGATGAATTGGGGCGCCGTTGCTGCTGTTGCAGCAGTTATTACCGCTGCCGCCGAAGTCCAACAAAGTTGGGCTTCGCGCACACCTCCGCCCTCGTTTCAGATCAGCGAAGCGAAGGTAGTAAGTGATCTTCCGCTCTCACGGCATGAACTTTCAGAACTTAACAAGACTGAGTTGAGGCTGCTTCGAAATGCAGTATTTGCCCGCCACGGCGAAATATTCGAGCCGAGTTTGCAGACGTACTTCAGCAAAAGGGCTTGGTATCCCCGCAGGGTCGTTTTTAACAGTGCTAGTATGACGAATATCGACTGGCACAATGTTGAGGTTATTAAGGCCGTGGAGAGTCGCTGCAAGGAATAATTGCACAATAGTACTTCTTTAGCGTTCGGCCAGAGTCTTCGCGGATTCTGGCCGATTCGCGTTCGGCGGGCAAACATCCTCCATCGCGGACAGCACCTTGCACCCAAGCAGGCCTTAATAAAAGCATCCAATCTCAAATTCGGGGATAATCACACTGAACCTCTTGCGTTCCCCCCCGATTCCCTGCTTGAATACCAGCATACCCCGACGCCCGTCTCCTTCACTGCACCATTCACCACGCGTCCAGCAAGGGGCTTCCGAGCATGGCGAATCCCATCTGCCTGCTAACGATGGTCGTCTACATCGTGGCCGCGCAATCCGCGTCGGCCCAGCAGCGCGGCCTCGCCTTCCTCGGCACGCCGTGGCGCCTGCCGGCCGACACGGTGGAGATGCGGCTGGAGGGGCGCGGCTACACCTTCAAACGCGCTTCCGAGACGCACGACCTGGAGTTCACCCGTCCCGACGGCGCCGAGCTGACGGTGTTCCTGCAGGCCGGCCGCGCGGTGGGCTTCCTGCTGGTGGACCCGGCGCGCGGCCCGCAGGTGGAGCCGCGCTTCCGCGTGCTGGCCGACTCGCTCGAATCCGCACTCGGAGCGCCGGATACGCTGGACGGCCCGGGGTTCGAGTGGGCGGCGGGGCTCACCGAGATCCGGCTGAGGGTCACCCGGCGGCTGGGCGTTCCCTACGCCACCGTCGAGTGGCGCGGGCCGGGGATGCTGGACGAGATGATCCACCGCTGGGGCGACCGGCCGCTTCCCCCGCTGCCGCCGGGATACACCGCCGTCACCGGCACCGCCGTCTCGCGCGTGGCGGTGGACACGGCGCGGCTCGCCCGGCTTCCCGGCGGCGTGCTGCACGCCCGCTTCAGCATCGACTACGCGCAGCCCGTGGGCCCCGAAGACGGCTCGTACGACAGCACCGAGTACGAGATGGACGTGGACTGCGCGGGGCGGCGAACGCGGCTCTTCGGCCGCACGCTGATCCTGCACGGCGAGACGCGCAACGTGGAGCGCCACCAGCGCCCGGCGTGGGAAACGCCGCGCCCCGCGGGGCACAACGAGCGCGGCCTGGAAGCCGTCTGCCGCGCCGCGATGGCCGTCCGCCCGCGCTGATCCGCCCGCTCTCCTGCCCTCCCGCCGGACGCGTTGTCCCGCCGCCCAGCCCTTGCGCCGAGCGCCGCGGCGCGCACTCTTCTCCCATCCCGCGTCCCACATCCTCCGCCCCGCCCTTCCCTGCCCCAAGGACCGCCATGCTGAATTCGGATCGTGGACTGTTTCCGCGCTGGACGCTGAAGCACGAGGGGGTGATCGCCCCCGAAGAGCGGCTGCCCTGGGGGCAGACGGTGGTGGTGGGCGTCCAGCACGTGTTCGCCATGTTCGGCGCCACCGTGCTGGTGCCGATCCTCATGGGCTTCGACCCCAACACCGCGATCTTCTTCTCGGGGATCGGCACGCTGATCTTCTTCGTGGTCGTGGGGGGGCGGGTGCCCAGCTACCTGGGGTCGAGCTTCTCGTACGTGGCCGTGGTCCTGGCGGTGACCGGCTACAAGGGCGTGGGCCCCAACCCCAACATCCCGCTGGCCTTGGGCGGGATCATCGCGGCGGGGGTGATCTACCTGCTGATCGGCTTCGTGGTGATGATCGCCGGCTACGGCTGGGTCGACCGGCTGATGCCGCCGGTGGTCACCGGCTCGGTGGTGGCGGTGATCGGGCTGAACCTGGCGCCGGTGGCGGTGCGCGACGTGGGCGGCGGCCCGTTCAACGCCGGCATCGGCCTGGCCACCGCGCTGGCCGCCGCCGCGGTTGCGGTCTACGCGCCGGGGATGACGAGGCGCCTCCCCATCCTGCTGGGCGGCGTGGCGGGCTACGGGCTCTACTGGCTGCTGGCCAACGGGATGGGGATGGGGAAGGCGATCGACTTCACCAAGCTCGCCGCCGCGCCCTGGATCGGGCTGCCCAACTTCACCACGCCGGTGTTCCGCATGGACGCGATGGCCATGTTCGCGCCCGTGGCGGTGATCCTGGTGGCCGAGAACCTTGGCCACGTGAAGGC
>Ga0247773_1000512_pt1 | contig 15793 bp, 9 predicted proteins | sample UWRJL092311B6_FD_179934 | JGI IMG/M metagenome (GOLD analysis project Ga0247773, IMG submission 179934) | Plant litter microbial communities from Arlington Agricultural Research Station in Wisconsin, United States - UWRJ-L092-311B-6 | ecosystem: Environmental > Terrestrial > Plant litter >...
CATGCGCGCGCCCACGTCGTCCATCACCCGCGCGAAGTCGCCGTCGCTCATCGGGCCGCTCGCCAGGAGCGCCAGGTAGTGCAGCCGCCGCCCGGTGTCGCTGCGGATCGCCGCCATATCTGCCAGCACCCCCGCCACCCCCGCGCGCCGGCGGATGCGGGCCACGCGCGCGGGGGCGCCCAGCCCGCTTTCGCGCGTGGCCTGGCGCAGCACGCCCCGGGCCCAGTCGCGCGCGGCGGCGTCCAGCGGGCGCTCGTCGCCGTTCTCGCGGTACTCGGAGCGCACGCCACCGCCGTCGCGGTGGAAGTCAATGCGCCGGTCGCGCCCGCGCGTGTCCTCGCGCACGCTCAGCTCGGCGCCGGGCGCCATCTCCACCACCCACTCGCCTTCGTCGTCGAACTCCACGCGGCCGCGGCTGCGCACCTCCATGCGGTAGCCGTCGTGCTGCTCGACCATGCGCGTTTCGCCAGAGGATACGGTGCGCTCCTGCGTGCGGGCCGGCAGCGGCGCCAGCAGCAGGGCAAGGGGGAGCAGGCGGGCGAGGGTCTGGTTCATCTTTCCTCCGGAGAGAAGGGGATTCGAATGCTGAAATTTCAGCATTTGTGGATACGGAAACGGCGGGCGCGGCGTGCGCGCCCGCCGGGTCAGCTTCCGGTGAGCTCGCGCACCAGCGCCTGGAACCAGCCGCGGCCGGCGCCGTCGAAGTCACGCGTGCGGCCGTCCACCGTGTAGGTGAACACCGGCCGGCCGCCGGCCCCGGGCACGGCCGACAGGCGCCGCACGGTGCCGCCGCGATCTTCCCGCGCCACCAGGCTGCCGCCCCGGTCGATGCGGAGCACGTCCCAGCGCGCGCGGCCGAACACCACGCGGCGTGCGTGGATGGCCACCTCGCGCCCGCCATCCAGCTCCAGCTCGAGGTCGGTGTTCCACTCCGCCTCGCGCCGGCCAGTTGTCGGCCCCGCGGCCGTCTCGCCCCGAACCGGCGTCGTGGGAGAGGTGGACGAGGACGGCTTCGCCTCGCCAGCGCTCATCAGCGCGTCCAGCGCCAGGCGGCGCTCGGTGTCGGAGGTGATGGCGCGGGTGGCGGCCACGTACGCGTCGCGGCTGGCGGCCGACATCGCCTGCGTGGCGGCGGCGGTGGAGAGCACCAGCCGCCGGTCGGTGTCGGAGCCCACGCGCCGCAGCTCGCCGAAGAGTTGGGACAGGCCGCCGGAGGGCAGCCGGTGCCCGGTCAGCAGCGCCTCCATCACCAGCCGCTGCTCGGTGGACGAGCCGAAGGCGGCCAGCGCCTCGAAGTACACGGGCGGCACCGGGTTGGTGGGGAACGCGCGGTGCCCCTGCGCCGCCGACAGCACCAGCCGCCGCTCGGTGTCGGAGTGCATGGTGAAGGTGGACCGGATGATCGCCGCCACGTTGTCGGCGCTCAGGTCGTCCTTCCCCAGCAGCGCGGTGAGCACCAGCCGCCGGTCGGTGGGCGACCGGATCTCGTTGGCGGCGCGGATGATGGCGCCGTACAGCCCCGGGTCGGCGCCCGCCTCCAGCCGGCTGAGCAGCGCGGCCCGAGTGGCGGGGGATGCGGCCGGCGACGTCGTCGTTGCGGCGGGCGCGGCAGCCGATGCCGAAGGCGAGATGGCCATGTCCACCCGTGCGCCCGCCGTCGTCTGCCCCCCGGGCTGCGACGGGGCGCCGGAGGATTCGCCGTTCGACGCCGGCAGAGGCGCCTCGCGCGGGGCATCCGCCAGCGCGCGGGCGACGCTCCCCACCTCCAGCGCGGGCGGCTGGATGGCGAGGCCCAGCGGCCGCTGCTCCGACGCTGGCTGCATCACCCGCGCGGCGGCTGGCGCGGGGCGGGCCAGGACGGGGCGCAACGCGGCCAGCGGCAGCACCGCGGCGGCGGCCACGCCCAGCGCGGCGAGGCCCAGCCCGCGCGTGACGCCGCCGCGCTGCGTGGCGCCGTCCAGGATCGCCAGCAGGCGCCCCTCGAACTGGCTGCGGCGCGCCATGGCCAGCGCCGCCGCCGGGCCTTCCGACTGGCCCAGCGAGCGCACGATGTTCAGCAGGTGGTCGGCATATTCCACCGGCCGTGTGCCGATGGAGAGCACGGCGTCGTCGCAGGCGTGCTCGCGCTCCTCGCGCATGCGGCGCGCGGCCACCCACACCAGCGGGTGGAACCAGAACGCCGCGAGCGCCAGGTGCGCGATCCACTGCGTGAGCGTGTCCCAGCGCCGCACGTGCGCCAGCTCGTGAGCCAGGACCACGGTACGGCGCTCGGTGTCCCACCCCTCCGCATCGGAGGGGAGGAGCACCACGGGGCGCACGATCCCCCAGGTCATGGGCACCACGGCGTGCTGCTCGCGCAGCAGCGTGACCAGCCGTCCCACGCGCAGCCGCCGGGCCAGGCGGTCGGTGATGCGCACCCACTCCTCGTCGTCGATCTCCGTGGCGCGGCGCTGCATCCACCACACGCGCGCCAGCCCGTAGCCCAGCCGCAGCGCCAGCACCGCGCCGCCCACCGCCCACACCACCAGCATCGCCGTCTTCCAGTCGAACGCCGTCTCCGCTTCCACGGGAGATACGATGGACTGCTGGGATGGCGAAGATGTGCGGCCGCCCGCCGGCCCGTCCGCCGCCGAGTTGTTCGATGACGCCGGGTTGTGCGATGGAGGAGACGCCGCGTCCGCATTCGGCAGGGCGCCGGACGGAAGGGCGTCGGTGGATGACGCGGCCGGCGCGGCGACGAAGCTCGCGGCCGGGCGCAGCGGCGCGGGGACGGGCACCACGCGCCACGCCGGCAGCAGGCGCGTGGCCAGCGGCAGCGCCAGCATCGACGCCAGCGCCACCATCCACACCAGGTGCCGCGCCGCGGCCGGGCGGCGGCGCATCAGCCGGGTGGCCGCCAGCGCGGCGGCCAGGATCACGGTGCCCTTCACCGCGGCGTCGGCCAGGGTGGCGAAGAGGTCGGCCAGGTGCGGGGCGCTCACCGCGCGTCCTCCTGGCGGGCCTTCTCGATCAGCGCGGCCAGCCGCTCGAGCTCGGCGGCCGAGGGGCGGTTCTCCTCGAGCAGCGCGTTCACCACCTGCTCGGTGTTGCCGCCGAAGAAGTTGCGCACCACGTCACGGAGTGCCGTGGTGCGGGCGCGGCTGCGCGGGGTGACGGGGGCGTAGACGTAGCGCTTGCCGTCCATCTCGTGGCGCAGCGTGCCCTTCTCCTCCAGCAGGCGCAGGGCGGCGCGCACGGCGCTGTAGGTGGGCGGGTCGGGCAGCTCGTCGAGCACCTCGGCGGCGGTCGCCTTCCCGCGCCGGTAGATGATCTCCATGATCTGCCGCTCGCGGCGACTCATCCCTGTGAGCGTGGAATCGGGCATGGGGGAGATATGACCCGTGGAAGGGCGAAGGCCTGCGTGGGCAAGTGCGGAAAAATCTGCACGTGCTGAATAATCAGCACGTGGACGGCGAGTGTCAAGGAGATTCGGTCCGGACGGCATCTCGCGGACCCGCGAGACCCTGGCTGACCCCGAGCCTCCGCACTGGTCTCACGCAGAGTCAGCAGAGTCAGCAGAGGAACTGCGGTGGTTCTCTGCTGACCCTGCTGACTCTGCGTGAGGCCGCTGTTTTCAGGACGAAACGACGAAGCCCTTCCGCCAGGCAGCGAAAGGGCTTCGTCAACAGCATCCCCGCCGCGGAGGATCAGGCGTGCAGCGCCTGCCGCACCTTCTCGCCCAGCGAGCGGTTCATCCCCGGCAGCGCGGCGAGCTCGTCGGCGCCGGCGTGGGCGGCGCTCCAGATGGTCTCGTAGCGGTCCACCAGCGCCTGGACGCGGCGGGGGCCCATCCCCTGCACCCCCTCCAGCCGCGCCGCCAGCCGCTCGCGCTCCAGCAGCAGCCCCACGGCCTCCGGGTCGCGAGTGTCGTGGCCCCGCTCGGTCAGGTGGTCGAGGAACGCCACCCAGTCTTCGTGGCCCCACCCGCTGGGCTGCGCCTGAACGAAGGCGCGCAGGTCCTCGCGCAGGTCCGGGCCCTTGGGCTTGTGCTCGAAGCGGGCCTTCGCCCCCTTCCCGGTCTTCGACGCCGTGCCCCGGGCCGGCTTCTTCGCGGCGGCGGTCTTCTCGGCGGCCGCCTTGCGCGCGCGGGGGGAAACGCTCTGCGCCTTCACCTGCGGCGGGTCGGCCGGGGCGGGGGCGGCGGTGCGGGCGTCGAGGGCCACGCCGGGCTCGGCGGCGGGCGTATCCTGCATGCGGGCGACGGTGGGGCGGCCCGCGGTGGTCTTCGGCATCGTTCCGGTCTCTCTCGTGTCGTTCGGTGTCATCAGGGCTGTGGCTCCGGCGGTTCCGGTTTCATCACCACCATCCCCAGCGGCGGCAGGGTGAGCCGCAGCGACTGCCCGTGCCCGTGCGCGGGCACCGGCTCGGTCTCCACCCGGCCCATGTTCCCCAGGTTGCCGCCGCCATACGCCTCGGCATCGCTGTTCAGCACCTCCAGCCAGCCGCCCGCCAAGGGCGCGCCGATGCGGTACTGGTGGCGGGGGATGGGGGTGAAATTGAACGCGAACAGCAGCTGTTCGCCACTCTCCGCCCCGCGGCGGATGAAGCTCAGCACGCTCTGCTCCACGTCGCGGAAGTCGACCCAGCTGAAGCCCTCGTGGCTGAAGTCGGTCTCCCAGAAGGCCCGCTCGCGCTGGTACAGCGCGTTCAGGTCGCGCATGAAGCGCTGCAGGCCGGCGTGCATGGGGTCGTCCAGCAGGTGCCAGTCGAGCGAGCGGCTTTCGCTCCACTCGCGCCACTGGCCGAACTCGCCGCCCATGAACAGCAGCTTCTTCCCCGGGTGCCCCCACATGAAGCCCAGCGACGAACGCAGGTTGGCGAACTTCCGCCAGCTGTCGCCCGGCATCTTCTCGATCAGCGAACCCTTCAGGTGCACCACCTCGTCGTGGCTGAACGGCAGCACGAAGTGCTCGCTGAAGGCGTACATCAGCGAGAAGGTGATCAGGTTGAAGTGGTACTTCCGGTAGACCGGGTCTTCCTCGGCGAAGCGCAGGAAGTCGTTCATCCACCCCATGTTCCACTTCAGGTGGAAGCCCAGCCCGCCCAGGTGCGGCGCCTGCGTGACCCCCGGCCAGGCGGTCGACTCCTCGGCGATCATCAGCACGCCGCGGTGCCGGTCGCGCACGGCGGAGTTGACCTGCTGCAGGAAGGAGATGGCGTCCAGGTTCTCGCGCCCGCCGTAGGCGTTGGGCACCCACTGCCCCGGCTGGCGGCTGTAGTCCAGGTAGAGCATGCTCGCGACGGCGTCCACCCGCAGGCCGTCGACGTGGAACTCGTCCAGCCAGTAGAGCGCGTTGGCCACCAGGAAGTTGCGCACCTCGTTGCGGCCGAAGTTGAAGATCAGCGTGCCCCAGTCGGGGTGCTCGCCCTGGCGCGGATCCTCGTGCTCGTACAGCGCGGTGCCGTCGAAGCGGCGCAGGCCGTGCGCGTCCTTGGGGAAGTGCGCGGGCACCCAGTCCAGGATCACCCCGATCCCCAGCCCGTGCAGGTGGTCCACGAAGAAGCGGAAGTCGTCGGCGGTGCCATGGCGGCTGGTGGGGGCGAAGTAGCCCGTCACCTGGTAGCCCCAGCTGGGGTCGTACGGGTGCTCGGCCACCGGCATCAGCTCCACGTGCGTGAAGCCCATCTCCACCACGTACTCGCCCAATTCCACCGCCAGCTCGCGCCAGGTGAGCACCCGGTCGCCCTCCTCGGGCCGGCGCTTCCAGCTGCCGGGGTGCACCTCGTAGATGGTCATCGGGCGCACGTAGCAGTCGCCGGTGCTCCGCCGCTCGATCCACTCGTCGTCGCTCCATTCGAAGCCGCGCAGGTCGCGCACGACCGAGCCGGTGGCCGGGCGGTACTCGCCGCCGAAGGCCACGGGGTCGGCCTTGAGGAAGGCGCCGCCGCCGGCGCCCTGGATCTCGTACTTGTAGACGGTGCCCTCGCCCACGCCGGGGATGAACATCTCCCACACGCCGGCGCCGGGGTGGAAGCGCATCACGTGGCGCCGCCCGTCCCAGCCGTTGAAGTCGCCCACCACGCTCACCCGGCGCGCGCCGGGCGCCCACACGGCGAAGCGCGTTCCCTCGGCCCCCTCCAGCGTGTCGGGGTGCGCGCCCAGCACGTCCCACAGCCGCAGGTGCGTCCCCTCGCCGATCAGGTACAGGTCGAAGTCGGCCACGGAGGGCGGAAACGAGTACGGGTCGGCCGCCTCGCGGGTCTGGCCGTCGCGCTCGGTCACGCGCAGGTGGTAGCGGAACGGGTGCGAGCCGGGGGGCAGCACCAGCTCGAAGAAGCCGTCGCGGTTGGCGCACTCCATCTCGGCGAAGTCGCCGGTGAGCGGGTCGACCACGGCGGCGGCCGTCGCGCCGGGGAGGAAGGCGCGCACCACCAGCCGCAACTCGCCGGCGATGGACACGCGGTGCATTCCCAGCACGCGGAACACGTCGCGGTGCTCGCCGCGAACCACCTGCTGGATGTCGGTCTGGAGAGTCGCCGAAGCCATCACGTTCCGGATCGGGCGCGGCCGTCCTTGGGCCGCGCGGCGGTTGCAGAGCAGGGGCCGTCACGCCCCCGGCAGAACCCTTCGTGCGCCTGCGAAGCCCGTGCCGTGAGGGCGGCAGGGCCAGGAACGGCAAGGTCTCGAGGTTGTGGCCATGGTGCGATGCGGCGGGTGGAACTGCATGCTTCGGGCGTGTTCGGCGCCGAGACGCCGAACCGGGCTGCGCGCTGCGTAGGGCACGATACCGCCGTGCCCAACGCAGCCGGGCCCACGGCGCCCCGCGCACGCAGGTCGATCGCGTGAGCGTGCGAATCCTGCCTCACCCGCGTTCGACTCCGCCATCTGCGCCCAACCTTCACCCGCCGCAAGCCGCGCGAAGCGCCGACGTCCCTCTCCCGCAGTTCGGGAGAGGGACAGCCGCGAAGCGGCAGGGTGAGGGGCCGCCGCGCCGAATCCGCTCGCTCACACCCCCGCAGTCTTCCGCCGCTTCCCCGCCCGCCGCACCGCCGTCTTCGCGCGCGCCGCGTGCTCATCCAACTCGCGGGCGAGCGGCGAATCGGAAGGCTCGGCCGAGAAGCGGGCGCGCAGGTAGAGGTCCACCGCGCGCGCCGCGTCGCCTGCCCCCGGCGCCTGCTCGCTCTCCAGCTTCCGCGCGAAGTCCAGCGGGCCGCCCGCGCTGGCGGGGGCCCAACCGGCGCGGGCGTAGGCCTTCCGCAGCGACAGGTAGCTGCGCGAGGCGCGGTGCAGCCGCCCGCCCGGCCGCCGCCGGCGCGAGCCGACCAGCCAGAGCAGCGCCACCCCCAGCGGCGCCAGCAGCCAGGGAGCCGCCACCCGCACCGGTGTGCGCCGGTCATTGCGGCCGATGCCTGCCCCGTCGCCGCGCGAGAACACCCGGCCGATGCCGCGGAACACCGACAGCTGGCGCTCCATGTTGTAGTCCACCACCCACTTGTACCAGCGGTACTCGATCCCGTCCACCCACAGCCGCGTGCTCATCACCCAGCCGCGGCCCGCGCCCGCAACCACGTCGTCGCGCCCCGCCGGCGTGGGGTCGAACGTCACCCAGCCCCACTCGGGGAACCACACCTCCACCCAGGAGTGCGCCTGGTTGCCGGTGACCGCCAGGTAGCGCGCCCCCGCGTTCCACTCGCCGCCCAGGAAGCCGTTCACGTTGCGCGTGGGGATCCCCCGCGCCCGCAGCAGGACGGCCATGGCGGTGGAGAAGTACTCGCAGTGCCCTTCGCGGCGCCGGAAGAGGAACCCCTCGAGCGACGCCTCGTCACGGTTCCGGGGAAGGTCCAGCGTGTAGCGGAAGGTGCGCAGCCACGCCTCCACCGCGCGCACCTGGTCGATGCGCGTGGCGCGCCCGGCGGTGAGCGAGTCGGCCAGGCGGCGCATCCGTGGGCCCAGCGGTGGGAGCTGGAGGTACGCGCGCATCTCGGCGCCCTCGTTGGATGAGGCGTCCCCCACCCCGCGCAGCGCGTCGTCGGTCGGCGAGCGGGGGCCGCTCACCAGCGAGTAGACCGGGTTGTCGGTGCCGGCGAAGCCGATGTCGCCGGTCACGCTGGTGAAGACGCGGATCGCGGAGCGCGGCTGCACGTTCAGCACCGGGTGCGGCCCGAACAGCACGTCGGCCCCCGGCGGCCCGCCGAAGATGCGCATGCGATGGAAGGGCCCGCCCCAGCGGACGGCGTAGCCGCGCGGGTTCACGCTGCGGGCGTAGGCGGCGTTCGCCGTGCGCACCCACGCCTCGCCGTCGAAGCGGTCGAAGCTGCGCCCGCGCCAGTGGACCGATTCGGCGTCGGGCGGCGGGCCGTCGGGAAACTCCACCCGGAACATCACCTCGGGGTTGGAGCCGATGCGCCCGCCGAAGTCGCCGATCGACACGCGGTCGCTGAACCCCGCCACCTCGCCGCCGCTCCCCCGGCGCCCCTGCACGTTCCACGCACGGGGAAGGCGGGGGAAGAGGAGGAACACCCCCGCGCTCATCGCCAGCGTCACCCCCGAGAGCGCCACGGTGGTCCACAGGAACCCGCGCCCCACGCGCACCGCGCCGCCGCGGAAGCGCTCCGTCTCGCGGCGCAGGTAGCCCACCATCATCGCCAGCACGGTAAGCCCCACGTAGGCCACGAACCCGAAGGCGAACCCCAGCCCCGGGTAGAATGCGGTGGCCGCGATCAGCAGCGCGAACGACAGCGAGTAGAGCCGCATGTCGTTGCGCGCGTCCAGCGGCCGCAGCGCCTCGCCGGCCAGCAGGAACAGCAGCATGGCCATCACGCCGGGGAGGAAGTCGCGCCCCAGCAGCAGCGCGCCGTACACCAGCCACCCGAACAGGGCCAGGATGCCGAAGCGCGTGGCCCGCTCGATCCACGCGCCCGGGCGCGCGCCGGGCAGCCACAGCAGCGACAACGCCAGCGCGGCGGCCGCCGCCAGCGTCACCGGCCCCACGCCGTCGCCCGCGGCGAAGGCGCCCATCGCGGCCAGCGCCATGGCGCTGGCCAGCCGCCGGTGCAGGCGCGCCAGCTTCACCGCCCCTCCCGTGCGGCGGTGAACACGTCGCCCCACGGCCCGTCGGGCGCGCCCGCGGTCACCAGCACGCATTCGCGCGCGGGCACCGGCGGCGCGAGCCGCGGCGCGTCGGGGCGGACGCGGGCGCGGGCCAGCGCGTCCAGCACGCGCTCGAGCTGCGCGGCGCCCGTCCCCGGCGCCACCCGCGCCTCGGCCGTGGCCAGCGCGAACGGGTCGCCGCGCACCACGGCGGCCTGCGCCAGGCTGGCGGCGATCTCCACCGCCGTCTCCGCGTCGTCGCCCGGCTCGGCGCGCAGGTCCAGGCAGATCCACAGCGCGGTGGCGCGGTCCCTCTCGTACTCGCGGATCACGGGCTGGCCCACGCGCGCGGTGGTGCGCCAGTGCACGTCTCGCGGGTCGTCGCCCGGGCGGTACGGGCGTAGGCCGCGGTACTCGCCGCGCGCCCCCGCCGCTCCCGCGAAGCTCTCGCCCGCGCGGCGCACGCGCTCGCCGGCCATGCGCGGCTCGCGCACGGGACGGTCGTGGCGCGGCCACACCACGGCCTCGCCGGCGATCTCCAGGTCGCGCTCCTTGCGGAACAGGCCGAAGGGGAAGGAGGTGGCCAGCGTCACCGTCTCCAGCGGATACACGCCGCGCCGCTCCCAGGTGGTCTCGGCGCGCACGACGGCGCTCTCGCCGGCTTCCAGGGCCGCTACCCACGCGCTCCCCGGGCGCCCCGCCTCGCCGATCTCCACCGCCAGCGAGGGCAGGCGGCGCTTGGCGTTGCGCAGGTCGTAGGTGATGCGCCCCGGCCGCCCCGCGGTGACCCCGCGCACCGGCCGGCGGCGCACCTCCAGGCGGCGGATCATCTGCTCGCTCAGCCACCCGCTCAGGGTGATGAACCCCAGCATCGCGCCCAACACCAGGTACAGCAGGTTGTTGCCGGTGCCGATGGCGGCCAGGCCCAGGACCAGCGTGCCGCCGGTGAACAGCCACCCCGCGCGCGAAAACTTCAGCCGCCGCGGCGGCCTGAACCAGCGGCGGATCCCCGCGGCGGTGCGCGAAAGGCGGCTAGGCTGCGTCACTTCGGGGATCAGGGGACAGAGAACAGGGGATAGGGGACAGGGGACAGGGGACAGCCAGCAACGCCTCCTCGGCGTAAGCCGTCCGAGGTTGGAGAAAACGTCACCGCCGCGCGGAACCGAAGTCCGCGAAGGCGCCGCGAAGGCGGACTGTGTGCCGTTGTAGCCGCGACTTCAATCGCATCGTTCCTCCCACGGACGCTACCGTACCCGCACCGGCCTCTCCGGCCTGCCTTGCTCGATCCGCCGACCGGCGCGCGGCGTCCACCGGCCTGCTACGACGCCTGGAGATCCTGCATCTCTCAGGTTCGGCGCCTCTCACACCGGCACCTCCACACTCGCCATGATCCCCTCCAGCACCGCCACCGACTCCTCGTACGCCTCGCCCGTGGCGGCCGACGCGCCGGCGGGGAGAAGGCGGTGGGCGAGGACGGGGACCACCAGCCGCCGCACGTCGTCGGGCGCCAGGAAGTCGCGCCCCTCCACCAGCGCATAGCCGCGCGCGGCGCGGAACAGGCCGATGGCGGCGCGGGTGCTGGCGCCGGCGCGCAGGCGCGGGTCGCTGCGGGTGGCCTGGATGATGGCCATCAGGTAGTCCACCAGCGCGGGGTCGGCGTGCACGCGCTCCACGCGGGCCTGCAGCGCCAGCACACGGCCGGCGTCCAGCACCGGGTGCACCCGGTCGACTGGGTCGCCCACGCCCACGCTCTGCAGCAGCACGCCGCGCTCGTCGGCGGGCTGCGGGTAGCCGATGGACAGCCGCATCAGGAAGCGGTCGAGCTGGCTTTCAGGGAGCGGATAGGTGCCGTGCTGCTCCAGCGGGTTCTGGGTGGCCATCACCAGGAACGGCGTGGGCAGGTCGTAGCTCCGCTCGTCGATGGTCACGCGCCCTTCCTGCATGGCCTCCAGCAGGCCGCTTTGCGTGCGCGGCGGCGCGCGGTTGATCTCGTCGGCCAGCACCACGTGGGTGAAGATGGGGCCGGGGCGCGTCTCGAACTCATGCGTGCGCGGGTTGTAGATGCTCACGCCCAGCACGTCGCTGGGCAGCAGATCGCTGGTGAACTGGATGCGGCGGAAGCCCAGCCCCAGCGCGGCGGTGAGCGCGCGCGCCAGCGTGGTCTTGCCCACACCGGGGATGTCCTCGAACAGGATGTGGCCGTGCGCCAGCAGCGCGGCCAGCGCCAGGCGCACCGTCTCGCGCTTGCCGCGAAACACGGTCTCCACCTCGTCGACGAGCCGGTCCAGCAGGCCCAGCTCCACGGACTCGGCCGTGTTGGGAACCGCGTTCAGCATCGGGTCAGCGTACGGCGTGCAGGGGTTGGGAGAGGGTCGTGCAAAGGTACACCCCATCCGGCGCCTGGAGCCAGAGGGGGTGTGGGTGGGGACAGATCCCCAGTACAGCAGGGCGGTTGCAGGCCCGGGCGCGACGAATAGCCGCGGCGCGGGTGAGGATGCGACTGAAGTCGCTGCTACCACGGCACGCAGTCCGCCTTCGCGGACTTCAACGGTGGAAGGGCGGCACTCTGTGCCGCCCTTTCCGCGCGGGGATGCTTCCATCTCGGCCGCCTCGGACTCAACCAGAGATCTCCGCGTGGGAGTCCGCGAAGCGGACTTTGGGCCGTCGTTGCCTCGGATTCATCCGCCTTCCTTTCGGCCGACTAGCGAATCCCTCCGTCGAAGCTGCTCCTGACCTCCCCTCAAGGATTCAGCCAGTAGTTCACCTTGATCAGGAACACGTTGTCGGGGCGGGCGCCGAACAGCGCCGCGCGGTCGCGGCCGAAGCTGAAGTCGCCCACGCCCGTGCCCACGTTCTCGCGCTGCTGCTGCCAGGCCACGAACATCGTGCTCCCCGGCCGCCACTCCCAGCGCAGCACCGCGTTGCCGCGCAGCGAGCGCACGTTGAAATCCTGCGGGTGCACGCCGCTGGTGAGGTCGGTGGCGAAGCGGAAGGTGCGCGCGGCGGCCAGGTAGCGCGTGCTGTCGCCGAAGTCCACCGCGCTCACGAACGGCGCTACGTACATCTGCAGCGTGAGGTCGGGGTTGAAGGTGTAGTTGAAGCGGAAGTCCATCGACACCGTGGTCTGCCGCAGGTCGGTGAACAGGTAGCGCCGCCCGAACAGCCCCGCCGCCGTGGTGTCGGCCACCGACCCCAGCGCCTGCGCCGCCACCGTCAGCCGGTCGAACGACGGCCCCACCGACAGGTTCCAGCGCGTAGACCTCTGCAGTTGCAGGCTGCCGAACACGTTCACGTCGCCCCCGCCCTCCTCGTCGTGCTGCACGTAGGCGCCCAGCGAGCCCACCAGCGGCTTGCGCGCGTCGGAGTCGAGCTGCACGAAGCCCGAGCCCAGCACCGGCCGCACCGCCACCGGCCCGCCCCGGGTGAGCCGGTCGTCCAGCGCGCGCGGCTGGAAGGCCAGCGAGTAGTTGGCGCTCCAGTAGCTCAGGTGCTGGAAGTAGCCGTTGCTGTTGAACGCGGTGAGGATGCCGTCGCCATCGTAGTTCCACTCGTGGCGGGCGCTCAGGTTGGCGTTCCAGGTGCGGAAGACGCTCCCCGGGCGCTGCTGCAGGTAGGTCACGCCGGCGTCCACGTCCACCCGGCTCGCGCGCCGCTGCGAGCCCAGGTCGGCGGTCTCGTAGCCGGGGGTGATGGTGGCCACGCCGCCGCCGCCCCGCCAGTGCCCGCCCGCCTGCTTGGTCACGCGCATCTCGCCCTGGAAGCCGCCCAGCGAGGTGGCGCCCGGGTCCACCCGCAGCACGCCCGAGTCGGGGCGGCCGAACTGGTGATAGGGCACGAAGAGCTGCTCGCGCAGGATGGCCAGGCTGTCGCCGCGCACCTCGCTCAGGCTGCCGAAGCCGGTCACGCGCCAGCGGCGGCTGGCGAACTCGTGCTTGAAGTCGGCGCCGGCGGTGTAGCCGGCGCTGCGCAGCGTGGCGCGCAGCTCGGGCGTCTCCAGGTCGCGGTTCACGGCCGTCACCATCGCCCCCACGTAGGTGCGCCCGCCGCGCAGGTCGCGCTTCAGCCGGCCCACGAAGAAGTTGGTGAGCGGCTCCGACACCAGGCTCTGCTCCAGGCCCGCGTCGTCCAGGAAGCGCGCGCTGCCGCGCCCCGTCAGCGCGTCCATCACCCCCAGCGACCAGCCGCCCGCCGTCTGCCCGGTGAGCTTGGCGGCGCCCAGGATCCGCGTCTCCAGCGGCACGTCGGCCGCGTTGGTGGGCGGCAGCGCGCCGAAGGTGAGGCCGCCCACGCGCCGCGAGTAGAACAGCGACCCGCCCGCGGGGATGTTTCCGTTGTTCCCCGAGTTGAAGTTGAAGATCTCGCGCCCCTCCACGAAGAACGGGCGGCGCTCCTCGAACACGGTCTCGAACTGCGTCAGGTTCACCACCGCCGGGTCCAGCTCCACCTGGCCGAAATCGGGGTTGACGGTGGCATCGAGCGTGAGGTTGCTGGTCACGCGGTACTTCACGTCGGCGCCGATGCGGGTGCCGTATTCGTGGTCGCCGCGGAAGGGGTTGCCGCGCGGGTCCACGTACTCGGCGCGCGCCACGGTGTAGGGGAGCAGCTCCAGCCGGCGCGCCGTGCGGATCCCCTCCAGCCCGGTGAGATGGCCCCAGCGCGCGATCCCCCCGCGCTCGTTCTTGGGCGTGTAGGCCGACGTCGCGTACTCGTTGCGCCGCCCGATGATGCGCTCCAGCAGCAGCCCCCAGGTGCCGTTGCGCGGGTTGAAGCGCAGCTGGCTGAAGGGGATGCGGAACTCGGCCGTCCAGCCGCCGCTGTCCACGCTGGTGGCGCCCTCCCACACCGCGTCCCAGCCGTTGTCGTCGCCGCGGTCGGTCTTGGCTTCGTCGCGCCGCACCCCCGAGGGGTTGATGTCGAAGCCGAACGCGGTGAGGTGGTCGTGGTAGCTGTCGATCTGCACGCCGAACCAGTCCGAGTCGCCCAGGTCCATGTCGCGGCGGCCCAGGCGCGTGTTCACGTGCCCGCGGTCGTGCAGGCGCACGCCCACGTACAGCGCCTCGTCGTCGTACACGATGCGCGCCTCGGTGGCCTCGCTCGCCGGCTTCCCCTCCTCGGGGTCGTACTGCGTGAACGCGGTCACCGGCGTGGCCGCCGCCCACGCCGCCTCCTCCAGGTGGCCGTCCACGTGGATGGCGGCGGTGGCGCGCACCGCCGTGGCCACCGGCGTGGGGCGGCCGGCGTGCGGGTCGCCGCCCTGCGCCCACAGCAGCGTGGGGGCGCACGAAAGCAGGGCGGCAGGCAGGATTCGCTTGATCATGGAAAGGTGCCGGGGCCGGGGAGGCGCCGGAGATCGGGGTGGGCGATCGAGGGGAGGCGCGGCAAGCACCGCGGTGCGAAGAAAATAGCACCCGGGCGGGAAGCTCACCAGCGCGGTGGTGTAGAGCGTCGTGGAAGAGGTACGAAGCGGTGCCGTCGCGCTGCGGAGCTCGTCGGGCCGGCGGCAGACTTCGACATCCGCGGCGTGCCCGGCGGATCCTCTGGACGCCCGGCCGTGCGCGCGACCGCTTCGCTACGCCGTGATCGGGGTCGCGCCCGAGCGGGCGTCCGTCCCCCTGCGCAGCAGCAGCCATCCGCCCGCGAGCACGCCGGCCACGCCCAGCACCGCGATCGCCCAGCCGTACCACGCCGGCTGGCCGGGCTGCGCCGACGGCATCGAGCCCAGGCTCATCACCAGCACCACCACGGCGAGCGCGGCGGCGTGCGCGAACGGCGCCTGCACCGCCAGCTTCGATGTGAGCCACCCGCCCGCCACCGCCGCCGCCAGCGAGATCGCCAGGTTCGCCGCCAGGTAGGCCGGCGGAAGGTGCGCCGGCGCCGACTCGCCCTGCACCGCGTGCAGCCCGCCCGGCAGCAGCAGCGCGGTGGCGGCCACCGTACCGGCGATCACGAGCAGCATCATCGTCAGGAACCCCGACATGACAGCGATGAAGGTGCGGGCGAGCGAGCGCATGGGTTCGGTCGAGAGGGGAAAGATAGAGGAGACGGCGGTCCGGCTCACCGCGTCCGAGGCTCCTCAGTAGCAACGAGCTAGGACGGTGGAGGCGGCGTGCGGCGCGGCGGAAAGTGCGGCTCCTGCGCTGGGTGACGCAAGCCGCCCGCGCGCTTCCGATCTCACGTCGCCCCGTCGCGTGCCCGTCCTTCCGACAAGAACCCTCCGATCTTCCTCCCCGCCCAATCCCCCAGTCCGCTTGACAGCGCCCGCCGCGGGGCAGATTCTCCGCCATCCGCGACAGATGCCACCGCCGACCCGTATCGGCTCCCACCGGCCCTGAAAGCTCGTGATGAAGACACGTTCGCGCGCGGTGCTCGCCGCTTCGGCCGCCCTCCTGCTCGCCTCGCGCGGCGGGGCGCAGGCCCGGCTCACCACGCCGCAGGAGCAGTTCGGCCACGTCATCGGGGCCGACTACCAGCTCCCCAACTACACGCAGCTCGTGGCGTACTGGCAGAAGCTGGCCACGCAGAGCGACCGCATGAAGCTGGTGGATATCGGGCGCACGGCCGAGGGGCGCACCCAGTACATGGCGGTGGTCAGCAGCCCCGCGAACCTGCGCAACCTCGACCGCTACCGCGCGATCGCCGAGCGGCTGGCCCGCGCCCGCGGCATCGACTCGCTCGAGGCCATGCACCTGGCGCGCGAGGGGAAGGCGGTGGTGTGGATCGACG
>Ga0247773_1000513_pt1 | contig 15766 bp, 10 predicted proteins | sample UWRJL092311B6_FD_179934 | JGI IMG/M metagenome (GOLD analysis project Ga0247773, IMG submission 179934) | Plant litter microbial communities from Arlington Agricultural Research Station in Wisconsin, United States - UWRJ-L092-311B-6 | ecosystem: Environmental > Terrestrial > Plant litter >...
AGACCATTCGCACGCTTGCATCCCCACAGATTCCAAGCGCATGCCAGCGTCAAGCCTGCCCATCATCTCCGCGCTGCGATTGCCCGCGACCGCGGCCCGGCCACAGCCGGAGCTGGGGCGCCTCGCCGCGCTCGCCGGGCGGCTGCTGAACGTGCCGCTGGCCATGGTGTCGCTCACCGACGGGCGCGGCTACTCGTCGCCCGCGCCCGACATCGACCCGTGGCAGGCGCGCAGGGCGGCGCCGCTGTCGCGGTCGCTCTGCCGCATCGCCGCGCAGGGGGCGGGGCCGCTGGTGATCGAGAACGCGCCGGCCCACGCGGTGGTGCGCGAAAACCCGGCGCTCTGGCTGGGCGAGGCCGCGTACCTGGGCGTGCCCCTGCGCGCGGCCGACGGCACGGTGCTCGGCGCCATGTGCGCCATCGACCGGCAGCCGCGCGCCTGGGCGCCGGCCGACGTGGAGGCGCTGGACGACGTGGCGCGCCTCGCCGTGCTCGCGCTGGACCGGCCGGTGGCGAGCGAGGCCGGGTTCGTGGGGAACATCGGCGGCGCGCGCGGGCGGCTGTCGCTGAAGATGCTGGAGAAGGCGGTGGAGACGATGCAGATCGGCGTCACCATCACCGACGTGGCCGGCCGCATCCTCTACACCAACCCGGCCGAGGCGCGGATGCACGGCTACACGGTGGACGAGCTGCGCGGCCAGCACGCCCGCATCTTCGCGCCCCCCGAGCACGCCCGTCCGCTCCCGGTGGAGGCGATGCAGGACGTGACCAGCTGGAGCCGCGAGACGGTGAACGTGCGCCGCGACGGCAGCACCTTCCCCGTTCTCCTCCGCTCCGACGTGGTGACCGACTCGCGCGGCCGGCCGATCGGCCTGGTGACCTGCTGCGAGGACGTGACCACGCGGCGCGAGATGGAGCACCAGCTGGTGCGGAGCGCCTTCTACGACGCGGTGACGGGGCTCCCCAACCGTGGCGTGTTCACCCACCGGCTGGAGATGGCGGTGGACCAGGAGCGCCGCGGCGAGGGGAACTTCGGCGTGATCGCCGTGGGGCTGGACCGGGTGCAGCTCGTCGCCGACTCGCTGGGCCGCGCGGCCGCCGACGAGCTCCTCTCCTCCGTGGCCACGCGGCTGCGCGGGTGCGTGGGCGGCGACACGCTGATCGCGCACGTGGCGCGCGACGAGTTCGCCATCCTGCTCGACGACATCGACGGCTTCAGCGAGACCACGCGGGTGGCGGGGTGCGTGCAAGACGCGCTGGCCCGCCCGTTCGAGGTGCAGGGCGCCGAGGTGTTCACCGGCGCCGGGCTGGGCATCGCCCTGAGCTACACCGGCTACGAGCACGCCGAAGAGGTGCTGCGCGACGCGGCGATCGCCATGTACCGCAGCCGTGACGCGCGCCACGGCCAGTACGAGGTGTTCGACCGCGAGATGCACGCGCAGCTGGCCGAGCGGCTGCGGATGGAGACCGAGCTGCGCCGCGGGATCGAGCGGGGCGAGCTGGCGGTTCACTACCAGCCGATCGTGTCGCTCGCCAGCGGGCGGATCGCGGGGTTCGAGGCGCTGGCGCGGTGGCGGCACCCCACGCGGGGGATGGTGCTCCCGGACGAGTTCATCCCCCTGGCCGAGGAGACGGGGCTGATCCGGTCGATCGGGATGTGGGTGCTGGAGGAGGCGTGCGGGCAGCTGCGCCGCTGGCAGGACGCGGCGCCCGCCGGGAGCGAGCCGCTGACGCTGTCGGTGAACCTTTCCGCGCGCCAGTTCCTGCAGCCGGACCTGGTGGAGCGGGTGGAGGCGACGCTCGCGGCCGCCGGCGTGGCGCCGCACACGCTGAAGCTGGAGATCACCGAGAGCGTGCTGATGCAGCACACCGACACGGTGACTGCCACGCTCGGCCGGCTGAAGGCGCTGGGCGTGCAGCTGCACATCGACGACTTCGGCACCGGCTACTCGTCGCTCGGCTACCTGCACCGCATTCCGCTCGACGCGCTGAAGATCGACCGGTCGTTCGTGCGGCCGGGTGACGGGAACCCGCACCTGGTGCGCACCATCGTGGCGCTGGCGCACGCGCTCGGCGTGGCGGTGGTGACCGAGGGGATCGAGAACGCCGAGGTGCTGCGCGAGCTCCGGGCGCTGAACTGCGAGTTCGGGCAGGGCTACTTCTTCGCCCACCCGCTCCCCGGCCACGAGATCGACGCGCTGATCGCGACCTCGCCGAGCTGGTAGGGTCCCCGGGCGGAACGGCAACCGCGGAACTGCGACTGCGGGGTCACACCGGAGGAGCGGAGAAACGGAGAAGAACGACGGAGAACTGCCCGGGTTTGGGGCGGTTCTCCGTTTTGCCGTGCCCCACCGGTCACTACCAGGCATGGTCGACGACAACGCTGGCAGGGCGAGCGAACAAGCCCCTCCCCCCCAGGCAGTTCTGGGGGAGAGGGCGCGGCGAAGCTCGCGCGGGGAGAGGGCCCGGCGGCGTCCTACTTCCCCGCCGCCGCCGTCGCCACCTCCTCCAGCTCCGCCCAGCGCGCGTAGAGCGCATCCACCTTCTCGCTCGCCTCGCGGAACGCGTCGGTCACGCGGCTCACTTCATCCGCCGGCTGGGTGTAGAGCGACGGATCGCCCAGACGCGCCTCCAGCTCCTCCTTCTTGGTCTCGGCCTCCAGGATCGCGGTCTCCATCCCCTCCAGCTCGCGCTGCTCCTTGTAGCTCAGCTTGCGCGGCCTGTCGGGGGATGCGGATTTCGGCGCGGCGGCGGGCGACGCGGGCTTCTTCGCGGCGGACTGGGCGGCGGCGGCCTCGGCGTCGCGCTGGTCCTTGAGGCGGCGATACAGGTCGTAGCCGCCGGCGTGGCGGCGGAGCTCGCCGTTCCCCTCGAACACGATCAGGCCGGTGGCGACCTTGTCCAGGAAGAAGCGGTCGTGCGTCACCAGCAGCACGCATCCGCTCCACTCCATCAGCACCCCCTCCAGCACCTGCAGCGTGACGAGGTCCAGGTCGTTGGTCGGCTCGTCCAGGATCAGCAGGTTCGCATCCGTCAAGAAGAGCTTGGCCAGGAGCAGGCGGTTGCGCTCGCCGCCGCTCAGCGAGCTCACCTTCTGCCGCTGCTGGCCGGGGGAGAAGAGGAAGGTCTCCAGGTAGCTGCGCAGGTGCGTGCGCTGGCCGGCCACCTCCACCCAGTCCTGCTGGGCGGCGTTCTCGTAGATGCTCTTCTCGGGATCGAGGTCGCTGCGGCGCTGGTCGAAGTACGCGATGCGGGTGTTCTTTCCCAGCTCCACCTCGCCCGTGTCCGGCGCCTCCTCGCCCATGATGATGCGCAGGAGCGTGGTCTTTCCCGCGCCGTTGGGCCCGATCACCCCGATGCGCTCGCCCGCCTGCAGGATGGTGCTGAAGTCGCGGACCAGCGTGCGCTCGCCGAAGCTCTTGGATACATCGTGCAGGTTCAGCACGGTGCGCCCCAGCCGCGGCGCCGCCGACGCCTGGATCTCCACCGCGGTGCGGTTGGGGAGGCGCTTCTCGCGCTGCTCGGCCTGCAGCGCGTCCGCGCGGTCGAGCCGCGCCTTGGACTTGCCGGTGCGCGCGGGCGGCGAGCGGCGCGCCCACTCCAGCTCCTGCTGGATCAGCTTCTTCCGCTTGTCCTCTTCCACGGCCATGCGCTCCATCCGCTCGGCCTTGGCCTCCAGGTACTCGGTGTAGCCCCCGGGGTACGGCGTCAGCTCGCCCACGGCCACCTCGATCATCCGGGTGACCACGCGGTCCAGGAAATAGCGGTCGTGGGTGATCAGCATCACCGCGCCGGGATACTCCTGCAGGTGCTCCTCGAGCCAGAGCACCGTGTCGGCGTCGAGATGGTTGGTGGGCTCGTCCAGCAGCAGCAGCTCGGGCTGCTGCAGCAGCACGCGGGCGAGCGCCACGCGCTTCTGCTCGCCCCCGCTCAGGCCCGCGACCCGGCGCTCCCAGTTCTCCACGCCGAGCTTCGTCAGCACCGCCTCCATCCGGTGCTCGTAGTCCCACCCGCCCAGCGCGTCGATGCGGCCGGCCGCCTGCTCCTGCCGCGCCAGGAGGCGGTCCGCGTCACCCTCGCCGCGCCCCAGCTTCTCGGAAACGTCGTGGTATTCGCCGATCGCCTCCATCAGCTCCGGACGGCCGGATGCGGCGGCGGTGAGGATGGTGTCGCCCTCGGCGAACTCGGGCTCCTGCGACAGGTAGCCCACGCGGATCCCGCGCTGGAAGGCGAGGGTGCCGGCATCCACCCCCTCCGCGCCCGCCACGATGCGGAAGAGCGTGCTCTTCCCCGAGCCGTTCACGCCGATGAAGCCCACCTTCTCGCCCTCGTCCACGGCGAAGCTCACGCCGTCGAAGATGGTGCGTGGACCGTATGTCTTGTGCAGCGCCTGCACGTTCAGGACGTTCGCCATCGTCTTTCCGCGGATGTGGTTCAGCCGGCGCCGAATGTACACCCGAGGCGGTGCGGCGTGCGAGGGCGGGAGCCCCCGCCGCGGACGCGAGGATGCATCTCCTGGCGCACCCGGATCGCCGAGGGAGTCCGCGCAGGCGGGCTTCGGGCCATCGTTGCCGCGGTTACAACCGCCTCTCCCCGCCGGCGGACGAACGGACGATGAACCGCCGTCCACCGTCAGAATCCACGCCTACCCCGCGTTCCGCCGTGACACCCGTCCGGCGCGACCCGGGCGCGGGTTGTGGGGTAGAGTACCATCCGCGGGCGGCGGGTGCGTGGTTCTTGCACCGCGCCGGGAGCGGCCGGCGAGGGAACGGGCGATGCCCATGGCAGGCGTGACGAATGCTGACCTGGATCTTCTTCTTTTTCGTGGCGTTCGGCGCCAAGGCGCTGCTGGCGTGCGCCATGATCTACCTGATCTTCCCGGCCGACCGGGTGTGCAGCGAGTGCGATGGCGAAACGCTCCCCATCCGCATGGGTGTCGTGGGCCGCACGCTGTCGCTGGCCAGCCGCGGCGCGGTGCAGCGGCGCTGGTGCCCGCGCTGCGGCTGGGAGGGGCTCACCCGCAGCGGCCGCCTCAACCGCCCCGGCACCTACGCCGCCGAGGTGCCGCCCGAGCCCACGCATCACGGCTAGCGCGGTAGACGCAAGCCGCGCAACGGATTACATTTTCCCTCGCCACACCCGGGCCGCCGCCGCATCCCCATGCCGCGCGGCCCGTCTCCGCCGCCCATCCGCCGGACCCCTGGCAGTTCCTCCACCGCACATCCGCCCACCGCCCTCCCCGATCCCGATGAACGCACGCGTGCTGGGGCTGCTGCTGCCCCTGGTGTTCGCCGCCTCCGGCGCCGCCGCGCAGAACGGCTACCCCGAGTGGAACGGCCGCTCCGTGCAGGACATGGCCGGCGTCCTTTCCCCGAAGATGGAAGACAGCGTCCGCACCCTGCTCGCCCCCGCGCGCAACAAGGGGTTCGACGTGCGCGTGGTCACCGTCGGCCGGATGAGCCGCTACGTGGCGGGCGAGCCGGCCATCGAGGAGTTCGCCCGGGGGCTGTTCAACGCCTGGCGCGTGGGCGACCGGCCCGAGAACGACGGCGTGCTGCTGGTGGTCGCGACGGGCGACCGCAAGGTGCGTATCCAGCTGGGCGACGGGGCGATGCGCTACGAGCAGGCCGCGCAGCAGGTGGTGGCCGACTCGCTGGTGCGCTGGTTCAAGGAAGAGAAGACCACCCGCGGCATCCTGCGCGGCACCGCCGGGATCGCGGAGTGGTTCACCCCCGCGGGGCAGGCCGCCTTCGCGCCGCCCCCGCCCGCGCCGTCGTACGATCCGCAGCCCGTGGTCTCCACGCCGTCCTCGTCGTCCGGCGATGGGTACGGGTTCGCGGCGATCGCGGCCACCCTGGGCATCGGGGCGATCGGGGTGATGGGGCTGGGAAGCTACATGCGCAACCGGCCGCGCAACTGCCCGTCGTGCAAGACGCAGATGGTTCGCCTCGAGGAGACGGCCGACGACATCTACCTGGACAGCGGCCAGCAGTGCGAGGAGTACCTGGGCTCGGTCGATTACGACGTGTGGAAGTGCAACGCCTGCGGCACGCACACGCTCGCCCGCTACGGCAGCATGCTCTCCAGCAAGCGGAGCTGCCCCAGCTGCCGCTACGTGACGGTGACCGTCACCAAGAACGTTCTCCGCTACGCCACGTACGACCATGGCGGCGAGGAAGAGGTGATGCGCGACTGCCGCCATTGCGGCTATCACGATCGCGACATCGTGTACCTCCCGGTGCGCACGCGTCCCAGCTCGTCCTCGTCGAGCAGCTCCGGCAGCTCGTCGTATTCCTCGTCGTCGTCCTCCTCCTCTTCCTCGTCCGGGAGCAGTGGCGGGGGATACTCGTCGGGTGGCGGCGCCAGCGGGAGCTGGTAGGCGGATGTCGACCGTGAGGATGGCGGAGACGCGGGGAGCCGATCACCTGCGCGCGGTGGGGTGGATCCACCTGGCGCAGGGGGTGATTTATGCGGGGTTGCTGGCGTGGTTCCTGGCCTGGCTCCTTCCCGACCTGGTGACGGGCCGGAGCCCGCTCCTCTTCACCGTGCTGCTGATCATCGGCTTCGTCGCGGCGATCCTCGGCTTCCTGGCGGGCGCGTCGGTCTGGTGCGGGCTGGGGCTGCTGCGGCACGACGCGCGGGCCCGCGTGGGCGCCATCGCCCTGAGCCTGCTGCAGCTGGCGTACGTTCCCGTGGGGACGATCGCCGGCGCGTACGCGCTGTGGGTGCTGATGAGCGAAGAGCGCACGCGGGCGCTGCGGGAGCGGGCGGGATGAAGAAGCGGGCGATCCTCGCCACGCTGGCGCTGCCGTTCGGGATCTGGTGGGCCACGCGCACGCCGTCGAACCAGCGCGACTGGACGCCGGACAACGCGCGCGTTCCCACCGCCACCTTCCGCGGCGACAGCGTTTACGTGCACAACGTGCGCAACAACGACTACCGGAGCACCACCGACTACACGGTGCGGTGGGAAGAGCGCGCGTACGACCTGCGGCAGGTGGAGCGCGCCTGGTTCCTGGTGGAGCCGTTCAGCAAGGACTGGCGCGGGCCGGCGCACACGCTGGTGTCGTTCCAGTTCGCGGATGGGCGGTACCTGGCCGTGAGCGCCGAGATCCGCAAGGAGCGCGGCGAGGAGTTCAGCCCGTGGAAGGGCCTCCTCCGCCAGTTCGAGATGATCTACGTGGTGGCCGACGAGCGCGACGTGGTGCGGCTGCGCACCAACTTCCGCAAGGATCCCGTCTACCTCTACCCCGGCCGCGCCGGCCCCGCCAAGGTGCGCGCGCTGCTCACGGGGATGCTCACGCGCGCCAACGAGCTCGCGGCGCGGCCGGAGTTCTACAACACGCTCACCAACACGTGCACCACCAGCATCGTGGGCCACGTGAACTCCATCACGCCCAGGAAGGTGCCGTTCAGCCTCAAGGTCCTCTTTCCCGGCTACAGCGACCGCCTGGCCTACGACCTGGGGCTGATCGACACCGACCTCCCGTTCGAGCGGGCGCGCGAGCGCTACCACGTGAACGGGCGCGCCCTGCGCTGGGGCGACAGCCCCGAGTTCTCGCGCCGCATCCGCGAGCCGGCGGCGAACTGATCCGCATCTGCCGAACACGTGAACGGGCGCTCTCCGCGAGCGCCCGTTTCGTGTTTCCGCCGCGATCTCGCGCGATCCTCTCGCTCGATCAGCCGTCCGGCTTCCGCGCAACCTTCACGATCAGGTCCCATGTCGCCGTCCGCGTCCCCGCTTCCCAGGCGCGGACCAGGTCGTCGCGCACCTGATCGACCGGATCGTACCCCCTGTCGTTCTTGAACGCCTGGGTGGAGCTCCAGGTGCCGAGGTAGCCGACCAGGTCGTCGACGCTCCAGTCGAGGCGCATCTGGAAGGGCGGCGCGGGCACCGGCTCGAACGGGAGATGCACGTCGGCGTAGCCGCGCTCGATCATCGCGCGGTCGGGCGGCCAGTACGGGCCCACGATGTCGGTGTAGAGGTGGCGGACGATCTCGTCCGCCCGCGGCGTGGAGTGGAAGAGGCCATAGGCCCACACGGCGAGGATGCCGCCCGGCCTCAGCACCCGGTCGGCCTGGCGGTAGAAGGCGGGGAGATCGAACCAGTGGATCGCCTGCGCCACGGTGACCAGATCGACGGAGCCGTCGTCGATCTCCGGGCTCTCGGCGGGAGCGACGTGGTAGCGCACGTGGGGATGCGCGAAGGCGCTGCGGATCTGCTTCTCGCTCGCGTCGGTGGCGATCACCCGGGCGAAGTGGCGCGCCAGCTCCACGGCGGCCTGGCCGTTCCCCGTGGCGCAGTCCCACGCGCACCCGCGGCTGGGCGAGACCTCCGCCAGCCAGTCGAACAGGGCAGGGGGATACGATGGGCGATAGCGGGCGTACGCATCGGCCTGGGTGGAGAAGTGGTCCTTGAACGCGGCGTCGGATGCCATGCGATGCTGCCGGAGGATGCTGGATCGTCGGGCGATGCCGGGTGGCGGGTGGGTGCCGCCGAGCACGGATGGCGCAGGTTGCGCATCCCCACGCGGGCGCGCAAGATACGCGGCTTCACGCGATGGCGGCCGCTCGCGCGGCAGCATGGGACCCGACGGCGATTGGGTGTGGATCGCGAGCGCCGGCGCGGGACCCTCTCCCTGCCGCCCGAGAGCGGCTGTCCCTCCCCCGAACCGCAGGGGAGGGACGAACGGGGCGGCCAGCGGACGCCGGTGAAGGCCGCGGGTGCGGCGCGGCAGGGTGGGGCGGGGGAGATCGGCGTGCGCGGCGGTGCCATTCACGACAACGGCGGATGCGCGGGACGAATGACGGAAGCGGTTGATTGCGATACCCGCGTGCGCGAGAGCTTCGCGCGGCAGGCGGCGATGCGGACGATCGGCGCCACGGTGGCGCACGTGGCGCCGGGCGAGGTGGACCTGCGGATGCCGTACCGCGCGGAGCTGGGGCAGCAGCACGGGTCGATCCATGCCGGGATGATCACCGCGCTGGCCGACTCGGCGGGCGGCTACGCGGCGCTCACGCTGATGCCGCCCGGCGCCGACGTGGTCTCGGTGGAGTTCAAGGTGAACCTCCTCGCCCCAGCGTTCGGCGATTCGTTCGTGGCGCGCGCCCGGGTGAAGCGCGCCGGCCGCACCCTCACCGTGGTCACCGTCGACGTGTTCGCCGAGCGCGCCGGCGCCGGCGAGAAGATCGTGGCGACCCTGCAGGGGACGATGATGGCGGTGGCGGCGCCCCAGCCCCCGCTGGTCCCGGAGACTCCGCCGAGGCCCGAGCACCGCGGGCCGGGCGGCTGAAGCCGAAGCCGAAGCCGCGCCGAGGCCGAGCATCGTTGACCGGGCGGCTGAAGCCACGGCAACGACCACGGGAAGCCTCGCAAACGGCGCGAGGCTGATGCGCCGGCTGTCGCGCCAGCGGCCGGATCGAGCGCATGCCGGGACGATGCGGGTGCCGCGCGCCGGAGGCTCGGCCGGGGAGATGCCCGAGCACCGCGGGCCGGGCGGCTGAAGCCACGGCAACGACCACGGGAAGCCTCGCAAACCGCGCGAGGCTGATGCGCCGGCTGTCGCGCCAGCGGCCGATTGGGCGCATGCCGAGACGATGCGGGTGCCGCGCGCCGGAGGCTCGGCCGGGGAGATGCCCGAGCACTGCGGGCCGGGCGGCTGAAGCCACGGCAACGACCACGGGAAGCCTCGCAAACCGCGCAAGGCTGATGCGCCGGCTTCCGCGCGGCGCGCCGTCATCGACTCGCGCCGATGGATGCCGGTGCCGCGCGCGGAAGACGCGGCGGCGCCGGGGCCGGTAGTCCGCGCAGGCGGACTTCGTGTGGTCGTTGCCGCGGATTCATCCGCCCCGGGAGAGCCTGGATCGGGACCGGCCCCGGCGGCGCGGGCTCTGCATCGCGTCCCGGCCGATCCCGATCATCCCGAAACACAGCGCGTAGAGGTTCGATGCCTGGCTGCCCGACCATCCATCTCACCGGTGTTTCCCCGCAGGTGTGGGAGCGCCTCAAGGGCGAAGCGCGCCGCATCGGCGTGCCGGTTCCCACGGCGGACTCCGGGAGCGCGACGGCGCAGGGCGCGCACGCCGAGTATCGCTGGGACGCGGCCGCACAGACGCTGGACGTCACCTTCACCGAGCTTCCGCAGTGGATCGACTGCGCGAGCGTGGAGCGGCGCCTGCGCGAGGCGGTGCGCGCCTCCGGCGGCAGCTGAGGCCGGTTCCCATCCACCCGACACATCCGCGGCACTCCCCGATGACCCACGTCTTCCGCGCGCTGGCGCTCTGTGCGCTGGCGCCGCTCGCCGCCTGCGCCGCGGGCGGCACCCAGGCACCGGGCGCGCCGCGCCCCGAATCGCTGATGCAGACCGGCATCTCGCACGAGCTGGCCCTCCAGCGCGCGGCCACCATCTCCGGCGTGCGCTACGACCTGTGGCTGGACCTGACGCAGCGCGACTCGGCCCAGGGGACCGTGGCGATGACCTTCACCCGCGGCCGCACCACCGCCGACCTGGTCGCCGACTTCCGCGGGCAGCGGCTGCTGGAGCTGCGCGCCAACGGTGACCCGGTGCGCGAAATCGAGTGGCGCAACGGGCACTTCCGCATCCCCGCGCATCACCTGCGCGTGGGCGAGAACCGGGTGGAGGCGCGCTTCGTCACGCGCATCGCCCCCGTGAACGCCGCCATCATCCGCTTCGACGACCGCAGCGACAGCTCCACCTACCTGTACACGCTGCTCGTTCCGTCCGACGCGAACCTCCTCTTCCCCTGCCTGGACCAGCCGGACCTGAAGGCCCGCTTCCGCTGGCGGCTGAGCGCGCCGCGCGGGTGGAAGGTGCTGGCGAACGCGCGGGTGGAATCGGCCGACAGCGCGGCGATGGTGGGGAGCGACCGCTCGGCCGTGACCTGGAGCTTCGCCGAGACGGAGCCGATCTCCACCTACCTGGCCGCCTTCGCCGCCGGCCCGTACGAAACGTGGAGCTCCGCCCCCGCCGGCGAGCGCCCCATCACCCTGTACGCCCGCGCCAGCCGCCGCGCCGAGGTCGACGCCGACACGCTGGTGCGGACGAACCGGCAGGCGGCCGCGTACCTGGAGCAGTGGTTCGGCGTCCCCTTTCCGTTCAGCAAGCTCGACATGCTGCTGGCGCCCGCCTTCCCCTTCGGCGGGATGGAGCACGTGGGCGAGATCTTCTACAACGAGAACTCGTTCATCTTCCGCGAGCCGCCCACGCTCACCCAGCGGCTGGGGCGCGACGCCACCATCTTCCACGAGGTGGCGCACCAGTGGTTCGGCGACCTGGTCACCATGCGCTGGTTCGACGACCTGTGGCTGAAGGAGGGCTTCGCCACCTACATGGCCGCGCGGATGCAGGAGGAGCTGCGCCCCGGGAGCGAGGCGTGGAAGACCTTCTACCTGCGCAACAAGCCGCTGGCGTACGGGGTGGACGTGACGCGCGGCACCACGCCGGTGTGGCAGGAGCTGGCGAACCTCGATCTCGCCAAGAGCAACTACGGCCCGATCGTCTACAACAAGGCGCCGTCCGTCATCAAGCAGCTCTCCTTCCTGGTCGGCGACACCGCCTTCCGGGCGGGGCTGCACGGCTTTCTCACCACGCACCGCTACGGCAACGCCACCTGGCAGGAGCTGCTCGGCTCCATCCAGCAGGCGTCGGGGGTGCCGCTGCAGCGCTTCGGCGAGCAGTACATCCTGCGCGCGGGGATGCCGCGGGTCGACACGCGGCTGGTGGCGGAGGGCGGATCGATCCGCTCGCTCGTCCTCACCCAGACGCCCGCGCGCGAGCTGGAGGGCGACCGCGGGGGATGGTGGCCGATGCGCGTGAACGTGCGCCTGGGCTACCACGACCGCCCCGACGCCATCCTCCCCGTCTCGTTCGCGGGCGATTCCGCCGTCGTCGCCGGCGCGGCGGGGCTCCCGGTGCCGGACTACGTCTGGCCCAACGACGGCGACTACGGCTACGGCCTCTTCTTCACCGACGAGCGGAGCGCCGCCTGGATCGGCGACCACGTGGGCGAGGTGAAGGACGGCCTGCTGCGGGCGATGCTCTGGGGCACGCTGTGGGACCTGGTGCGCGACACGCGCCTCCCCCCCGCGCGCTTCGCCGAGATCGCCCTGCGCGAGCTGCCGCGCGAGGGCGACGAGCAGATCGCCTCGCTGATCCTGGACCGCGGCGCCACCGCGCTCACCCGCTACGCTTCCACCGCCGACGCGGAGCGGATGCGGCCGGCGTGGGAGCGGATGCTGGCCGAGCGCGCGGCCGACGCACGGCTGGGCTACGGGATGCGCAAGGAGAGCCTGGACATGCTGGCCGCCACCGCGCGGACGCCGGAGGCGCGGGGGATCCTGCGCGAGTACCTGGCCGGCACGCGGCAGTTCGACGGCGCGGCGGTGAAGCAGCCCACGCGCTGGAGCATCGTGCAGCGCCTGCTGGCGCTCGGCGAGCCGGACGCACGCGCGCTCTACCAGGCCGAGATGCGCCGCGACAGCACCCCCGAGGCGGGGCGCCGCGCCTTCGTGGCCGCCGTGGCCGCGCCCGACACGGCGGTGAAGGCCGCCTACTTTCGCCGCTACCTGGACGATCCCACGCTGAACGAGGAGTGGGTGACGGCGAGTCTCGGCGCCTTCAACGACGCCGACCAGGCGCGGTTGACGCTCCCCTTCCTGCGCCCGTCGCTGGAGCGGCTGGAGTGGATCCGCGACAACCGCCGGATCTTCTTCCTCCCCAGCTGGATCAACGCCTTCATCCGCGCCCAGTCGTCGCCCCAGGCGCTGGCGACGGTCGATCGCCTGCTGGCGGACAATCCGGCGATGCCGATGGACGTGCGCCGCAAGGTCCTCCAGGCGCGCGACGAGCTGGAGCGCACCGTGGCCATCCGCCGCGCCGCCGGAGCGGAGTAGCGGCGAACGAGCACCTGCTCGCCGCGCCCGGCCGATCGCACCTGCGGCGCGAGCGCGCCAGATGAGTCCGATCCAACAAGTCCGAAGCGGCGGAGGATGCCTCGAATTCGGGAGTCCTCCGCAGCATCCCCACGTCGTGATCCTCAGAAGCCGACGTCTCCATACCTGCTTGGATCAAGCGGCATGAGCGACTTCCTGGGCCGGACTCACCAGCTGTCATCCTGAGGAGCCGCCGCACGCAAGCCGTCGTCACGCAGATCGTTGGCGGCGACGAAGGATCTATGGCCGCCGTGCGAGCGACAGGCCGCCTGTCGCTCGCACGGCGGCTTTGGATGCTTCGCGCTACGGCCTTTCGCGTGGCCGCGACGCCGCGTGATCGCGCTCAGGATGACGGCTGTATGCACAGACGTGGATTGCAGGCATCGAACGACCTTCCCGCGAACTTCTGCGCTTCCCGGCGATCGCGGTGTGGAACCGTGCCCTCCGCGTTCCCCCGGCTCCGCGTTCACCGCCTCGAGTATCCGCCCGCGCTGAAATGCGGGAATCCCACACCGGCGGCGCGGGTGTTATCTTCCGCATGCCGGCGCCCAATCCGCCGGCACTCCAGGCACCTTCAGCCGCACCCCACCCGTGACACTCCGCACCGTGGCCGCGCTCCTGGCGGCCGTGGCGCTCGCCACCCCGGCGCGCGCGCAAGACACGCTGCCGCCCGCGCGCCCCGACAGCGTTCGCCGCGACACGCTCGCGTTCCCGACGGCTCCGGCCGACACCATCCGGATCGGCGACGGCCGCGCGCCGCGCGATGCCACGCCTAGCCCCGCGCCCGTCCGCGTCCCCGCGGACAGCATGCGCCGCGGCGCCCCGGCGATCGCGCCGCCCGCCCGCGTCCGTCCCGCGGCGCCGCGGCCGCGCGCCGGCGCCCGCGTGAGCGCCGCCGCGCGCCCCGGCCCGCGCGTCTGCGCCGGCGGCGACGTGACGATGGGGACCAACCTGGACACCACGTGGGTCTTCACCGCCTCCGGGCGGCTGGGGCGGCGCGTGGCGGCGTTCCCCGATCCGGACTCGCTGCTCGCGCCGCTCCGCCCGCTGCTGGCCGATGCCGACGTGGCGATGCTGAACGTGGAGGGCGCGATCGGCCAGGGCCCGCCGGGGCGGCGCAAGTGCGCGCCCAACTCCAGCACCTGCTTCGCCTTCCGCTCGCAGGTCGAGGCGGCGGGGGCGCTGCGCCGCGCGGCGGGCGGGCGCCCGGTGGTGGGCAACGTGGCCAACAACCACGCGCGCGACGCGGGCGAGAGCGGCTGGTACACCACCGCGCGCCACCTGCGCGACGCCGGCGTGAGCGTGATCGGCATGGACACGCTGGCCACGGTGGTGGAGACCGACGCGGGCGATACGGTGGCGTTCCTGGGCTTCAGCCCGTGGACGGGGCCGGACCCGCGCAACCTGGCCGCGGTGCGGCGGCACGTGGCGCGGGCGGCGGCGCGCTATCCGTACGTGGTGGTGAGCGTGCACATCGGCGCCGAGGGGCGCGGCGCGCAGCACACCTACGACCGCACGGAGATCTTCCTGGGCGAGGATCGCGGCAACTCCGTGGCCTTCGCGCGCGCGGCGATCGACGCCGGGGCGCGCGTGGTGTTCGGCCACGGGCCCCACGTGATGCGCGCGGCCGAGTGGTACCGCGGCGGGCTGATCTTCCATTCGCTCGGCAACCTGCTCACCTACGGGCCGTTCACCCTTTCCGACCCGATGAACCGCGGCGCCATCGCCTGCGCCGACCTGGCGCCCGGCGGCGGCGTGCTGGGCGCCGAGCTCCGCTCCACGCGGCAGACGCCGCCCGGCCTCGCGCGCCCCGACACCGCCGGCGCCGCCGCCGCGCTGGTCGACGCGCTCGGCACGCAGGACTTCCCCGCCACCGCCGCGCGCGTCGCCGAGAACGGCGTGATCCCGCTCCCCGGCGCCGACGAGGTGGCCGGCCGGCCACGCCGCATGCCGGGCGAGCGCCGCCGTCCGTAGCGGGGGACCCGTCTTCAGGTCCCCCGGCCGTCCCAACGGAGAACACGGTACGATGAGGGAGCGGAGCGACGCTCGCGCTCGCGCGGGCCAACCGCTGCTCCGGTCTCCCGTCGCGGCTCCGTGTTCCCCTGGCCGGGAGAACCAGCGGATGCGCCGGCGCCACCCTCCCTGCCGGACGGTGGTGCGGATCGGGCACGAAACTTCCAGTTCACGACGTAACCGGTGCGGCGGGGCGTGGGCCGGGAGGGGGGCGGAAGCGGGGAGATGGGACCCCTTACATGGCAGCCGGGGTATGGGGCGGCGGTACCCAATCGGGCCCACTGGGTACATCCGTTGCCCACGCGCACGAGCGGCAACGAGCAACTTGGGGACATTTCTGATGAGGGCTCCTTAGGGGTCTGATTGGGGGAACCCCAGGTGCCGCAACGATGTACAACGTTCGCCCGATTCCAAATCGGACGTGGAAAGCAGATGAATGAGGCGCGGCGTGGCGGGGTATGCGAAACAAACCTCTGGCCCCGCGCGCGCTGGTGCCTCATTATTCATTCACACGCGTAAATAGCCACGATTCCGGAAGCGCTCACTTGGCGCCGGACGTGGAGCCGTTGCCATCCATTTGCATACCGGGCGCACCCGTGCGCCCCGGCGTGGAAACCCGGGCATCCGGCAGCACGCACCCCAACCCGTCGGAGCCGCATCTCATGGCCGCACCTACGACCGGAAAGCCGGCGCGCAAGCCCAGGCGCCGCTGGCGGTGGCACGTTCCTCCCGCGCTGGTGCACGGGAATGAAAACCTCGAGGGCACCGAGATGCTGGACGAGTACTCGGGCGCCACGGGGCT